>SDBU01009250.1_pt1 | contig 11084 bp, 6 predicted proteins | sample 2277071 | NCBI WGS metagenome assembly SDBU01 (sample SAMN10397929, study PRJNA504765) | marine sediment metagenome | isolation source: marine sediment core GS08_GC12, 126 cmbsf | place: Arctic Ocean: Gakkel Ridge, Loki's castle | collected 2008 | reverse complement strand
GGATGAGGCTCTCGGTCCCGCGCGGCGCTCGCCGCATCATCGGCCAGAAGCCCTCCAGCGTTCGCCGGGCCTCGTCGGCGTAGCGTTGGCTGCCCGTCGCCTCGGCCAAGCGCACGAGCACCTGGGCGGCCACGCCGTTGCCGGCCGGGATGGCGCGGTCGAAGGGGCTCTTGGAGCGCGTCAGCAGGTCCTCGTGGTCGTCGGAGGTGAAGAAGAACCCCCCGTCTTGCCGGTCGCGGTAGTGGGTCATCATCACGTCGGTCACCGCGACGGCCTCGTCGAGCCACCGCTTTTTCCCGGTCGCGGCGTGCAAATCGAGCAGGGCGTCGGCGGTGAAGGCGTAGTCGTCGAGGTAGGCGTTCAGATCGGCGGCGCCCTTACGGTAGCTCCGCAGCAGTCGCCCGTCGCGTCGCAGCTTGCTCAGCAGGAACTCGGCGGCCCGTTCGGCGGCGGCGAGGTAGTCCGGCCGTTTGAGGTGCTGCCCGGCGTGGGCGAGCGAGCCGATCATCAGGGCGTTCCAGGCCGTGAGGACCTTATCGTCGAGGTGCGGCCAGACGCGCTTGGCCCGGTGGGCGCGGAGCGTCGCCAGCGACGCGTCCAGTTTTCGTCGCAGCTCGGGCAGGGGGAGCTTGGCGGCCTTGGCGGCCTCGGCCAGCGGAACGGGCAGGTACAGGATATTGCCCCCGGTGGCCTTGCCGCTGGCCTCCTCGTGGTAGTTGCCGGCCTTGGTAACGCCATACACGCGGCAGAACCGCTCGCCGGCGTCCTTGCCGAGCACGGCGAGAATCTCCTTTTTCTCCCACAGGTAGAACTTACCCTCTTCGCCCTCGCTGTCGGCGTCGTAGGCGCTGTGGAACCCCCCGGCCGGGTCGAGCATCTCGGCGAGCGCCCAGTCGTAGATTCCCTCGGCCACGCGGCGGTAGTCGGCCCGGCCGGTGGCGAGGTGGGCGTCGGTGTAGGCGCGGGCGAGCTGGGCGTTGTCGTAGAGCATCTTCTCGAAGTGCGGCAGGAACCACTGCCCGTCGGTGCTGTAGCGGTGGAATCCGCCGCCGACCTGGTCGTGGATACCCCCCTGGGCCATCGCGTCGAGCGTCCGGGTGGCCATCGCCAGCACGTCGGGGCGGCCCCGGCGGGCGTACTCGTGCAGCAGCAATCGCAGGCTGCCGTGGGGGGGAAACTTCGGCGCCCGCCCGAATCCGCCGAAGCGTGGGTCGGCCATCGCGGCCAGTTGCTCGATCAGCCGGTCCACCACCTCCCGGCCGACCTCGACCGGTCCGCCCGGGGCAACCCGCCGCCGCGCCATCTGCCGGATAGACGCGCTGATGCGGTCGGCCTGGGTCTCGACGTCCTTCCTCCGCGTCCGCCACAGCTCGGCCAGGCGGGTCAGTATCGTCTTGAACCCCGCCCGGCCGCCGGCGTCCTCGCGGGGGAAGTAGGTCCCGGCGTACCACGGGCGCCCGTCGGGGGTGAGCCACACCGAGTTCGGCCAGCCGCCGCGCCCGTGGAGCAGTTGGGTGGCGTTCATGTACACCTCGTCGAGGTCCGGCCGTTCCTCCCGGTCGACCTTGATGGCGACGAAGTGGTCGTTGAGGATCTTGGCGACGTCGGCATGCTCGAACGACTCGTGGGCCATCACGTGGCACCAGTGGCAGGTGGAGTAGCCCACCGACAGAAAGATCGGCCGATCGAGTTTCTTCGCCCGCTGCAACGCCTCCGGGCCCCACGGGTACCAGTTCACCGGGTTGCGGGCGTGCTGCAGCAGGTACGGGCTTCGCTCGTGTATCAGGCGATTGAACGCGTCGCCTCCGTCAGCCGGTAGCATGGCGATCTCCTCGTCCGTGGGCAACGGGTGAGCTGCCGCCGGCCGCGTAGCCGCTGCCGCCGGCTTGGCCGCCGGCGCAAGGGGAGCCTTGCCGGCGAGCGCCACGGCCAGGATGATCCCGATCGCCGCGGCCGAGGGCACAAACCATCTCAACCAGTCCCGTTGCTTACTCCGCATGTCAACTCCCTCAAGACAGTCCGATACCATCGCCGCCCCCGTCTGTGTAATTGTACATGTCCACCTACCTTGCGGTTCATCAAATGGTGCGATTACCGAAGTATCGAGGCCGAACGATGAATTCCCGGCCACCGGCTACCGGCCACTGGCCACCAGCGTCCCCTGCGTCCGCCCGCGTGGTGTGCAGGCGGGCATCGCTGGTCACGCCCTTGCGCGTTTGAGCAGGAGATTGCTGGACGCCGGCGCGAGGGCATCGGTAATATGAATTGAATGATCGAACCAGGGACCATTCACAAGGCGGTCGAGTTGCTTCTGGCGGCCGTCGGGCCGGCGGGGAAGGTGATCCTCTTCGGTTCGCACGCCCGGGGGCAGGCCGACGCGCGGAGCGACGTGGACTTCCTGGTGATCGAGCCGGAGGTGCCCGACCGGCTGGCCGAGATGGTGCGGCTGAACGCCGTTCTTTCGCCGTTGGCGATTCCGGTGGATATTATCGTGCTCAGCCATGAGCGATTCGACTACTGGCGAGACACCCCCAACACACTTCCCTACCGCGCCCTGAAGGAAGGCAAGCTCTATGAACAGGTCGCGTGAATTCGCCGCTGACGCCAACGCGGAGCAAGCTCCGCCGCTAAACGCTGCTGTCGGTCCTCTTGTTCTGCGGTGGCTTTATCTGCGTTAATCTGCGTTCATCTGTGGCTGATTCTCTTTGGTTGCGGCCCGTGGCCGCGCTAGGTGCTCTGTGCCCTCTGTGGTGCATTCGCTGTTGACACCAACGCGGAGCAAGCTCCGCCGCTAAACGCTGCTGTCGATCCTTTTGGCCTGCCGTGGTCTATCTGTGTTCATCTACTACCTGCCGGCCACTGCCGCTGCCTCCTGCCTGCCGCCGCTGGCGAATGGGCCGGCGGGGGGATACAATCCCGCCATGTGTGGTTTCGCGGGTGAGTTTCTGTTCGCCGGCTCGGCCGGCCGGGCCGACGTGGGGCGGGTCCGGCGGATGGCCGAGACGCTGCGCCATCGGGGGCCCGACGAGGCGGGGGAGTTCCTCAGCGACGACGGGCGGTGCGCCATCGGCTTCTGCCGGCTGTGCGTGATCGACCCGCCGGGGTCGCATCAGCCGATGCGGAGCGCCGATGGGGCCGTCACCATCGCCTTCAACGGGGAGATCTACAACTTCCGCCGGCTCCGCGAGGAGCTGGCCGCGGGGGGCCACCGCTTCGTCACGGCCGGGGACACCGAAGTGCTGCTGGCGATGTACCTGCGCGACGGGCTGGGAATGCTGGGGCGGCTGGAGGGCATGTTCGCCGCGGCCATCCACGACGGGCGCGACGGCCGGCTGCACCTGATTCGCGACCGGGTGGGCGTAAAACCGCTGTGGTACGCCGTCGGCGGTGGGACGGTACGTTTTGCCAGCGAGGCCAAGGCCCTGCTGGCGTCGGGGGTTCTCGACCGCACCGTCGAGATCGACTCGCTGGGGGCGTACCTGACCCTCGGCTACATACCGGCCCCGCGGAGCATCTGGCGGGGGCTCCTCAAGCTGCCGCCGGGGCATCACGTCACCTTCGACGCCGCCCCGGCCGAGCCGGTGCGATGGTGGGAGCCGCCGAGCGAATCGCGGCCGATCGGGCGGGCCGACGCCGTCGAGCGGGTGCGGGAGGCGCTCTCCGCGGCCGTGGCCAAGCGGCTGGTGGCCGACGTGCCTGTGGGAACGCTGCTGAGCGGCGGGGTCGATTCGAGCATCGTGACCGCCCTGATGTGCCGTGCCACCGGCGACGCGCGGGCGGTGAAGACCTTCTCGGCCGGGTTCGCCGAGGCCGACTTCGACGAGCGCCCCCACGCCCACGCCGTGGCCGAGCACCTGGGCACCGACCATCGCGAGTTGCTCATCAAGGCCCCCGACGCCGAGGCCCTGCTGACCGAGCTGGTGGCCCGGTACGACGAGCCGTTCGGCGACTCCAGCGCCGCGGCCATGTTGCTGCTGTGCCGGGCCGTGCGGCCGCACGTGACGGTGGCCCTGTGCGGGGACGGCGGCGACGAGGCCTTCGCCGGGTACGACCGCCATCGGGCCATGTGGCTGGCCGAGAACACCTCGGCCTTCAAGGGCACGCTGGCCATGGGGGCGGGGATGGTGCTGGACAGCTTCGCCCCGCGTAACGAGAAGTCGCCCCTGCGGCGGTTCGTCCGTTTCGCCCGCGCCCTGGACGCACCGCCCGCCCTGCGATACCTGCAGTACCGCCAGCTCTTCGATGCGGCCGCTCTGGACGGGCTGCTCACCGACGATCTGGCCGAGCAACTGCACCTCACCGCGACGCGGGACGCGTTCGTCGACCTGTACGAACGCGGCGAGTGCGACAGCGACCTGCTGGCCGCCCAGCGGCATGACGTGCTGAGCTACCTGCCCGACGACCTGCTGGTCAAGGCCGACATCGCCTCCATGGCCGCCTCGCTGGAGCTGCGAAGCCCCATGCTCGATACCGACGTGCTGGAGTTGGGCCTTTCCCTGCCGGCCGAGCTGAAGGTCGATCGCCAGGGCGGCAAACGCATTCTCGCCGACGCCTTCGCCGACCTGCTGCCGGCGGAGGTGTTCACCCGGGGCAAGGCCGGCTTCGGTGTGCCGATCGGCGAGTGGCTTCGCGGCCCGCTGCTGCCAGCGCTGCGCGAGACGCTGCTGGATCAATCCTTCATCGACGTCGGCTGGGTGAAGCGCACCGCCATGGCCAAGCTCATCGACGCCCACGCCGCCGGCAAAGCCGACCACCGCCACCGCCTCTGGGCCCTCCTCCAACTCGCCCGCTGGCAAGCCGCCCAGTAGGGCCCCACGGCCCAATGGGTTTACCGCTTGCCCTCGGCGGCGGCGCGGGAGCGAGCCACCAGTTTCCAAAAGGCTTCGTTGACCTCCATGGTCTCGGTATGCCCGTCGCCGAACGCCACCGCGGCCCTACTGCGGCCGGTGACGTTGGGGTCTTCGTAGATGAGGATCAGATTACCGCGGCCCCAGTCAGGCAGGCGAATGTAGACGAAGCTGCCGGCCTTGCCGGTGTGGGGATTGATGAACGATTCCTCCGCTAAACTCCCCTCGGTCACCAGTACCTCCAGCGACGCCGGCATCTTGTTATGCATGGCTACGTGTAAGGCTATCGCCTTGCCGATGCCATTCACTTTCACCTTGTTGACGGCGTCCCGAGCCTGGGCGCGAAGCCTGGCGAGTATCGGAACCGCGATCGCCACGGCCGCCGTGGTGCCACCCACCAGGGCGACTGGGCCGCCGGGGCTGACCGACCCGTAGCTTTCCAGCGTGATGCCCTCGGCGTCGCTGCTCACGGCCAGGATGCTCGGTCGGAGGTACTTTTCAAAGGTCGCCAGCGTCGGCAGCCAGTCGGCCCCGATGCCTGACGCCGACGATCCCCGCAGCCCTGCGGTAAAGATCGGCGCGGCCATCATCGGCAGGCCGTACAGGCGGCGGACGATCTTCGGGGAGTTCTCATACAGCACGGCCGACGGCGGGGCGGCCAGGTGCTTCCAGGCGGCGCGGAAGTCCTCGCTTTCGTGGAGCGGACCTTCGCGGGTGCCGGTGATGACGGCCGAGACCACCTGCGGCCAGCCGGCGATGATGAGCTTGCCGTCGTGCACGGCCCACGCCGGGGCCAGCGGCACCTGCGTGCCGGCCAGGTGTACGTAGGTGATCTTCGTGTTCCCGGCGGTCGTGGTCCGAAGCGTCGGGGCGGGCCGCCCGTCGCCGTCGGCGGGCGGGTCCAGCCAGCGGCGGCGGATGAGCTGCTCGATCTTCGCTTGCACGCCCAGGAAGGCGACCTGGTCCTTCACCTGCACCATAAAGGCCGTCCCGGTGAACATGCCCCCCAGCGAGGGCGCCGAGACCAGCATCCACTGATCGCCCAAACACGCCAGCAGTTCATCCCTCAGCGAGAACCCCAACTGCCGGTCGATCTCCTCCAACTCGGCCCCGAACGCCTTGCCCTTGGCCGGGTCGATGGCCGTCACGACGCGCTGGACCTCGTCCAGCGCCTTGGCCGGGTCCAGCTTCCACGCCGCCACAAAATCGCTGTCGCCGGGGGCGGCCGCGAGATCCTCGGGCGCTATGGGCTCCCCGGCCGCCAGCATCAGCAGCCCCCGGTGCGGGGCCGGCGTGAGCACTCGCATGCGGCTGTACAGTCCCCCGTCCACCACGCGGGTGGCTGACACCATCGTGGTGAGCTTGCCTGCGCCGAGCGCTTCCCTGAGCGCGTCGTAGTTCGACGGCGACTTCCCGTGCACGTAGGTCGCCAACTGTGTGTTGGGCCCGTCGACCTGCCGGTAGGCCGCGGCGAAGGCCGGATCGGTCAGCAGGCTCTTGTGCCGGCCGGCGCCCGTCTCGACCATCATGCCCGCCAAGGCTTCGCCCAGGGCAAGGATGAACGTGTCCCCCAGGTACCCCACCAGAATCGTGGGTCCGTCCTTGGCCGGCCGGAATGCCCGGAACTTCTGCTTGCCCACGGTGACGTCTCTGGCCGCTTGCATCGGTTTTTGCAGCAACGCGTCCAGCTTGGCGGCAAAAACCTTCCGGTCGCCTGCCAGTTCGACCCGCAGGGCGAATTGGAATCTCCCGAAGATCGCGAGTTCCGGCCCCCCCGGGGCGCCCTGGACGGCGCACAGGGCCGCCCGGTGTCGGAAGGCGATTCGAAGCAAATCGAAGAAGAGCGTGGCCTCCCTCCGTTCATCCGGATCGAGCTTGTGAAGGATGGCTTCGATCAGTTGCCCGGCTTCCGGCGAGGCCGCCAGTTTGGCCAGGGCGGTCTTGTCGAACGCCTCGTTGCTCCCCGCCCAGCCGGCGTACAAGATCGACTCGGCCGGCACGCGATCCGCCAGCGGTGGCCCCGCCAGCGCCGTCCCCGCCGACAACGTGATGAGCAGACACAGAATCGTTACCGTGCGTTTCATCGGAAACTCCCTTATCCAGATGCCCCGTTGCCGCGTCAATGCCTCCTCGGAGTGTACCCGGGCCCGCAACGGAAGGCAACGTGTCCGGTGACGGTTCATGGCAACCACAGGCGCGGGTCCGTGGACGTTCGCCGGCCCACGTTTTCGCCCGTCAGATCGAGTAGCGTGCCACCTGCGGACCTCGTCGGCTCATTTCGAGGGGGCGGGGCGAAGGGCCTCATGGTAGCCACGGGCGCGAGCCCGTGGAGGATCGTGGCCCGCGAGACGAGGAGCCCCGGCAGGGGGCGATTCATGCGGGCGCGGCCGGTGGTCCCTCGTCATTCCCCGTTGTGGTGGCGCCGGCGGCGCCGGTGTCGGGCCGCCAGCAGCGGGGCGCCGAGCGCCAGCAGTGCCAGCGTCGCCGGCTCGGGCACGGCCGCGGCGGCCGCGGGCGGGGGGCCGGTCCAGTTGGCCAACAGGGCGGAGAGGTCGGCGTCGTTGACGTCGCCGTCGTCGTTGAAGTTGCCCAGGTGCCATTCGGCGGTGGGGCCCCAGTTGCCCAGCACCACGGAGAGGTCGGTGTCGTCGACGAAGCCGTCGAAGTTGGTGTCGCCGGGGGCGGGGGCAAGCTCGGCCGACAGGGCGATGGTGGCGACCGAGGCGCGGACGACGTCGGTGGCGAAGGCGTAGTCGTACGTCACGCCGCTGGGGCTGGCCGGGTCGTTGGCCAGGCGGTCGCTGGCGTCGTTGGCGGTGTGGTAGTAGTTGTTGGCGCCGCCCCAGATCTCGGAGGCCTTGTTCTCGATGGCCAGGAAGGCGGGATAGCCGGCTTCGGCGAAGGGCTGGTGATCGCTGGAGCCCCAACCGCTGGTGTAGGGGGCGCCCGGGTCGATGGCCAGCGACGGCACGTACGTCCCGGCCGCGGCGATGAAGGCGTCGGCCCAGTCCCGGCACGCGGCGATTGGCCGCGTCCCCAGGTCCAGGTCCACCGGCTCGGAAGCGTTGTTGTCCCAGCCGGGGCGGAGGATCATGTCGAGGTTGATCACTCCGGCGATCTCCTCGTTGTTGGCCTTGACGACCGTGTTGACGTAATTCTTGCTGCCCAGCAGGCCGTCCTCCTCCGCGTTGAAGCCGATGAAGCGGATCGTCGAGCGGAAATGATACTCACTGAGCACCCGGGCGGCCTCCAGGATGCCGGCCGTGCCCGAGGCGTTGTCGTCCCCGCCGGGGCGGTCGACGGCGGTGTGGTCGTAGTGGGCCGAGAGAATGTAGATCTTCTCGGGCGTCTGCGTGCCCGGCAACTCGGCCACGACGTTCCGGTAGGTGCCTTGGATGGTGACGCCCAGCCCCATCGCGCTGAAGCTGTCGCTCAGGAACAGCCGGGCCTCCTGGTTGCCCAGCGTGCCGAGGCCGGACCCGCCGTCGCGGTTGCGGACGCCCTGGTCGTAGGCCGGCCCGCCGTAGAGGCCCAGCCCCATGCTCTCGATGGTCACCTGATAGCTCTCGTACTGGGCTGCGGAGACGCCGGCCAGCGCGTCATCGACGGTAACCGCCGCCATCGCCACCGCCGAGATCAGCAGTACCGACAGCGCCGCGGTCAACGCAGGGAATGCCGCCTTGTGGGATCGGGGCATGGCAGGCTCTCTCCTCCGTCGGCACACGAGATGCGTGATGCCGCCTTGGCCGCGGCGACGTTTGGCAAAACACGACGTCTGAGGCTCTGGCTCTAACCCTCTAGTTTACCCTATGTTGTGGCGCCGTGTCAAGGCTTTTCGCTACCGGCGGGCGGGGCGGCGAGGTCGCGGTCGGCGGCTTCCCAACCGGCGCGGATGTCGTCGTGGCCCTGGAGTCGCACGCCGAACAGGACGCTCTCCTCACGATCGTACTTTCCGTAGCACCGGCGAATGGCGATCAGCTTGCCCTTCGCGTGCACGAACACCAGCAGCTTGACGATGCCGGTTTGCTCCAGGGACCGGTACGCCGCCAGTTCCGGCGTGGGCACCGGCGAATTGGGCACCGGCAGCGAGGGCAGCCCCACCACGGACGTCTTGTGCTCCAGGCCGAGCCCGCCGGAGGCCACCTCCACGATCAACTCCGCCTCGGCCGGCTCGTCGACCAGGATGGCCCCCATCTCCGCCAGCCGGGCACGCGTGGCGATCCGGACGTACTCCACGTCGTAGGCCTTCAGGTTGGCGGTGTCCACGGCGACCTTCTTGCCGGCCACCTCCGGCAGCTTCAGCTTCGCCAGCGCCGCATCCACCGCCCCGGACAGCAGCAACTGCTCGATCGCCGAGCGGGGAGTCGTCGTCATTGCCCGCGAACTACAGCCGAGAAGCCACGTCGCGATCACGATTGCCAATAGAACCTGTTTCATCGGTCTCCTCGAATTGTCTGACCCGTATCCGCCATCGTCCTATCCCGCCCGGCCATCTCCGCCGGCACACTGCAAGGTCCCGGGTGCCCTCTCCACACGCATCGGGCGGACCCGCACGGATGTCTTAGCCCGAACCGGCCCCCGCGTCAACGCCCAGCATCCGGCCTTCACCACACGCCGGCCTTCTGCAGCCGAGCAATGACGGTCTTGGGCTTCAGCGTGAAGTGCTTCCGCCCGGCCGTCGGCTCGGTGACGATGTGCCGGCCGGTGACCTGATGGAAGCAGTCCTTCACATGCCGCCACTGCGAGCAGTCGAACCGCTCCCGCAGCACATAGATCCGCCTGGCCGACGGCGCGATCGCCCGAATCCGCTCCGGGCACCGCGTCTGCCCCAGCCGAAGCTCGACGAACTTCTCCGCCACCGTCACACCCATCGCACCGCCTCCCCGCCTACCGTTGCGGGTGAGTATACCCGCACCGCCGCCATCAATCCAACACCGAAGGCAGTTCGTAACCTTTCACATTCTCCCGCCCCCCTCCCCGCGTGGTGCCATGCTTCTGCTCGCAGAAGCATGCGCCGGCAAGTCCCCGGCTCCGCGTTCCGCCTTCCCGGCTCGCCCCCTGGGGGCAAGCTGACCACCGACCCCCCGCCCACCTTGCTCGCCGGGCGAACGGAAAACTGCTGGAACCGTCGGCGTAACACCCACGTTTAGAGGAGGTCTAGGAGGGATGGACAAGCGTATAATTGGGTAACAGGGGCGACATGGGGTGTCATTGTCGGGTCGCCCCGGTCGTGGTTCTATAGAGGAGAACGACGATGAAGGCGACCGGGCAGTCCATCGCGGAAATCACACGGGAGATCGCACTGGATGGGGCGGCAGCGGGGGGGGGCTCGGCGTCGGGGGCGCTTCCCGACAGCGGGACATGGCAACGGCTGCGGGACTTGGGGACCGAGTTGTGGCTGGACACGGGGGACATCCCGGCCGCCGAGGGGCTGTGGACCCGCCAGTTCGGCGCGCTGACCACAAACAACTCCCTGCTCAACAAGGAGGTGCAGAAAGGCACCTACGACGGGCTCGTCCGCCGATCGGCCAAGGCGCTTCGCGGGGCCGAGCCGGGGATCGACCCGAAGGTGCTGGTGCGGGAAGTGGCATTTATCCTCAATGCCTGCCATGGGTTACGTTTGGTGGAGCGGTTCGGGGCCTTCGTGTCGGTGGAGCTGCACACCGACGTGGCTCACGATGTCGACGCCACGGTGGCGTACGGCCGGCGGTTCCACTCGATATGCCCGGAGCGGTTCATCGTCAAGGTGCCGTTGACGGCGGCTGGGCTGATCGCGGCCGGTCGGCTGGAGCGGGAGGGGGTGCCGGTGAACTTCACGCTGGGCTTCTCGGCCCGGCAGAATCTGCTGATCTGCCGCTTGGCCAGGCCGCAATACTGCAACGTGTTCCTGGGCCGGCTGGGCCAGGTGGCCGTCGAGGCTGGCCTCGGCACGGGCCAGTGGGTGGGCGAGCGTACCGTAGTGTCCAGCCAGCGGGTGGTTCGCGAATTGCGCCAGAGCGCCGGGGTGCCGACCCGACAGATCGCCGCGAGCCTCCGCGGCGGCGAGCAGCTTGCGGCCTTGGCCGGGGTGGATGTGGCGACGATCCCGCCGAAGGTTGCGCATGAATTCGTGGACCTGTTCACCTCGCCGGCCGCCCTGGTCGCCGGCATCGATAAGGAGTACTCCCCGTCGTGGGAACACCCGGCCGACCCGTGCGTGTCAGCCTTCGACACGCTATGGGAGATTCCCCATTCGCT
>SDBU01009249.1_pt1 | contig 11084 bp, 11 predicted proteins | sample 2277071 | NCBI WGS metagenome assembly SDBU01 (sample SAMN10397929, study PRJNA504765) | marine sediment metagenome | isolation source: marine sediment core GS08_GC12, 126 cmbsf | place: Arctic Ocean: Gakkel Ridge, Loki's castle | collected 2008 | reverse complement strand
GCTAAAAATGAAACAAAGCACACTTCATCAAGATCTAGCAAAATATCAAAATCAGTTATATCAAATATTAAATCAAGCTAACTACTTTTTTATTCAAAAAATGTCTAGCAACATCTCAAAAGCCTCTGAAGCAATTGCTGAGAATAAAAAGCTAGATTTAGTCTTAAATAAAGAAGCTTGTTTTTATAACAATCCAAAAATTGATATCACAGAGCTTGTAATCAATCAAATGGACAAAAATTTTGATAAAGAGACAGCAAAAAATGAAACTGAAAACAAAGATAATTCAACTGCTTCAGCAGAAGAAAATCAAACCCCTAAGGTTGGTTTAAATGACATGCCTAAAAGAGCTAGCTGAGTTAACAAATAGCGAGCTTTATGGCAATGCAGATATTGAAATTGTCGGAGTAAATACATTAGATAAAGCCTCTAAAAATGAGGCTTCTTTTTTAGCAAACCCTCGTTATATTGATGCAATGTTAAAATCAGATGCGGGGGTCATTTGCGTTGATAAAAACACAAAGATCACAGACGAAAAAAATTATTTAATATCAGAAGATCCCTCAAAAGCTATTCAACAAATTGCTGAATTTCTCTCAAACTCTCAAAAAAAATCAGGATTTTCTGCTATCCATAAAAGCGCATGTATACATAAAACAGCAAAAATCGGCAAAAATGTAGTAATCTTACCAAACTCTGTCATCGATGAAAACGTAACAATTGATGATAATACTTTTATTGGAGCGGGAGTTTATATCGGAGCAAACTCTTCTATTGGAAAAGATTGCACGATTCATTCAAATGTAGTGATAAGAGAGAGTTGCATTATAAAAAACAGAGTAATAGCGCAAAGCGGAGTTGTTATTGGCTCTTGTGGATTTGGCTATATTTTTGAAAAAGGTAAATATAAAAAGCTAGCTCAATTAGGCATTGTTATAATAGAGGATGATGTAGAGATTGGAGCGAACTCATGTATAGATAGGGCTAGATTCAAAGCTACTATCATCAAAAAAGGCACTAAAATCGATAATTTAGTGCAGATAGCTCACAATGTCGAAGTAGGAGAAAACACAGCTATAGCTGCTCAAACAGGAATAGCAGGCTCCTCTAAAATCGGCAATTTTGTTATCATGGGGGGTCAAGTTGGGGTAACAGGACATGTTGAGATTGAAGATGGCGCTATGTTTGCAACAAGATCAGGAATTTCTAAAAACCTAAAAAAAGGCAAATATAGAGGCTCTCCGGCTATTGATCTAAACGATTATAATAGACAATATATCACATATAAAAACCTATCTAAAACCCTAAAAAAGCTAGAAGAGAAGATAACTCTCTTAGAAGACAAAACAAAAAATCTTTAAAAGAATTCAAAATTTACTTGAATTACCTAAAAATTGTTGATAAGTAGTAATTAAGAGGATATTTTTATATGCTTCAGATTTACTATAAATCAATTCGCGATGATGCTTTTAGTGAAATTCAAGACTTTAGAGTTGGCTCTTGGGTCAATGTCTCAGATGCATCTGTTGAAGATCTTTCTAAAATCTGCGAGATTGCCTCGATAGACATAGCAGATATAATGGATGCATTAGACAAATATGAAATTCCAAGAATAGAGCATATTGACGATAATATCATTATTTATGCTAGAAACTCTTCTGATCTTGAAAAAGGGATGCATACAGCAACAGTTGTTATTTTACTTACCAAAAATTTTATAATTACGATCTCCCCTCAAAAAAGCAAAATTATTGAAAATTTATTATCTAGCAGAACAAAACTGGCAACTACACAAAAATCAAAACTTTTGCTTTATATTCTGTTAAAAATCACTCAAGATTTTACAACAAAGATAAAGGGCGTTAGAAATGCTGTTATAGAACAAGAGCAGCAGATGCAAGCTATCTCAAACAAAGCTATCGTAGTTTTAACAAAAAACGAAGAGATTTTAAATCAATATCAATCTAGTTTAGTTCCTCTTAGAAATGTATTAGAAGCTATATTTTCTGGAAGATACATCTCACTGTATGAAAAAGATTATGATATTCTGCAAGATTTAATGATTGCAGTGAAACAATCTGAAGATCTTTGCTCTATTAGTGTAAAAAGCATAAGATCGCTTAGAGATTCATATCAGATTTTATTTACAAATGATGTAAATAAAACCATAAAACTTTTAACTGCGATCACCATAATTTTCACAATTCCGACAATAATAGCATCTATTTACGGAATGAACGTATCTCTGCCTTTTGCAAAAAATCCCCATGCCTTTTTAATTCTTATGAATATAACAATTTTGATAACACTTATCTGCGTTTATATATTTGCTAGAAAAAAATGGTTATAATTACTGCTCTATTTTTCTATTGTCATCCTTGTTTCTCTAACCTGCTCCTCTTCAGTAAAGTTAAAATCAAAAGATTTAACAGCAATACCATCGAAACATACAATTCTATTATTTGAAACCAAAATTTCTCTAGGATAACCATAAAAGTAATCATCAGGTATAGTTTGCACTTCATCAAATGATAGTCTATCTAAAATTTTGATATAACCTTTAGCATCACTGTCATTTTTAAATCCTAATATTAAAAAGTTTTTATAGAAAACTGCACAAGTCATTTGATTTATAAAAGAAAGGTATCTTGTTTTTTGAGTAATAAAATCAAAGATACTACATCCAAATTTTTTGTCCTGAACAATAGCCCAGTTTTGCTTCTCATCAAAAAATGTAAACTCAAGATCCTTTAAATCTTTTAGAAAAACTTTGCTATTTCGATATTTATCTAAATATGCATACGGAATTTTATCTATTTGCATTTTAGAATTTAAATCAAAAATTCTAAATGTAAGTACATCATCAATTTTTGCTCCTACAATTAAAAAATCACCGTAAACAACAATATCAGTATCAGATGCTTTAAAATCTATCTCATTCTTTAGAGTAACTAAAATAGATAATATTCTCTGATTTTCAACTGTTTTTTCCTGAAAAGCAGCTCTAGCTTCACTAGCGTGTAGAGAAGAGAGTTCAACATCAGTGCCTTGTGTAGCAGATAGACTGACACCAAAGCTTTCTTCATACAAAAATGAAAGATCAGTAGCTGCACGTTTTCCAATTAGATTAGATCGTAGAGATTGAACTAATCTAGATGGCCCAGATTGTTTCGCAGATTTATCATCTAAAGTTGAGGCTTCATCATCTGATTGTTTTGGTGCAAAAAATACTTTCTCAGAACAATTTCTTATAAATACTTGTCCATTTGCCACTCTATAATATGAATTAGGAGATATTGGATTTTCAGCTTTTTTGGTGGCTTTAGTTGTACTAGATAGATCAACATCTCTATTTTTAGATTTGATAACATCTAGAGTTCTATTGTTTATTGTAACGGTAAAAATATCTGAGTCATTTACAATAAAACAATTTTTACCAATAAACTTAATGCTTTCAACCTTATTAGTATAATCTAGTTCATTAGAAATATGTGTACGTCTGTCTAAAGATAAAACATCTAAAGGTATAACAACTAGAGTTTTTACTCTTGTATAATCTGGCTTTTCTTTTAGTTTCAAAGGACATATATAGTCAGACAAATGCTTTGTTTTATCATTATCATATCCAACAACACAAAAATGTCTGTTTAGAACAAAACAAGTGATAGGCGGATAATTCTGTTTACAATAGTGCCTTGAAGAAGAAAGAATATCGAATAAATAATAATTTTCTTTTCCGAAAACTGATGATGCAGCGCTCATAACAACCTCCAAATTTAAGCAAAAAACTCTACCATATTAAAGATATATTTCAATATTTTTTTTTATTTTTTTTCACCATTTTAAGACGGGGAATTTCATTTGAACTTCTAATCTGATTTTTTCATAATAACTGATATAAATCTCAAAGAAGAAGAAATATGACTTATTCTAAACATTGCCCTGGTTGCAATGCTGTATTTGAAGAAGATGAAAATGATCCTATACATCCTTATATTGGAGCTAGTAAAGGCTGTTGGAAGTTCTTCACAGAGGTTTTAGCATGGGAAGGTGAAAATTTTGGATATCCTAAAATTCATCGCCTACTAGTTGATAGCTACTGCGCACAACATCCTGGAGTGAAATCTAGAAAATCTATTCAATCCGTAGCTATACACTTAATAGCATTATATATGGCAGTTGAAAAACAAATTGATTTAAAAGTAATTACAAAATCGATGGATAGAGCTCTTTCAAAAGGAGCTATATTTGAGTGGTTAGAACCACCAGAAGATATGGGCAACATTACAATCTTGGATATAAAAAAAGCCAAATCTTTAAAAGAGTATGAAGACATTTTATATAAGTGGGCTAGATCTATATTGAAAGCTTATTCAAAGCATCATGATATTATAAAAACATGGTATGAGAAGTTTTTTTACTAAATGTCATCTCTCTCATATTTTCAAGAAAAAAAATGGCTTTAAATCTTAAAAATCTATGATTAGATTAGTCACGTTGATTTAATAACTGTACACCTGAGCATGCAAGACATGGGATAGCTAAAGCTATTGCTACAAACCATCCTACCTGCGCTTTGTCCATAGATTCTACATCATGATTTTTGAACATGTAATGAAGATAAATCCCCTCTGTAATTAGGGCTCCAACACAACAAATAACTTGAGTACAAAATTTCATTGCATGATAGCGAGTATAATCTCGATTTTCATTTTGAGGATTTGCTTCAAGATCCATAAATCCATAAATTGGCAATGGCATATTGTCACTCCTTTTGAAATAAAAAAAATATAAACAGAATATTATCAAAAAGCTAGATATTTTTTATCCAAACTTTTGATAGCAGCTAGATAAAATAAAAAAAATTAAAAAAAGCAAAAGTTTCTTAAGCATTTTTATTGTTTTTGCTAATATTGAGTTTTTATAATAACATTTTCTAAATTTAAGGATATATATGGCAAAAAGAGCAATTTTTTATGATACAGAAACAACGGGGCTGAGTGCTCAAAAGGATCGAATAATTGAAATAGCAGCATTTGATCCTGTTCAAAATAGAACATTTAATGAACTTGTCAATCCTAAAAGAGCAATACCTCAAGAATCCACAAACATCTGTCATATTACAGATGATATGGTAAAAGATGCTGACACTTTTGATATAGTTGGAAAAAAGTTTATTGAATTTTGTTCAGGAGATACTATTTTGGTAGCACATAACAACGATAGTTTTGATAGACCTTTTTTAGAAGCTGAATTTACAAAAGAGAGTCTTGAGATTCCTAAATGGGAGTATATAGATTCTTTAAAATGGGCAAGAAAATATAGACCTGATCTACCTAGACATGCACTTCAATATTTAAGAGAGATTTATAATATTAAAGAGAACCAAGCTCATAGAGCTTTAAATGATGTTGTAATTTTACATCAGATTTTTGAAAAGCTAGTAGATGATCTTTCTATTGAAATGGTTTATAAACTTGTATATCAGACTAAGAGTGATACTGTTGAGCATATGCCTTTTGGGAAACATCAAGGCAAAAAATTAAGCGAGGTACCTAAATCTTATATAAGATGGTTAGATGAGAGCAATGCTTTTGATAAACCTCAAAACAGAGCTTTGAAACAGGCTTTAGAAAAATTAAATCTTTTATCAAAAGGATAAAATATGAATATAACAATTATTGGATGTGGTTATATTGGACTTGCTTTAGCTGAAAAACTACATAAAAAAAATCATTTCCTCACCTGTACAACAAAAAAACCTAAATCTATAGAAAAATTATCTAAAATCACACAAAAATCACTTATTATGAAAGGAAGTGATAAGAATGAAATGTCTATAATCATCGATGAAAATGATGTAATCATTATAACAGTAGATGCAAAAAATAGCGATGAGTTTGAAAATACATTTCTTGAAACAGCTCGTACCATAAAAGAGTGTGCAGTAGAGACGGCTAATCCCAAAAGAATCATTTACACATCAAAATCATATATCTATGGAAATCACGATGGAATGTGGGTTGATGAATCAACGCCACTTAGAGCAAAAGATGAGGAATCTAAAATACTCATTGATGCAGAAAAAACTTTGTTTTCTTTAATTGATTTAGGATGGAGCATAACAATATTAAGACTGTCTCAAATCTATGGCCCTAATCGCGAAATTATAGATCGATTTAAAACTAATTACAAAGATGTTATAGCTGGACATAGCGATTACTACACTAACATGGTACATAGAGATGATGTAGTAGGTATTATTGATTATGTAATCGAGCATGATATCAAAGGGATATATAATGCCGCTGATGATGATCATATGACTAGACTAGAGCTCGCAAAAAAGATTTGCTCTAAACTTAATTTAGCTATACCTAAGTATGATCCGAATATTGCTGATTTTCCAGACAACAATAAAAGAGTTTCAAATTACAGAATTAAAGAAAAAGGATATCAATTTAAGTATCCTAATAGAGTTATTTAAATCTAAAGCTCCCAAAGATCATTTTGAAGATTTACAGCATCATGGATGAGTTTTTTAAAAATAGTTTCTTCAGGATTTGATAGATATTCATCTATATCTGAGTTTAATTTTTCCATATCAGATAAAACTTTATTTCCGATGATTTTAGCTATTGAGAGCATTTTTATTTGATTGGCTCTAATACCAGGTTTTTTATAATCATCTTTAGTTAAATCAAAATCTTTTAATAAATTTATAATGGTATTTAAGCAATCTGATAAATCTTTAAAAATATCTTCCATACATTTTAAATAGATATTTTGTCTAAATGTTTAGATTTATGATATTGATCCCACATATACTTAAATTCAGGACAAGTTTTGAGTAGCTGCTCTTTAGGACCTTCTGCTATTTTAATACCTTTTTCGATGTAGATAATTCTATCAGCATGTTCAATAGTAGATAGCCTATGAGCAATAATTATTTGAGTAGCTTTATTTTGCAGATCTTTTATAGCCTCTTTTATTTTATTTTCACTAATTGCATCTAAAGAAGATGTAGCTTCGTCCATCACTAAAATAGGAGCTTTTTTCACTAAAGCTCTAGCAATTGCTAGCCTTTGTTGTTGCCCACCAGATAAATTTTTTCCTCTTTCTGCTAAAATAGTATCATAACTGTTTTCTAAATCAACAATGAACTCATGAGCATGAGCTTTGATAGCAGCGGCTTTAACCTCTTCAAAAGTAAAATCTCTACCAAAAGAGATATTTTCAATAATGCTATCATAAAATAAAAAGGGCTTTTGAGGTACAAAAGCGATATTTTCTCTCAGTGATTTTTGAGTATATTCTTTAAGAGGATAACCATCTATTTTTATCTCCCCTTTTTGAACATCATAAAGACGAGGAAGAAGTTGTACAATTGTAGATTTACCAGCACCGGTAGGCCCTACTATTGCAACAGTTTCACCTTTTTTCACGCTAAATGAGACATCTTTTAAAACCCACTCTTTGTCATATCTAAAACTGACATTTTTAAACTCTATTACTTCTTTGAACTCTAGGAAATCCATCGCTCCATCTTCATCTAAGATATTTGGTTTTAGAGATAAAACCTCAAACATTCTCTCTGCAGCAACAACACCTCTTTGAATATTTGAATTTTCTTCAGCAAATTTTTTAACAGGTTCATAAAAAAGATGTAAAAGAGCTACAAAAACTATTAAAACAGGGATATTCATATTTAAAACATAAAGACCCAAAAACACAACAGCCGCCATACAAGATGTGGTAATAAAATGTAAAATTGGCCTTGTTAATAGAGAATACTTTGCATTTTTACTCTCTAAAAAAGCCATTTTTGTATTGTGTTCTTTGTATTTTTTTAAAGAAAAACGCTCCATTGCAAAAATCTTAATCGTTTGAATACCTCCTAAAAAATCTAATAAAACAGAGGTAAAACTTTCTTGATTTTTTTGAATTTGCCGAGAAACTGTTTTTATTCTTTTTGTTAAAAACACAACAGGCAATACAATCATCGGCATGCCGATGAAAATAATTAAAGATAATTTCCAAGATAAATAAAAACAGCCTATTAAAGTTGAAAAAACTCTAAATGGAGTTTGGAAATAATTTGTAATCATCGAATTTATAGAAGATGCAATTTGGCCTGCATCGCCTACAGCTCTTGTCGATAATGAGCCCATATTATGTTGCTGATAAAAACTAAGAGGAAGCGCTTGTAAATGCTCAAAAAATTGTTGGCGTAAATCTCTTGTAATCCTAATCGATAAAACTTGCGTTGAATATCTTGAAACAAATAAAAATAGAGCTTTAAATAGAGCAACGAATACTAAAATTGATATCATTCCAGAAAAATTAGTCTCAATGTTTAGTTTGTTTGCTACAATTCTAAACATACGATTTAAAGGATTGGAATTTTTTCTACCTGCAATGTAAATCGCGGCATCTTTTTTTGAGATAACTCCATTTTCATCAGTATCAATAGTTGACCACTTATTTTGAACATCACCTAGAGTTACATAGTCATTAGAATGTAGTTTTCCTTTTCTATCTTTTCCAAAAAGAGTGAAAAAATCTGCACCTGTATTTGCAATGAACCCCATGGAAAACATTTCCATTTGATCTGCAACAGTTAAAAAAAGCAGAGTAACCATAGTAATAATTGCTAAAGATAAATGCTTAGAATTTTTTAATGCAGCTTTAAAAAGCAATCTCATAAATTATTATTTACTTTTGATAAATTCGCCCATGTTGCGAAACTTTTCGTAACGCTTATCTATTAGGCTATCACCTTTGGTATTTTTCAAGCTATCAAAAGAAGATAAAATAAATGTTTTCACATTTTTATAGACAATCTCAGGATCTAAATGAGCTCCACCTTGAGGTTCTTTTATAATTTTATCAATGATATTTAATTTAATAAGATCTTCAGCGTGTATTTTTAAAGATTTGGCAGCTTGAGATTTTTTCGTAGGATCTTTATATAAAATAGATGCACATCCTTCTGGAGAAATTACAGAATAATAAGCATGCTCTAGCATGCCGATAACATCACCAACTCCAATTCCTAAAGCTCCCCCTGAGCACCCTTCTCCTATTAAAACTACAATGATTTGAGTTCTAAGCTGCGCCATCTCAAATAGATTTTTAGCGATCGCCCAACCTTGACCTCTCTCCTCAGCGCTAAGGCCTGGGAATGCACCTGGAGTATCTATCAGAGTAACAACTGGAATATTAAATTTTTCAGCTAATTTCATAGCTCTTAGAGCTTTTCTATACCCTTCAGGATGAGTCATACCAAAGTTTCTTGTAATCCTAGAATCTGTATCCTTTCCTTTTTCTTGGCCTATTATAACGAACTTTTTACCATCGATTTTTGCTAAAGCAGTTATAATTGATGCATCATCCATATAAGTTCTATCACCAAAAATTTCTTCATATTCATCTGAGATATTTTGTATATAATCTAATGAATGAGGTCTATCAGAATGACGACAAATTAAAACTCTATCCCAAGCTGTTAATTTAGAATAGACCTTTTTTTTAAGCTTTTTGAGTTTATCTTCAATTTTTTTAATCTCATCTTTAGTCCAAAGAGCATTATTTTTGTTTTGCTCTTTAACTTGCTTTATCGTCTCTTCGTACTCATAAATCTGTTTTTCATGAGGTAGTATTTCCATACTATTACCTTTTATTATTTAATTATTTTTTCAACGCCGGGAAGTTTTGCCTCTTTAAAATCCTTTACAAGCTCTATCTCTGTCGGTCTAGAAATAATAATAGAAAACATCTCTTCCATATCTTCAGAAAACAGTCTAATACATCCATCGCTATCATATTTTCCAACTTTAGATCTATCTTCTACAAGCTCTCCATTAGATTCAACCCAAGGAGCTCCATGAAGACCTAACCCTTTAGCTGAATCTGAGCAATTATTTAATTCCTCATTAAAAGGAATCCATCTAGTTCCAAAGACTTTTATCAGCTCAATTTTATTATCTTGAAAATACCCTAAAACATTAGGTTTATAAATAGCTACTTTGCTACCAAGTGAGTATTTTCCAACAGGAGTTAATCCTCCAGATTCTCTTTTAGACTCTTTTCTTCCAAGACCTACTTTATATGTTTTTAATAAAACTCTTTCATTTGTATCTACATCTAAATAATAAAACCAAAGTTTAGATCTATTTATATCAATAACCAAATGAAACTTTATATTTTTATCATCTCTTAAAACATTAAATCTATCGCCTGGATTAATCTTTTGCGTAAAATAATCATGTTTTTTATTTAAGCTTCTCGCAATAAAATGTCTTGTCGTTGAAAAATGCGATGCATAATCTGCAACCCAAGCATGTCTACCTTGTAGCCATGGTACTCTAGAGCTATATGTTACAGTCTCAACGATCGGAAGTCTCGATGAATCTGTTACAAATAATCTATCTATTATATTAGCATCAGGTAGATTGTCATCTTCTTTTATGGCTACTTTTTCATCTGTTTTTTTGATCTCTTTTACTACCTTTTTAGCTATCTTTTTTTCTACAGGTTTCTTTTTAATTTCTACTTTAGGCCCTTTTGGAACCTCAATCGTAATCTCTTGAACCTTGCTCTTATTAGTATCTAAAACAACTTCTTGTTTATTTTGGTTTTTCTTGAAAAAACCTAAAACCCCAATTACACCAAATAGTGCTACAGCGCCAATCATGACAATTTTAGACGTAGACAAAGCATACTCCTAATTTTTTAATTATTACTTCTATAATACATCAAAATGCATTTATTTTAAATGATTTTACCTCCATTTAAAATTATGATTTTATAATATGAGCCAATAGATCTGATTTGAGAGAATTAAAATATTTAGTATGTATAAAAAATATTTATTTTTTTGTTCAAAAAACAATTTATATAACAAGTTTTAGACATAAAAAAAACAACCCAGATTCCTGGGTTGTTTCTATAACTTTTTTAATCTTATTTTGAAAAAACTACATCATTGGAGAAGAAGCTGGAGATATCTGCTCTTCGATCTGTTTTTTCATTTTTTTACCTGGAGTAAATTTAACAGCTTTTCTAGCAGGAATTTTAATTGG
>SDBU01009248.1_pt1 | contig 11085 bp, 11 predicted proteins | sample 2277071 | NCBI WGS metagenome assembly SDBU01 (sample SAMN10397929, study PRJNA504765) | marine sediment metagenome | isolation source: marine sediment core GS08_GC12, 126 cmbsf | place: Arctic Ocean: Gakkel Ridge, Loki's castle | collected 2008 | reverse complement strand
GGAATAAATGGCATCACTCAATCCTCTTAAATCCTTGTAGTTGATGCTGGCCCCACTCGGCTATTTCTATGGTTCCAGTAGTACCATCGGGGGCGACCACTCGCATCTTACTTGGGGGTTTGCCCTTAGCTTTAATCAATCCCTCTTTCAGACCACCGCCGTTACGCCCGTTCTTGGACAAAGCAGAACCCGCCGCAGCCCAGTCATCCTGTACCTGCACAGCATGAGCGATGGTGGGATCTCCTTTTATGATTACGCTGGAGAGTTTTTTCCTACGATCCCGCAACGCTGTTGAGATGCCCTCTCTTCGTGCTTCGAGAGCAGCGCCCTCTTCTTGTGTTATTCCAGCTTTGACCCATTTTGGATTAGCTTTGGTGCCGATATTCCGTTCCCAACGATCCCCGCGAAACCAACGGTCGTTCCATCTATAGTTATCCAGCCGGGATAATTCCCCCGTGAGGTCTCCTATGTCTTGCCGCAAATCGTCTTGTTGTTGTTCGAGCGAGCCCACAGTTCCGGCTTTCGTCTGTAGGGAGGATAACGACACATCCACGCCAATAAGTTTCCACGCTTCCTGTTTTGCTTCGGCTGAGTTTACTCGATTAAGGGCAGCTAGTGTTTGGGCATCGGCTTGAGCCTTCATCTGCCTCTTACGCTGTTCTTCTTGGTAGATTTGTTCCACCTGCTCAAGATCGGGTGCTGCTTTGCCGTTGATGGCTACGCTTTGTACTTCAAATTGTGTCACTAAAGCGTCCTGTTTTTTGGTTTTGACTGCAGCATCAAGAGAACGGTCATTGGCATAGGCATCCCATTTGATGCGCATTTGTTCTTTGAGTTGTTGCACAGCCCTCTTCGGTGCTTCCTCTGCGGATGAACGTGCTTGATTATATTGCTCGTCAAGCTCTTTAGTTTCCGCTTTAAGCCGACCGGCGTATATCTCTTCCGGTCCTTGAGGTTGTTCTGATTCTGCTGGACGTTGGGGATACCCAGCTTCAGCACTAAACATTTCGTCATAGGCAGCGTTGGACATTTCTATAGCGCCAGGAGCAAATCCAGTTCCAGTGTTCAAATCAAACATATCAGCATAAGCCGCACTGCCTATTTGTTTCGCCATCACGTACTCCTTTTATTTATCAAGAGCCGACAACTCGTTGTTGATTTCTACTATCTTTTCTCGGGCTGTGTTAAGATTTTTTACTGCGGAATTATGCGCAAGTATTTCGTCGTGTGCCACGGCATCTAAAGCGTCCCCCGATGTTCCGGTTAGCAACTCCAGATGGCCTGCCAGATGTACAGCCCGGCCTAACTTACATTCGATGTCACTGCGGTCTTGTTTCTTTTTCTTCCTCTGCTTCGCCATTTTTCTTCTCTCCAAAATTAAGATATTGCTAGCTCCTAATCTATCTCGTAAATTACAGTTCCCCGGATATAAGTGAATGGTCGGTTAAGCCAATTGCCGCCTCCATAAGTAAAATCGGGGTAAAATGCTATCTTACTTGAGCTCCCTTCGACGACACACGCACCTTGAACCCAAGTATCCTGATTGTATATAAAAGCGTACTGATGGTTCTGTGTCACGTTGCCCACATCAGCCAAATCAATGAATAATGTGGTATTAAGAGTTCCGGCAACTGCTGAGGTTTTGATTTCAAAGCTGTGTACTACCGTCTTTCCTGTCACCTTGTATTTGTTGACCACGACATCGGCTTCCTCGACAGTCCATGTCATACTGCCATTGCCAGTAAAATCTCCTGCATCAAAGGTCATAGAAGTCCAAGAACCAAGAGCATCATCCAAATTACTGCCGTCTGTGGATACGTCCCTACCATCAATGGTCATGGTGTGAGCATCAGTTGAATGTGCTGTATTTTCTACAAGATTCAATGTTAGGTCAGATTTAACCTCTGCAAAACTTCGACCTTCAAGACCGGCTGTCGTAAACTTAGCGTAATCATTATCAGCAGCATCGGCGTCGTCTACTTCCATGAGGTTATTATCTGCTATGCCTATGGTTTGTTCGGCAAGGACATTAGTACCAATAACCAAAGATAGTTCTGTTGGTGTAACTACGTGTGGGTTGCCAGAAGTAAGTTGGGAGTGGGTGTAGGCCGCATCCCACTCCGTATTCGTAACAGCCACGTTGATGTCACCTGTGTCAATGTTGACGTTGGTAAGAATCTGAGAACCCATACTCCAGGCGCCTGTCAAGGCTCGTGTGCCGTCGACGAGAAGATAATTTGATTCAGTGTACTCTGCCGCTGCTCCCGCACCATCGAAACCTGCAAGGGTGGAAACCGTCCCTGTATGGCTCGCAGAGGTCCAAGCTAAAATTGATAAATTATTATGTGCTGTCACCCCACTCCCTGAAAAAGGAGTTCCAAACGCTGTTTCTATTTTCGTGGCTATGTTAGATGATTTTTGAAATATAAACTTAGACGCAATCACACTAGCGGAACTTAACCTGTTCGGAATTGACGACGATGGTTGTTCTTCGTCTTCTGCTTGGCCTTCAGTGACATACTGGTTTCTACCATAAAGCAATACTATATGACCGTCGGGCTCAATGTACCACCAAAGAACAGCCCACCTGTTATTTATCATCGTGGTCAGAGTACCCGCATTATCGTACTGTTCGTTTGGCCACGCAGATACGCCTGTAGCTTCTTGACCTCCTGCCGAGTATGTATCAAAGGTGTCTGCACCAGAAGTGTCAAATGCCGAGATTGGGTAACTTGTCCTACCCCACTCCAATTGTCCTTCCGTTATGGTGACATCTCTATTTGCGTCGCTGGACTGTCCAAAGATCAAACCGCCCTTTCGTTTGTTCCTTACTATGTCGTCAACGTGACGGATATACCGCCCCATTTGACCTATGGACTCTTCAAGTCTAACACCCAAGTTGAAGGCGTGTGAAATTACACCGCCTTCGTCGGTGACGACCCCGAGCATAATATTATCAGCAGCTTCTATAAACTCATCGGTGCTGAGATTGATCGTCCCAGAATCGTTTACGAATACGTATTGGGTGGTATTGTCAGCGATTGCTAACCCAGTGACACCACTAAACTTGAATGAAACTAAAGGAGCATTATCAGCATCAGTTGTTCTGATAAAACCTTCACCCGCGGACACGTCCAATGTCCCCGAGCCGCCATCGCTCAACACCCCGCCCGTGAAGTAGCCCGACGATCCTGTATTATCGAAATATTCTTGTATCTGATCCACTGTAGGAGAACCCACACCAAGGGCTATAGGCACGTCGGCTGCGTTGACCTGACTGGCTCCCAAGCCCCAGTCAATGTGCGTGTCGTTGATGCTATTCAGATTGATGTCAAGGATTATACTCCCAGCGGCGTTAGTCACCTTCACGGGAGTAGAGCCAGTTATCGTTGCGAGAACAGGGGCTACACCTGTGGACCCTATCGGTATCTGGCCGTTCGTAGCTGCACCTAACGAGGTCAACAGCCCGGACACCGGGTAGATCAGGGAGTTATCAGTCAGCCCTGTGAGAGTCATCCCGGCAAAAGTTGGAGACGCACCGTCCCCAAGGAGCGATGTTTTGATTTTGTTAAAATTGCGATTGACAGTCAACCAATCATCGGGCTTAACAGTTTGTAGGGGTAGACTCATACCACACACTCTTTCTTGGGACTACATAAACGGATTGCCGCGACTGTTTGATCCGCCAGATCGGGAGCCGCCGCCCAAACCTTGAAATGCCCAGTTACTTTTGCGGGCTGCTTGTGTAGCGGCTGTAATGTTTTGTCGTGGCGCAGATCCAGCTTGGGACAACTGTTCAGCCCCCAGCAACGTCTGCGGCGTAACTGTGCCCGGATCTCTAAAATTAGACATGAAACTGGCGATGGCTTGTTGAATACCTGCCTGCCCCCGCAGTCTCGCATCCTCAAATTTGGCTGTTAGCCCTGCTGAAATAGATCCAGGCATTGAAGTGCCGCCCAGCCCCGCAGTAATATTAGACGCTCCCGCCGCTGCTTTGGCTTCCATCTCCATACCCTTGCCATAATTAGGACCGAACGCAGCAAGAGCATCCTGTAGTGCTGACATGCCTGTAGCTTTGTCAGTGGCCCGTGTTGCTCGATCTTGCATGAACAGATTGGAAAATTGACTTGCCCCAGTTGCGGCCCTTGCCCTTGGTGCTGCCCACGATCCCGCTCGATTACTCACCACCATTATCGGATTCTACCTGCTTTCTTTCCTTCAAGTACTATTCGTTCTAATCCCCAGGTTTCTGTTGCTGTACTGTTGCCAATTCTGATGCCTGTGTAAGCCCCACGCACAGGCTGCTTGATTGCCGCACCTCGATTTCTACCAGGAGCAGCTATCACAGCCGCCAGATCCGGGGAAGTATTTGCCACTAATTTCTCGGCGATCTCGTCTGATGACAAACCAACCCACATATTGAGTGTAGGAGCACTGGAGTCTGTCAACCCGCCGCCACTCTGTCCGCCCGCTGTTTCCACCACAATAGACGACACTACGCCTTCTTTGTTTTCTCCGCCCAATTTCATAGGCCCGAAGGTGACATAACTATCAATAGCTTGGTCTGACCCGCCGATGTCGTCGTCATTTGCCGTTGGGTCAAATTTCCGTATGTAGCCATCCTTACACCCAACCAGCAGATCGCGGTTGGCCGGATCGTTAGCTGGATAATAGAACAAGGAGTACGGCCCGCATTCGTCTGGGTATGTCTCTGGGAAAAACCCTCCGGCCTCGTCTGCCGTTTCAGTTTTCAGATCGTAGAAGTAGTTTGAATTGCTCCCGTCAGACAGCTTCGTTATACACACCAAGATACCGGAGCGTGTGCGATCATAGGCGAGTGTGATCCGATGTGTCGAAGTGTCCGCAGTTTCGTCTCGCACAATAGCAGGCAAAGGTATTGCGGTCACACAGCGAGGCTGACCGGGCATTGTCGTTTTGTATAGTCCATTCGTCCCCCAAAAATATAAATTGCCACCGCCGTCGAAGCAGTAACTGTTTGCCCCAAAAATGCCGACAGTGAGATCGAGTTCCATGATCTCACCACCTTGGGCGGGATTGCCGGTCAAATACCACATGGAAGTAGCACAGCCGAAGATAAGGTACTCGTCTCGGTATGGTATCAGAGATCGCACAATATCACCACATTCGCCAGCATCGGCAGCACCGCCGAATATAGGCGATTGTGCGTCCGTGCCCCCTGTGACGTAAGCGTAATCAAATGGATCGGTTTGGCGGGATAGATACCATTGATTTGGATGATCTTTATCCCCCGACAAACCTACCCGTCCCTGATACAAGCAACCAATGTAAGCCTGCGTCGGCAGCGAACCAGAAGCCCCGCCCGGATGTACAACATAATCATACCACAGCGGAGGGGTCAAGTCTATAGCTGTCGGCGTAAACGCAGTGCCAGAACCACTACCTGTAGCCTGTCCCGAAGTGTCCCAAGTGTTTGCAGTTATCATCCCATGTGTCTTCGTTTTGAGCGTATTCGTAGCGATGACTGTCATGGTAGCACTGCTGCCTGCTTGTGTGAGAACATCATCCGCCGCATGAACGGTGGTGAGTTCCGCATGTGTAAGTTCCGCATTTTTGCCAGTTGGAGTGAACGCTGTCCCCAAACCGCTTCCTGTCACTGAGTTAGAAAAATCCCATACCCCAGTAGTAGTCTTTCCATAAGTTGAAGTCTTGGCGGCGTTCGTAGAATCAACGATCATTGATGCCCCGGAAGATGCCTGAGTCAATACATCCCCCTTTGCGTGGGCCGTGGTTAATGCGGTGTGAACCAATCGGGTGTTTGCAAAATCTGCGATCTTCAACTTGGTGCCGTTCACCACGATTACTTTTTGGTATGCTTCAAATATATTAAGGTTGTCGGAAGTATCTATGTCCCCGCTCGCTGCCGCTAGTTCGACCATCGTTCCTGCTGCCACGTTTATATCCTCATACCAGAATCCATTGTTGGCTACGCCTGCCAATCGTTTGAACGTGACAGGTTGCGTGATTGAAACTGCCATAATTATATACCCTCATACCAAAACTTATTTTCAGCACAGGCCGCTAATCTATGGACTGTTACCATATTGTTGCTTCCCGCCCCCCCACCCCCACCAGACGACGGTGGATCAAAAATAAGTGTTGTGAAAGACCATTCATCCCCTGTCGTGGTTCCCTCAGCGTTCACAGAATCGACTCGCCAATAATAGATAGTTCCGTATGCCAAAGGCAAAGAAGAAGATAGGGAAAAATTCAAGGGGGCTTGTCCCCCGGAAACCAAAGGCAATGAACCAGAAGAAGTGCCAAAGTACACATTATATGTAGTAGCACCCCCACCATCTTGCCAAGATACTTGGGACAAATTAGTGCTTTGCCCTGTCGCAGAATCAGCGGGCGTGGGATTAGCTGCTTTAATAGGAGCAGAAGCATCTGCATATAATTCAAAAATAAAGCGATTGTCTCCGCGAGTTAGCCAGCCATTTGTAGTGTCGTGCTTGTAAGAAATTGAACCCCCGGAAGGATTATCTCTCCATTCAACCACATCAATCTCATCTGTGGGTCCAGGAGGTTGGTCGTCCCTAAACCCCTGCGGGTCTTTCACGACTAAATAATAATTAACCCCAAAAGAGACTTGACCAGAAGAAAAGGTAACAGTAGCAAAAGTTTGAACTTCCTCCTCTAGTGTAGTTCTATCAAGAGTAGCAGAGGCAACAACAGTACCATCAAGAGATCCTGTTTTTATCTCCACCTCAACATTACCGGCAACCACAGGAGTTACATTAGTTAAAACTCTGCGAAGATCGAGTTTTATCGTCGTTAAATTCCAAACCCCAGATGAAACAGTAAAAGGGCTGATGCCTCCCCGAACATCAGAATCCGAGAGCAAAGGATCACCACCACTATCGGTATGTGTCCCATACATTTTAAGATTGCCAGACCCAGAAGAAGTGCCATGAGATGCAATCAAAATAGCCATATTATACCACCGAGCTTACAGAACATACCGCAACCACCGGCTGTTCAGCCGCACCGATCTGTGTGCCGTTACCCCACTTATTCAAACCGTCACGCTGCCCACCGCACGCTCGATTCTGCCAGTACAACCGCACATTGTTCAGATCACGAGATGTGTTGCCAGGTTGCTCGCCCGAACGGAAACCGTTGTGCTTGCCTCGTTTTGGAAATGAGAGTTCCATTATTTCCTCCCGAATCTCTTCTGAAGTTCCTTCAAATCAGAACCAGAAGCACCTCTGTATGAAGTTTTGCCAGTTTCCTGGGCGTATTTCTTCAGCACATTTTTCTTTTTGGGTTTTGCCGCTTTCAATTTTTTATCCCCAGCAATTCGCTCGGCACTGAGGTAGGTCTTCTTTCCACCGATCAACTCTTTTGCGGTTCGTTTGAGTTTAGCAACTCGACCCAACTTACCAGCTTTCAGCTTCTTGATATTCGTTTTAGCGTTGGCGTAGGCTTTAGCCATTGTCTTTGCCATAATAATCTCCAAAATAAGGAGGCCAGACCGAAGCCTGACCTCCCGGGGGTGGAGTGAAGAACTTTGTTATGCGTTAAATACCGCCCAAACTAATCAGAGGCCCATTCCCGGCGGCGCTACCAGCTATAACAATTCCGGCAGGTTGATTAGTGTCAAAAGCAGGAACAGTGGCACCAAGGGCCGTCTCGCCTTTTTGCAGCGAACCATCATGTCTCCAATAAGCATGAAGACCTCCATTGTCAGCACCAACACCAGTTTGCGGGTTCACAAATTTAGCGCCCTTTGTCTGGCACCAAAAGTAGGTTGCAGCGGCGGTTACCTGGAGCATGGGACAGCCGGCGAAAGGAAGTATTGAACTTCCATAAACCATTGCACCCCAAGGATTACTGTAGACCTCGCAAGCATCAGCAGTCGTAATAGTAACAGCAAGGCCGGTAGCCAGTCTGATCTTAAACAATGCTCCTGAATCGGCTGCGTCATTTCCGGCTATCTCGTGTGTCACGTCATTGACTCCAGAGCCATCAAATATGACAATGTAGCCGCCCCTTAGTTGATCTTTGAGCAAGGTCGCGTGTGTCGCTGCTGGGACTGTGATTTCTCTCACGCCCTGTGCCGCAGCAGTAACAAAAGATGTGTACGTAATGTATCCAGTATCAGAGAAGCAGCACCCCATATTGGGGTTCAAAGCCGTAGCCCCTGTAGATTTACTGTATCGAAACTCTCTACCATCGGGAAGTTTTTCCAAAGCGCCGAGATCATAATTCTGCGTCAAGTCTTCCTCGTAAAGAAGTTGCTCGGCCCCACCGCTAAGTATCGGTGACTGACCATTTTCCCCTCTAAAATCACAGCTATCCTTTGTGCCTCGGTTGATATACAAGCCAAGACCTATATTCCCGGCGGTCTTAAAATACGGAGCACCAGGGGTATATTGACCACCCCCACGAATAGGTACGTTAGCTGGAGTTTGCCCTCCAATCATGTTGACTAAATGCCAATTGATATTTGCTCTATTTGCACTCATTTACTCTCTCCTTTAATTTTTGAAATAGCGGCGAGATGAGCCGCATCATATTATTTTGATTTCTTTGGTTTCTTTGGTTTCTTTGGTTTCTTCGGTTTCTCGGGGGAAGCCACTACCCGGTTGGGTTTAATACTCTACTGCAATTCTCCACCAATCAATAGCACCTTTATGTTCTGCCGCGCCAGCATTGCCATTCCTAAGCAACAAATACATGCCAAGCTCCTCACCAAGAGGCATGTCAGAAGCTGATAGCAATATGGAGTCCACCAACACGCCGTCTCCGTATGCGAATACCGTCACGCCATCACAATACAGACCGAGCTTATTGAACGCTGATGCGGTTGGCGTAACCACATCGGCCCCGGCTACCACAGCCTCACCAGTACCGTCGCCATGAACAAAATCAATAGCGTTTGCATTGCCGTGGTCAACGTGGAAACCAAGCCAATCTTTAGCAACAAGAAGATCACCTGTATTGATGTCAAGACTGTTTGTTGCTGTGAGTCCTTCTTCTGCGAGGCCGATATACATTGCAAGTTGATTATCAGTTACGGTGTCACGATTCACGCGAGCCTCAAACCAAAATTTCTTGCCCGCAGTCGGCACTACCACGCCGCCTTCACCACCGTAGCTCATGTAGGACTCATCGTTGTCGGCGTCATTGCCTTCGACTTGAAGTACACCATGCACATCATCGTTCGTTATTTGGTGGGTGGGACCGCTGCTGTTGAAAAACCCCAGGTGACTATTTTTCATCGTGCTATTAGTTACACTGAGAATGTCACCCTTGAAATCTTCAAAGTAATGAGAACCTTTGACTGGATTGAATGTATACTCCACTATCGGGCAGTTATCCCATATCAAGGGACTCGGACCGCGATCAGCGGCAGTCTCAGCAACATTTGGCACGGCCAATAGCTCGTGGAATACGCTGCTTGTATTTGTGCCCTCATTGACATAAACCTTACCTGTCCCAGTGTCCTTGAACGTGCCGCCAGTCGCATACCCGGCGCTTCCGTTGGCAGGAACCACAGATCCATACGCCTCAAGGTGTCCACTACCACTTTTAATTATTGCTCGCTCACTACCGGATGTCGGAAATACTGCGTCCCTAATGTCTGACCAACTTATTCTTCCCATCGTACTCTCCTTTTCGCCCTTTTCATTTCATCTCCAGATATTACTTCGGGCAGTAAAACTTAACCATGTGTCGCATCCGTCCAAGTACGACTCGGATCAAGTGGCTGCAACGCCCTTGATTGCCTGCGTAATGAACCTGGCAACATCTTTCCTCGTGTGCGGGCCTGTTGTCGCCCGTCCAAATTGTGTGCTCTAGGCAGAACTACCGCTTGGTATTCACCCATGTAATCGTGATCTGTGATGCCGAACTCTACTAGCGCTTCAGCTAAAATCGCCCCCTTGACTGCGAAATCAAATGCCAGTCCTGCGGTATGTTCGATCCCATTAGTCACATAGTACGATGTCCCTGATGCTGGATCTGTCGCTGCGGCTGTGGATTTATCCCCCACTGCCAGCCAGTCAGCTACGGTGAATGTCCCTGTGGTCCCGGTATAATCTGTCACTACTGCGTACCCAAAAGATCCGGTACCGTCCAAAGTGTAGATAAACTGTCCATTAAACAGATCGTCTGGATACCGATTAGCAAAAGATGAATCTACGAGGGTGGTCACACTCCCCCCGGAAGCCAGCCCGGATATAGCTTGCACCTTGGCATACCCAGTTCGGTACGGAAATGTTATGGTCTTCGCTGAAGTAGGTGACGGCTCAAATCGTAGCTCATGTTTACGGTTCAATATTGGCGACACAGATGCCCGTCGCGGGTGACTTGATGTTTGGGTCGTCTCCTGCATCCGGCGTATGGTGATCTTTGAGGTCCAATCAATACGGCCTATGCCAGAGTTCTGGAGGTAGGATATATCCCCAGCGATCTCACTGAAATCATCAGGCAAAAAGTACCGCGATTTATTCCCAGCCACAGTCTCTACATCCGTGATCGAATAGGAGTCTCCAGCAGCAGGTGTTAGCGAGGAGCTATTCCCAAGATAATCCAACCAAGCTGCCACAGTGACAGTCCCGCCAGAAGCAACATAGTCAGTAACGACTGCTTGAATTTTTTGAGTCGTATCATAGACATAGTATCCATTTATATCATCGTCTGCGGCGTGTGCCGTTTCCAGAGCATCGTCTACCAACGTAGTAGCACCGCCCGAATCCACTGTGCCTTCTGTCTGCACTATTCCGAAGATCTGCTCGTGATCCCGCTCTTGCCAGTGCCAGCCCTCGGGCGGAGCGTCGTGAATAAATCGTTTGTAGCCATCACGCACCACCTTGAAGCATCGCTCAAAACGATGTTCATTCACAGGAATCATTGCCCGCTGTTGTCCATCAGATCCATAGTAGGCTACGTCTGCCGCTATTGCCACATCAAGGATCAAATCGTATAATGAAGTCACTCCTGTCGGCTCTGCCATTTAAATCTCCAAACGGGAGGGACACGCCCCCACGTAGGAGACGTGCCCGACCCTAATTGAACCGCCTTATATGGGCGGGTATAAAC
>SDBU01009247.1_pt1 | contig 11085 bp, 10 predicted proteins | sample 2277071 | NCBI WGS metagenome assembly SDBU01 (sample SAMN10397929, study PRJNA504765) | marine sediment metagenome | isolation source: marine sediment core GS08_GC12, 126 cmbsf | place: Arctic Ocean: Gakkel Ridge, Loki's castle | collected 2008 | reverse complement strand
CGCCTGCTTTATCCAGCCGGGCGTTGGTTGCTACCACCCCGATCGTTGTGTTTGTTATGTCCTGTTTTGATTTAGGGCCGGATGACGTCATCCGTCTGACGGCATCTATGAACCGCCCCGTTTTTGGGTCTCTCGCCCCGGCTATTATATCTCCGGTGCGTGGGTTTACTACATCTCCCACGGCATTCACTACAACTATAGCGCCAACTATCACGTTGCCCCGCGCCGTCGCGCGGATACTCGCCGTCCCCACGCCGGATTTCATGCACATTTTCATCCCCAGTATCTTACCCACCGTTGCCCCTGTCCCGGCTCCTACGTTCCCTTCCTGCACGCGCCCACTGTTAGCGTTCAGGCAGGCCAGGTAGCCCATTTTCTTATCTGGCCTGACCAGGCCACTGCCGATAGTCAGATCAAATATCACCGCCGCAGGCACGACGGGAACTTTCACAGGGCCAAAGGCGTAGCCGTATCCTCCCTCTTCGAGGAACTGCATCACACCGGCAGCAGCATCCAGCCCGAATGAGCTACCTCCGGCTAACAATACCGCATGAGCTTTTTCCACCAGCGTTGTAGGCCCTATAGCATCCGTTTCCCGCGTGCCAGGAGCGGATCCCCGCACATCAACGCCAGCAATAGCCCCTTCTTCGCAGAGGATAACTGTACATCCGGTGAGCGCAACTCTATCCGTTGCATGTCCTACCTTAATACCGGGTACATCTGTGATAGCGTTATACCATTTTGATGGGTTAGTCATTATCTTGTTGTCCAGGGAGAAATCACGAATGACACGAATAAACGAATAGCACGAATGATCTATGAATTCATGATTTAATCTATTCATCCCCTTTATCTCCTTATCCCTCGTCTTCCATCACCAGTATACTATAGCAATGATTAACTGTCAAGGAACCGCGCTCACGGATCATCGTTGCAGATTTGTACCATCTATGTTATAATACATTAAATCTATTATACGTCCAAAATGGGTCGTCGGGAAACTCTAAAGAGGGAGAGTGCTATGCCAACTAAGAAATGGACGGAGGAAGAAGAGGAATTTCTCAGGACTGGTTTCAGAGGCCTGTCGAATGCTGAATTAGCGGAGAAGTTTGACATAACGAAAAATGCTGTTCAGAAGAAACTGGCCAGGATGGGGCTGAAGCGATCACAGGCTGAGAGAGAACTGCCAGACGATAATGTTGACGAAGCAACAGATACGGTGAACGAGGAAGAACGCGAGGTAATCAGTACTGAATCACATTTCTTCCAGGGCAACAGGTTATTTCATGAAGAGCGGGACTACAAACAGGCTATCGAGGAATACCGCCAGGCGTTGAAGGAAGGACTGAGTGAGTCCATCGAGTTAAAAGCCCGCTATTGGATGGCTGAGTCTCATGTGAAGATCGGCGAAATAAAAGCGGCCATGAAGATCCTCAATGATCTTGTGAAAAAACACGGAAACACTTACCTGGGGGGTAGCGCAAAGAGAAGAGTGGAAGTTCTGGCGGAGTATGTGGGCGTGTAACGTCAAAGTCGTCCAGATCGTCGAAACTGTCAAAACCGTAGCATATAAGAACTGGCGCCTGGATGATTTAGACTGCCAAGCGACGACAATGCCTGATTACCAACTATCTCGGAGGGATGCATGAGTAAGTTTATAGATTTGCGCAGCGATACGGTGACAAAGCCGACGCATAAGATGCGCGAGGCCATGATGAATGCGGTGGTGGGTGACGACTGCTATGGCGAAGACCCCACAGTGAGCGCTCTGGAAGAACTTGCGGCAGAGAAATTGGGCAAAGAGGCCGCTATGTACGTCCCTACCGGGACAATGGGTAATACGGCGGCTATAATGACGCACGTTCAGTCCGGCGACATTGTCATTATGGAACCAGAATGTCATATTTACTACTATGAGATGGGGAATGTGTCGTCCCTGGTTGGCGCTTTACCGGTTTTGGTTCCAGGGGAGGGCGGCTGTCTAAGCCCTGATCTGGTGGAGGGAGCGTTGCAGAACACCCGACATCGCCCCCGGACGGCGCTGGTATGTATGGAGAACACCCACAATCGTTCTGGCGGCCGCGTGGTTCCTGTTGATAAAATGAAAGAGATCTATGAACTGTCCCACAGATTTGGCGTCCCCGTACATCTGGATGGCGCGCGTGTCTTTAACGCGGCGATAGCTTTGAACGTTGACGTGAAGGAGATAGCCAGGTATACGGATTCCGTGATGTTTTGTCTGTCAAAAGGACTCAGCGCCCCTGTAGGTTCCATGCTGGTGGGCACAGCCGATTTTATCCAGGGAGCGCGGATCGCGCGCACCCGTTTGGGAGGCGCTATGCGTCAGGCTGGGATTATCGCAGCGGCGGGATTGGTGGCACTACAGGACATGATCGGCAGGCTGAAAGAGGATCACGAGAACGCGCGGGTATTGGCAGAAGGATTGGCAAAGATCGAAGGGATAAATATTGACCTTGAAAAGATTGAGACGAACATGATCATAGTCGATACCAGATCCCTGGGGATAGAGGCGGAAGAATTCGCCCGTGAGTTGAGCAATCGGAACGTCAGAGCGTCCATATATGGTTTGCACACCATACGTTTCGTCACGAATAAAGATGCGACTAGCGATGATATACTGCTTGCCGTAGAAGCTGTTGAGGATCTGGTCGCCGGATTAGCTTAAGTCAGTGAACAGTGAGCAGTGATCGGCAGACCCCACGAGCTTCGCTCACACACAATTCCGCTCTGAATATCGCCAAATCATTCGTGTCATTCGTGATTCTCTTTATCTTAGCAGTGATGAGTGGCCAAATCCCATGAAAGAATCACAACCATCCATTAACGATTGGCAGCGCCTTTACGATGTTGCCGTAGAATTCAAAAAGCTTAAATGTTGGAACTGGGTACTGGACTCAGACGTGTTTGGGATACAGAATCCAGCGAATAGCGAGATAGGTTACTGCTGTATCACAGGCTATCTGGGCCAACATTTTGCTCTGGTGGTTTATCTGGGAACAGCGGGGCTGGAGATATATCTGAAAGCACGAAGCGGGCAGATGTCAGAGAATCCGCTTGATATGTTTGCGGATCAAAACTGTCTCATGGCTTCATTTGAGGACAGGGAGACATTGTCGAAGGAAGATCGAGCGGTCATAAAGGGTCTGGGACTAAGATTCAGAGGGCGGAACCAATGGCCGCAATTCAGAAGCTACCAGCCAGGGCATCCTCCCTGGAATCTGAACAAGGACGAGGCAGAATATCTAACCTTAGCATTGCAGCAGGCCACAGAAGTATTGCTTCGATTCAGGGAAGATCCGGATATGTTAGATTCACCTGAAAAGAGCCGCCATCTGGTCAGAGTACCTGAAAAAATAGATGGCGAATACCGATGGACAGATGAATGGCTGGAACCCAAACCGCTGGAGGAAAATTCAGAGCCAGCGATCCCACCGATAAATGAGATACGACTTCAGAGAATTAAGAAAACTGTCAAGCGCAAGGGTGGATCATGGCAAATCGACTTCTTCTTTACCCCTGCACCTGTGAAAGATGGCGATGAGAAGCCCTATTATCCTTATGCAGTTCTCTATGTAGACAGCCATCAAGGGATTGTTCTAAATGTAAATATGATGAATCCGGCGGATTACATGATTGAGATTCCCAATAGCTTGATGGGCGTCATTGAAAATGCCCAGGTAATACCGAACGAGATATTGGTCAAAAAAGAGAAAACCCTTGAATTGTTGAACCTCATCGCTTCTCGCCTGGGCATCAGACTGAGACTGGTGGACAGGCTGGAGATGCTGGAGCAGGCCCAGGCTTCCATGCTTCAATTCCTTCGCTAATCTGGTCATGGTCTGCAATTTTGGAGGTATCTATGAGATTTGGATTCAGGACTGGCGGGTTCAGAGATTGGAAAATAGAGGCTGTGCTGGAGGAATTAGCGCGGATTGGGTACGATGGAGCGGAGCTTTGCCTTGAGAGCGCGGATATGCGGCCGGAGAACTTCACCCAGGCCAGGGCTGATGAGATAAAAAACCTCATGGATAACCTCGGACTGGAGATAACTTCGGTGAGCTACCATGCTGATGTTGAGTCAGTAGAGCAGCGCCGCGCGAACACTTTCAAATCTGTGGAAGTGGCGAAGTGGCTGGGCACGGATGTGCTGATCATCAACGCGGAACGCATCAGAGAGGGCGAAAAGGAAGAACAATGGCAGGAGTTGGTGGACAGGTTGAAAGACCTGACAGCGTCCGCCGAAAAAAACGGTGTGAACGTAGCTATGGAACCTGAGCCGCTGCTGGTGGTGAGCGATACTGACGATATGCTCCGTATGATAGGCGACGTGGGATCGCCTAATCTGAAGGTAAACCTGGACGTGGGACATGCGTATATAACCGATCCCGATCTCCCTGAATCCATAACGCGATTGGGCGATGCTATCGTCCATGCACATCTCGAAGACATAAAAGACAAAATTCATAGTCATCTGGAACTGGGAGAGGGCGATATAGATTTTGCCGCCATGCACGAATCATTTGAGAAGATCGGATATAATGGATATTACGTGGTGGACCTCTTCAGATTGGATGACGATCCATCTGGTGTCGCTACCCGAACTATCGCGGCTCTTCAGGAGAGGGATTTTTGATTTTGTTTGCCGGGTGTTGTTCAGAGACAGATTTCCTGTCTGTATTGATCTTGACCGCATACGCAAAAAGGAGGTGGTTCGGAAGAGTAGGCAATAGCTTTCCAATTCTACGTTTTCGGTAAAACTGTATTGTTAATCTGTGGGGGGGAATATTAGTCATGATAGTGAGAAATATCAGAATTATTCTAGCTGTTGTGCTTTGTCTTGGTCTTAGTCAGATGGCTTCTGCGAAAATCCTCTTCCAGGATGATTTTGAGGCAGAGAAGATGGGCGACGAGCCGTCCAAGTGGGACTACGACCCTGGCGCTGAAGAACCTATCATAGCGCAGATAGTCGAAGACCCTGTGGAGGGTGACAAGTGCCTGAGCAACCTCGGTGGCTATGTGGTGAAAGATAGCAGCGAATGGACAGATTATGTAGTGGAGTTTGATTGGCTGTATGCAGTGGCTGGAGAAAACGAATCAGTGGCTTTCCGGTATCAGGATGCCAGCAACTTCTACCAGTTGAGCAAGCGCGGTGATGATCAGTCGATCATCATTTATATGTATAATGGTGCATGGAACCAGATAGCGACAGGAGTATTCCCTGTGAGTGTTAATGTCTGGTACAGGACTCAACTGAAAGTCAAAGGCGCCAATTTCGTCGTGAAAATGAAGCCGAAGACAGAGCCGGTTGCCTTTGCTGATATTGATCCCATTATTGATGTTGACGATAACACCTTCGCTAAAGGAGGATTCTCCACAGCCTATAACGGGCCGATAGACGACGTCATAATAGCCGAATCTGAGGCAGATATTCTTAGTGTTGAACCTGCCTCAAAATTGTCCAGCACATGGGGGGCTTTGAAGCTTTAGACCTATTTCTTAATGGTGATGCAGTGTTATTTGAGCGCCGCATTTTCGCGACCAGATTTGCCGCCACGGAAGAGTGGTGTTCAAGGAGGATAAAATGTCAGGTTTAATGGTTGCACGAATCTTGGCCGCTGTCATCTGTAGTGCGACAACAACAGCAGATATGACTATATCAATACACATGACTGGCGAAGAGGATATTTCCGACGTAAAGGCCATCATAAAAGGCGATTCGGTTTTTGTATCCATAGACGATATATCAGAGAGGCTGAATATAGTTTCCAAAGAACTCACAACAAATATGATAGGTCTCTGCCTGGATGATATTTGCGTCCCGGTTCAGTTGGACAATGAAAAACATGCCATACGCGATTCCGGTCAGTTGATGGTGGACGCTGAGTTGGTGGCGGCTGCCATCAGTTCGAAGGTTGAATGGCTTGTAGCAGGTAGAACTCTTCGCTTTGTTCCGGAAGATCAGGTGGCATTCGATACCGTTGTAAAGGCTGGCGACGTTGTTCCCGATTTCGCGCTGCCTTCTATCAGCGATGGCAAAATGGTGTCGCTCAGTAGTTTTCGCGGCAAACGCGTGCTCCTGTTCATGTGGGCAAGCTGGTGAGGATGCCGTGGTGAACTGCCAGTCTGGCAGAAGTTTTATCAGGAAAATAAAGACAACGATTTTGAGGTAGTTTCTGTGGCTATGGATATTCAGGGCGCTGACGTCGCCAGGCCCTATGTAGAGAAGGCAGGGGTGACGTATACTGCCCTGGTGGATGCAAACAATATCCTGGGAGAGTTATTCGGAGTTGGCTATGTGCCGCTTCATTACATTATTGATGAGTTCGGGATCTACCGGATGAAGGAGCGAGATCCTGAAAAGATCACAGCCTTCCTGAATAGTGAAAAAGTCAACATGGAACTGGTCGTCAAAGCTGGCCCTGCTCCGTCCATGTATGACGTTGACAGACTGAAAGCAATGGCGGCAAATCATCCGGATAACACAACTGCTCACCTGATGCTGGGTGACGCTCTCGTTCAGAATGGGAAATATGCGGAAGGTATCGCGGCATACAAGAATGCCGTAGAACTGGATCCAGAATCGGCGGAGGGGCCTTTTAGAATTGGCAGGGCTTTGCTCAGACAGGGCAAGAAGGATGAGGCTCTGGTGGAACTCAAGAAGGCAGCCAAACTGGACGATGGCAACTGGATCGTCCGCAAACAGATATGGGCTATTGAGCATCCTGAGAAGTTCTACGAAGGTAACGTGGATTATGGCTGGCAAAAAAAACAGATACAGCAAGGATTGTAAGCTTTTTTGATCTTGGATTTTCGACTTTTTAATTGCTTTAAGGGGCGGGGTAGACGGATGCCTTTGGCATCAAGCTTTGAGTCTATTCCGCTATATTTTTGACGTCTTCGTGCTTTTGTGTCTTAGTGGTTTAGAAAAACGCGAATCAACTCTGGAGAATAATCTGATGTTCGAGATTAAAGGGAAAGAGCAACTGGCGTCTGGTATATTTCAGATAGTAGTCTCGGCTCCGCGGGTGGCGAAAAAGGCCCTTCCCGGGCAATTCATCATACTCAGGATCGGCGAAGATGGCGAACGAATACCGCTGACCATAAAGGATAGCGATCCAGAGGCAGGTACTGTGACCATAGTGGTTCAGGTAGCAGGCAAAACCACGTCTCAGCTTTCAGAACTGAACGTCGGCGATGCTATACTGGACTTTGTCGGCCCATTGGGCAATCCCACAGAGCTTCCTGAAGGCAAGTCCAAAGTCGTATGTATAGGCGGCGGGGTGGGAACGGCGTGTATGTATACTCAGGTGAAGGAACTGGCCCGTCGGGGGAGCGACGTCACTGTCATAATCGGCTCCAGGACAAAAGACCTCCTGATCATGGAGGATGACCTCAAAGAGTTCGCCAGTGAGCTTATAGTATGTACCGATGATGGCTCTTATGGCAGGAAAGGTTTTGTATCCGAGCCGTTGAAGGAAATGTTGGAAGCGGGCGAAAAACCTGATGAGGTGATCGCCATAGGCCCGTTGATGATGATGAGAGCTGTGGCTGAGGTCACCAGGCCATTTGACGCTCATACCCTCGTGAGCCTTAATCCCATAATGATAGATGGGACTGGCATGTGCGGGGGATGTCGGGTGACTGTGGGCGGTGAGGTGAAGTTCACCTGCGTTGATGGACCTGAGTTTGATGCGCATCAGGTGGATTTTAAAGAGCTTTTCATGCGTCAGAAATTTTACCTGGACGAAGAGACAATATCAAAAGAGGAGCATGACTGTCACCTGGACGTCTAAAGCGTCGAAGCTGCCAAAGTCGTCGAAATCGCAATACATAGAGACGAGCCTTTTGGCGGTTGTGGTGGCTCAATAATTGTGACGGGAATCACAAATGAATAAAATAAAGACAAGAATGTCCGAGCAATCGGCGGAAGAGCGAGTTAAGAATTTTGACGAGGTGGCGCTGGGATATACCGAGGCGGAGGCAGTGAAGGAAGCCTCCCGCTGCATTCAATGCAAAAAACCGCGCTGCGTTGATGGATGTCCTGTGGGGATCGATATACCTGCATTCATCGCTAAGATCAAAGACGCGGACTACGCCGCAGCTATCAGTGCGATCAAGGAGAAGAATAATCTACCCGCCATCTGCGGCCGCGTGTGTCCACAGGAAACACAGTGCGAGGAGTTGTGCGTTCTGGCAAAGAGGCAAGATCCTGTTGGCATTGGACGCCTTGAGCGGTTCGCCTCCGATTGGGAATTGGAGCGCGGCGTCAAAGCGCCACAGAAAAGCAATGGGGACCATCGCACAAAAGTGGCAGTAATAGGCGGTGGCCCAGCCGGTCTGACGGCGGCAGCGGATCTGGCGAAGGTTGGGTATGACGTCACCATATTTGAGGCTTTTCACACCACCGGGGGAGTTTTAGTCTATGGCATCCCGGAGTTCCGCCTTCCGAAGGAGATCGTCCGGCGGGAGGTGAACTACATAGAGCAGTTGGGGGTCCAGATCGCCACCAATACCATCATAGGAAAGACTGTGACCCTGGATGAGCTTCGGGAAGAGGGATTCAGAGCGTTCTTTGTGGCCACCGGCGCAGGGCTGCCCAGATTCATGCGCATCCCCGGCGAGAATCTCGCCGGCGTATACTCGGCAAACGAGTTTCTCACGCGTGTGAATCTTATGAAGGCTTATCTCTTCCCGAAGTACGATACGCCTGTGAAGATAGGTAAGCGCGTCGCGGTGGTGGGCGGCGGCAATGTGGCTATGGATTCCGCCAGGACCTCGCTCAGACTGGGAGCGGATGAGGTTATCATCGTATACCGGCGGTCTGAGGAGGAGATGCCGGCGCGAGATGAGGAGATAGGACACGCGAAAGAGGAAGGCGTGAAATTCATGCTGCTGACCAATCCTGTGGAGGTATTGGGCAATGATGATTTCAGGGTAGTGGGTCTGCGGTGCATCAGGATGGAACTGGGCGAACCCGACTCAAGTGGCAGAAGACGCCCCATCCCCATGCCCGATTCCGAATTCGAGATACAGGTTGACAGCTACATCGTCGCCATTGGACAGACGCCGAACCCCCTCGTTCCCAGGACTACTTCCGGACTGGACGTGCAAAGCTGGGGTGGTATAACTACCAGAGATGATTCAGGTTTGACATCCATTGACGATGTCTGGGCCGGGGGCGACATTGTGACTGGCGCTGCTACGGTCATCAGTGCTATGGGAGCCGGCAAGCAGGCAGCTCAGGCCATTGATGAGTACCTCCGCCGGAAGTGAAACTGGAGCATCAGGATTTGCTCTGGATTGACGTGAATAACCAAAGGAGAAATAGATTATGAAGATTTTTGTCGTTTTTGACTCATACGCCAATAGCTACGACGTAAGTGATGCAGCCGCAGGTATGAAAAACATCAGCGGGGTAAATTCGGTTGCCACAATGGAAAAAGTGGCCGGCGAAGTACCGAAATACTGCATCGAGATTGACATCGAGGATGAAAACTCTGAGGCGACAGGAGCAAAGCTCAAAGAAGCATTTGGCGAATATTCATCATATATGACCAACGTGGCCTGGGGAGCCTACAAAAAGATATAGAATTACGACTTTTTCAGTTACAGGAAAGCTTTCTCAGTAGAACATGCCGCTGGCTTGTTCCTGGCGTTTCGCCAGCGATCTGAACGAGTGGGCCGCACGTTCTACTGCTTCTTTGTCATAGGGTTGACATTGCCTTTTACTTTGCCTTCGTTGCAGGATTCATGCGGCTTCGCGTCAGATGGCGGCGCGTCAGTTATCTGTTTTAGCTATATTTTGCAGCCCATACACATATCAGCGGAATATGTAACCATTGCATCCTGTTTATACTAGTAAAGCCGCTAACGGAACACTAAAACAGAGCACTGAGGCAGTGAATATGTGGAAATTTGCAGTTATAGCTATTATTCTATTCTGGAGCATTGCGCTTGCTGGCAGCCAGGCACATGCTGAAGCATGGATCGATGGTACGCCAGAGCTAAATGATCAAGCGCGTTTTCTGAACCAGGTATTGGGACATGAAGCTGAAGTGAGATTAGCGCCGGCCGCCGCTGCCAGCCCACCTGCTCACAAGTTAGGTGATAAACGTAGTTTCTATGCCATAAATATGAAGACGAGCAAGCAGTACACCCTTGACGCTTCAGCTCGTGCCGTCAGCGACAAGTCATATATCTTTGTGGAAACGGGAAGATCCGTGACCACCAGCAAGATCAATTCTTTGTCGGCTTCCTTCGACAAGATATACGACGCCATCACGCAGGAGTTCGGCGCCCCGCCGGATAGTGTTGACAAAGATCCACGGATCTACATACTGATAATGGATATTCTTGACAGGGCGCAGGCTGACGGAGCGCGAACTATGGGATATTTCAGCGCCATTAACCAGTATCGGAATACCTCCCTCGCCCGATGGACCAGTCAGCGCAGCAATGAAGCTGAGATACTTTATATAGATTACACAACCCTGAGTTTCGGTCTGGAGAGGGCAGAAAGCGTGGTCGCTCATGAGTTTGTGCACATGGTGCAATGGGCTAGAGACCCGGACGAAACTTCATGGGTTAATGAGGGGATAGCCGTATATGCTGAGTCAATGCTGGGGTATAGAGTGAGCGACCGCATTTCGGCGTTTGAGAAAAATATTGATACATCTCTCCTGAACTGGTCAGGCGACATCGCGGATTATGGCGCAGCCTATCTCTTCTTCGCGTACGTATCGGAAAGGTTTGGCGGAGTCCCTGCCATAGCTTCCATAATGAACAACAGAAGTAGCAGTGCCAGAGGGATAGAACGCGCTCTGTCAGGACTGGGGAAATCCGTCTCCTTTCAAAATATCTTTTCCGACTGGGTCGTCGCCAATTATTTGGATGATCCACAACTGGATGGTGGTATCTATGGATATAAGACCCTTGACGTCAATCTAAAACCGTCAGAAGTTGTGAACCGCTATCCCATAGCCAGAAAAACATCTAAGGTAAAGCCCTGGACGGCGCGGTATACCGAGTTTAGAAAAGATCTGGATGATATTGTCAGATTAATAG
>SDBU01009246.1_pt1 | contig 11086 bp, 7 predicted proteins | sample 2277071 | NCBI WGS metagenome assembly SDBU01 (sample SAMN10397929, study PRJNA504765) | marine sediment metagenome | isolation source: marine sediment core GS08_GC12, 126 cmbsf | place: Arctic Ocean: Gakkel Ridge, Loki's castle | collected 2008 | reverse complement strand
TTGGGGCATAATGCTGCTGCCAGTAGCATAAGCCTCATCAAGCTCAATAAAATTAAACTCGGCTGAAGACCACAGAATAATCTCCTCAGCCAGTCGGGAGAGGTGCATCATACAGAGACTAGCCGCCGCTTCATATTCCACCACAAAGTCTCTATCGGAGACAGCATCAATGCTATTTTGACTTATCTGGTTAAAGCCTAGCTCGTGGGCTAAGAAGTCCCTATCAATATTATAGGCTACGCCAGCTATAGCTCCGCTGCCTAAGGGCATAACATCAGTGCGCTTTAGACAATCATTAAATCGGTCAATATCCCGCTGGAGCATCTCAAAATAGGCTAAAAGGTGATGAGCCAGTAGCACTGGCTGTGCCGGCTGCAAATGGGTATATCCCGGCATAACCACATCTTTATTGGCTTCAGCTAGGCTAATCAGAGCCTGCTGAAATTCCCTCAGCTTGACCAATGTCCCAGAGATTGCCTCCTTAATAAAGAGACGCAAATCCAGAGCCATCTGGTCATTTCTGGAGCGAGCGGTGTGGAGCTTACTACCCGCCTCACCTACCTCCTCAATAAGTCTAGCTTCGATATTCATATGTATGTCTTCTAGTTCAGGGTTGAATTGGAATTTACCCTGCTCTATTTCATCAGCAATAGAAGCTAGCCCGTTAATAATAATTTCAGTCTCTTTCCTTGAAACTATACCCAACTTAGCCAGCATTCTGGTATGAGCAATACTACCGGCAATATCGTGGCGATATAAACGCCAATCAAAGGGGATAGAGGTAGTATATTCAGTTACCAATTTATCGGCAGGCTTGTGAAAATGACCCCGAATAAAGCTCATTTATATTTTCCTTACACCTGAATTTTTACTTAGACGCTTGTTCGCGTAATTTATACTTCAAAACTTTCCCGGTAGAGCTTCTAGGTATCTCCCCAAATTCTACTACCTTAGGACACTTAAAATGGGCTATGCGCTGGCGACAAAAGCTTATAATATCCTCAGCAGCGGGATTAGTCTCTGGTTTTGGTGTTACCAGAGCCTTAACCGCTTCTCCCCATTTTCCGTCCTTTATGGCAAAACAAGCTGCCTCTAAAATATCGGGATGTTCGCAGAGAACATTTTCTACTTCTATACTGGCAATATTTTCCCCTCCGCTAATAATAATGTCTTTGAATCGGTCTCTTATCTCCACATAACCATCCGGGTGCATTACAGCTCCATCACCAGTATGGAACCACCCCCCTTTGAAGGCTTCTTCCGTTTCCTCCGGCTGCTTAAAATACTCCTTCATCAAGAGATTGCCACGCATAATAATCTCCCCTATGGTTGCTCCATCAGAAGGCACATCTTGCATGTTTTCATCAACTACTCTCAGCTCGCCTGCGGCTACATTGACCACGCCTTGGCGCATCTTGATTTGAGCTTGCTCCTCAACAGAAAGGGCATCCCATTTAGGCTGCCACTTACAACTGCTAAACAGACCATATGACTCAGTGAGACCATAGGCATGTATTATTTCCGCACCTTTACTTTCCACAGACCGAACCAGCTTCGGAGACGGGGCAGAACCAGCACTGCTAATCTTTACACACCTGGAAAACTTTAATCCTTTCTCATCCATATACTCACCAAGCCTAGCCCAAACAATGGGAGCTCCGCACATGTGCGTTACTCCCTCTTTGTCTACAAGTCTATAGATCTCGGCGGGGTCAGGCCTGGGCAGGCAAACACTGGTACTCCCCTGACAAGCCACAGCCCAAGTACGACACCACCCATTACAATGGAACATGGGCAACGTCCAAAGATACACCGAATAGACATTCAACTCCATTTCTATAGTTTGGGCTAAAGATTGAAGATAGGTGCCACGATGAGTATAAACACATCCTTTCGGTGGTCCTGTTGTTCCACTGGTGTAATTAATGGTTATGGGGTCGTTTTCATCCTTAAGGTCGTATTTGATATACTCATCTTTACCCCATTTTAGAAAATCTTCATACTCAACTCCTGACAACTGCTTGGTAATTTCTCCCCAGCTTTCTTCATCCAAGATGTTGACAAATGTCTTTACCCGAGGCATCTCATTTGGCTCTACCCGGTTGGCTAATGCCCCATCGACAAAAAGGACCTTAGACTCCGAGTGATTCAGGATATAGGAAATCTCTCTGGTTGAAAGGCGAGTGTTGAGGGCTACAAGCACAGCCCCAGCTTGCGGGACGCCATAGTGAGCTTCTAGTAATGGAGGTAGATTGCGACACAAAAAGGCAACCTTGTCCCCTTTTTTAATGCCTACACCCTTAAGGGCACTACTTAGACGGTTTACTCGGCTAAAAAACTCCTTCCAGGTATAATGCCTATCTCCATAAATTACTGCCGTCTTGTCGCCAAAGACGTAAGCAGCCCGTCTCAGAAAGCTTAAAGGTGTTAAGGGTTCATAATTTACTGATGATGTACCTTCCATTTTAATATCCCCGTAATATCTCCTGTATTGTATAGGTAAATCCCATAAACTTCCTCCTTATTTCTTTTCCTCCAAGCTACTAATGCCCTGCGCTTGCGCCTGGGTTCTAACCGGCAACCCCCAGATATGAATAAAACCGGGGGAGGCACTCTGGTCAAAAACATCACCCTTGTCATAGGTAGCCAGACCATAGCTATACAGTGAGTTAGGCGATTTTCGCCCTACTACCCTACAACTTCCCTTGAACAACTTCAATCGCACTGTTCCAGTAACGAAGCGCTGTGAACTCTTAACATAGGCAGCCAAGTCTTGATGAAGTGAGGTGAACCACAGACCGTTATAGATGAGGTCAGCATACTCCACAGCTACCTTTTGCTTAAAACGCAGTTGTGCCTTGGATAAGGTCATCGCCTCCAGAGCCTGATGCGCCTGGAGTAACACTACTGCCGCCGGCGCCTCATAGACCTCCCTTGACTTTATCCCTACCAGCCTACTCTCTAAATGGTCAATCCTGCCCACCCCATGCCTACCGGCTAGCTCATTTAGTCGCTGAATCAAGCTAACGCCATCCATTTTCTGACCGTCAATAGTAATTGGCAGCCCCTTTTCAAAGCCAATCTCTACATAGCCAGGTTTATCCGAAGCCTGGCTGGGTGATTTTGTCCAGGTAAATACTTCCTCGGGCGGTTCAGCCCAGGGGTCTTCCAAAACCCCACACTCAATACTCCTTCCCCACAGGTTCTCATCAATTGAATATGGGCTGGAGACAGTAACGGGAATGGGAATACCATGACGCTGAGCATAGTTAATGGTTTCCTCACGAGTCATGCCCCATTCTCGAGCCGGGGCAATAATCTTGAGGTCTGGTGCTAGGGCGTTAACACTCACGTCAAACCTTACCTGGTCATTGCCCTTGCCCGTGCAACCATGAGCCACCGCTGAAGCCCCTTCTTCCAGGGCTGTTTCCACCAGCAGTTTAGCCATTAACGGACGAGCTAGAGCTGTAGCCAAGGGGTATTGCCCTTCGTAGATAGCATCTGCCTGCAAGGCTGGGAAAACATAGTCATTAACATATGAATCCTTGGCATCTATAACCAATGACTTCACTGCCCCAACCTTCAGCGCCTTTTGCTGAATAGCCAAAAAATCACGCTCATTGCCTACATCAATAGTAAGGGCGATAACATCCAGATTATACTTTTCTTTAAGCCACCTGATAGCTACCGATGTATCCAAGCCACCACTGTAAGCCAATACTACTTTATCCGACACCCCGAGCCTCCTCGTTTTCTTACCTAATTACCAATACTGGATAATGCCTTATCTAGAATGCCTAGTGCCTCATCAACCTCCTCGTTACCAATAATAAGGGGAGGCATAAAACGCAAGGCATTGGGCTTCAGTCGGTTAACCAATAAACCTCCATCAAGGCAAGCCATCAATACTGACTGAGCAATATCGCTGTTAAATTCCACAGCTACTAACAGTCCACAACCCCGCACATCAGTGATAAACTGGAATTTCTGTCCTAAACCTTTTAGCCCAGTAGTAAGATACTCCCCCACTCTCTTTGCATTCCCGGCAATATCATTGTCAGTAATAAATCTCAGTGTAGCATAACCGGCAGCACAGGCTACAGGATTACCACCGAAGGTAGAGCCGTGCTCCCCAGCGGTAAAAACAGAAGCTTTATCTTTAGCCAAAATAGCCCCAATGGGTATGCCACTAGCTAAACCCTTAGCCAATGTCATTATATCAGGTTCAATACCATACTGCTCATAAGCAAAAAGTGTCCCCATTCGCCCCACGCCAGTCTGAATTTCGTCTAGAATAAGTAGCATACCCATTTGGTCACACCAAGCCCGCACTGCCGTTAAATAATTATCATCAGGCAGGTTGACCCCTCCTTCCCCTTGCACCGGCTCTAACATCACGGCACAGGTTTGATTGGTGGTAGCCGCCTTTATAGCCTCAATACTATTATACCCCACATTGATAAAACCAACAGGCAAAGGAAGATACGGTTGCTGGAATTTAGACTGACCACTAGCTGCCACCATAGCCAGGGTGCGACCATGAAAGGAACCGGTGGCGGTAATAACCTCATAGGCTCCATTCAGATGGAGCTTCCCATAGCGTCGGGCTAGCTTCACCGCCCCCTCGTTAGCCTCGGCACCACTATTACAAAGAAAGACCTTATCCAAACAGCTATTTTGAATCAAGAGCTCAGCCAAGCGAAGCTGAGGGATAGTATAGAACTGATTTGAAGTCTGGATAAGGGTATGCACCTGTTCCGTCACCGCTTCAGCAACTGCCGGATGACAATGCCCTAAGCTATCAACCGCCCAGCCACCAACAAAGTCCAGATACTCCCGACCATCCTCATCCCACACCCGTGCCCCCTCACCCCTGACTAAGGTTACAGGCACACGGTCTACGGTGTTCATAAAGTATTTGTGCTCAAGCTCCTGCCAATTACTCATTTTTCTACTCCATCCTCCCTAATTTGGTGAGATTGTTTTCTACCTCACCCCCTTTAATTCTTCTTTAGTAACCCTATCCCCTTTATCCCCTTCCCCTTGCTAAGGGGAAGGGGAAGTTAATTTCTATAGAGGGGCTTCGCCCCTCTTAAACTCCCCTTTCCTACTACTTCAGAGAAAGGAGGGGGAAGCATAGGTTTTGGAGGGGCTTCGCCCCTTCAATCTACCCTTGATAAATGCTGTATTGTCGTGCCGCCACTGCCTCCCTCGACCTCCTTGAGCAAGGCGCGTGGCTGCCTGCCATCTATGATGCTGGTAGTTGAAGTGCTAGACAAGGCTCTCAGGCAGGCTTTAATCTTAGGAATCATCCCCCCTGAAGCCACGCCTGAAGCCACTAAAGCTTCAGCTTCACTGGGCGATAGCTGAGGTAGCAACTTGCCTTGCTGGTTACAGATACCAACCACATCGGTTAAAAAGATAAGTCGTTCGGCTCCAATGGCAGCAGCGATTTCACCAGCTACAACATCAGCATTAATGTTAAGTATCTGTGGCGCTTTGTCTGGTTTATCTCCAGAATAGAGACCAAGCGGAGCCACTACCGGAATATAGCTTGATTGTAAGAGAGCCTCCAGGGGGGCAAGGTTTACCTTCACCACTCTACCCACATAGCCCAGCTCTATATCCTTAACCTCAGCTTGAATAAGAGCTCCATCTACGCCGCTAATACCTACCGCCTGCCCTCCCGCACTATTAATAGCAGCTACAACCTCCTTGTTGACTAAGCCAGCCAGCACTGAAATCACCACCTCACGGGTCGCTTTATCAGTTACCCGTTCGCCCTGGACAAATCGGCTGGAAATACCTCGCCTGGTAAGCTGCTCGGTTACTAATTTGCCACCACCATGCACTATAACCAATAGTTTACCCTGCTGCTGGAGCTCAACTATATCCTCAATAGAAGTATCCTGATTGCCTAATGTAGCCCCACCAAGCTTAACTACAATAATTTTATCCAACTTATTACCCAATCCCTTTTAGACTTCGTTGATAAACAATTTATCAGGTTGTGTATTGACTGTTGATAGTTACATATTCCTCAGATAGGTCACAACCCCAGGCGGTGGCTGGAGCCGTGCCCAGGTTAAGATTTAAGCCTATAGATACCTCACTTCCCCTTAACACTTCTACTACCCCTTCTTTATCAAAGGGCAAAGGTCTACCCCCCTTTACCACACAAATATCCCCAAGGTAAAGGTCAATCTTTGATTCCACCACCTCCACGCCACTCCGCCCTACCGCGGCTATAATCCGTCCCCAATTAGGGTCGCTGCCATACACCGCTGCCTTCACCAGGAGCGAACTTACTATGGTTCGGGCAGCTAACCTAGCCTCAGCAACACTAGCTGCTCCGCTAACAGTAGCCTCAATAAGCTTACTAGCCCCCTCGCCATCACGAGCAATGGATTTAGCCAAATAGAGACAAACCTGGTCAAGAGCTTGTTGAAAAGCACTAGCTTGCCTACTATCTGGCGAAATGGGCTTATTTCCCGCCAGCCCGCTAGCCATCGCTAGCACCATATCATTAGGACTGGTATCTCCATCAACTGAAACCATATTAAAGGAAATATCCACTGCCTTCCGCAGTGCAAACTTGAGAAAATCTAGGCCCACAGCGGCATCGGTAGTTAAGAAACAAAGCAAAGTAGCCAAATTAGGATGAATCATCCCCGAGCCTTTAGCTACCCCGCCAATGATAAACCCGCTGTCACCAACCCTAGCTGCTACCTCCTTAGGCACGGTATCAGTGGTCATCATCGCCTTGACTAGCTTATGACCGCCGTCGGTAGAAAGGACAATCTGGCCTATGCCAGCTCTTATTAGCTTCATCGGTAGCTGCTGCCCAATCACCCCGGTGTTAGCCACTAGAACATCATCAGGTGATACCCCAATCCTCTCAGCGGCTAAGCCTGCCATCTCAGCAGCATCCCTAAGACCTTGCTCACCAGTACAGGCATTGGCACAGCCGCTATTTACCACCACGGCTACTGCTCTCCCGCCTTGCAACCGCTGTTGACACAAAACTACCGGCGCTGCCTTAATTCTATTGGTGGTAAATACACCAGTAGCCACACACGGTACTTCAGAAAGGAGGATGCCCAGGTCTAAACCATGCTTGGCTTTCTTATTTATCCCGGCATAGGTAGCCCCAGCCTGAAACCCCTTAGGCGAAGTAACCGTGCCCTCAGCAATAAACTCAATCTTGGCTTCCATTATTAGCTAAACTATATCATACCAGATATAGCTAAGGCAATGAGATTATTTACCAAACTCACCCCTTTATTAAGATAAGGGCAGTTGTCTAATAAAAAACCAATATATAGGGAGTTTTAGAGGGGCGTCAGCCCCTCTTTTTATCTTCCCCTTCCCCTTAATAAGGGGAAGGGGATACAGGGGATAGGGTTACTAAACAGTCTCATATAGTAAAGGCTTGCGTCTAGTGATAAAATGTTTGACAAGGAGGTTTTAAAGGCAATGGAATTAAAGACAGTCTATTTTGAAAACCCTGGCAGAGAGAATACCAAGGAGGTGTTCCGTATCGTCAAACAGCGGGCTGAGGAGCTAGGCATCAAAACTATACTGGTAGCATCCACAGTAGGCGATACTGCAGTAAAAGCCACTGAGGTTCTCAGTGGGTTTAAAATAATTGCGGTAAGCCACTCCGCTGGCATGCGTGCACCCGATACCCAGGAATTCACCGAGGAGAACAGGAAAATAGTTGAGAGTAAGGGAGGCATAGTATTTACCACTACCCACACCTTTAGTGGACTGAGTGCCGCCATGCGCAAGCAATTCAATACTTATGTCATTGGGGATATAGTCGCCAATACCCTGCGTATCTTTGGGCAGGGGATGAAGGTTGTTTGTGAGATAACTGTGATGGCGGCTGACGGGGGTCTGGTGCGCACCGATGAGGATGTTATTGCTATCGCCGGCACCAGCCGAGGCGCCGATACCGCAGTAGTGCTCAAACCAATCAATAGCCACAACTTCTTTGACCTCAAGGTTAAAGAGATTTTGTGTAAGCCTCACTTCTAGTATCTATCAACCTCACCCCCTTAATCCCCCTCTCCCCCAAAAGAGAGGGGGAATTTTGTTTTTAGAAAGTTTGCGAGTGGTGGTAGAATATTGACAGAATATTTGGACTGGTTTAGAATTTGTTCACCTTGAGCGATCTTGTGCAGTGGGGGCAAGTGAAATGGAAGAAGTGGAAGCTAAAACAAATCCATACGATTGGATAAATCCGGTAACAAATCCTGATCTCTTTGCAGGAAGGGAAGAAGAGCTGGGAATTATTAAAGATGAGATTAGCAGACTGGCAAGTGGAAAGCCTGTAATACCAATAATTGCAATATTAGGTGAGAGGCGTGTAGGAAAAAGTAGCATTGTGTTGAGGGTTGGGGAGATATGTGAAGAATTTTCAATTGTACCTGTGTGTGTATTTGTTGAAGATACGCTCGCAGAAGATACTTGGGAGTTCTGGAATGAGGTGCTTTCTAGGTTCCTAATTGAGGCCCGTGAGGCACAAGTATCAATACCTTATGATGCAGAAAATAAGATGGGCTTCTTAGCGCATGTAGATAAGACGGGTGAAAAACAGTGGAAAGTTGCGATAAAAGAACTATGGTTTCCCAATGCTTATGCTCTGCAAATGTCCAAAAGAACTTCAAGAGTGCCGGGTTATATAATTGAGCATGATATTAAAGCGATAAATAATGCATTCTTAGAGGCAGGATATAAAGGATCAATGCTGATATTGGATGAGGCACAGCTTTTGATTGATTCGGGGGAAATAAAGCAACAGCTGCTGCATTCTATACAACGTGATAGGAGGTCTGGGTTAGTATTTGCTGGTCAATCACCAATGGGGAGAATGTTTAGTGATGCTTCCGAACCGTTCTTTGATCAAGCAAGGGTGGTCCCTGTACAAAATTTTACAAATATAGATGATGTGGCTGAATGTGCTCTGCTACCACTCAGTTTAGATGAGAGAAAACTAATTAGCCCGATGACTATCGATTATTTAGCTAGGCTTGGTCAAGGTAAGCCAAATCAAATAAGGTTAATATGCTGCGCGATATATAATCGATACCTGAAGGGAGACCAAAAAGACCTAAATATAACTATTGACGTTCTTGATGATGTGTTGGATAGTGTTGCACAATCAAACGAAGATCCAGAATTAAGGGAAAGAGTAGAAAAAATTGAAAAATTAGATAGTACTGATTTTGAAATCTTACATAATATGACTCGCTATCCTAATTGGAATGTTGAAGAGATAGTTAATTTGGACGAGTCATTTCGGGGAGAAAAAAAGTGTGAGCTGTCAATTCAGCGAAGAAGGAAAATATTGGGGGATAAAAAGGGAAGTTTCATAGAACTTGGTATTATGGCTGATGAGCCTGGTAAGTGTGTTTTAACGGGTGGAGAATTTATTGGACTGTATGTGAGATTTTTACATGAAGTATTGAACTACGGAAAACTTTCGAGAAAACTTATAGTAGGAAGGGGTCCTGCAACGCCTTTTGGAGAGAAAACGGAAAAATTAGTGAGGGCATTCGCATATACATTTGGGCAAGGCCCTGAATTGAGTAGATTTATTTTCCACTCATATGGTAGAGATTATGGTGATATAATTGCGAGAATTAAGAGAAGGTATTCTGTTTTAACAGAAATAATGGATGGGAAAAAGCCAGAAGAAGACTACGTAATTGATATGTTATACGAGTGCTTCAACGTTTGCGAGCTTATTGGCGAGGCTGGTAATTTCTTTTTGGTTTGCCTATCGGTGAGAAATCTTGATAAACCACGTGAATTGATGCAAGTGGAATTGTATTTTGACCTAGAGAATGGGATTACTGTGGATTTGATTTCATTGTTCAAACTTTTAAACGAACAGGCAGTAGACGCTCGGGTTCTGATTGAAGGTTATGACTATTATTGGATAGAAATACCGGATTTGGAAGGGTTGTTGAATACTATGGGTGGGGCTACATTAGCGGATCTTAAGGAGAAATTGCCAACAGTAGAAAGGTGGAGATTGGATTCGATCCAACATTTCATTCGTGCCCGGGATGAAGAGGTTAAAAAGGAAAGGGAGAAAGAGGAAGAAGAGGAGAAACGGGAAGAAGAAGAAAAAGATAAATGGGTAAAATTGTACAGTAAAGGTGATGAGGAAGGAGCAGAAAAATTCATTAATAAAAAATTAGCAGGACTTGGTGAGAAAGAGGAAAGGCAAAAAAGAGCAAGATTATACAATGATCGTGGTTATATACGATATGGAGAAAAACTAAAGAAAAAAGAACTTGCGAGAAGGGATTTGGAAACAGCATTAGATCTTCACTATTCTGGTTTGACTTTAAGTCTTTCCGATTTAAGTATTATAGACATAGACGACGGGAGGTTTAAGGATGCGGTAGAGAAGATAGAAGCAACGTTATTACTTACATTAAGCAGAGAGGAATTGGGAGTTGATTATCTTAGATTGAGGTTGCTTGAGAATCATTTGGGGTTTAGGGTTAAATGGGAACAACATCCGGCGAATGTCATTGAGGCTTCGTACATTAACTTGGCTTATGCCGTTCTAAAAGTTGAGGGGTATAAAAAAGCATGTAATGTGATTAATGAGGGATTAGAGCTAATGCCATCGTCGGTGAGACTTAAGCACGGTATGGCTCGTATACATTTGTTTAATAAAAGGGCAGATTTGGCGTATCCAATTTATGGAGAGCTTGCTGGAATGGAAAAGCTACCGGATGAAGGAATATCAGTCGAGATTAGAATGTTAGGACGTGGTGTAAGGCCTAAAATTGAAAGGAAAATTAGAAAGAGAAATAAGCAATAAGATATGCAGTCTTCATTATGTTGCCCCTTACCCCTCCCTCGCCTTCTTCTGCAGTTCGTAGAGTTTGGTGAGGGCTTCCAGCGGGGTGAGTTAAGGTTGAGGACTGAGTTGCGGTGATGCAGTTTTGGCGCGTGGCCTAGTTTTTAAGGAAATATCCAAATCAGCATCTAGTGCATCAGCTATTCTACACAATGTATTGATGGTGATATTACCATCACCTCTTTCCAAACGTGACATGGC
>SDBU01009245.1_pt1 | contig 11087 bp, 10 predicted proteins | sample 2277071 | NCBI WGS metagenome assembly SDBU01 (sample SAMN10397929, study PRJNA504765) | marine sediment metagenome | isolation source: marine sediment core GS08_GC12, 126 cmbsf | place: Arctic Ocean: Gakkel Ridge, Loki's castle | collected 2008 | reverse complement strand
CTCCTGAAAGTGGAGGTGGTAAATTACCGTGAGAATTAGGGTGGTAAATTACCGTGAGAATTTTGCATTAAAAGTGGTCATTTACTGTGAGAATTGACACCCAATGCATATAATCTGCAGTAATAAGCAATAAGCGTATCTAATTATCATTGTCATGTTGGAATACGTCAAGAGCTACTTGGCAAAAAGGTAAGTTAGATAGAAACAACAGGGGATATCGTTACAAATGCAGATTTAATTGACTTTCTGGCTATCTATAAAAAAGGACTCTCATCAAAAAGTGATAAAGGGGACATTAACATGAAAGTTGGAATTGGAATGGCTAGTTACGTAGAAATAACACGGGATATCGTTAAAAGACGCAGATTTCACGGACTTTTTGGGTATTTTGGATACAAAAAGCATTTATTCATTTCATAGAAGAAGTACAAGTTAAATCGATTTTCACACTGACTTTATTAATGGTTAAGGTAAAGTAAAGGTGTGGCAGTCCCTTGCATCACGCTCGTAGTTTCCACATACGCTCCATCGCTACACTATAACTCAATCTAAAAATGTTATTTGACCATAGTATTCAGGGCAATCTTTTCTGAATCGCTTTGCATAATTTTGTGGAATTAGGATTCTCATAACGTCCTCTATACTAAATTTAATATTTCCTATTACACGCCACTCTCTTTCAAAATAGTAATTTTCAATATGATTATCTGGATAATTGTGGTCAAAAAACTTAATATAGCTAAATACGTGGAATTCCAGAAACATTTGCAGTTGATGCAATTGCTGGTCTAACCACATAGGACTCCGTACCGAATTCTTTCTAACCTTGCTTTGGAAATCTCGAGTGGCATTCTTTGGAAAGTCAAAGATGGGATAACCCTCGGAATCCATTGGATAATTCCATATGGAATCCACCAGAGCACCTTCTGGTTTATGTTGCCGTCCCTTAAATTCTTCAAATATGAGTATCCTTAGAAGCTGAAACAGCTTATGATATTTTGGCAATATTGTATCAAAGTATTCTCCTTTATCTATTTTTTTATATAGAGATTCGACATCTCCATCTTTTGCGAGTTCCATCTTTTGTTCTGGGGTAAGGTCAATAATTTCTCTTACCTTTGATTTAATCGGCATATAATAAACAGGTGCTCCGCCTTTATTAATAATATGGTTTTTATCGAAGGAAATCCCAAAGCTACTATACTTTTTAACGTGTATCTCTAAGTCTTCCAGTGGTATATCACAGAAGCATACCATTTGCGGTGAATACATCTCATTCTTACTTATTCTCGCTCCAGACCTAATAACTAAATTACCACTCTGGTGAATATTATGTGGCGGGTGAGTAAGGCAACCCTCTTTAAGGATTTTTATTAATAGCTTGTATTGTGATGCTCTATTTAAACCTTTTCCAACGAAATGAGTAAGTTCCTTTGAAATATATCTCTGAATATTCTTAACCATGTTTGTACCTCCTATAGTTGTCAACAAACCTATTTTTCTTTGCCAAATAATTCTTTTGGCTAGTAGATTATACAATTAATATTAATACGTCTCCTAAAATATAATGTGGGACTACGCTATTTATAGTTGATTATTCATACCTATCTTACCAACCTAGCCATTTTATCCCTTAGTAACAATGGTTTTCATAAGCTATATCCTGACCTCATAGGTTTGCCTTAATAGGTTAGTTGGTCTTTCAAATTAACGGTAATTACCGTAGTAATTTAGCTTAGAATGGATGTCAGGGTTAGGGCCAGGGAGGTAGATAACAAGTTACATACCTCTACAAGGTTCTATAAATAAAAGCAGGATGCACTAATTAGCACACCCTGCTTTTATTTGCTCACTATAACAGGCTTAACATGATTTCAAGCAATTCTTTCAGCGAGTCAACAATAATGGGGAGAACAGCTCTAGCAACATAGCCTGCTATAATTGCGGCTGCTATCTTTTCTATCACTCATCGTTCTACCTCCTGGCTAGATTTCGAACTACCTCTATGGACACGATGAGTTCGATACTTTAATTTTACCATCTTAATACCAATATCAACAAATCTCATCGACCTAATACAACATTCCATCGTTTGACTCCCAATCAAAAGGTGAATTTACGGCTGAAATGGTTGTGAGACAAACGGGCTAATAATCAATAAAGCATGGTATTAAATAGCATATGGATTTATAATAAATGAGAAGAGATAGAAAAGCGAAACTTTGGGTTTTATATGGCTACGCTAAGATTGAAATTTAAACTAAACTTAAAAGAGAGTGAGTTCCTCTTTTCTCATAATGGGCCATTGTTTCATAGGTGGCTTCCTGATGGGGAGGACGATGCGATTATACTCCAGATAAAAAGGGCCAAGGCTGAACTCAAACTCTGGTTTGAGCGTTATGGTTTTGTGAAGAGGGATTTCATTGAATTCGATAATGTGCGTCGTGAGGTTGACCCTAATATCATGACCAAACAGGCAATTCTTGATGCAGGTCCTCTTATGGGACTCCTTTCTATTCGGAATGTTAGTAAGGAAGAGATAACTACTCTTAGTAATAACAAGCAAGGAGATCCAGACTATGAAGCACTCGGGAAAAGAATAGTTAAACTGTTGTACCCACCGTTGTCGCGTTTTATAAATATTCTTCGCATAAACTATGGTCAGTATTGGATACGTTCATTGGAGAAATGGGATTCACGTGAACACTCGTTAGGCAGTTATTGTGGCCTCAAGCTTAACCTTCATTGGAGCATCGACGAAAGTGCCACCTGGACTCCCTTTATGCCAAATAAGCCAATTGGTGAGCTAAGATTGACAGCAGTATTACACCGTAGATTTGACGAATATATCACCCAGGAAGATTGGCACAACCTTGGAGAAACGGTTAAAAGTGGGTATGTTCCTTCCCCCGCAGCATCAATGTTACTTCGAACGCACCAGTATTTGGATCAAGAAAGTCTGAAGTACGCATTTATTGAGGGAGTTAGTGCTCTAGAGATAGCTATTAGTGAATTCATCCGAGGACAATTAGGGGAAATTGAGGATCTTATGACTTCAGCTAATAGTTTCTGGCAACTTCCTCTAGCTACTCAAATCACCATTTTAGGCAGCACATTATGCAAGAGTAATTTGGATGATGTTAAAAACACTGTTAAAGCTATTGAGACAAGAAACAAAATAATTCACGACGGTTACAATCCTCCCAATAGTACTAAAGATCAAATCTTGGGCCTATTGAAAACTACATCAGTATTGCTTTCAGGTATAGAATTTAGATTTCCTACAATCAACCCAGGTAATGCAATAAGACCACTAGAAAACTGGGAATCTATAAAATATTGACAAGTGCTATACACTCGATATTAATCTATCCACCGGAGAAGCTAATACATGCCTCTTAAACACATCCTCAAACCTCATTGACCTAGTTAATCAGCCTATCCACAGGAGAAGCCATTTCCCTCTTTAATTACAATAGTTTTCGCTACCCATTTCCCCCATGCAATACTTCCCCTTCATCCTTAATTCTGTTTTTAGATTTCATGGTAGTTACCGTATTAACTTTGCTTAGAATTGATGTCTGGGTTATGGTGGCCTGAGGAAACAAATACTTTTTTAACTTTGTTAATCATTTAGGCGTGCTAGCTGAAGAGTCCACGGGGCAGGAAAGCAACCAGTAAGGCGATAATCAGTATAAACACAATAGTAATTGCGATTATTCTCGTTATCATTGTTACATATCCATTTAACGCTTGTATATCTCATTCTATCATAGCCTTAGTTCCATCGTTTGACTCCTAATCAAAAGGTGAATTTACGGCTGAAATGGCTGGGAGATAGGCGAATATGTAATTAGCCTGGAACTAGATACGACTGCCTATCTAATACTTTCAAATAGGGTTATAATCGAGATGCAAATTAAGATGAGCAAAGTATTCGGTCCTATTGGAAGTTGTATCTACTGTGGGTCTACTGAGAACCTCGAAAAAGAACACGTTATCCCAAGAGGTCTTGGTGGAGAACATATATTACTAAAAGCTAGTTGTGAAAACTGCAGAAGAATTACCACACGTTTTGAACGTCATGTGCTACGCGAATTATTACTTGTTGCTCGTACTACATTAAACCTACCGACCTATCACAAGAAGAGAAGACCAAAAAGCTTTACTTTCACAGTTGTAAAGAACAACAAAAAGAAGCGGATAAACATACCAGCTGATGAATGCCCTACTATTATAACAATGCCTTACTATAAAAGGCCTAGATATATATCTCAATATCCATATAAGAAAGGTATAATAATGACTGGAATTAGTGGAATCGTAACAACTGAACGCCTACAGAGACTCAAAGAGAAATACGATTTTGATACCTTTGCAACTACTTTGACGTATACGATAGGTTTTGCTCATCTCCTAGCTAAGATGGCTTACGGCATGGCCGTAGCTCAATATGGCTTGAAAAATATTAGCGAAACACACGTTCTTCCTGCAATACTTGGAGAGAAAGATGACATAGGTTATTGGGTTGGATGCACAGATGATAGCATGCCTCCTAAGATACTGCCCAAAGAAAATCTATTATATAAACTAGACCTAGGTAGAAAATCAATTGGAAATAGAGAAGAGGTAATAGCAATTATAAGACTATTTCTTAGATTCCCAACACCTGAGTACTCGGTCTATGTAGGATGCTTAAGATAATATCAATCAAAAGGTGAATTTAGGGCTGAAATGGCTGTGAGACAAACAGCTTGATAGTCCTTTGTTCCAGCTATGATATAATTGATTTAAAAGACACGCAATATAATTGGAGGCTATAATCATATGTCAAGTATGAAATGTTGCGTTTGTGGTGAAGCTACTTCCATTTCAGCGGTAGTTATAGAGGATGAGCAGGCTTACTTACCAGATGAGTCGACAGAGAAGAGTAAAATTTATGGCAGGGCTAAACTTTGGGCCATAACAGACCCTGACAGCGATTATATCTATTATGGTATTTTCCAATGTCAAGCTTGTCGATCACGTTTTATAGGACAAAAGAAGTATGATAGTGGTGACTGGGTAGCGGTATATCCTATCCCACATACAACTGCAGCTCCGGAGATACCTGAGCCGATAGCCGGCGAATTTGAAGAAGCTAATTTATGTTTCTCCATAGGAGCTTATAGAGCTACAGTCGCCATGTGTGAAGTAGCTCTTGAAAGTATGTGGCGTGAACAGAAGTCTTCAGGACTTAACGATTTAAAGGATAAAGGCTTGATTTCAACGAGCCTATTTAATAGAGCAACCGAAGTTAGACTATGGGCGAATGTAGCAAAGCACGAATTAGTACCTGATGCAGTCGAAAAGGGAGATGCAGAGCAATTACTATTTTACCTGGAGTCTATTCTACATCATGTATATATTGAATTATCAAAGCTCGACGCACTTAAGAAAAAACGCGAGGACATCGAAAATAAAGATTAAACAGCTTCCATTATACTTCGATATTACAGTCTATCCACCGGTGATGCTACTATGTGCCTCCTAAGCACTTAGTCACGAACAAAATAATCTAATACCATTATGGTATTGATCAATGTGTCCCTGGCTGCATTTTGAAAATATCCGATTTCTTGGAATCCGTGACTGAGTTCGGTAACAGAGTGTTCAGGCCCATCTGCATAGATAACTGTGTCCGGTCGTTCTCTAGCTATATCCGCATGTATAATATCGTTCCTTATATCATTTACGGATCTCGCGGCAATAACTATTATGTTATCCTCCGATGGAAGGATATTGTTTTGGCTACATCGTGTAATACACTTGCCTAAACCATAGCTTGGATTACGAATCCCAGAGCTTACAAGCATGCATTTCAAAGCCGTTTCTAAGGCGGACGCAGAAAGAATAATACACCCTATATATGATGAGTCGGTATAACAACGTAGTGTTTGGTGCCAGAAGTCTCGGGTAAATTCTCCCAAGGCGTCTTGTATTTCAAGGTTCTGACTGCCATTATCCACATATAAAGTAGGGTATGGTTCCCATATAGATTCAACATTCAACAATTGCCTCAATTCCAAAATCCTATTAGCACGTCTTTCAATATGACGCCTGTCAGCTTGTCTAATTGATTTTAAAAGTTCTCTCCGTGACACCATATGACCCTCCACTAACCTAAAGTAATCACATTATAAGCCAATTTAAAATATTGTGGTTCATATATTATCCACCTGACTAAACCTCTTATGTGCGTCCACCGCAGCATAGCAACCTACTGCCTTACAGTTTCTATTGGTTTTTAAGCGTCGACAGCCTTAACTTCCTCGGGATTGTTAGATTTGACTTTATTGGTCGCTTTAACTTCTGCTTCACGTCTTTTCCGGGCAGCTTCCTGACCTGCTAGAAGCCGTACCCGAATGGCTGCTCTTTCTTCCTGGGTGTATTCCCTCTTCCGGCAAATAGTCCTCTTTGCGTGTCGAGATATTTCCTCTAGTACAGCTACCCTTGATTCGATGGAAGCTACCCGTGACTCCAGCTCTCCGTTTGCCTTTTCCGTAATTACCATTGTACGAAAATAGGGATGACTATACCGACGTGCGCAGGATTACCCTTCAGGGTATGTGCATAGAAATTTTTAGCAGAAGAGCTATCAATATCTTCCGCTCCTAGTTCGAGTTCCCAAAGATGAAACTGCGGTATATATTATTAGTGCCAGCAAGAACTTCGATTTGATTTGTCTGAGTGTTTAACCGGTAACTACCGCAAAGGTTCAAGTTCTGTAAGGTGAGTGCTACTGTACGATAAGTGGTAACAAATCATTTAAATTCGCTATAAATATTTGTTTGAGATCTGGACTTTTACGCTAGGGATGAGGTATTAGGGCACTTAGCCAGCTTTGGGTAGTAGGGTCTGTCGAAAGAGAACCAAAGTGTTTATCTTAAAGCAGTTTCATTCACTTTGTCATGGAATCGGATGTAATGCAAATACTGCCTAAGCTGTTCCTTCTCACTTTCAGTCGCATTCTTAAGAATATCGCCCTTTTTATTAGGTAGAGCTGAATATGATGCTAACCAGTTAAATTCGGGAGTATATCCTGCTAGACTTTGAAGCGTTTGAATACTTACTGGTAAGTGACGAGATAGATTTAATAGATCACCTTGGGTTGGATTCCTTTCTCCATTTTCCCAACGCGATATTGTAGTTGCGTCTCTGTCAATAAAACGGGCCAAGTCTCCTTGACTCAAACCTTGCTTCTTACGCTCGGTCCTGATTCGATTTCCGAATTTTTCCAACTGTTTTTTATTGATTTTCATTGACAGATTAGAGTAACATTATAATGCTATTATGTCAATAGGTAAACTAATTAATTTGACAAATTAGCAAAATTTGTATATAATCAACTTGAAGAATTGGTATACTTGACACAATGGGAAAAGAAGCAGATAATGCCATTCTCCCTCCTTGGCATGGTTAAACGGAGGCTTTAATGAATAACTTCCGGCTAAGGGAACTGAAATTAGAACTCAACCGTAATTGCCCACTCTATTGCATCCACTGCTCATCCAACGGTATGCCTGGTGCTCCAGAAGAACTCGGATTTACTGAAATCACAAAACTGCTAAATGAATTCGTTCTGCTAGGCGGCGAAAAGCTGAGTATTTCTGGGGGAGAGCCTCTTTGTCATCCATCTATATCAGACGTAATCGAATCAAGCCTTAGTCTTGGTTTAGAAACTTCCATCTATTCAACGGGTATCATAAACCCACTTGGTCAACTTACTTCGATTTCGGATGATCTGGTCAGAGTAATAGCTGAAAATCATATTAAGTTTATCTTCAGCATCCATGGATCCAGCGCCGAAACACATGACCATGTTACCCAACGCGAGGGTAGCTTCGATGCTACACTAGTATCAATTAACAAATTAAAACATGCTGGTGCCATCGTTGAGGCGCATATCGTTCCTACCAATATCAATATCGATGAATTACCGGAACTCACCAACCTTTTAGTATCACTCGGTATTCCAAAGGTAAGCTGGCTAAGATTTGTGCCCCAAGGTAGAGGAGAGACGAATAAGCCAATTCTTTCGTTAACCAAACAGCAATTGTATAACCTGACCAATTTAAAGAAAGAATTAGCCCTACTCTATCCCAATATCGAAATCCGCACGGGAGCCCCTTTTAACATTCTATGCCCGGAAGAACCCGTAGGATGCAGTGCTGGCATCAACATTCTCACAATTCGGCCTGATGGTTATGCCGCTCCCTGCGATGCTTTTAAACAATTCATGTATGATGACCCTTTCAGCAATATCTTGAATTTCTCCCTTGCAGAAGTATGGCATCATTCTAATTTACTGAATACCGTTCGGAGAATCCAAGAACTATCTCCAAGCTCTTCATGTTCCTCATGCTCTCAATACTCCCGCTGCAAGTCTGGATGCATCGCTCAAAAGGCAGTAGCTGCAGGGATGCTCATTGACGGAAAGGATCCTGAGTGCTTGCTCAAAGGTGTCGAGGTTGACAGTGAGCAATTTGAAAGAGTCTCGGTTTAACTCTCTTATTTCCCGCGCAGAGCAATGTTCTCTCTGCCCCCGAATGGAATCTCGAAGGAGAGTCCTTTCGTCATCAAACGGAAGTCTGGATTCCAAAGTCATGTTTATCGCCGAAGCTCCAGGGCGATTAGGTGGGGATAAATACGGAATACCTTTGTATGGAGACCAGACTGGTAAAAATTTTGAAAGATTTCTCCATTACGCCGGTTTAGCCAGAGATTTCGTTTTCATTACAAATGCTATTTTATGTAATCCGAGACGAGAAAATGGCAACAACTCATCTCCAACAACTACCGAAATTCGAAATTGTTCCTTTATCCTTAATGATACTATAGAATTAATCAATCCTGATTATATTGTTACTCTTGGGACAAAAGCTCTTAGCGCTTTAAATTGGATTCTTCCCCACGGCAAAACGCTTTCAAATCACATTGCCCAATTATTCAAATGGAAGAACTCTAGAGTATTTCCTCTTTATCACCCCGGACCAATGGCACTAATACGAAGGCCCCTCTTTCAGCAGTACAAAGATTACGAGGCATTGTCGATTTATATTGCCTCCCATTGACAGGTGAGTTATATGTCAAAATCGAAAAATCCCAGCTACGCAAAAGAATTGGATGAAATCGAATTGATAAAGTGGTTAAAATCCCACTATTCTAAAATAGCGTTCATGAATGCACACAAAAACCTAAAGTATGAAGCGCATGAACGCACTGACAGATTACACGCAGCAATAAGAAATTTACAGGAACAAAAACTGAGTGAGCAACCCGAGTATGTAATGGAGGTCTGGCGATTCCTTTTTGGTAAAGCAATAGTGTATCTCAAATATCGTGATACAAGAGAGATGATTCATGATGACGAAGATTATGGCGTAGAAACCCTTTATGAATTTTTTAAAACATTCAAAGAATTTCAACCGCTTCTTTATGGTGCTTCTGAAGCTCGATATCGTGACCATATTACGCATATGCTGACTGTTTTTCTCATTGGTGAGTATCTTATTCATGAATCTATTAAATTCAATTCCATAGATGTTGGCGTTGGAAATTTCCCGATCAATATTGATAACGACGAAAAAGAAGCAATGTGGTGTATCATTGCACTAACTCATGATCTTGGGATTCCACTCGAGAAAATACCTGATATAAATAAAAAAATCCGAGAAATGTTAACTCAATTCGAAATACTAAACATAGAAGAGATATCTTACCCTCTCATATGTCTTCCTGTAGATGAATTGGGAATCCGGTTGATTAGTTCAGATATATGCAAAGTTTCAACGGTTGAAGATAATATCCTTAGTAAAGAAGAGAGTACCAATGGGATTGATGAAACTCACGATCAGACAACTAAACTGAACCAAGATGTGGAAAATGAAAGATACCTGACCCACATACAATCCAAATACTTAACCAAGTTTTCAGAAGCGTTCGTTAAACGCGACCATGGAATTTTGGGATGTCTTGTTTTACTCCGAAACCTTGTGTATTTCCTTGAAACGGATTTTTCAATTGATGCGTATAAACCTATGAAGGTTGAAGATGCAAAGCAATTTTTAATAAGACGCAATATCCTCAGAACTATAGCATCTCACAATAACGACAATATTTATTATGAGAGCGTCCTTGATTTCTCATTTCTATTACTGCTGTTCGATGAAGTCCACGAGTGGGCGAGACCCAGATTTCTCTCGATGATAGAGCAAAAGGGTTTAACCACATATGTCACTTTAAAGAAGTTAACTCCTAAAAATGTTCACTATCTTGTTGAATTTAAATCCGAGAAAGACGATGTACTAGATACAAAAAGGATTAAGACCTTCCAACTTGAAATCCTACAGTATTTCATTAGGAAATGTAATAAATACCTAAGAGTATTGAGGAGTGCAGTCAAGGATACTAGTAAAATGCGACTGACTTTAGAAGTATTAGACAGTGTGACCCCAACTCAAAAGACATATAAATATGTCCATTCGAACCCGCAAAATGTAACTATGCTCGTTGACAGTAAAAGATATACCTTGAAAAAATTGAATGATTTAGCAGAACACCAGAAAAATGACCTTGCACCTTTGCTTTAATGGGCAAAAAGCCTTCAGCCTCTTCAAGAAGGAAGTGAAACTTGATACTGAATCTCGAATTACACTGAAGTTGCTCCCATCCTCAAGCTCGGCCAATACAAAGTCCATGGAAGCGAAAGTAATAGAGTGGGAAATAATAAAAGCATTCTTATCAAGCTAATTATCAAAGAATTTGGGGAACAAAATGCTACTGAGCAGAAATGGGTGTAGAGTGATTTAGGCCGAGCTATTTTTGCATTTGGTGCGCTTAAAATCCACGCAGAGAGCTGATCTAGATTTTATTAAGGTTTGGCCATGTGTTATGATTTAACGGAAATCTCGAATGGAAAAGAGTTTGAATAATTGTATCCTCTGTTCCTTCGCACACAATCACCCTTCCGGTGACCCAACAGCTTCTGAGGATGATATTGAGTTAACCAAAAGGCTGGCTGAGGTGGGGGAGATTATGGGTATAGA
>SDBU01009244.1_pt1 | contig 11087 bp, 13 predicted proteins | sample 2277071 | NCBI WGS metagenome assembly SDBU01 (sample SAMN10397929, study PRJNA504765) | marine sediment metagenome | isolation source: marine sediment core GS08_GC12, 126 cmbsf | place: Arctic Ocean: Gakkel Ridge, Loki's castle | collected 2008 | reverse complement strand
TTATCTCCAAGCCAACTATCCAGCCAGCGTGCTGTTTTTCAGTCGTCTTTTGGGCTTCTCAGCGAACGGTTCAATTCAAAAACAAGAAACGAATAGTTAGTAATTCAGATTTATCCCGTTAAACGTTCTTGCTTTTATTTAACTGGGATGCGACTCCCTTCTTTTTGTTATGTCAAGACCCCCTATGTCATTACTTGTCAAATGTTGAGACCTGACCCCTTTATTTTCTCTTTATCAGCTACCAGGAATTGGTATGGTGTGCTTGAAAATGTTAAAACAATACTCTAAGGTCATCTCTTCATAGGACGGCAGGTCTACGAATTCGACGCCGATACCGTCCGTGATCACACGCGCAACCCGGGCGTTCAGCCACATAGGGTCCTTTTCTTCCGGAAGCTTCATGATAAGTTCGATTTCATCTCCTTGTTTGAACTGGGAGGTGTGTTGCATTTGGATAAACACCCCCCTCAGGCTAAGGTCCTTCACCTTGTGTAGTTCTTGGTGTTTTGTCCTCACTTCCACATAAAGGTCTATTCTCGGGTTTTTCCTTTTATCTTCGCTCATACTCGGCTTTTTCCTCCTTCCAATAAGGTTAAAATTCAGCCTTTCTTGCCATATCCTCGCATATTTGAAGCCAAGAATTTTCCAAGATTGCTTCCCATAATCTCGAATATCACAAAAGTCACAGTTTCAGACGCATATCATAACTTTCCGACTGCTTTCATTCTCATGCAACCGATTCACTTCATCCCGCAAGGCGTCAATCCCATCTCATGAAGCTTTCCTTGCTGCCCCTGGCCAGAGAAAATGGGTATGAACTGCTAGCGGAATGAAACTATAAAAGTAAAGAGCGTCCCCTAAGTTTAATGGGTTACTTCCAGACGTCCCCCTATAACAAAGAGTCCCTTCAAAAGCAACGCCCTTTTTTTGCTGACAAAATACGTAGAAAAATTCAGTATTCTTGGATGAAGAAGGTGATTATCGGCTATTTCTGTGGTTTCTTTTCGTACTTTTTCACTTAGCGGCTTGACAGGAGGGTAGGGGGGTGGTGAACGGGGCAGGCGAATATATTCTCCGTACTTCCAGGAGGTTAAGGATAGGTGTCATGGCGGTTAGAAAGCGTGGGGCAGGCTTACACGCGTGACAAACAACAGGACGAGGAGATTTACTAAGACGGGGGCAAAAAGTGAAGATAGCCAAATCAAATCATAAAGTTTTGAGAATGGTCGAAACTAGAGATAATATGGCATTATCGTAAATTTGGCTGGATTTGCGATTAATTGCAGTAAGCAAAACCATAGCCAGCTTTGCAGGAACTACTACATATAGTGTACTGGCTTCACGTTTGGCTCTTGTGATGACGAAGGGCGAGCACTTTTGTCATCGGACTGCTCATTGATTGTCGAAAGGAACACTGACCGTCACCGTTGTCCCTTTGTTTCGAATCCCGCTAATCTTCACCTCGCCTCTCAAAACGGTAGCCCGCTCTTGTATTTCCAGTAACCCAAGCGATTTAGAATCTGAGACCTGCTCTTCTGTAATTCCCTTGCCATTATCACTGACTGTGAGTATCAGGTTTCTTGCTTTCTCTTCCAAACTTATCTTGACCCGTGTTGCATTTGCATGCTGGCCTACATTGGTTAGGGTTTCTTGAAAGATTCGGAAAACAGGTGTGACAAGATTTTTCTGCATGATAATATCGGGATCAAGGCTGAACTCACATTTAATTCCTGTACGCTTTTGGAATTGTTTTGCCATCCATTCAATTGCTATTATAAGGCCAAGGTGATTTAATAAAGACGGCCTCAACTTGGAGGAAATCTTTTCTGAAGACTGCATCACCGTGTCAACGTGTTTCATCATTGATGCTATTATTTCAAAAAATGACTTTGGGTCTTCAGGGAATTTTTCCTGTAACCGCCATAAGTCCATCTTCAAAGCTACCGAGGTCTGACCGATATGATTGTGAACTTTCCGGGCAACGATTGCCCTCTCTTCCTCTCTGGCAGATTGTAAATAAGTGGAGAGACTACTCAACTTCTTCACCCGCTTTCGGCGGGTACTTTCAAGAAGCTCCCATTTGCCATGCCGCTTAATAAGAGCGAATTCATGCCTGTTTACCACGTCAATTAGTTCAGATGCTCTACACTTATCGAGGCAATAGGAACACATGGCAAGCATCCGGTATTGGCCGATGGCCTTGTCCACGGCTTTTTCATACTGACAGAAATCACTCCAATCACTTTTCTCAACCCAAAAAGTGTTCCCAGTGAGGCGAAGTCCGTCAAATCCTCGTTTTACAGCCTGATTCTCTTTTTTGACCCAACCCCGCAGCACCTCATCGGCATCAAATTTCCGTGATTTGGGGTACCACTCGCTGTAGTCCAAGATCTCTATTTGACCCTTTTCAACATAGTGATCCAAATTCTCTACTGCCTTGTTTAATGATGCTTTTGCATCTTCAGCTTTCAAAGGCTCTGAGGTAACCCACATGCAGTATTCATTATTTTCTAATCCAGCTATGAAGTAGGGCACCAGAACGTCAATCAAATCTTCTTTTGTATCGTAAAAATGACATAAGTGCGTACCCCATGGGGCCTCATCTAAAACATCGATTCCCAATTTTCTTGCTTGTTCTGTCATGTCACCCACCCTCCATTTTTGACGACCGGCAGTGTCTTCCTACTCCTGCTGTGATACACAATATGTGTCTTATGGGGTCAAGTCTGCTCTTGACTCTTATTCAGTTTTAGCAAGAGTCAAGAGCAGACCTGACCCCATTATTTCGTCTTTTGGGCTTCTCAGCGAACGGTTCAATTCAAAAACAAGAAACGACTAGTTAATAATCAAGATTTATCCCGTTAAACGTTCTTGCTTTTATTTAACTGGGATGCGACCCTCTTCTTTTTGTTATGTCAAGACCTCCTATGTCATTACTTGTCAAATGTTGAGACCTGACCCCTTTATTTTCTTAGACCTGACCCCTTTATTTTTCTTGTTATGTCAAGACCTCCTATGTCATTACTTGTCAAATGTTGAGACCTGACCCCTTTATTTTCTTCATCCCGCAATGCGTCAATCTCATGTTGGAGGTCCGCAAGCTCTCTCAAGCTGCTCCTATTTCCTTCTTCTGTGATACTTACTTCTGTGATACTTCCACCGAGCCTCTATAATACTCTTTATGAAGTCCCTGTGCTTTGCCTTATCAAGATCAAGCTGAATCAAAGATACCTTTAATGGCACACTGTTCCTTGGAATTGGGTTTACGTATGCATCAGGGTGATCCATGAACTTAAGTCCGTACTTCCCATACTCCTCTGAGAGCTTGTGCTTGGTGGTATTATGCGCAGCAAAGCATAGGGTATGTTCTTTTGGCCTCACATGAAAGAAACTTTGCTGTATCTTCCTTTTGCTTGGCTGTTTTTTTGGAGGAAAACCTATGCAGTGCTCCGTTTGACCTGCCCAACTGGCACCATAATTAACTTTGAAGTGAAGATTCATTTCTTTCCCAATAGCCAAAATCTCTTGAATTAAAGGCCCGGTGTGATCCATTTTTCCCTCCTCAATTTTCACACAACCGATTCACTTCATCCCGCAATTCGTCAATCTCATCTCATGAAGCTTTCCTTGCTGCGCCTGGCCAGAGAAAGTGGGTATGAACTTCTGTCGGAATTAAACTATAAAAGTAAAGAACGTCCCCTAAGTTCTGGTAGCGGAATGAAACTACAAAAGTAAAGAACGTCCCCTCATTCTTTCCCACTAAGAATGTCACAATTTCATGGACGTCCCCTATTTCTTTCCCTTCATTCCGCAATTCGTCAATCTCATCTCATGAAGCTTTCCTATCTGCCTTATTTACTTAATTACCAGCGTCCCTATTTTCACGTCTATGCGCTTTTTAGGGCAGTTATTTCTACCTCCAAAGTATATTTTCGTCTACAATCCCTCTTGCCACGCCATCCAACCCAGGAAAAAGAGCACGATAGTCGATGCCAAATGTTGATAGTGTTATATCGAGTTCAATTGCACATTCCTTTTTTATTACCCATTTCTCAAGTTTATCATGTGTGAAATCACTGAACGGTTCGTCATGGACTGTAAATAAGCCCGATTGTGCTGTTATCCGTGGTGCAATGTGTTTAGGTGTGAAAACATATACTTGTTTAATTTCAAATGGAGAGACGTTTAAATCTGCATCAGGCAAAAGACGTTTATCCATTACATATAGAGCAGAGTCACGGTCATAATTCCTATGCACACAGAAAAAAATACCGACAAGAGGATTTAAAGTCCAGTCCAGGAGTCTTGTTGGTAGACCGTGGTGCTGTGCCAAAGCAAGCCATTCCCATTCGTTATTCGGAGAATAGTCAAGAAATGGGGTTGACTGGTTCTCAAATGCGTTTCCTATAAAAGTTTCTCCGGAACGCCAGGCCTTCTTGAACTTTTCTTGAGAGATTCTTCCGAGCTTAGGTCTCAGAGGGTATTGGGTCGAGTCTTCACCCCTATATATTGGGAGTTTCTTACCCTGGCCTTTAAGCATGTCAAACAGCTCATCAGTATTTGCTATCTCACGACTATCCATCTTTATTTTTCACCCCGCTTCAATTTTCGTACAACCGATTCACTTCATCCCGCAATGCGTCAATCTCATCTCATGAAGCTTTCCTATCTGCCTTATTTACTTAATTGCCAGCGTCCCCCTTGCACTGACTGGCTAGCTCTCTGGGTTGTCTTCGTTATCAAGGGTTTTAGGGACTCTTCCATAAGAGCTTGCACTAAGGTCACGTGCTAAATGTTCAAGCTCCGGGAATATGGTGGATTCTTTTATGCCAAAGTCTACCAATAAGTCATGGAGTGGTTGTTTAGCGTCTGGCGGTATTTCAAATTTCAATAGGCACTTTTCAGTCTGTGGAAAATCCTCCAGCGGTTTTCCTGAGCCATGCATTGTGAAAGTGGATTGCTGTAACATCATTCGAAGATTGTTGTGGGCAGGTCTCATGGCCACTACCTTGTCACAGTCTGCTGAGTCTCCTGAGAATGCACCAGCAATAATCGGTTCTATATCATTTCTATAGCCGGTTGCGATTGCTGGCTGCCCAAATTGGATTTCGTTAAGAAGAAAGGGGTTGAGTGCCCATACAACACCCGAGCTAGACACGTCTTTATTGACTGCAAAATACGTTGCAATAAGAATAGACTCAGTCCAGTCAAGTATTCGTGTTGGCAAGCCAAAATGTGTCATCAAGAATAACCAGCCTGTATGATCTTGGGTTGGAGGACATTGCGAGTGCCTGCTAGGAGCTTTCTGAATGAATCTTTTTGCAAGTCCTGACTCTGCATGTTCGGCATCGTCTCTCCTGAAAACTGAGGGTATCAATGGTTTGTCAATCGGCTGACCTCGCCACCAAAAATCATAGATTTTGAAGGTTGAAGTTCCAAACTTGATTGCGTCTTCCAAATCAGTTAACCGTTCAATCTTTTGCATGTCATATCCAATCTGAGTAACAGATTCACTACATCCCGCAATTCGTCAACCTCATGTCATGAAGCTTTTCTATCTGCCTTATTTTCTTAATTACCAGCGTGCCCATTTTCACTTGATCTTATTATTTATTATTTCATCCAAGCAACTGACAAATAACTTAAGATCACCAATCCTTCTTCTAACCTGCCTCACATCAATCTGGTTAAGCCTGCCGTGAGCATTATAATCACCATCATGAGCAATTTTATGCCTTCTTTGAACGAGCAACTCTACTGAGCGTTTTAGAGTCTTTCTGCCGGATTTGTCTTGCGCCCTTTGAGTTATATCTTTAAGTCTGTATGCCAAAAACAGCTGATCAATAACTTTAAACTTTTGGGTTGTGTAAACACCATAATACTTCTCGACTAAAGATCTAACTCTTCTAAAAGGCCTGTCCATTTTTAGCAAATTCAGTGTTTCTCGTGTGTCCAAGCCAGACTCACGAAGAATGTCGATTAGCAAATCATCAGGTTTATAGGTCTTTATATATTTTACGAGCTTTTCAGCAAACACATCAGTAACATATGCATCAAAGGCCGCAACAGATAGCACAACTGCAGCCCTCAAAAGATCCCTCCGTGCTCTCAGTCTTCTGTTCCGCCTTCGTTCTATAACTAACAAAACATAAGTTCTAATTAGAGCGTTGCTTCTTCTAATTGTTTTTTCAAATTTGGAGTATGCTTTGGAACTCATAGTCATTCTTCTGATCAGGATATTATAGATTGAGGAGACTCTTCTTTTTCATACAACCCAACAACTTCCCGACCGCTTCAATTTTCACGCAACTGATTCACTTCATTCCGCAATGCTTCAATCTCATCTCGTGAAGCTTTCTTTGCTGCCCATTGACAGCATGATATGTATGATAGTCGTATGTCAAACGGGTACCTTGTCCTTCTTTACTGACCTACTCTCATGGTCTTCCAACGCCATTATACCACCGTTTAAGTATCCACAAATGCTTGAGAGGATCCAAAACAAAAGCTCCTTGAGATCACCGGCACTTTTCGTTTTTGCTCTGGTGTAGTCCGCTCCGAGAGGGCTGCCTAATCGTTCCACCTCTGCCTTCGTAAGTTCTTTCGTCAGTTCATGAGAAAGGCCGTTCCTTATACGGTTCAAGTTTTTCAAAACCTGAATCAATTTATCAGGAATTACGTCAAACGAGTCAACAAGTACTATTTTTTGATAATAGCCAAGATTGCCTTGTTCAATTATTCTGTCGCCCCTAGATAATTTAAGCCTGATTATCCGCTCCAATTGATTCTCAGAAAACAGATGAGAACGAAGTACAATCAAAATATTATCATGTTCAGGGGTAACTGCCTTTATGAACTCTTCATAGGCTTTCTCGAATTCCTTAGTCCTCTTGTCGTCCTTTTGAGCTTTCTTTATTTTATCTTTTGTCATTGTAGAATTATTTCCCCATCTGTTTCAATCGTACGGCTCCAATTTTCACGCAACTGATTCACTTCATCCCGCAACTGGTCAATCTCATCTCATGAAGCTTTCCTATCTGCCTTATTTACTTATTTACCAGCGTCCCCATTTTCATTCGTTTCTGGAAAGCGTCAACCGTAGACTTGACCCCTTTACGGCACAATCGGATTCCTGCCAGGATAAATCAAGTCTATGCAAGCAGCTTTTTGTCTTCATCGTGCCCAAGGTATAAAGAGGCCTCAGAAGATGTGGGGGCTGAACACGGTGAGCCATTATAGCTTTTTACTAATAATTCGCAATTTGACGAAGCAAGCGGTGAAACATAAATGAGTGATGGCACACTTGGAATGCTTGAGTGAAATAATGAAAAACCTTTTGGGGCTCCGAGAGCGATCCAGCGTTCATCAAAACTTTTTGTCAGTTTTTCACTTTCATTGTTTTCCTTTTGTTCAGCTGACAATTCAATTTTGTGCCATCCCATTTTGTTTCTCCTTTATTTTTTATTCAGTCCAAGGTCACAGTTTCAAACCCATATCACAACTTCCCGACAGCTTCAATTTTCACGCAACTGATTCAGCTCATCCCGCAATGCGTTAAGCTCATCTCGTGAAGCTTTCCTTGTTATCTCCCAGCATCTTTAGCAGCTTTGTCAATCCAAGTTCCCATGTTATTATAGCCGTCTTCGTTGTTCCATAAGTAGAAAGGATAGCCTTTTGGTAGCTTTCCGCATCTTGCTGAAGTATTACCAGCCAAATCCTTTATCTTGCTAATATCAATACCCAAAAGTCCATTTCCTGTTTCAATGCTTTGTTCAATTTCATACTTCACCCACTTACTATTACATGTTTTTTCACCAACCAGTACAACAGTTACAGAGGTTCCTTGTAGTTGTTTGGTTATCCAATTCTTGATGGCAGTATCACCTTGCTTTTTAACTTCCTCAAATGCAGCAGCGTCTATGAATCCTGCAGCCTCTCTTTCTTTTGTGACCCAGCTATTTCTGACAACCATTGCCCTTGATACATCCCCATATTCAAAACTGAAAAAGACTCTTCTAGCCATGATTTACCCCCCCCCTTTTTTTTGAATAAGAAACTACTTAAGAGATATGAATAACAGGATTAGAGTAGCTGATATTGATAAATACATTATGCGAATTGTAATAGAAAAAAAAGAACTCCAAAATGAATACTTACCTCCAACGTATAAGTCTGGGCGCATTTCAAAAGGCTTTATTGATTTTTGACAATCTGTAACCCCGGCAACATCATTATACAAGCCTCGAAACTTTCTTTCTTGTGATAAATAATAAGTATCAAGGAACCAGAATATCATTGTTGGGAACAGTGCAACGAGAATAAAATAATGATTTTTGGTAGAAGCGTAAATGGCTAATAAAGCAGAAGCGATAGTTACGGCCCAGCTTTTAATTTGAAATGAGTTGGTATTCATCCTGGTGATGACATTCTGAATGAATTCTAAATGTTTTATCTTTTCATCAGACATAATTACCCCCCCCCTTCCATTCTATTTGATATTGGGAGTACGAGAACCCGGGTATTTTACTTTCCTGTTTTGTTGTATCGGGGGTTCTTACCACTGTGAGACTTCCGATATTTTTGTAGACGTTCTTCTTCCCACTTCTCAGCAGAGCCTTGGGTAACAGCAGGCCCCACAACATTCATGCTTGTGAAACGCTTGCCCTCATTCTTATGCTCCCCTTGCCTACGATCAGGATCGTCAGTAATGCCAACATAGACGATCTTGCCTTTGTCTCGGAGTTCATACCGATGGTTGTCTCTTTTTGCCATGGCGTTACCTCCTTCATCTTGTTATTTTACAGCGGTTTATGAATTTTCGACTGCTTCAATTTTCCTACAACCGATTCACTTCATCCCGCAATTCGTCAATCTCACCTTATGAAGCTTTCCTATCTGCCTTATTTACTTATTTACCAGCGTCCCCATTTTCATGAACTGCTATCGGAATGAAACTACAAAAGTAAAGAACGTCCCCTAAGTTTCCCGCTTATTCAGGTTTATTCTGCTCAACAAGACGGCCTGTATTCTCCGCAATCCGAAAGACAACGATTATAAGCTCCAGCCATGTTCTCGAAAAAAGGACAAAGAGAAAGAAAACAACTGGCGACAACAGGAGCGACAAGATCCCAACAGTTCCAGAATCAGATGAAAATCCAGTGATAACCATTACCAATGCCCCTATTGCAGAGCCAATTATAGCAAGAACAAACAAGAACTTGATTATGCTCGTTGTTACAAATTCAGTAAAAGACAAATCAAAAAGACTGCCGATAAATCCTTTTATTTCGCTCATGCTCATCTCCTTTCAATACAATGTTGCCACTTCTGTTGAATAGACACGCACCTTATCAACTATTGTGACACCTCCTTTCGATTTTCTTAATGCCCCTAACACTATATATTGAGCAGACTCTTCTTTTTCATACAACCCCAACAAGTTATCAGGCTATACGGCTTTTGGCTCTGCCATAGGAAATACTCAGGGTCGCGTCTCAATTGTTAATTTCCAAGCCAACTATCCAGCCAGCGTGCTGTTTTTCAGTCGTCTTTTGGGCTTCTCAGAGAACGATTCAATTCAAAAACAAGAAACGAATAGCTAATATTTAAGATTTATCCCGTTAAACGTTCTTGCTTTTATTTAACTGGGATGTGACCCTCTTCTTTTTGTTATGTCAAGACCTCCTATGTCATTACTTGTCAAATGTTGAGACCTGACCCCTTTATTTTCCCCTTAACTTCTCTGCCTTCTGTCAAGAAATGAAAAACTTGAAACGTCTATGCTGGTGATTATTTCCACTGAACCGGAGGGATAACTTCTTCAACGGATTAGCGTCCCGATAGTTCCTAAAGAAAACTTCCCCTTGATACAAACCAGGGCTTAGGTTCTCCAACTTTTTCCAACTGAAATATTCCCCTTCTCCAAAATTCTGAAATTTAAGATGTGTTAATGGATGTTTGTTGTTAAGGGGGGATATAGTTGCAGCCAATTTGTCATGGTTCAGGACTGTGCCTTTAAGGATGACGCATAATTCAAGTGTCTCTGAAGATGCATAAATTCGTTTAGAAGTTTTAATATCAAGAATATATTGAGTGTTAACGTAAGTAATGCCAATAAGAAAACAAATAGTAAAAAGTAGAAAAGCTTGAATCTTAGTTGCTCGATAAAAAGGACCCCATGGGAAAACTCTTCGTCGCTCATCTCTAGGAATCGCCATAACCATAAAAAGGAAAGTAGCAATCATTGTCAAAGCAGATACAACAATAGCATAAGTTTTACCCAGTGAGGCTTCTGTTCGTGAGAATGCTCCCATAGTAACAACAAATGGTACCCCCCATAATATAATCCAATTGATTAACATATAAAGGCTAAAATAAAGCATTCTAAATGTGAATCTTTGCCAATAATTGCCGCTGGAAGATGATAGCTCCAAAATAATTCTGCCAATTAGAGACAGTATGCATGATATTGAGACAACAGAGAAAAAACCAGCCAAAACGTACCAGAGGACCACAGACATAGAAAAATGACTACCTGAGAATACTGTATTCTTCAGCGTATTGCCACTAAACAACGTAATCGCAACGACAATTGTACAAAGACTGATTATCACTGTAGTTCCTGGAAGCCTAACACTTTGGGATGGACCATTAGACATGAAGTCGACTCCTTTTAAATGCTGATTATCTTCATTCCCTTTTTGTTGAACCCTGTGAGCAGATGCTGTTCTTCAGTTCCATGAAAACATGGAAGGTTTAAAGGGCTTACTTTAGATTCGTAGGGGTAAGGTCTTCATTCTTCACGGTTGTCAAGGAGCTTCGTACCCCTCTGCCTTCTGTCAAGAATGAAGACCTTACCCCTCTGCCTTCCCTGCCTTCTGTCAAGAATGAAGACCTGACCCCTCTGCCTTCCCGTGGGACCACGGGTTTACCCGTGGGGCTCCATCCCGTTAAACGTTCTTGCTTTTATTTAACTGGGATGCGACCCTCTTCTTTTTCCTCAGTTTCTTATATGGCAGTATCGTAAATTTGGCCTGATTCATGATAGCGGAAAGTGAAAGTCGGTAACCGGCGCAATCACCTGCCAA
>SDBU01009243.1_pt1 | contig 11088 bp, 12 predicted proteins | sample 2277071 | NCBI WGS metagenome assembly SDBU01 (sample SAMN10397929, study PRJNA504765) | marine sediment metagenome | isolation source: marine sediment core GS08_GC12, 126 cmbsf | place: Arctic Ocean: Gakkel Ridge, Loki's castle | collected 2008 | reverse complement strand
AGCCATATGTACGATTCCAGTTCCCTCATCCAATGACACAAAATCAGCAGCGATTACTTTATAGGTTAAGTTTTCTTTCGGCTCCTGTAATTTTAACCGTGGTGCTCCTGATACGCCAGCTCCATCAACAAACTCTAAACGCCTCCGTTCTATATCAAACTTGTGGGGATTATAGAGCGGCTCATATTCTACTCCTACAAGATCGCTTCCCTTCACTCTTTCCACTACGTTAGCATTGCTAAGCCCAGCTGGTTCAATCAGGGCTGAGGCCAGAATAAGATATTCATTATCAACCTCTACCACCGCATATTCAGCATCAGCAGCCACCGCTAAGGCAGTGTTACCAGGTAATGTCCAAGGTGTAGTTGTCCACGCTAGAAAATAGGTTGGCATTAGAGGAGAATAAAGATGCTGGTATACTTCACGGGAAGCATCTTTTGGCAACTTTGAGATAAGCTTAAACTTTATGTAAACAGATGGGTCTTCTACATCATCCTGATAACCGAGGGCGACCTCATGGGAGCTAAGGGAGGTACCACAGCGGGGGCAATGCGGCGTAACCCTATAACCCTGATACACCAGCCCCTTGTCCCACATCTGCTTTATCGCCCACCAGCAGCTCTCGATATAGCTGTTTTCCATTGTTATATAGGGGTGCTCCAAATCAATCCAGAAGGCGATGCGCTCGGTCATGGCTTTCCATTCCTCAAGATAGCGGAAGACGCTCTCCCGACAGCGGGCGTTAAAGCGGTCAATACCATACTTCTCTATATCTGATTTGCTGGTAAAGCCCAGTTCCTTTTCCACTTCCAGCTCTACCGGCAGGCCATGGGTATCCCAGCCGGCGATACGCGGGGTGTAGTAACCCTTCATCGCCTTATAGCGTGGTATAATGTCTTTAAAGACGCGAGACAGCACATGGTGTATGCCAGGGCTGCCGTTAGCCGTTGGTGGACCTTCATACAGCACAAACCGGGGGGCATCTTTGCGGGCGTCTACACTCCGCCCGAAGACATCTTTACTACGCCAAAATTTGAGTATCTCCTCTTCCAGTTGAGCAAAATTAACCCTACTGGCTACCGGCTGAAACAAGTATACACCTCACTAATAAAATTATCCCGCCCTACAGGGACGGGACTCTTTCTACCCGCGGTACCACCCCGCTTCCCCTGGCAAATACTCAGGGGCACTCATTCAGGCACATTCATGCCCTTGTCATCATAACGGCTGACAAAACCGACCAAGTCTACTGGGCGGTAATAAACCACCTTTCGGTTGGCAGCTCAGGAGTGATTTTCAGGAGAACCAGCATACCTGCTTTCACCATACCAGGCTCGCTGGCTGCTAGTTGCCCTCCCTACTCGTCTCCGTCATCGCCCTTTAGAATAAAGCTACCACACTCCAAGATATAAATCAAGGCAGGCTTCTTATGAGCTTGCCCTGTTGTTAAGACATCTATTGCTCCCTGGGTAGAATAACAACCTTACGAGCCTCGCCAATACCGGTGCTCTCAGTGGTGACACCGGCATGGTCAGCCAGAGCAATGTGGATAATACGCCTCTCGTAGGCTGGCATCGGCTCCAGGGTAAAGGACTCCCCACTGGCCTCAACCTCTTCTGCTATACGACTGGCCAAGGCTTTAAGTGACTGGTAGCGGTGTTGCTTATAGCCATTGATATCAATAACTATAAAAGCCGAAGACTTCATCCGATGAGATGCTATAAGTCTAACAATATATTGAAGACAGGCCAGTGTCTGTCCCCTTCGCCCAATGAGAATACCCAGCCCATCACCTTTTACATCAAAAACGACAGGAGCCGGTGTCTTCTCCTGCTCTTGAATACTAGCTTCTTCTTGATGCACAACAGTAGTTGTTACTCCCATCCTGGAAAGCATTGTTTCCAAGACATCACGAGTAATGTTAATTAAGTCATTCTGCTCTGCAGGCTCAAGGACCTGCTCTGCAGGTTCAAGGCCTGCTTCAGAGGGTATGGCTTCCAGTGCCCTTACTCTAATCTTAGCCTCCTCAGCCCCCACACCGAGAACACCATGCCTACCTTCGCTTAGAACGTCTACCTCTACCTTGTCGCGGCTTACGCCAAGTTCTTCTAATGCTTGCTGTATAGCCTCCTCCACGGTCTTGGCGCTTATCTCCACCTCTTTCATTTTCTACACCTTCTTCTTGTGTGGTACTAGAAATATCAGCCTCAGGAGCAGTCACAGCGGTTACCTGCTCTACCTCAGCAATGCGTTTCTTAAGTTTTTTATCTCTCTCAGGCGGTTGTTTTTTAGCCCTTGATGGGAATAGACCTCCCCAACCACCAAGAGTAAAATACTGCATGGCAATAGTAATTAAGTTTGTAAACAACCAGTAGAGAGCCAATCCGCTGGGGAATGATAGAGATAGAAAAGCAAACATAAGCGGTAACATAATCACCATCATCTGGCTTTGTGACTTCTGCTTGGGATCAGTGGAAGCCGGCGTTATCATCTTTTGCGCTACCCACATAGTGGCACCAACCAGTATTGCTATGAATAGATCTGGAACCGCCATATTCATCCACAGGAAATTATTGTTCAACGGCAGCGCTGAATAAACTATTGGCCAGTCATATAAATACCGGGACAGGTTTAAGAAGCTCTCGGGGTTTACGGCTAATACCCGGATAATTGCCTGGTAAAGGGCTATCCATATGGGCATTTGAATCAGCATAGGCACCAGGCAGCCAGTAGGGCTTACACCGGATTCCTTGTACACCTTCATTTGCTCCTTGGCTAGCTTTTGCTTATCTTTGCCGTATTTCTTCTGGAGTTCGGCAATCTTGGGCTGAAGGCTCTGCATGGCTTTGGTGGCACGAAGCTGCCTTCTGGTCAGGGGATACATCGTCCCCCGGATAATAATAGTCATAGCAATTATGGTAAGCCCAAAGCTGTTAAACAGAATATCAGACAGCGAGATGACGATGTTTATCATCGGCTGAAGGATAATCAGGTCCCATATTGCTCCGATATCCAACTAAAACCACCTTATTGATTGTCTTTGGAAGGTTCCCATAGTTTTTTTACTTCCCCGGTCTCCGCATTAATAGCATAAACCATTTCTTCTTTATAGGTATGTACATAAACAACCCCATCACCGGTAGTAAAGGGGGCTGATACCCCACCCCCCAAGTCAGGCAGCTGTATCGCCTGATTACTGCTTGTATCAATATAATATAAATTACCCTCTTCCGTAGCGATAAAAACCTTATCACCAGCCACCACCGCTGATGAGGAAATAGAGCCACCGAGGTCAATCGCAGTTATAAACATTCCACTGTTAGCATCCAGAACATAGACTTTGCCATCCATATTCGGAGCGTAGATGGTACTATTACTAATCACTGGACTAGCCCAGAACCATTTTTCAGGCTTGTTTTCAGCCTCACCTTCAGCCGGGAATTGCCAGATTTTTTGCCCATTTGTAACATCTAGGGCATAGATATGCCGGTCGAAGGAAGCAACATAGACCGTGTTATCATAAACCAGAGGGGTTGACACAATAGGCCCCTGAGACTCAAAGGACTGCTGCCATTTTTCTTCACCGGTATTGACGTCCAAAGCATAAAGATTCTTATTAAAAGAGCCAATAAAAAGCGTATCGCCAGCTATAGATGGCATTGACCATATCTCACCTCGGGCCTCAAATTGCCATATAATATCACCGGTAGCTACGTTTAGGGAATAGACAATACCACCCTTGGTCGCGATGTACACCTTGCCTTGAGCAGCAAGTGGGCCAGCAATGATAGAATGGAGGTTACCCTCGCGAGGATAAACCCACCTTATGGCACCGGTCTCAACATTAATGGCACGAACCTTTCCATCAAAGCCGCCGATATAAACTAACTCCCCATCTATGGCTGGTGTACCATAGATAGCTACCGCTGTAGACGGAGCGGCACAGCCAAAACCTCCTGAACCTGAGGTTTCAAAGGACACCGGCGGCCACAATTGACCACCGTTTTCGGCATCCAGTGCTACTAGGCTACCACCAGTAGAACCAAAGAACAGGCTACCGTCAGCTACCGCTACCCCTGACCAGCCTGCTTGCTGGGCACCAAATCCAACGCACCCAATAGCAACCAGTCCGATGATAATGATGATAAACAGCAGCAGTAATATCTTGCCAACTAATGACCTGCTATATCTAAACACAATACTTCCTTAAAAGTCATTCCTGGACAGGGCTAATCAGGCACCGGGTCGAAGCCCCCTTTGTGAAGGGGATGACAGCGTGCCAGTCGTTTTACTCCAAGCCACATCCCCTTTAAAATTCCAAATTTTAAGATAGCTTCATAGGTATATTGAGAACAAGTTGGGGCGAAACGGCAGGATGTAAGCATAACCCGTGATATGGTTGACTGATAAAGCCTAATTAGTACTAGGGCAAACCTTTTCATAATTCTCCGTAAGTAATTGAGCTTGGGATAGCAAGCTCAATATTAACTTTTTAAGTTCAGCAAAGCTGGCGCCGGCCGCTGTTTTACGAGCATAGAAGACGATATCCCACCCCGTCTTAAGCAATGTTTGACGTAGTATTTCACGAAGCAAGCGCTTTATCCTATTTCTTACTACCGCTTTACCTACCCGCTTACTGACTATAAGGCCGTACCTAGAGAAGTTGAGCCCATTAGGCATTAGCCTAATTGACAACAGGTTGCCTGTCCACGACTTACCAGTACAATGAACCAAGCTATACTGTTTCTGTTTAGTAAGGTGCTCTTCTCGCTTCATTACCCTCCTCTACTCGGTCTACCGACAAAAACCTATTTCAGGGCTAGCTTGAGGATGGTTCCAGGGGGATAAATAGCCAGTGCCCCCTCTTCTGTTATCATACCACAGTTAATCGCTTACGACCCTTGAGCCGCCTTGCCTTTAGTACGGCTCGGCCACCACGGGTGCTCATCCTGGCTAAAAAGCCGTGCGCACGCTTCCTGGGTATATTCTTCGGTTGATAAGTCCTTTTAGGCACTCAAACTCCTCATTAATAAATAGTTATCCAACCACAACCCCTCAATCTGCCGTTGAGAGGTGTTCTATAAAACTCCCAATAGCATCCGCTACATAGATTTCCGGAAGTCCCAACGCCTATCCTAATCAAATTCTATCTTTTATAACTCTTGAAAATCAATGATTAGCCGGGACAGCTAATTGATTAACTCATTTCCTCTGTCACCGGAGTAGTAGAGTTTTCTTGCTCAGCATTAGGTTTGTCTACCAATGGCGAACCTAATGAAGCAACATCCCCTATCTTGTAGATATGCTCTGGTGCATATGGTAACAGGGCTAAGTGTCGCGCTCGCTTTATTGCCATTGCCAGGGCACGTTGATGCCTGGCACAGGTACCAGTTCTGCGGCGCGGCTGAACCTTTCCCCTATCTGAAATATAGCCGCGTAACATAGAGATATCTTTATAGTCTATCTTAATGGCATTATTAGTACAGAATGAACAAAACCTGCGTCTGGGTGCATATCTTCCCCCACTCCATCTGGTGTTTGTTCTGCCCCTGGATTTAGTAACCTCTCGTCCAACCACCAGTTATGACTCCTTTATTATAAGATATCTGACCGTAATCTAGAATGGAATATCATCAGGCTCAACTGCCTCAGCTTCAACATTATCAGCCTTAGCTTCAACATTATCAGCCTTAGCTTCAATATCATCAGCCTTAGCTTCAATATCATCAACCTTTTCCTCAGGAAGTGGCACTGATGCCTGCCGATCAAGGAAAGTAACCCTATTAGCTATTACTTCAGTACAGAAGCGTCTCTGCCCATCCTGGCCCTCCCAGCTGCGATTACGCAATCTGCCCTCTACATAGACAAGCCTACCTTTGTTCAAGAACTGATTACACTGTTCGGCTAGTTTATTCCATGATATTATGGTAAACCAGTCTGTTTCTTGCTTGCGCTCACCTTCAGGAGTGGTATAAACCCGGTTGGTGGCAACCCGAAATGAAGTTACCGGATTGCCATTGGGGGTAAAACGCATTTCAGGGTCGTTGCCGACATTGCCGATAATCATTACCTTATTTAGACTTACCATTTCTCCACTTCTCCTTTTACCCAGCTTATTGGCCTAAAAGCTAGCTGCCTAATCTTACCAATAGATGGCGTAAAACCTCCTCATAAATTTGTAATTTTGCTTCCACTTCTCTGTTCAATGTAGGTTTTAGTTTGAGCTGGGTTAACACGTAATTACCCTCTGAAAAATGTTTTATTGGGTAAGCCAGCCTTCTTTTGCCCCACTGTTTTACATCAGAAACTTCACCGCCCATGTTGGCAATGAGCTGGCTTATATTATTCAATGTAGTATTAAATTTATCTTCATCAAGCTCCGGGCTAATAACAAGAACCATTTCGTAATCGCGCAATTGTTCATCTTCAGCAGGTAGTGCCTTCTTTAGCACACTTTTTTTAACCTTAGTTGTTCCTGCGCCTTTTGCTACCATTTACTCTCCTCAATGCATTTTATCGCTTATTATACCACACAGAAGGGAATACAAACAATGCCTGTTCTGCGAATACTGAATAGTCATTACTATTTAGCAATTTCAATCCACCAGATAGCCAGGCAATTATTCCAGCATATTTGACACATTATGCCTCCCCTGATAGACTTGTTTTGCCTAATAACTATCAATTAGGTTATCAAATATCATGGCCCCGTGGTGTAGCGGCCTAACATGCCACCCTGTCACGGTGGAGATCGGGGGTTCGAATCCCCCCGGGGTCGCATCTGCAACACATAGTGTGACAGCCCTTCATACCGCAGGTCAAAGAAAGGCTTGAACTCAGGTCGTGGCGTAACCGCCGTCACCTTCTTGTCTTTAATCCAGACTACCTCTAACAGGCAGCCAGCAAGCTTGTTCCTCTGCTTTTGGGTCGCCTGCTCCCAAGCCGCCGCAATGTCCTTCAGAAAAGAGACTAGCCTCTCCAGTGTCTGCGGCCTGACATCTGCCGGGGTGAGTTCTTGCAATTTACAATGTATTGCAGTGTAGGCTGATAGATATTCCTCCCGGCTCTTATGTCCCCATTCGTAAAGTTCCTTTATCCGGTTGAGTCGGCCTTTCATGGCTTTCTTCTCATTCTCTACGCTGTATGACACCTCAAGCTTACTTTGAGCTTCAAGAATCTTTTCCTGGTAATCTTCGGGGATGCGGAAAGCCCTTAGATATACCAGCAATTGCTGCTCATACACATCAAGGAAAGTGGACGGTTGATTACAGTCTCCCGACTTTATCCTGCCATTACAGACTATACGAACTCGTCCTCTGCCCTTAAAGGATCTCATTGTATTGCCACAACCAGCGCATCTTGCTATTCCCGTAAACGAGTATATACTGGCGTCTGAACGCACTGTCCTGGGTTGACTTGCTCTTGATGCTCTCACTTTCTGCACCACCTCAAACAGGTCTTCAACTATAAATGGCCTATGCTTCGCCTTTAGCCATCCACCATTCCCATCCGGGATATAACCGATATAGAATCTGTTCCGCAGAATGTCCTGGTATCCTTAGCGAAGGGCCTTGACCCGTGGGTACCCGTTGTACGGTACCCCGCTGCATTCAGGATTATCGCTATCTCCCGATCAGATTTACCCTTTGCTGCTAGCTCAAAGGCCATAACTAATCCAGGATGTGTGTCAGGATGAGGTATTGGTACTCCGTCCTCTCCCTTTATTGCTCCAAAAGGCAGAAGTCCGCAGTAAAGCCCTTGCGCCCTTCGCTCGTGCCATCCCTTCTTGGTCTCCTGGCTGAGATTATCTGAGTAGTACTGTGCAAATGCCCCAAGTAAAGCAAGATGTACTTTTCCGGATGGAGTTGTAAAGTCCATTTGCTCATTTATGGAAATAAATGTGACTCCTGCTTTTAGAAGCTTCTCGAAGTACTCAAGTGTCACCTTAAGCCTGCGGGAAAAGCGGTCTATCTTATGGACGACCAACACGTCGTACTGACCAGCGATCGCATCATCTATGGCCTGCTTGAACATAGGTCGCTTCCTGAGGTCGTCAGTGTGAGCTGACTTTCCTTCGTCGATATACTCCCGGTACGCAGTCCATCCCCGAGTCTGTAGTAATGTCTGAAAAGCCCGCCTTTGAGCGTCAATGCTATAGCCCTCTACCTGCTCCTCAGAGCTTACCCGAGCATAAAGTGCTGCTCTCATCCCTTCCCTCCTCATGTATTTTATCTTCTCTTTTTCGGTGTGTTCAGTGCCAAGGTATATTTTGGACTTTCTGCTTACTTTCGACGAGATAATTATAGCACTACCTTTTCAAAAGTAAAACTGTTTCATACAGATTGTATTGACAATTAAGTGAATACTGATTATCATTAGTATGATATTCCAGTATACATGTCGTTTGCTGTCCCGGTGACTAACATGGCAGCACTAGTACACCGTCTGGAGGGAGATTCAAATGGAAATACCAAGGGAACAGTCAGAGAAACTCAAGAGATATTTCATAAACGCAGACCCTTTTCTTTGGGGTGTTCTTGAGAATAAGAACAAGAAAGGGAGGCTTCAAGAACTCAGGAAGCATGGTTTCCTCATGGGTTACTCTGAAGGCAGTAACGCGATATACAGCAGGGTCAACCAAGACCTACTGGTTGAACTGGGCATCGAGGGCATTCTGGAGCGTATTGTTATCCCTAGGGTTATCAATGGCTTCGCTAATGAGACCCTGCGCTATTTCCGGCGTTGCTGGGAGCAAGGACAGACTCCGGACATGAAATATCTAAAGGAGCACAGGCTATATCGAAGACATATATTTGCAGAGGACAAGATTTATGACGGGAGAGATCATCGTATAGTAGGACATAAGGATCCAGCCCACCTATTTGTTCAAATTGACACACAACATAACTTCATTGAGCGTTGGACCGTCTTTGCCGGGTTATGGTTTGAAGAAATTGAGCCGTTGTTTGGTTCAGTGCGAGAAGATATTAGCGAAGGTAGTAAGATAGACTCAGGATTGAAACATCAAACGACCAGCTAAAGGGTGATGGCAATGGCTCTAAAAGAATGCACAATCGAGCCCGTGGGGCGTTCTTTAAGAATAGATGTACGAATGGCTGCGGTGCAGTCGCTAGGCAAAATAGGAGGGACCGGAGCTAAAGAGGTGTTGAAGCGTGCCTTAAGCGATAACTCCCCTGGGGTATGCTTAAAAGTATTGGGGACACCTTCGTTTCTTTGCGATACAAGCGCGGTAGAACCTCTTTTCAAAGCCTTACGAGATAAGAATAAAGAAGTCCTATGGAGTGCAGCTGATGATCTGGGTTATCTCGGAGGTGGGGATAGGGTAGCTGAACGTATGATTCGTGTAGCTTTAGAAAATACGAACGATGATATTCAGAAAGAAACGACTCATGCTCTGGAGATTATGAGAGAGGAAAGAGAACACGAGGTTCTATATTCCGAGTGCCGGGAGGGATAATGACGCTTGATAACTTGCCAGTGATTAGCAGGCAGACAGCGGAAGCAAAACTGAAAGTTGATTTAGGTGGATTTGTCCAGAGATTTATGGAAAACCCCGATGGCACCTCTCAAGAGGTCCTCAATGCTGTCTTAGAGCTTGATAGAGTCAATCCTCATTTGGTTAGTCTAATGGGTGCGGCTATCGAAGTGTGGATTGATTGCTATAAGGAAAATTTTCATCAAGTAGACTTTAATCGGTTGAAGATATTCCTCTTTAAGGGAATTTTACTGCTGATGGATGCTATTAATAGTGAAATCCAAATTACCAATAATTAAATTGGCGGCTTAGATAATTGGTGCTCGATGGTGTTATTCTCTTCATGTTGTAAGCCCTCCTTTTTGGGTTCAAGGTCCACCCAAAACCAACCCATAATCAAAGATAAATAAATCCCGTTAAATCACAGTAAAATACGAAAGGTTTCTTCACCCCTTGTTTCTCCCTTTATTGCCAATGAATTTCACTAACTATTTTCCTGCACCCATAGTATTACCTTCATAACTTATTTCCCCTTCCGTTTTTATGGCAGTAGCCGTAGTGTTTCAGCCTAGAATTGAAGTTTGGTTAATACCCTAACCTATCCACCAGTGACGCCATCTGATGCTTTTTGAACATATCCTCAAATCCCAGTGATTGTTATAAGGTAAGGTGGAAATAACAATTCGATGTTTTGTTTAATAGCTCATGCTACGTCTATTTGTTAAGTACGACGACTTGGATCGAATAGAATAGAATTATCTTTCCTCTATAGTTATTCCTACTATAGTATCACCGTTCTCGACTGTTTTTAGAACATCCATCCCATTTACTAGTTGCCCAAATACCGAGTGTTTACTGTTAAGATGAGGCTGGGGAGCATAAGTAATAAAAAATTGCGAGCCGTTCGTATTGGGACCAGCATTAGCCATTGATAGTGCCCCAGCATTATGGGCATGCTCTGTAAATTCGTCAGCAAACCTGTATCCAGGTCCGCCTCTACCGGTTCCAGTGGGATCTCCTCCCTGAGCCATAAACCCGGGTATAACACGGTGGAATGTCGTGCCGTCATAGAAGCCTTCACGTGCGAGAAATACGAAATTGTTCACTGTTACCGGAACATCACTGGCAAATAGCTCTAATACTATTTTACCTTTCTCTGTCTCGATGGTAGCAAAATATTGTTTACTAGTATCAAGTTCCATCGGTGGTGGTACTGAGTAATTCATAGGCTTTTTTATTGGGGCTGGCATTGGGTATTGACAGCAAATGAAACTGATGAAACATTACTAATGTCAGAATAATGCCAGCTATTCGAGATAAACTTTTGTTCACCCCGGAACTCCCTTCTCCCCTCTTGAAATTTAATTGAATTGTAACATTTTGCCTGACTAGAGCAAAATGGAATGAAAAAGGCTTCTGGTATCAAATACAAGTTAAATGATAAAACGCGCAAGATATTTTTAAATACTTTACTTGTTTAACAATTGAACAAAACAGCGAATTGTGATCTAACAAAACGATGAAAAGTGCAGGCTTATGCCCAATTTTTATTGATTGAAAACGATTATCCCACTTTTAGCCTGAGCCTTATT
>SDBU01009242.1_pt1 | contig 11088 bp, 13 predicted proteins | sample 2277071 | NCBI WGS metagenome assembly SDBU01 (sample SAMN10397929, study PRJNA504765) | marine sediment metagenome | isolation source: marine sediment core GS08_GC12, 126 cmbsf | place: Arctic Ocean: Gakkel Ridge, Loki's castle | collected 2008 | reverse complement strand
GTGCAAGACCAATGTAACCAAGGCGGAGAGGCTCATCTTTTCCGGTGAGTTAGAGTCAGCCAAGCAAGCGATAGCAGAGGCGATCAGTTCTTTGGACAAGGCGGTGGGGAAGGGGGTTTTCCATGCTAATAATGCTGCTCGGCGCAAATCCCGATTGACGAACAAGCTGAACGAAGCCTTGACGAAATCTGAAGTTGAGCCGCAAGAAGCAGGGTAATCCGTCTCAAGTAGTTTATTGACCAAGAAACTAAGATTTGACGCTGCTTGGGGAGATGGTTTATGCTTCTGACGTGGTCACCGGCCAGTGGCTTTGCTGTATTAAGATGACGTTGTATGCTATGGCCCCTATACGCTTAATCGGGCAGTGATGAGACCTAGGGTGGCTGCTGCTTAAGGGCGGTTGACTTGATTTTTTATGCTGGTAAATATAAACTGACGGCAGTCGTGGGGCGGGCACCGATGGAGAGGGAGCAATGATTTTGTCTCAGTTCCAGGCTGTGGGTCATGACCTTTTTGCTCAGGGGCTTGTCTCTTCTCATAGCGGTAATCTAAGCATCAGGCTGGGAGAGCGGATGATTATTACTCGCCGCGGCAGCCGGCTCGGTTGTCTTGAAGAGCATGACTTGATCGAGACTGGGATAAACAAGAATGACCGGAATACACCACTGGCATCAACAGAACTGGCCGTCCATCGTGCCATTTATCAACAGACCCCGGCGTCAGCCATTGTTCATGCCCACCCGCCGCATGCCATTGCTCTATCGCTAACTGAGACTGAGGTTGTTCCCAGTGATGCCGAGGGGCTGTCTGTAATTGGTCAGGTTCCTGTCCTCGGCTGGAACATGGAGGTAAGACTGGGAGGGCTGGCTGACATAATTGCTGATGCATTGACTCAATGTCGGATTATTACGGTTCACGGTCACGGTAGCTTCGCCATCGGGCAGCTATTGGAGGAAGCTCACAATTGCACCACGACTCTGGAAGAAAGCTGTCGGGTCATTTGCTTATTTAGGTCGTTGACGGTCGGCCAGGCCAGGAAATAGCCTACTTCTTATTGACAGCGGTGCACCAGCCAAGGTATTTGGGGTGATTGCCTCGTATCACCCGGGAGTAGAGTTCCTGCAATCTACCGGTTATCTCACCAATCTCCCCGTTGCCTATCTTGCGGCGGTCTATTTCAGCTACCGGTGTTATGTGGGCGGCGGTGCCAGTAAGGAAGCATTCCTCAGCCATATAAAGCTCGCTGCGGTCAATCTGTCTCTCTATCGTTTCAATACCGAGTTCATCTTGTGCCAATTTTATTGCCGTATCGCGGGTAATACCCATCAAGATGTTATTGTAGCTGGCTGGTGTAACCAGTTTGCCATTAATAACCAGAAAGATATTCTCGCCACTGCCTTCAGAGATGTAGCCGTCCGGGGCGAGCATGATTGCTTCGTCGAAGCCATTAAGAATGGCCTCTGTTTTCGCCAGAGCATTGTTGACATAAAGCCCGGTAATCTTAGCCTGGGGCGGAATCACATTGCTGTCCGGGCGTCGCCATGAGGAAACGGTACACTTGGCTTTATCGACATCGAGATATGGTCCCCAGGGAATAGCGAACACCAGGAAATCATCATCCAGGTCGTGGACGCGAACGCCCAGGGCTTCGGAACTCTTGTAAGCCAGCGGACGGATATACAAGTCCTCTTCAAAACCGCATCTGGCTACCAGTTCAACCGTTATCTGGCACAGCTCATCTATAGTATATGGCAGACTGATCCTTACGATTTGGCAGCCTTTGTATAGCCGTTCGTAGTGTTCTCTAAGGCGGAAGAGGCAAATCCGTTTTTGCTCGCTATTCCAGTTACCCCTGATTCCCTCGAAGATAGCGGTGCCGTAGTGAAGGCAATGGGTCATAACACCTATTTTGGCTTCAGACAAGGGAACGAACTGGTTGTGAAGAAAGGCGTACGATGGCATTTTGCTGACCTCTCTTTCTTTGATAGCGCTTATTATAGCTCATTGCCGCCATGGAAAACAAGTGGTCTAACAAGGCTGGTTCACCAATGGCAGTTTGCCAGGGGTCTTGCTCCCCGCCGCCTGTATCCCCTTCTCGGGAAAGGAGATTGATCGGGTGAGGCTTACATGCCAGCAACTATACCAGCCTGTTTTGGATACAATCGCAATGTCAATAGCATACCCTTCTGTGTTTCGTTACCAGCCCAAACCTAACGTGGTTAGGGCTTTTCTTACAGACCCCTCAATATACCACCGTATGCAATGACAATAAGCGGTGATTTGGCAAGGCCCAGTGCGCAAGCGAGAATCATTACCGGGATGATTGTCCTGCTAGACATCCCGTCAGTTTGTGTGATGAGCCAACAATAAGCGAAAGTTGTGGTTATTGATTTGCACACCCACATCCCACCTAACAGTACCTCTAACAGAATCCCAAATCTTGCTTGGGTTATGGAGCGCCTCCTGTCCCCGCCTTAGCTTGCTTAACAATCACCCGGATAGTTGGATCTGCCTTTAACGCTAGCCTGTCAACTGAGGGTAGTCTCTCCCATGAAACGCTTCAGCTATGATTGGGTGCCATCGGTGGCTGTAGTCACCCTATCAATTTCAGTTTGCGTCATTGTCTCTATTGGAGAACGCCATGTTTTTCATTTACATAGGCCAGGGCTTCATCTATTGCTTTAGCCGCTATGTCCAGATCTTGTTCTGTGTGCCTGTAGCAAATATATCCATGATGGTGTGGGTGTAAAAAGACGCCTCTACGGATAAGCTGAGTGTAAAAATCCTCGCGTCTGGCTTTATAGGTATCCGCTTTATCCCTCTTGAAGGTTATGAAAAACATTGGTGCAACACCGCTTAACTCGGCTCCAACGTCATACTTGTTAACGATATTCTGGACTCTTTCCAGAAAACGGCCTCCTTTTTCCCATATTTTGTCAAGGACGTTGTCACGTTCTAGAATTTCAATGGTTTTTAGAGCGGCAATATAACCGTCACTGTTTGGGAAGAAGGTAGAAGATATGAAAACCTTTTGTTCGGCAGCTTTCATAATTTCAGCTTTTCCAGTAACAACACTTATTGCATATCCGTTGGCCATTCCTTTTCCAAAGATTGACAGGTCAGGAGAGACTCCATAAAGTTTTTGCGCTCCACCCATGGTGAGCCTAAACCCGGTACGGATTTCATCAAAGATCAAAACTGCGCCATACTTTGTAGCGATTTCTCTTACGCCTTCAAGGAACCCAGGTCCAGGTTCTTCCATCCTTTCATGGAGGGGATGCCCGAAAGGAGTCAAACTTATAGCGGCTGTCTCATCACCATATTTTGCCATCAAGTCTTCGAGTTGACTAAGATTATTGTAATGGAATTCATGTACATCCTCGTAGAGCTTTTCAGGAATGCCCCCTTTGACCTCAACGCACCAGTCATGCCAGCCGTGGTAGCCACAGCGCATAACCTTGGCCCGGTTTGTGTATCCCCTTGCAATACGGATGCCCGCTGTAGTGGCATCTGAACCGGTCTTCAAAAAACCGCTCATTTCTGAACAGGGGATGAGTTCGTTGAGTTTTTCCGCGAGCTGATTCTGACACCTCTGTGCAAGTGAGAAGCAGAAGCCTTTGTCTCTTATCTGTTTAATAACAGCTTCATCAACTTCTTCTTCTCTATAGCCCAGGATAATAGGCCCAAAGGCACAGAGGAGGTCAATATATTCATTTCCATCAACGTCGGTTACTCTGCCACCCTTACCAGATTCAAAAAAGATTGGATATTCACCTTCGACAAAATTGTAGGGTCGTCTGGCACCTCCGACTCCGCCGGGAACCAACTTCTTTGCCTCATTGAAAAGTTGCAGACTTCTGCCTATGTTCAGTCTTTCTATGTCTTTCATAATGATTCTCCTTTGAATATTGAGTAGGTTTTAGAATTGGGTATGTAGTCAGCAGAAGTGGGACAGATCAGCCTCCAGAACTAATGGACACCTCTAAGCGGTAATCTACCAAGTGGCAGGTTCTTCATCAGCATGGCAGATCCAGGCTAGAGTCCAAGCGTAGATGTTATGGTTTCCGTTTGATGTATTTTTGCGCCCCTTTTTAGCAGTACTGCAAAGTATTCTTCTGGGTCGATACAGCCTTCTGGGGCCACCACTCCCTTTACTTTAATACCGCCGGAGTACAGCATTATCGCCGCGATTGACGCTGCAATTCCTGTCCCTGGTGCCGTCCTGCCTACTATGTCGGAAGTGTATGTGACCTGCTTTCCTTTCCTCTCTCCCCTTACGATCACTTTCATGCCGGAAGTGACGGTTCCCCTGTCTCTATTATTGGGAATAGTACGCCATAGTTGTAAAGTCAGATCATATGGCGTTACTTTAGTCCCTTTAACCTCTATCGGCTCCATACTGAGAAATCCCGCCTCGTTCTGCTCTTTAATTAGCTGGTCTACCCATGATGGTAGAAACCCACCTTTGATAATTACCGTTTTTACTCCATCTATATACCGTGGCATTGTTAGCGGTTGAGGATGTCCAACATAATGAGTCTGACAGGTACCAAGGGGTTCAATGAATTCAACCGTCTCCTCACCGGTACCAGCTTGTACATATTCTAGCTTACCATCCAAATATTGGGGGATTCTACCCGTATTCATGTGTAGGCCATGATCCCAAGCTGCACCCCAGGTTGCACCTTCCCCAAGGTCGGCGATACTCACTACCCAAAATAAGGCGATCTCGTCAACACGGTCCAGTTGATTTGCCTGATACTTAGCAATGAGGTTGTTTGTTCCCGGATCCGATCCCATCCCTGTCAAGATGGTTATTCCTGCTTCTTTGGCGGGGTTATCAATTTCAGGAACGAAGAGATGGCCAATCACGTCATACTCATCGCAAATATCTACATAACTGACCTTCGCTTCGATAGCTGCCCTGGCCACTATGAGAGCCGTCTTGTAGAATGGCCCCGCGCAGTTAATGACAACGTCAACATCCTTAATTGCTCTGACCAGACCCTGGTGATCGTTTACATCGATTCTACTGAGCGATACCTTTTCACTATTCCGCAACGTCTCATGCAATTTGCTTGGGTCTGCAACTATATCACCTAAAATTACTTTCTTAACCTGCTCCTGCTTAATTAGGTCCCGGGCGGCTGCCTGGCCCATAGTCCCCACTCCGCCTAATACTAATGCCTGCATCTTCCCTCCATCCTTTGCATTATAATTGACTGCTGACCTACCAAACAACCAGCAGCACACACCATAATTACTCTAATATTTCCAATCCCTGGCCATGCAGCGATCAGATCCGGCCTTTCAAGTCTTGGCTGTTGATAAGGTCTAATCCCCAATTCCGGTACCCCTTTTCAAACATCTTCCACTAATCCTTTTAGCCAGTTATTTCTTGCGGGACAAGCTTACCATGTTTTTGCTTCGGTCTTGCTCTTGCTCCTCCGTGTCGGCCGAACTATCGCGGACGTAACATCACTCAACCGGCCCTGATAAGGTATTGCCGGCTCTCGTAAAGGATCCAACGATCCGCTAGAAAGTGGAGGGGACCATGACCTGGCCCTTCCTTTCTGCTGAGATTATAGCATTTCTTGCACTATGGCAGAAACGCGGTTATTCCTACCATGCTACCCCGTAAATAGTTGGAACGGTTCGTCACCAAGCGCAACCAGGTGTTCTTATTGTTGACTGGTCGGCCCCAGGGCAATGAGGATGCCGGTTCGAATTTAATCCCCGCTACCTGGAAGTGCAATGAGGAGCAGGGTGACTTCCAGAGTTGTCTTGCCTATGCTAGAATAGATGAGAATGTAGAAGCTCGGGTAATCATAGTATCGCTACCCTGGGGGATGCATAATAATGCCGCAATTGGGATCAGGTTCTCCGCTGGTGGAAGGTATGTGGGCTGGCGGAGTATTCGTTGCTTCTGTTTTGGTGGCGTGGTTGGTTCTGTTGAGCATGGGATATGCCAGGCGCAGATTGGAGAAGCGGCGTAAAGCCACCTTCGTCACCCAGCTTTTGCAGTACGTCTCCAGGCCCATTTTCCTACTGATACTGTCCCAGGGGCTTATCTTGGCGCTGACTTCTCTGTCCTATCTGGCGCCATGGCGCTCCTACTTGGGAAAAGCCGCTGTCGCCATTGCGATTATTCTCATTACCTATGGATTGGCCCGAAGTGGAGGCCTGCTACTGAGCTGGTATCTGCACCGGGCAAAAGTACGTCAGAGCCTCGTCCGTCTCGTACAGAGGATTGCGATACTAATTGTATCTTTGGTCGGCTTACTGGTGCTGCTGGACTACGTTGGAATTTCTATCAGTCCGCTGATAGCAGGACTTGGACTTGGCGGTCTGGCAGTAGCTTTAGCGCTACAACCTACTCTTGGCAACTTCTTTGCCGGTACCCAGATTGTGTTAGACAAGATGGTACGCGTCGGTGACTATATCGAACTGGACAGCGGTGAAAGAGGATATGTTGTTGATGTGGGCTGGCGCAGCACGCGGGTTCGCACGACTTACAATAATTTGATGGTCATTCCCAACTCCCGGTTAGTCGATAGCATAATTACGAACTATAACAGCCCCACTATAGAAATGGCAGTCATTGTGGAGTCAGGTGTTAGCTATAGCAGTGACCTGGCTCATGTGGAAGCCATCTCCCTGGCTGTGGCACGGGAAATAATTGAAGAGCTGCCCGAGGCGGTAAAGACGCTTGAACCGTGGTTCGCGTATGACGCATTCGGAGACTCGAACATCAACTTCTGGGTTTGGTTGTATGCGACGGACCGACTTGGCTCATTCCGTGTAAAAAGTGAGCTTATTAAGCGCCTCCATGCTCGCTTCGCTCAAGAGGGGATCACCATCAACTATCCTGTCCGATTGATTACCTACGAAGATTCTAATAGCAAGAGGCCTCCCCTCGCTCCGGATGCCCACGGTATCGAGGATTCCACTGGAAATCGCTAAGGCTTCTAACCTATGCGAAGGCTTGCTCCCCCATCAATGTACAAGGTAGCCAGTTTTGCTCTAATTGCGGTACCAGTCTTGGCTGATAGGATTACAGTGGCTGGCCACTCAGGAATCAAATCGAACCTGTTACGCCCTGAGTTGGCGCCTAAGTTGCGGGCACTACTTTGTAAGCTTGATAAAGTCCTCGACTGATAGGTCAGCCCCGTCGAGTATTGCTGCTAGTGTTCCTGTATCAATGCTCTTGTGGTCGGGCACCACTACCTGCGCAAAGGGCTTGTCTCGCCGCAACACAATATGACTTCCCTTCTGCTGTTTAACATAGAAACCTGCCCTTTGTAATGCCTTGACTACCTCTTTGCCCAACATTCCGCGAGGTAGCTTGCTCACTTAGCGGCAACCTCAAGCTCAACGGTGTCCTTGCCCACCTCTGTCGGCACAGGAAGCCCGTCTTCAAGAAGGGCTTCAACATAGGTTTCCATTGCCTCCTTGATATTCTTCAAGGCTTCTTCTCTAGTTTTGCCTTGCGAAACGCAGCCTTTCAGGGCAGGAGCATAGACTACATAGCCCGATTCACGGCCTTTTTCAACGATTACTGTATATTTCATTTTGCTCCCTACACCTCTTACTCATGAGTAGTATCTGGATAAGAGAATCCCAGTAATCTGCACACCTCGTAGAAGCTGATTTCGCTAATCTCATGTACTACCTGACGTAGCGCGCCTTTACCCAACACTTCTCTCAGTATTGCTACCGGCACCTCATCCTCCCTTTCCCAGACATATGCTTGGCGCTTAATATACCACCAGGTTGAATGCCCATCACAAGAAGTTCGGTCTTTAATCTTAGCAAAGCCATAGGTATGCACATCTTTTCCTTGATTACCAGCATATCCCTGGCATAGGAAAACGCCATCACCCGTGCTCATTTCATTTATGAACTTCAGAATCTTGGGGCATGCATTTCTAGCTCGTCTTTCTCTATCTTCGCTAGTACCATCCGTATAGGTATATGCAAATAAATCGCGTATCCATTCCGCTCGAGTAATATCATCAAGATTATTTCTTTTCCGTTGAAGCTCTGGACTAGGTGCCCAGCCTATAGCAATAACACGTTCCCTTTGGAAATCCTCCCAATGTTCACGAGCCTCACCTGTCGTTGGGTCTATATCACCATCGTCTGTAGTCTTAAGCACCCAATACCTTGACATACGAAATACTCCACATATACCGCGAATTTAGTATTTCCTCTGACTTATCATAACATAACGCTTTATGGTAGTATCATTCCCAATCTTGGCTGGGGAGGAAGGATTCGAACCTTCGCTGACGGATCCAGAGTCCGCTGTCCTACCACTAGACTACTCCCCAGTACGCCAAGATTATAGCATCTAGCTGTGTCTAGAGCAATAACGAGACAAGCAATTAGAGCATAGTTATTTACCTCACCCCCTGTATCCCCCTCTCCTTTGAAGGAGAGGGGGAATTAGTTTTTTAAGAGAGGCGCAGCCTCTCTTTGACTCTCCTTAGCGTAGGTTAGCAATCTGGGTGTTTAAGATGGGCGTAAGCCCCTCTTAAAATAAACCTCCCCTTCCCCTTATTAAGGGGAAGGGGACAAAGGGGATAGGGTTACCCAGCAAAATACTCAGGGGGATAGGTTGCTGAACAATCTCCAGAGCATAATTTGACACTGCTAGCCCAACGGTTTATGGTTATTTAAGAAAGGTGCTGTAGCCTTGGTTGACGTAGCTGGTCTGCAACAAGTTCTGGGTGTCTCATTTAATGACCGGGCTCTACTGGAACAGGCCCTGGTTCACACCTCGTACATTAACGAGAACCCTGCCTTTGCTGTGACCTTCAACGAAAGGCTTGAGTTCCTCGGTGATGCTGTTTTAGGTTTCATCGTCGCCGAACAGCTATATCAGGACTCTCCTCATCTCGATGAAGGAGAAATGACTAGGCTCCGCTCAGCGTTGGTACGTGGAGACTCCCTTGCCCGTATTGCCACCGCCATCGGCCTTGGTGACTACCTCTATCTGGGGAAGGGAGAGGAGGCAAGCGGTGGTCGACGTAAGCCGACCAATCTGGCGGCAGCCTTGGAGGCAGTGATTGCTGCAATCTACCTTGACCGGGGCTTGGCTATCACCAGGGACTTTGTTCTGAAGTTATTTGACACTGAGCTAGAGCAGGTAATGAGTCAGGGTGTCGTGATTGACTATAAATCGCAACTGCAGGAGTTGACCCAGGCGAGGTGGCAGGTGATACCTGCCTATCAGGTAATCGAAGCCGTGGGACCAGACCACGATAAGACGTTCACGGTTGAGGTAAGGGTAGGCGATACCGTGCTGGGTAGGGGCTCAGGTAAGAGCAAGAGAATGGCTGAGACTGAAGCTGCCCGCTCAGCATTACAACAAGCCTTTACACAGTAGCTCGGCTTTGCTAAACTTCAATTGGCAGTGCCTGTAGCCCAAAAAACTCTGGTGAGGTGTTATTGCTATGGGGAGTCGAGATTATAGACGAAGGGAGCCAAAGAAAGGGAAGAAGGAAGCCAAGAAAATAGAGGCGGCTACCATTCTACCACCTCCAATGACTGTAGAAGTAGTCAAAAAAGGGAAGAAAGAACCAAAGGAGGAGTAGGAAGATAGCTGCCTACCAACGGCTTCTCACCAGCGGGGAACTCAAGGCCCGGGTTGACAAAGCCAGAGCCATGCTGGCAGAGTGCCGCGTATGCCCTCGCCGTTGTGGCGTTAATCGCTTGGCGGGCGAAAGCGGGAAGTGCCAGGTGACTCGGCAAGTGGTGATTTCTAGCTACGGTCCTCACTTTGGAGAAGAAGCACCTCTAGTAGGTAAGCATGGTTCGGGAACCATCTTTTTCACCTACTGTAACCTGCGCTGTGTCTTCTGCCAGAACTATACCATTAGCCAGTTAGGCGAAGGTAGCCCGGTGACTGGGGAGCAGTTGGCACAGATGATGCTTTCCCTCCAAGCCCGGGGATGCCACAATATAAACCTGGTGAGCCCAACCCACGTCGTGCCTTATATCCTGGACGCGCTGGAGCTAGCCGCCAGTAGAGGTCTCTCGGTGCCGGTAGTGTATAACAGCGGCGGCTACGATTCTCTGGAAACCCTGGAGCTGCTGGACGGGATTGTTGACATCTATATGCCCGACATGAAGTATTCCGATGAAAAAATCGCTGAGCAATTCTCCGGGATAGAGGATTATCCCTCAATAAATAGAGCAGCCGTCAAGGAGATGCACCGCCAGGTGGGTGACCTCCAGATAGACGAGCAGGGCGTAGCTTACCGTGGTCTGCTGGTGCGTCACCTGGTTTTGCCTAACCAATTAGACGGAACCCAAGAGGTGACCCGTTTCCTGGCTCGAGAGGTCTCTACCAATACCTACCTCAACATTATGGCTCAGTATCACCCCTGCCATAAGGCATTTGATGTGCCACAGCTGGCGCACCCGGTGAGCCGGCAAGAGTTCTCGGAAGCCATTGACCTGGCGCAGCAACAAGGTCTACACCGGCTGGATAGACAACACTTCCCGCTTCCATTAAGGTTTGTGCTAAGGTAAGATGATTGGGAATCGAGACCTGGCCTCGCTTCAGGCAGTAGTATACGGCCACGTTCAAGGGGTTTTCTTCCGCGCCTTTGTGTCCCGGCGTGCTACTGAGCTTGGTCTAACTGGCTATGTGCGTAACTTGCCTGGTGGGGAAGCAGTAGAGGTTCACGCCGAAGGAGAAAGGAACAAGCTAGAGCAGCTAGTTGGCCACCTCAGGGCAGGACCACCAGCGGCCACGGTGGAGAGGGTGGCGACTAAATGGTCAGAATATACCGGCAGCTACTCAGGCTTCAGGATAAGGTATTAACTTACCCCTGCTCATCTGGCTTCTGCGCTGACGAGGGCAAGCTCTGGAAAGGCTGGCCCTCAACCTGGCTCAGGCCATAGTACAGGTCATTCTCAAGGAGGCGGGATAGAATCTCAGCCGAGGTACGGTAGCTGTCCCCACCCCGCCAGTCATTTAGTCGCCGGGACAATTCCTCCAGGTGGAGAGGCTCATTTCCGTAGGCCAAAAAAAGGCGGAAAATACTCTCCATGATAGGCAGCTCACCACTGATGAAC
>SDBU01009241.1_pt1 | contig 11088 bp, 12 predicted proteins | sample 2277071 | NCBI WGS metagenome assembly SDBU01 (sample SAMN10397929, study PRJNA504765) | marine sediment metagenome | isolation source: marine sediment core GS08_GC12, 126 cmbsf | place: Arctic Ocean: Gakkel Ridge, Loki's castle | collected 2008 | reverse complement strand
CAAGTCTTTTTTAACAATCTCAATAATTCCTTGTCTTTCAAGTCTCTTAACAGCCCTCCACATGGTGGTTCTAGGTTGAAGGAATTTTTTTCTTAATTCACTTTCTAGTGTTTGTCCTCCATTATTAAAAATGAAATTTATAATTTCTTTGTCATCCTCTCTTAAATTGGGTCTTAGTTGGAAAATGGTTTCAGGATCAGGTGTTTCTATTGAGACTTTTTGTGTTTGTGCAGTTTCTATTTTCTTGGAGGTTCTTTGGAATTTTCTAAGGAATATTGCTCCAATTATAACAGCTGAGGTGATAGCACCTCCGATGAATATCAATGAATTATCTAGTGGTTCTGATGTTGATGATGATGTTAGGGATGATGTTGGGGTTCCAAGGATATAGTTGATCTCGTTTGGACCATTTTGAAACGAAAGTTTAGTTTGTTCGTTGATTAATTCCATATTTTGTGGTAAAGCACTCATTCCTACAATGATAGAATGTTGTGGCAACAACAAAGTATAATCAGAGGGCGACTCAATAGAAAATGTCCAAATTCTGCCCCCTTTCGAAACAAGATCATGTGTATCATAATCTAGTGAAATTATAGGTGAGCCGAATGTTTCAACCACTACATTACTGCCTGTTATTTCTGTTGATAATAAAAAGTCATTTTCTGCAACTGCTACTAGATTATCAATAGAATTACCAAAAAGATTCACTGTAAAGTCTGGTTCAAGAGGATCTACTTCGATCAAAGAAGAGACATGTGTTGAACCATCCTGAAAGATGATTAGATCAAGGGTTCGAGTTACGCTAAATGAATTCTGAAGAGGGATAACTGCTGTAGCAATTATCAAGCCTGCTAGAATAATTGGCGCTTTAATCATCGTTTGGGGAATACCTTCCGTCCTTACAAAAAGCATTCCATCTTCTTGAATAGGGTCCTGCCTATACGGTATAATCATTTCTTGATTCATTAGTTAATATCTTAGATGCATGGATTCAACCAAGTTCTGAAATCTTCGAAACTCCTGGAAAAATTCAAGTCCTTTCTCAGTAATCATGAAGAGTCGGTTCCTGTCATTTTTTACCGAATCTACCAATCCTGCAGTGACTAACTTCTCACATTTGTCTAATACTGCATAATGAGAAAGGTTCGCCTTTCTAGATATAGCAGAAATGATGACACCTTCGCGTCCACCATCCATTGTGACATCTAAGATATCACCCATGATGCCCATTTCTGATCTGTATTGTTGTTTTGACATGAATAGTATACGGCAGCTTTGTTTATCAGGGCCATCTTGAAACATTAAAGCGGAACGTAAAGCGGAACAGGTATTTCACCACCAAAAATGCCAAAAAATCATGTTTTTTTCCCGCGGGGGAAAATTTCTATTAGAAAATTTTCAAAAGGTATAGTTTTAGGTTCAAATTATGACAATTTCAGTCTTTGATTTTTTTCTAAAATTTTTTGAAAATTTCTGAGTTTTCTCTAGAGTATATTAAGAACAGAACCGTTTCTCATCGTCCCTAATCTACACTGATCATATTTGTTAGGACATGGTAAAATCACAAAACCAGAATTTAACTGCTGTTTTTGGCATAATTTTCATGCTAGCAGCATCACCCCTAGCTGTGACTTCTGTAGATGATCTTTCCGAAAACGTAGACAAACAAAGTGAAGATACCATGACTTTTGCTATAGCCTTCGTTCCAGGGTGGATAAAAAACCTCGTATTGGAAAAATCATTTGAATTATTCCAAATGGATTCGGTTACAGTTGAATTACTTGAAGGAAGCCAATCAAATATCGGATCTTTCAAAACGACGATTTTGGTGGTATAAACCACCTATTCTTTTTTTTATTTAATTTTATTAAGATACTAATTTTATTGGTTAATCGTATGTTTAATAACATCCATTCTATACGATTCACATAAGTCATGGTTGGCCTGTTTGATCGTTTCACGAAAAAGGATGAGGAAGATTACGGAGGAGAAATGGTTGAAGAAAAACCATCTAAAAGCTATGAACCAGAACCAATGGAAACAGTCTCGGAGCCAGAACCAACACCACCTATGACTGAAACTAGTTCATTTGAATCACAGCCCCAAACAACATCTACAGCCGCTAGTATTGGAATTGATGCCCTTATGGATAAGAGAGTAAAACTTGAAGAGGCGATTGATTATGTCGGCGTGATGATTAAGAATCTCAAAGACAAGCGAACTAAACTTGAAAAGAATATTGAAGATGAATCAGTTGATATTAAAAATTTGAAAGAAAAACTCGTTAAGGTTAGAGAATACATTGATGAAGAAAACAAAGGGATTGATGATCTCACAAGAAAGAGATCTCAAGTTGAAAGTGATGCTGATGAGGTGGGAAATATCATTAATGATCTACGAAACAAATTATCAAGCATAGATGGAATAATAGATACAGAAGACAGAAAGATCCAGAGTTTTAAAGAATCACGTCCTCAACCCTAAAATCAAAAATTCTTTTTAGAAAAAATCTTTTACACGAATCGAGTTGTGGATGGAACCTCAGACTCTGTGGGTGTGTTTGGAAATTTTGTGTCCACAGAGCTTTGGGCCACTGCGGCTGCCTCTTGCAGAATTTTTTCTGATTCGGTGTTTATCGTTTCATCAATTCCAAATGACGCGTCACCAGAAAATGTTTCAGTCATCAAGCCACCCAACATTTCTGCCATTCTGCCAATTTCCTGTTCTGCTCCTGGCATAAATTTAGCAAGAGATGATTTCATGTTTTTCATTAGGCCAATTGTTGGCATTATAGTTACTACAGTATCACCAAGATCGTGGGCAGTAGTTAATCTAAGTTCAATTTGTTCAAGTGCCATTCTTGCACTTCCTAAAATTTTTGAAACTTTACGAATTTCTGCTAATTCGTTTGATAGTATTTTGCTCGTTTGAGTTTCATGTTGCTGAGTAGCAACGACAACTCGTTGAAAAATTTTTTCATCTCTCTCTTTTAATTTTGAAAGCATATTATCTAATTTAGAAATCTGTTTTTGGAGTCTTTGAATAGCTATCTCTACTCTTGGTTTTAGAGGGCCCTTTGGTTTTACCGCCTCCGTGATCTTTTCAGTAATTCCTGAAGATGGTGGTTTGGACCATTTGTTTTGAAAGCTAGTCACGACCGGTGCTCAAAATGTTAATTTTTAATTTAAGATGTAAAATATGCTTCACTGATAATTAAATTTCCTTAACAAAGTTAGCATAAGGCAAAAATGGAAATAATCAGTAAGTTATAACGGTGGGCCTTTGAGGATGAATCTTTTTGATGTGGGTATATACTAATGATTCATGATTTAGCAGTTCGCCGCATAGAGGACATTTAACCATTTTATGTTTGAGATTAAAAAAAATGTATTTAAAGATTGTTTTTTAGCCGAATTGGAGTTGAACCCAAAAATTATTGGATATATTTCAGTTGGAGTGGGGATAGCAATAGTGTTTGGAATATATACGCTGATTGACTCGACTGGCAATAATCATCAGTCTATTTTTCATGTAACTTTGGCAGATCCTGCTATGTATCAAAATGGAGTTTTTACAGACTCTTTCGAAATTCAAGAAGGTAGTTATTATTTCGCATTTGTACCGAATGGGGACAGCCCCCAAGCAATTACAATTTCCCTTCAAGGATCTGATTATTATTCCATGGAGAGATTTGTACTTCACTCAGATTTTCATGATACAGGAATTTCTGAATATTATACATGGAGCTATACCGGGGATGAAGAATCAACAATTACGATTCCTTCTCCTCAGTTAATACAGATAACCATAGATCCTCATGAAAACTATAATGGGCCAGTTTCAATTACTTTGAAAAGGATACCCTAGAGAAAACTAAGGTGGCGCGATCCCCTTACAGCAGAACGTTGAGAGATTGCCTCTCCTTTCAAGACACAATGCTTGATCCATTTTTGTTCTGCGGGACCACGCTGTTTTAGTCGATAGAATTTATATCCATCGGCATTACTTTTACTATGTTTTTAAACTATTTATTTTTTAGTTAAAAAATTTACAAGAATTTAATGGAATTTAAGAAAATTTTCTATTTAATTTATTGATATTCAGAATGATCCTATTTTCAAGATTTCTCAAAAATTTTTCAAATTAGTAATTCTAAGCTAGCATATTCAAACCAATTAATAGAATGGTTAGGAGCTATGATTATTGGTTCCTTCAAAAAAGAAAAAACTCAAGTTGATAATCCTGCTTGCAGGCATCTGGTTTGTAGTTATCCTTCCATTTCCTTGGTTGATCAATAATCCCAATGTGTCTGAATCTGCACTTTTCAGCCTTTTACCAATAGTTGCAATAATGTCAGTGCCTTTTGTTGTCCTAGGAGTGGTTTGGACTTTGAAACCAGAGTTAACAACATAAACAGAGACTTGTAAGGTCATTTGTTATTGTTATAGAAAATAACTCAGAAGGATCTTTTTTTATTATTCTATTTATTAGGATACCGTCGTATCGCTTTGCAATTGTACTGTTTTATGACATTTTTTACGTTTTATGATCCATGTGCAAGCCACATTCTTTGTCGGATTCATTTTCCCACCACCAACGGCCTGCTCTCAAATCTTCTCCAGGTTTAATTGCTCTAGTACATGGTTCACACCCAATACTTGGAAATCCTTTGTCATGAAGCTTGTTGTATGGAATGCTGTTTACTTTAATATAATCCCAGGTTTGATCCCATGTCCAATCAATAATCGGATTTATTTTGATCATTCCATTATGTTGTTCATCGATTTCAATTTTAGCAGCATTACCTCTATTTTGAGTTTGGTCACTTCTTAAACCTGTTATCCAGCAATCCAGAGTATCTAGCATTTTGTTTAGTGGATGAACTTTTCTAATACCACAACAAAGTTTTCTGTTTTCTACACTTTCATAAAAAAGATTTATGCCATTTACTTTAACCATATCAATTACTTCTTGAGCATCTGGAAAAGTTATTTCTATGTTTATGTTGTATTTTTTTCTAATTTCATCCATTATATCATAAGTTTCTTGATTGAGTCTACCAGTATCTAGTGTAAAGATTCTAGATTTTGAATTAATCTTGTTTAACATATCAATTACTGCTACATCTTCAGCACCAAAACTAGATGCTAAGGCAATCTTTGTTCCAAAAGTATCAAAGCCCCATTTTAGAACCTCTTCTGGAGTTTTTAGTTTTTCATTTAGTTCAGCAATTTGCTCAGGCGTAAATTTGCTCATATATCAAAGACATTTTGTTTGTTTTATAATCATTACTAGTTTTTTCAGTCTATTCTAAAATTATAAAAAGCTTTCAAACAAAAAAACCAAATAAGTAAATACTTCAGTAATTGTTTTTCCCACAACATGGAAGGCCTGTCATCCACATCACAAATGTCAGCGAAACTTAAAAGGAAAATTTACTTCTTAAAGACGTTACTATAACAAACAGTTTAGTTCTTGAACCACGGTTGTTCTTCCAGATAATCAATTTCTTTAATCATTTCTTCAAGTTTTTTTGTAATACTCATAACTGATCTGAATTGCTCATTCATTTCTTGTTCTTCTTCTTTTGAAAGAACGGTTACTTCTACTTGATCAAAAAATTTTTCTTCTTTAGATAAATGGTCGTTTAGAAAAACTGAATATGTTTTTAGATATCTAGATGCTAGTTCTCTAGCATCCTCTCCCTTTTTCCAACGTTGAAGATGTATGGATATTTTTCTAGGTACTTGTCTCCCAAATTCATGTTTAATTAAAAATGTTCTAATTGCTTTTTTTAGAGAACCAAGCTAGCAACACATGTAAAATAGGAATTTTCTTTATTGCATACAGTTAATTATAATACTTTGTCACCACTTTTTCTAATCGTTTTATTTGTTGATGATCTTTTCGAAGTATATCTGTAGCACTCATAGATTAGAATTTTTATTAGATGATGTTTTAATTTGAATCTTATCTAAATTGGATTTATCGAAAAAAGTATCACTTTTTTTGGATCATATTCAATAATTCCAAAATGTGGTTTTGCCATTCCTATTCCGTAATATCCTTCAGGGCCACCAAGTCCAACACGGATGATGTAGTTTTCATTATTTTGAATAGGAATCTCTTTTTTTTCTAGGGTAAATTTTGATATTTTTTCAATATTGGGAGTTATCTCAGAGAGAATTTCTTTAGGTCCATTTTCAGTTTGAATTATTGCTGCTTCTTTATGCTGGTGACCACATAATATGATAAAATTTTCAAAAAGATTTTCTACTTCTTTAAATGCAGATGAAGGTTTGTAATGATAACCTGCAAAACTAAAAAATTCAAAATCTTCTTCTGAAATCCTTTGCCAGCTTTTCTGGTATAACCAAGATTCTTCCCGTGATCCGTTAGGAATTATTTTATTTGGATCCAAGGGTCCTCCATGTACACACACTAGATTATATTTTTTATCAATGAATTCTTGTTTACCATAAGTTCCATCTTTGTTCATTTCAAAAAACTCAAGGTCTTGTTGATTTAGATAAGAATGCGCAACTAAGCTTTCAATTGAACTGCCACTTACTGGTCGTTTATACAAAAATGCTTCATCATGATTTCCAACAACAGATTCTAATGAATGAGTTTTTGAAATAATCTGCAGTTTTTCAAGAACTTCTTTGGGATGTGTTCCTCTTTCAAGAACATCCCCCAGATTAATAATTCTTGAAAACTCACCATATTTTTCCTTGAAAGTAGTATGAGTTACTACATCAAGAATTGTTTCTAGTGCTTGGATATCTGCGTGGATGTCAGAAAGAATTAGATCCATAAATTATCTTTCTTCTAGTTCAATTTCAAATTTTCAAATAATAATAATATCGATAACTCAATCATGCTTGACTGCTTCTTCTTTTAAGTGAACAAAAAGAAGTTAATCTAGTCCATGAATTTGATTTTTTTTGGCTTGCTAGACATGATCAGGTCTTATTTCAATGAAAGTTTTCCCCAGTTTGAATATGGATTTGATTCAAATTTTCTTGTAGAAGGTTGGATAAATCTTCAAGATTCAATAGAAAGTTTGTCAGGAACCGATGCCTCCATCGCATCTGCCCCAGTTCTTCTTTTGGTTGCTGGAGTAGTGATTTTCCTTGGAGTTGCCGGTGAAGCATTTTTCAAAAGAACTGGAATACCAGATGTCGCTTTTTTGATGGTTTTAGGAGTGATAATTGGACCGATTCTAGGAATCATTCAACCTAATGTTGTCATAGAAATTGTTCCCTACTTTGCTGCAATTGCTTTGATAATAATCATGTTTGACGGTGGCCTAAATTTGGATATTAAACACATAATCAAAACTGCCCACTTTTCATTTGTTCTGGCATTTCTTAGTTTTGTAGCATCCGTAGTTATTGTTACATTGTTTGCACATTTTGGCTTAGTATGGGAATGGTTAGACAGTATTTTACTAGGAACGATTGTTGGGGGAAGTAGTTCCATTATAGTTTTTGGTCTTGTTAGAAACTTTCGAGTGTCAGAAGAAACTAAATCGATACTTAGTTTTGAATCTGCGATAACTGATATTTTAGCGACAATTATTGCGTTCATATTATTTGAAGCAATTCTTGCTGCCAACTTTGATGTTGATCTACTTGGACAAACAATTGGTCGGGCTGTTGCAGTTGGTCTAATCCTTGGATTAGGTGTAGGAATTCCTTGGATGTATGTTACAACCAAACTTGCAAATGCAAAACACGTGTATATGCTAACTCTTGGAATTTTGTTTGTTTTATTCTTCATGGCAAGTTCCTTTGGAGAGTCAGGAGCTTTAACAGCTCTTGTTTTTGGTTTGATGCTTGGAAACAAAAACCACCTATCTAGAATTCTTAAGTTCAAACTACCAAAAATCGAGCCAGATGATTCAATGCATAGTCAAGTAACATTTCTTGTTAGATCATTCTTTTTTGTATTTGTTGGACTACTAGCAAGTTTTGGTCAGTTAGAGTATATTGTGTTTGGTGTTTTAGCAACAATTGCAATTTACGTAGGTCGGGTCCTCACTACAAAAGCTACATTGACAAGAAGATTCTCCAGATTAGATAAGAAAGTCACTGAGGTAATGATTCCTAGAGGCCTTGCAGCAGCAGTACTAGCAACATTTCCATTAACATATGGACTCCCAAATGCAGAAGCATACCCACAGATTGTATTTTTCATAATAATGACTTCTGTAATAATTACAACTATTGGACTTGGAAGAGCGAAGAATATCCCACCGCCTGAAAATGTTTCGGGCGGATATGTAACAAAGCCTTCTGATGATACTCAAAGTTCTAACAATATTGAATCAAAACCAACAAAATCTGAGTGATGTTATAAGACTATTAATTTGAAAATTAAATGTCTAGTAAGTCTTTCAGACCTTTGTAACGATTTCGAATTGTGACTTCAGTTACATTGGCAGCTTCTGCGATGTCCCGTTGTGTTTTATCATCACCATTTTTTACACAGGAAAGATAAAGTGCGGCAGCAGCCAAACCCATTGGATCTTTACCCGCTGAAATTTCATTTTTCTTTGCATCTTTCAGAACTTTAATAGCATAACGCTTTGTTTTTTCAACAATTCCAATTCTACTTGCAATTCTGGCAACACATTGAACAGAATCAGTAACTGGCATTTTAAGATCCAATTCTTTTACAAGTAACCTATAACATCTAGCAATGTCTTTTCGTTTGATGTTTGCAGCTAATTCAACATCCTTAAGATTTCTAGGTGTTTCGGTGTCGCGACATGCTGCATATAACGCAGATGCCATTAATGCGGAAATTGATCTTCCTCTAACAAGACCCTTTTCCAAAGCCTTTCTGTAAATGTATGCTGCTTTTTCAATTACTGCATCTGAAATTGCAAGTTTGTCCTTTAATCTATTTAATTCACTAAAAGCTTGTCTAAAGTTCCTATCAACCGGTTCATGAACTTGGCTTCTACTATCCCATGTTCTAAGACGTTCAATTGTACTTTTCATAGATGCGGTAAGTGGTTTACCAGAAGCATCTTTGTTTAAGGGATTGATAATTGTAGCAAGACCCATATCATGCATTGTTAGCGATGTTGGTGCTCCTGCTCTTGCTCTATCTCCATGTTCATCTTGAGTGAATGATCTCCATTCAGGTCCAGATTCTTGGAGTTTCTCCGATACAACAAAGCCACATCTGGAACAAAACATCTCACCAGACTCATTATCAGTAACCAGTTTACCTTTCGCACAACGAGGACACAAATCTTTAGCGGTTGCTGTTTGTCTAACCATAATATCACGAATTTACAGGTTCTTACTTAGTGGTATTTATTAATCAACAACTTAGGCGTGATTTTCAATTTATGATTCATAATACAAATTTTATTTTTGATAACATAGAAAAGTCCTAATTTCATAGAGAAGGTGAATTGGATTGAAATTTCTAAGAATTCTGCCAATATTTTTGATACTTTTAGTTTTGATTTCGAATGCTGAAGCTGAGACAATAAATCAAACAATGGAGGGGGGTATGGATATTGAGATAACTTATCCATCTAAAGCAATAATTGATAGAACCATATCAATTTCTTTTCTAGTAGAAAATAATGGTTGGGAGGATAAACAAGATGTGGTTTTTGTTTTTGGTTCAAGTAATACTATTGTGCCAATTAAAAAAAATGAAATTCGAATTGATAAGATTTCAGCCGGAGGTTCCTATGGTGAAACCGTTGATTTCAAGATAGCTGCCGATGCTTCACCGGGCTCTCATTTTCTAAATTTAGAATATTCGCAAGTGTTACTTGTAAATAATGAAGAGCCACGGCCTGTCACCCAAACAAACATTGCAGTTCCAATTTTAATTAAAGAGCAACCTAAAGTTACCATTCATACAGTAACCCCAGAATCACTTTTTACGAATGCAGAGTTTCCGTTTACAGTTGAAATAATTTCTGAAGATATTGATATTAATGATGTGAGGTTAGAAATAATTCCTCCCCCTGATGTTGATTTTCGAGGGGAAACACTACATACATTTTCCTCAATTCAACAAAATGTACCAGTATCTGTGACATCTAGAATTATTACTCCGCATCAAGAAATCAATACGGAATATAAAATCCCATTTCAAGTCATAGTGAGTTATTTGGATGATATTGGACAGGAAGAGACTGATTCCAAGACAATTTCGATATTGATGCGTCCAAGAACTTTTATGGAATTAACAACAGATGGTGGAATTTGGATTGGTGATTTTTTTATAGCACCTTATGTTAGTCTAGGAACCATAATTGGAATACCTGCAGGAGCTATTTTCTCACTTGCGTTAAGAAAAAAGTTTTCAGGTAGAAAGAAGAGTAAGAGGGAAAAAAATTAAGAAGATTTTTCTAATTTTCTTGCTCCAGAGTATTTCTGTTCCAATTCATCTTCAAAGAAGAATTTTTCCTCAAAAGCAGGTTTTAGATCATCAAGCCAAATGGCATTTTCGTCAAATTCAGCAAAGAATGGTTTTGATACCCAGTCTGGATTTCTTCCTTGTAAAAATTTCAGCACAATGATTTTTTTCCCGTTAATCGTGGTGACTCCATCGACTAAAACCTTACCTGGTGTTGCTGACATGCTTGGTCCCTTAACGGTTCTTCCAAGACCACTAACCTGTTTGTAGGCATTTCTAAATATCTCATGGGCTTTCACTAGAGGAATTCCAAAGTAATGTTGTGCTCCCGTATCCCTTACAACAAACATGTAATATGGAATGCAACCTAGCTTGATTTGCTGCCTCCACATCTCAGCCCACATATCAGCATCATCGTTGATGTGGGCTAAAAGGGGGGACTGTGTTCTAATTTCAGAACCTGTTTCTCGTACGCGTTTTATTGCGACTTTTAGTGCTCCAGTAGAAAGTTCTTTGTGATGATTGAAATGAGCCATGAATGCCAGATGCAATCCTTTGTTAGTAACTTCTTCGAAGGTTGCTAAAGTCTCGTCAGCATCATCATCTGTAAGAAATTTGTATGGCCAATATGCCAAGGCCTTGGTGCCTATTCTAATAGTTTTAAGATTCGGAAGATCAGCTTCTAACAAG
>SDBU01009240.1_pt1 | contig 11090 bp, 17 predicted proteins | sample 2277071 | NCBI WGS metagenome assembly SDBU01 (sample SAMN10397929, study PRJNA504765) | marine sediment metagenome | isolation source: marine sediment core GS08_GC12, 126 cmbsf | place: Arctic Ocean: Gakkel Ridge, Loki's castle | collected 2008 | reverse complement strand
GCAAAGAAAGGATGTTAAACCAGGGCAGGGAATAATAAAAGTAGATGCCATGGGATTCGGCGGAGTAATGATGACTCCGAAAGTTCTTAAAGACATGGAGTTTCCTTGGTTTAAAATGCAGTGGAGTCCAAAATTAAAAGAACGCCCTGGTGAGGATACTAAGTTCTATGTCAACTGCAAGAAGTTTCACATAGATGTGTGGTGTGACACGGACTTGGTTTTTGACCATATCATAACTCAGCCAGTAGGATTTAAGGAATGAAAATTCAAATCATAGGTAAAGGCCCAGGCTGGGAACATGCACCGATAGAGGGTGAAATTTGGGGTGTTAATGATTTAGTTCTAAGACGACCCGTAAAACTTGTCTTTGAGATGCATGATATTGATAGGTTCCTTGAAATTAAACACGGTAATATCGAACAAGAAATAAAAGAAATAAATAAACTTGGCATCCCAGTAATAACACAAAAGAAATATAAGCTTTTACCAACTGCAATTCCCTTTCCGATTGATGAGATGCCGTTCAAGTATTTTACTAATAGTATAGCCTATATGATAGCTTATGCCATTTACAAAAAGGCAACAGAGATTGAGCTATACGGCGTACCGTTACTTTATGTGGAGGAATATACCAAGCAACTCCCATGTGTAGAATTTTGGTTGGGTTATGCTATGGCGAAGGGAATAAAAGTTACTGTCCACGGCCCGACTAACATTTTTTCATCCGAGCCTTACCATGGTTTATATGGATATGACTGGGATAATGTGGACGGGCAAAAAATAGGAGAAAATAAATGAGCTATACAAATCCAATGGGACATTATGTGACATTAGTTCCATCTACAGATACGTATGCGACTGCTACTGCTCGCACTACGGCTGTTGATACTACGTATTCTACAGAAGGCGTTTTTATGCTAGAGGCAGTACAGTCCAGTTATACTAATGAAACGATTGATGTGAACATTCAAACTTACGATTTACTTACTGATGATTGGTATACAATTGCCAGCTTTACTCAGATGACAGATGCTGACCCTGCTATACGGGAAGCAATAAGAATACCCTATGGACTGGGTAATAAGATTAGCTGTAACTGGACGATAACTGGTGGAGATAGCACTAATAAGTACACAATCACCGTAAGCGGAATATTAAAATGAACTTCATTAAATCTCTTCCCATTACTTTAGACATGGTGTCTTTGTGGGTACCGTCGGGCACTAGTGCCATAGACCTAATCAGAGGCAATCATGGTCAATGTAGTGGAACTCACCCCAATGTGCTAGTGAATACTGGCCTGATAGATACCTCACTCGGATGGCATTTCGATGGCACGAACGACAAGGTTTCTGCTGATGGAGTAGTTGCCGATGTTGATTTGACTAAGACTGGAACAGTATCAATGTGTGGCTGGTTTAAGAGAACCGCAGCAAGTGGTGAGAGCTTCCAAGGCTTTTGTATTGACCATGCCTTGAATAATTTTTTCCTTATTATTTTCCATGATACGTATGTTATGACTGAGATGTGTGGTAATGGTGGAACTGCTCCTGGGGTTACGGACTCTACAGATTATAGTGGCAAATGGGTACATACTTGTGTTGTAAAAGATGGTGAAGATTTGGAATTATTTGTAAATGGTGTCAGCAAAGGCAAGGATAATACTACTGGATTGAGTGCAAATATATCGGTAACAGACTTTGATATTGGTTGGAGTCATTCTGATACTTATGCCTTCGACGGTTACGTCGCCCTTCCCTTCGTAGCCAACTCAGCTTGGTCAGTCGCACAGGTAAACAATTTCTACTTCGCAACAAAGGGATTGTTTGCGCCGAGGTAATTATGAAACATATGCGCTTTAACCCCGAAGATTATATCGGGGAGAAATTTAGAGCATGTCATCTGTGCGGTGGAGATTGGTCGGAAACGGACGGCGACACCGACCAGACAAATTGGTATGGGAGATTGTATCCAGAGAGTTTGTTAGTCGAAAGAGATGGACGCTGGTACTGCCTGAGCCACTATACGTGGCGTTTTCAGCACAAGGACGAAGATGACGAGCCTTATGATGAACCCGATGAGGATCGGGAATTACCAGAGAGGGGGTTTGTAACAACATAATGCCAAAAATTCCAGACGAGATAAAGGAAAAAGCCTTAAAGGATATGATACCACTTAGAAACAATGTCTATATCTATATGTTGCCACGAATTAAAAAGTTGGGTTTAATTGAAATACCAGGACAGCACAAGGAATATACCGAAAAAGCCATGGTTATCACGGTCGGAAAGGATGTTGAAGAACTAGAACCTGGAGATACGATACTCATCCCTTTTCATGAGGGAACACATCTTCAGGTAGCCGAAACCTACACAGAATCATCATTACACAGGATAATTATTGAACATAATGTTACCACAAAGGTAGGCGGTGAATATGTATGACCCCAAAACAGTCAAGTTAACAGAACCTATTAAGAGTATCGTAGAGTGGGTTGAGGAACTTGAGAGTAATGTCAGTCTATATAATAAGAGATTGACTCGGTTCGAGAGTAGGATGAAGAAGTTTGAGAGGGGTATTGGGGCCATAGACGAGTGGATGAGAAGAATAGAAAAGTATGCAAAATGATAGCCTATACACAGGAACTTTTCAGCGGGACAGACATAGGCAAAGGTAGTGGCGACTCTACTGCAACACCGCTTGTAGTAAAACACGGCAAAGAAGCAACCATATATCTGAGTATAACCGCAGTAAGCGGAACTAATCCCACATTAGGCTTAACTTTCAAGATTTACAACTCTCTTCGGGCAACATGGCATACACTTGCTTCATTTGACCAGAAGACGAGTACGGGGACTGATTCTGGGTATTTAGATTATGGAATAGGGGAGAAGATGGCAGTGTATTACACAGTTGGGGGCACAAATACCCCGACATTTACCTTCACAATAGATGTGGGGATAAAAGAACGCTGATGAATTGGGTATACATAGCTGGATTTTTTGATGGCGAGGGTAGTATTGGTAAACATACTCAAGCTAAAAATTACTGGAGAATTTCCATCGGTCAAAAATCAAAGGAAGTTCTATACATGATTAAAGAATTTACTAAGATGGGTGCTATTTATCAAGAAAATTCTAAAGATATGTATCGATATCAAATCTGGAGACAAGATGAGGTTTATCGTTTTGTGACTGCCATATTATCACATACTGTAGTCAAGAAGAGCCAGCTTGAGAAATATTTAAAATTATCTAAAAAATGTTAACACTTTATAATCGAGTTGAAGGTAAAAGTCCCCATGGTGAAAAGTACAGGTCACCGACATTTAGGCTCGGTAAGCAACCGTGGTTAAAGAGACTATGGTGGGCAATAAAGAAGTTTTTTAATATGAGGATATTATGACTTTTAGTTTGTATAATCGCTTTCGTCAACTCGAAAAGGTACGGGTTGATAAGAATGCCCTAGAAGGATATTTGGGTGCTACCTCAAGTGATGGTGTGTTGAGAACTGGTTCTCCGTTGACCTACACAGATGGCGGCAATTATATAACCTTAGATGTAGATATTGATGCTGTATTATCTGATTTTTTTAGCCTAACTAATGAACCCACTGGTTTTGAGAATAGAACAGATAGTACATTATCATGGGGTGGGACTAGAAGATTAACGATAGCACCTTCTGGCTCTACTTTTGATTTTTACCAAGAAGGTATAAAATATACAAAAAGTTCTTCTGAAAATATCCAAATTTCAAACACATCAGGGGCTCATTATATTTACTACGAAGCTGGAACTCTAACAGAAAGTGTTAACCCATCGAATGCTACACTTGATACGATATATGAAATTAAGCCACTTGTAACAGCGGTATACTGGAATGCAACGGATGGTGCCGCTTATATGCTTGGAGATGAAAGACACGGGCTTCAGATGGACGGAGTTACGCATCGCCTAATGCACAATACTGACGGTGCTTTATGGGGTAGTGGACTTACGTTAAGTGGATATACCCTTGATACAGGCTCAGACGCTGCCCTGACTTTTGAGGTTACAAATGGCGAGTTTTTTGACCAAGATATAACCCATAGTATATCCGACGGCACGGCAGTTAACCAATATGAACAACAATTAAGCGGTGGAGATGCTGTAGTTCCAATACTTTACCGTGACGACATAGATGCTATATGGAAGGAAGACGCTGCATCTACCTTGCCGTATAAGGTCACTGGAACTGGCAGGTTAGCATATAATAACGATGACGGTGATGGGACATTCTCTCAAATTGAAGTAACCGATAATAAATTTATGTCAATTACATTAGTAGTGACACACGACTGGCAGTATCCCATAAAAATGATTCAGGGTCAAAACGAATATACCGATAAAAAAACCGCAGTCGAGGAAGCCCTGAGTGAAATATTATCTTTTGGTACTTTACCGACCCCAGAGATAACGTTTTTATACCGCTTAATTATGCAGACCAAAGATACTTTCGGTGGCACAAAAAAAGCAAAGATAGTAGACGTTACAGACTTGCGTGGTTCTTTGGTGACTGGTTCTACGGCAGTAGCTGTTGACCATGGTGTGTTATCTGGATTGGCAGATGATGATCATAATCAATATTTACTTGTAGATGCCACAAGAGCGTTGGATGCAGAGGGTTTTATTTTAGCAACACAGGTGTTTGGATAATGGCAACCTTTACAAAAGTAGTATTAAGTGGTTCTACAGATGGTCGCCCGATTAAGGTAGTTGCGACATCAACGGCAGGGACTACCATCCACACTGCCCATGCGGCATCAATAGATGAGATTTATTTATATGCCTGTAACACAAGTACGGCATCAATCTTGCTGACGCTTGAGTGGGGCGGGGTAACATCACCAGATGACTTAATAGAGTTTAGCATACCAGCCGAGTCGGGGTTGTTTTGTGTAGCCCCAGGAATAGTTTTGACTGGTGGGCTTCTTGTGAGGGCGTTTGCTGCATCGGCGAATTTAATAACGATATCGGGTTTTGTAAATAGAATAGGATAATGGCAATTAACTTTACCTATACTGAGTCGACAAATATAGTTGTCCAATTAGAGGGGACTGAGGGTACACCAGCCACATTTGCCAATTTTGTAACTGCTGACCGAGCAGGGACGGCAGATTTACTTCCTGCCGAAAACTGTACCGTGAATCATACACTGACTTACCAGATACGCCCAGTTGAATTGCGAGCATTACAAATATCGTTCATCCTTTCTGGTACATCGGCAGGAGCAACAGATACCCTTGATGTTACTGGAACAGATTGGGACGGACAAGCCCAAAATGAAAGCATAGATGTTTCTGGTGGCGATGCCACTTATAACGGTGCTTACAAATGGCGAACTATCACTGATATGGATTGTACTGGTTGGGCTGATGGTACGCTTCAGGTTACTCAGCCACAGTGGGGTGTGATTTGGGATAAGGGAAGTAATCAGTATCAGGTAGATTCCCTTTTTGAAATTGGAGACGGAGGTACGTCAACTTATTTTCAAACAAAGAGTGAGCTTATTAAGTTTACTATTGATGTTCCACACACAAAGGCTAGCGCGTATTTTTACATAGGCTCTTCTTCTGGTGATTGGAGTGGAGAAGGAAGTTATTTAGTGGTAGCCCCATCCTCTGCTAACAAGCAACTGGTTGATGGAGGAACCGTAGAAATATATGGCTCAATAGTAGAATTTACATCAAATTTTCTTAGTTTTGGGCGAACTACAGGTGGTTCTATTGCGGTAAAAAATTCCATATTCAGGAGCTATGATGCCAGTAAGGGCATGGTTTTTTATACATCGTTATCGTATATATCCTTACAGGATGTTTATGGTTCTAAGACACATTTAGGCTTCAGAAAAGAACCAGATGTTTGTGAGAATGTTCACATGGAGGATTGTAGTTACGGAATAATTGTTAATGCACAACAAGCAACGGTTTTTAATATAAGAATAACAAATCCTGGCTCTGTCTATCCCCAATTAGGAGGTGCTAATTATATAATAATGATTGATAATGTCGGGTGGACTCCTGCTCCGAGAGTTGGTGCTGCGGATGGCTACATAGCAGAATCTTTCACTTGTAATATTCACATGGCAGATAAAGAAGGGGCTGATTTGGTATCTGCAAGTGTCGATTGTGAATATGCCCATTTAGTAGAGGGCACAGATAATAAGACTTATAAGTGTATTCAAGACCATACTGCTGTAGATGCTACCCACTTGCCGATTACTGGTAATGATTGGGCAAGTTATTGGGAATTATATAGTGATACTGAAAGTTTTTTCAAAACAAGCTGGCTTACAGGATTTAATTATAAGTATGCAACAACAGAATTTTCTACACAAACTACAGATGCTAACGGTGATATTACAGAACAGATTATTCAATGGAAGAAATGGACTACTACAGACGAGGTAGAAGAAAAAAGACTCCACAAATTCACCATCAGCAAGCCAGGGTATGAAACGCTTGGAAAGCCAAATTTTACCGTAGACCATGCGATGAAGAAGAATTGGTCATTACAGCCGTTGCGGGCAAGGAATTATGCAAGAAGTAGAGTACGGGGAGTACAGTTTCAATAATGCCACGATGTCTATCGTGGTAGACAGGAGATAAACATGGGAGAGCGACTTTTTACGGAATTCAAATCAGAACTTTTGTGGGCTTTGGGCAACTTGGAATCCGCAGATGTTAATTCAATGGAGGGTTCTTGGATAAATTCTAGTTATCGCTCGCTAACGAGTCGGAATAAATTTTACAAGTTTAAAGTACCCAAGACATTCAGTTTCCCAGAACTCGACACTACGACCACAGCGACGGGCAATGACGGGGATGCTTATATATCAAAACCATCAGACAGTATATTCGTGCATACAGTCTGGGATATGACTAATGACAACATGCTGGGGTATAAAGACCACGCTTGGTATACGGAACAAACGGGGCGGGCAGATGCAGATAGTGAAGCTGAACCAAACTTCTGGTCTCCATACGGCGGCAAACTCTATCTCTTTCCCACTTTAGACGACGAGTATAACTTTACGATTTACTACAGAAAGCGTACTGCCGACCTGACTGGTACTGGCACAACGGCAATCGGGGCAGAGTGGGATGAGCCTATTTTGATGTTCGCCATAATGCGCGGGTATATGTTTTTACGTGACTTTGATAAGGCTAAACAATGGAGAGATGAGTTTATATTAACAATACAAGACTTAATGGGTATGCAGGAGCGGCAGGCAAGGTATACAAGAGACCGACTTATACCCTCGGTAATGCAAACCCAGAAGCATGGATACTAATGCTAACAGAATATAAGGTCTTTCACGATGCAGAATGGAAGAGATTTTTGGAAAGTCTGCCCAACCAGAATGACAGGGACATTGCGGCAATGACGATGAATTGGATAAAAGACAAGTACGGGCAGATTATAAACGAGCATTGGGCAATAATAACTAAAATACAAATATTACAAGAAGAATTTGTTGAGGCACTTAGTGGAAAATTAGTGGCCTCAAAGGAGGAATGATATGGCAGCAGGCAGTATAGTTCCAAACGAAGGTTTGGCGGAAATTGCTGGGCTTTGTGTTGATAGTGGTTCCCCGAGTGCATTCCAAGTCCTGGCTGTGGGCAGTGGAGATGCCACACCCGCCGTTGGGGATTCAGCACTTGCCGCAGAAATCACAGATAGTGGACTAGCGAGGTCGGCGGCAACGATTACCTTAGTCACGACAAGCACCAGTAATGATACGGGGCAATTATACAAACAGTGGACAGTATCGGCAACTAAAACCATAAAAGAGATTGGGTTCACAAACAAAACGACCAAAGATGCGGCAGGTGAAGAGTGGGTATATAGAGAAGTCATAAGTACAGAACGTGATGTTTCAACGGGAGATACCTTTACTGTCACGGGAAAAATTGTGATGGCCAGGGGTTGATGGCTTACCAGCGATTTATGTTCCGTCCATTACAGCATGGACTTGATGTTAGCCAGCCATCTCTGAACGCACCGTTTCCCTACGCATATTGGCCTTCCAAGAATTTCAAAATTACACAGCGTAGTGCTCAGAAAAGATGGGGATACAACACGGCTGACAGGGATTTGGGTGATAATGTCGAGGTTCAGGCTATAGTTTTATACCAATTAAAGAGCGGAACAAGTTATACTTTATACTTAACTCCTACAGATTTAATTAAAAAAGAAACTGCAAGTGGTAAAACATGGAGTTACGTAACTGAAACCCTTACTTATACTTCTTTAGTTACGTCAATCTCTGGCACAACAGTAACATTGAAAGCTGGGGAAACACCAAACGCAGACGGCGTGGCAGATGGGGATTATTTCATTCTTATTGACGATTACACCTCAGCCGAAGAACCCCACCGTGTTGTGGCATATGACGCTGGTGATGACGGTACTGGGGATACTCCTGACACTGGGGATACGGTAACTGGGGGAACAAGTGGTGCCACGGGTAAGATTAAACTACTCACAACTACTGCTGGTACTTGGGTAGGTGGAGATGCCGCAGGGTTTTTAATCTTAACCAAAAGTAGTGGACTTTGGATAGACGATGAACCACTGGCTTTTACAGACGGGGAAACTGCCGTTGTTAATGGTACGGAAACGGCGACATGGGCGAGTATCGCTTCCTCAGAGGACACTGGAAGGACTATAACATTAGACTCTAGTTACCCAGGAAGTACGGGTAGTTGGGGTGGTTCAGAAAAAACGGGGTATGTAAGACGCATATACACTACTCCAGATAATGAGCGTTGGACGTGGGCTATTATTGACGACATGTTTATTTTTACTAATGGTAACACCCTTGTTCAAAAGTGGACTGGGACGTATGCGTCTAATTTAAATGCCTCCTATGCTATAAAAGCTAGATATTGTATATCATATGCTAATAGGCTGTTTATAGCTGACCACGGCACAACCCGTGACCCGCTGAGTATTGCATGGTCAAAAGAAGGAGACCCAGAAGACTGGACGGAGTCAACTGCTGGTTCTGGAATATTGATTGAATCAAAAGACTTTATTACGGGACTGGGTGTTGTGGGTGGTAGTCTAGTTATTTACAAGGCTGATTCCATTGCCTTTGGTCACAGGACTGGAGTTTCCTCGACACCAGTGAGTATTCCCCAGACGAGAGAAAAGCGTGGCGTTGGAGTCGTGGCACCGTATAGTATAATTGATTTTATGGGGACAAGTGCTTTTATTGGAAGAAATGATTTTTACATTATTGAGGGTGATTACCCGAAACCTATTGGCGGAAAAATACGGGACAAATTTTTTGATATTGTTGGGAAGACCGAAATAAAAAAGGTCTTCGGTTTTGAGAATAATATAAGCAACGAGATTTGCTGGCTTGCTAACACGAGTGAAGGCAGATTAATGTTCTCTTATGATTACAAAATACAAGAGTGGAATATATCTGAGTTTGCGGGGGATTTAGTAGTTGCTGGGAAAGGTGGAGTATAGATGGCTTTAATTCCAGTAAGTGATTTAGTGGCAACTTCATCTGATATTGATACCATTGGCTTGGCATGGTCTAATCCTGATATTTATGATGAAATTTATGTTTTTTTTGATAAGGGTGCAGGGTGGGAACAATATACTATTTTGGCTGGTACTGTAACATCTGTTGATGTCGATGATATTGTTTCAAGTATATTATATAATTTTAAGATAGAGTGTACTGACCCACTGGCAGAAGACCCAGATGCTGTATCTAATACTGATTCTGCCGCTTGTTGGGTGAGCACTCCAGTTGCCACGGTAAACGTGTTGCCTAATATTGAAGAATATGTTACGGGTACGGATTATACTGAGACACCTACTGCGACAATTAATGTTACTGGTGTTGTATTAGATGCTATAAGTTTAAAAACAACCTACGGATATTATGTCGGTTCGTCTAATGGGAAGGTTTATGAATACAGTGCCTCATACAAGAGCGATGCGGGCACAAGTATATCTGCCCGCTGGGAGAGTAAGGACACAGACTTTGCCGACCAGAGTATCGAGATATCAGATAGGTTTAAAACAATAGAATTTGTAAGGCTTCATTATATAGACAAGACATCGAGTGCCACCGTTTCTGTGTTGGTAAGTACAGATGGTGGGGCAACCTGGACACCTCAGACCAAGAGCATAGGAACGGGTGATGGAAAAGGCAAAACGAAAGACTTTCATTTTATAACAACGGGGCAAATATTTAGATTTGCCGTGGAGAACGCTTCTACTTCTGACGAGTTCCAATTCGCGGGATTAGAAGTATTCTACAGCATTGGAGGCTCGTACTTCGAGGTGTGAAATGGATAATAAATCTTTACTTAAAGAAATTGACGGAAAGTTTAGTATGCTTCAGGGGGAAAAGGCACAACTAGAAAAGCGTATTTCAGACATTACCGTGGAGATATTCAGGCTTCAGGGTGAAGTTCGAGTATTAAAACGCCAGGATGTCGAGGAAAAAGCCAAGAAAGTAAAGGAAATAATACCAAAAAAGAAATAATATGTCGTTGGCACGATTGAAGGACTGGGCATACCCAGCAGAAATTAAAGACGTAAAGGATGTGGACACCTATCTGCGGCGGCATTATCAGCAGCACGTAGAAGAGTCTCAAAGCAGAATAGAGGACTTTGAGGGTCTTGAAATTGATGCCAGCTCCATCGGTACGTTGGCTCTTGCCAGCGGTTCAATTACTGATTCAAGTGGGGCAATTTCTTTCGGTAATGAGAATTTAACTACTACTGGGACATTGAGTTGCGGATACCTTACGGTGACCGATAGTAACGAAGCAATAGCAATAATTGGTGAAGCGATAGGTGATGCAAACAAGACTTGGATTGCTTTTTATGACTCAAATATGACAAGAAGAGGATATGTCGGAGATGCCAGTGTTAATGATGATGATCTTTATTTAGCATCTGATACTGGAGACATACAGTTGGTAGCTGGCGGTGGTAATGTATCAATAAGTGGAACCATCACCGTAGCTGATAATCTTGGTGTCGGCGTGACAGCGTGGGGTACATCTGCTGCTAAGG
>SDBU01009239.1_pt1 | contig 11090 bp, 41 predicted proteins | sample 2277071 | NCBI WGS metagenome assembly SDBU01 (sample SAMN10397929, study PRJNA504765) | marine sediment metagenome | isolation source: marine sediment core GS08_GC12, 126 cmbsf | place: Arctic Ocean: Gakkel Ridge, Loki's castle | collected 2008 | reverse complement strand
CCTTTTTTACTATTATCTTTATTTGCTTCTTCTTCAAAAATAAATAACTTACAAAAGTTTTCTATATCTTTTGGTTTTCCTTTTACTACAATATTGCTATATGCCCAATTTGGAATTTTAATCACCCCCTATGCTTTTATTTTTCATTTTCTCTCTTCTCTTCCTCATATAAATTGTATTAGGTTTTGTAGAATAATTAATATGTTTAGTTAAACTACTATGTTCATTTATTGTCATTTTTTTTAAGTTTTTAATCCTGTTATCATCTCTCTTAAAATTTATATGATGAATACACTCATTTAACAAAATAGGATTATTTGGATTATTCTTCCACCAAATATAGATATGCTCAAAAACTCTCCCTTTCTTTTTAGAATAAGGACATTCATATTTTCCATTTAATATAACATATCCATCAGCATTTTTGTAAAAACCCTTTTTATATTGGTGATTATTCTTTCCAAAAATATTCCTTTTTAAATTAAGTTTCTTTGTGGCTATATCATATATTGCCCCAACATTTCTACCTAATTTTTTGGCTATTATCTTTACTTTGGTATTTTCATAATTCTCTTTTATAAACTCTAATTCTTCCTTTTTCCATCTCAGTTTTTTCATTAAACTATATACCAAAGAGGGTATTTAAATGTATCTAATTTGGTATTATCTCACTTTAATTTTATTTATGTCTTAGTTTTCTCCAAACCTTTTCTGTTTGATTTCCACCTTTCCAATTATAAACATCAATCTTATAAATAAAGGTTTTTCCTTTTACATAAATTCTGCAATTACAACCATCACAAATATATCTATCGTGTAGTTTAATCCATTTAGGAAGATAGTCAATCCTTTCCCACCTGTTAGGAAATAGTTTATTTAGTATGTCTGTTAGTATGTTCATTTCAATTACCCTCAATCTTTAAACTATCTGGTTCTATACCTTGTGTTACCCAATCTTCACAGATTTCAAAGAGTTGTTGTTTCAGTTCTTCTACTACCTCATCAGGACATCTTTCAGGGGCGTGTAATTCTTTATCAATTATTATTCTCATCTTTTTGTTTTTGTTCTCCTTTCAATTTTTTTTCTGTCGCCTCTTTATTTTCTTTTTTTAAATATTCATCATATCTCTTTCTTCCCTCTTTTAAAGCTTCCCTCATTTCATCAGGATAATCATATTTATCTCCTTGCATGAATTTAAAAAACTCTCTTAATTTTCCTGCTGTTCCACTAATTGTTGTTTGTTTTTCTTTGTCTGTCATTTTACAAATGATTTACCTTACCACAATTATTACATTTAATATATTGTTTTTGTCCTTTTTCTTTCGGCAACCAATATTTTAATTCTATTGAAAATTGTTTCTCACAATCCCAACAAATTCTTCTATCTTCTTCTTCCATTTTAATCTATATCTCCTTATAATACTTTTTATCTAAAAAATATTTAAATAAATAAAACTTAGTTTTCCAATAGAATTTAAGATTAAAATGAAGTATAGATATTACTCCTAAAAATATAAATAATCCTAAAGAATAATCACTTGGAAAAATAATAAAAATAATAAAAGAAATTAAAAATAATGTTAGAGAAAAACAACTTATTCTTAACCATTTACAAGCAATTTTATACACATCATTATAATCAAAACTTATCTTTTTCATTTTAAATCCAACCTCTTTAATAATCCAATTAGTTCATTTAATTTATCTGCATTTTTATTTATCCCTTTGATTAATCTATTAAACTCTCTTTGAATACACTCATCTCTTGTCTTGTTATTTTCTACTAACTCTTCTATTGCTTCTTTTAATTTTCTGTTTAACATTTTATTTAATCTCCAACACACTATAAAGTTTTGTCTTATATTTATTGTCTAATTTCTCTATAAAATTTATCATAACTCTTTTCTTAAATCTCTCTTTTGCTTGTTTTATATAAACTTCATTTCCATTAAACTCTTTTCTAAATCTTTTTAATTCCTTAATAAGTTTATCTACGATTTCTTTTTCATTTGTCATTTTTCAATATCCCTCACTATTTCATAAAGTAATTCTTTGTGAGTATAACCAAAAACACATCTATCCATCCAATCCATTTCAGTTTGATGTTCTAACATTAATAAAACTTCTTTAATTGTTGTTTCTTTCATTTCAAAAATCCTTAAATTTAATTTTAAATATCATTCTTTCGCCAAACTTATTTAATAGTAATGGGTTACTTCTTACAACATAACCCTCAACATATTTGCTCTTGTTGTCGGCTTGTAATTTCTTTAACCAATAATCATAATCAAAAATATCTTTTCCCTCAATCTTTTTCCACTCAACAAGCTGTATGCCTGTGGCTTTGCTAAACTTTACTAAATCATTCCAATCAAAAAAGTTATCTCCTACTTTAACATCAAATAATCTAAAATGTTTTGTATCTCCATAGGTTTTGCCTTGCTTTTGAATATTATCACCACACGCCTCGCCGAAGATTGTGATTAGAGATTTACTATCTTCAAAATAATTTTTTATCTTTTGCATATCAATATCTTTTATGGCTTCAAAATATAAATGGTGTTCATTATCATCTTTAATTATATCGCTTCGCTTTCTTACCAGAATTTCTTTCTCTGGTGTCAGAATTATCCCACAATTTGTTCCATCAATTTTAGAGGTTACTACAAAGTTTTTTATGTTCTCAATCCCATCTAATTTAGGATTTAAAACACCTTTCACGATTTTAAAGTGTTTATCTCTCTCAAAAATTGTGTATATTTTTGAATACTTAGTTTTTGCTCTTATTTCTTTTGGTTTCATTTTTAATAAATTTTCTTAATTCTTTTGGTTTAAGGTTTAATATTTGTAAAATATATTCTTCAAACTCTCTCCATAATTTACTAATATCCATTAAAGATAAATAACTGAACATATCAACATAAGAATATCCACCCTCGTTTAAGATTTTTCTAATCTTAGTCCAACATTTAAATTTTTTATCTTTCATTTTAAAAAGTAGGACGCAATTTCACGCCACCCCCATAATAATCTTCTAACATATTTTCCTGTTCTCTTCTAATTCTCTCTTGCACATCAAACCCTGTGTCTGTCTGACTATCAGCTTCAACTTGTGCTTCTCTTTCTTGTGGTTTCATTTTAAGTCCTAAAATTTCTTATACTTTCAATTAATTCATCAAATATTTTATTTGTTTCAATATTAGATTTCTTTAAATCTCTTATTAATTTTTCACTTTCTTTTTTACTTTTTTCTTGATTATCTATTATTTTTTGAATTTCTTTTGGAAGTGTCATTTTACTTTAATCGATTTAATAATTTTATCTATATATTTCATTTGGGTTTTATATAACTCTCCCCATTTTTCAATATGTAAGTTTTTTATTCTTGATTGAGTTTCTATCTCCTTATTATAATGACTTAAATAAACAAACTCATCTCCTCTATGATTTAATACTGCGTGTCTTTCAGAGATAGTATCTACTATTAAATTAATCTTCTCATTATAATTCTTCTCTACCTTTTGCTGTTCTTCAAGAGATTTTTTTAAGAGTTTTAAAATCTTTGTATCTTTTTGACATTCCTTACTTTTTGGTTTTTGTTTTGGTTTTTTGTTTGTCATTTTAATATCTCTCTCTCATTTTATTTAATAACTTTTTTAATGGTTTAAAAGTTTTATCTACTTCTTTTTTAATCCTCTTAAAATCCTTAAATGCCTTTTCATATCCATCTAAAAAACCTTTATTATATTCCTTACTTTTTGGTTTTGCTTTTTTGTTTTCCATTTTTTATTATTATATTAATTGTATAATTCTTTTATATAATTCTTCTCTTTCTTTCATTAATAATTTTATCTCTTCCTCTCTAATTCTAACTAAACTCTTATAAAACTCATTAGTGTTTGTAAGATTGGTTATTGTTCTCTTATAATTTTCTTGTTTTTCTTCATTCATTTTAAAAAAGTTCCATTTATAATTGCACTACCCAAAATAATTAAGGTTAAAGTAATTATCCCATAAATTAATCCCTCTTTTAATAAATGGTGTTTATCTATCTCAAATAAATTGTATTTATTTTTCATTTTGTTTTTCATTTTTAGTTCTTTTTAATTTATATTTTTCCCAATCTTCACAATTAATATAAAAAAAATCTTTTAGTTTCTTAAATACATCATCATAACCTTTCATATTCAATATTAACTTATTATACTGATTAGGAGATTTCCTATTTAACTTTACTAACTTATAGATTAAAGAAAAATCCCTCTTTTGAAGATTATCTTTATTTCTAATTTGTTCTAAAATTTTAATTGTTTGTTTTTTCATCTTAATTATTCTATAAATTTAAATCCACAAGGACACTCTATATATTCAACATCTTCCTCGTCAGTTCTAAAAATGAAATCATTTCTATCAGGCATATCTTCCAATCCCTCTAATTCAACACCCTTATTAAAATTACATTCAGGACAACACATTACTTTTTCATATTTTGCTTTTTTGTATTTCATTTTAATAAGTTAAGGTTATTCCCCTTATATTATTTTCATCTACTAAATCAAGTTTAAAATTATCTCTATTTGATAAAACTTTATCTATTGCTTCACCTAACTTACTTAAAATATTTTTTTTATCTGTTTCTACATCTAAAACAAAAGTATATTTTTCCATTTTATTTATTCCCCCCTTTTTAAATAATTCTTTAAAACCATTTTCTATTGCTTTTAATTCTGTTTTACTAAATGTTATCCCTATGTGAGTTTTATTATATCCTTTTTTGTTTTTTAATTGTTTTTTAAATATTTCACTAAACTTGTCTTTTGGAAGCATTATTGAGAGTTCATTTTTATAAAATATAATTTGGGTTTTATCTTTAAGTAATATTCCTTTATACCCTATTTTTTTATTCTCCTTTATTCCAAATTCATAATTTTCTTGTTTTTTCATTTTGTTTATTTCCCCCTTTCATTTAAATTTTCTATACAAACTAATAATAAAAATTCTATTGCTATCTCAATAAGATAAATAAATATCAAATTATTAATTATCATTTTACTTTAATCTCCATAGGTTTAACTTCAACTTTTTCATCTTGCTCGTTGTCTGTGGTTTCACTATCCCATCTTAAAATTCCCATATCTCGTGAGCAATTCCAACATCTATCACAATCTTCATCAATCACGTTCGGCTCACAACTGCAAATCTCACATTTCTGACAACCACCCATTATATTATAACCACATTTTGTTTGAGGACATTTTACTTTATTCATTTTCTAATCTTCCTCAATAATAATTCATCACAATTTAAAAATACTTTATCATTACAATCTTCAATAAACTTTTCAACATCTTCTAAACTTTCTATTTTTTCGTTATCTTCATTTAAAGAATTTTTACCCATTGTGCCTACAAATCCAACAATCCCGATACATAATAAAAAGATAAGTGCTAAAATTAAAAATATTTTTATATCCATTTTCTAATCTGAGAAATAAATTATCTCTCCAAATTTATCTATACATTTACATCTTTGATAAATACTCCACTCACTCATAACTCTTACAAATTCGTAACCTTTTCTCTCACAGATTTTCTTACATAAATTATTATTATTTTTAGTATAACTCTTATCTGCATTATACCATAAATAAGCTAATCCACCAACTATAAAAATAATAATTATAGTTGTTAATAAAATCTTTAAATTATATTTCCAATCTGTCATTTTAATTGTTTTAATGTATCTTTTAATTCATATAAATATCTTGCTATTGTTGTGTTTCTAAGTATTGTAAATTTTTCTATTTCCCTATCAATCAACTTATCAAAATCAAATCTCTCATATTCCTTAACTCGTTTGATAATTGCTTCTACTTCTTCAAAACTATATTTATGTTCATATAAATCTGTTCCTACTTCAATTCCTGTTTCTGCGTTTTGTATTGTTGTTAATATATCCATTTTAACCTCTCCTTTCCTCACTTTGTATTCTTCTATCTACCCAAGCATTAGCTTTTCCACTTTTTATATTTCTACCATAAGATTTTTCAGAAAGTTTAATGGTTTTATATACTATATTAGCAACAGACATATCAATTTTAGTTCTAACTCCTAAATCATTCCAATCTAATTTTCTATATTTTTTAACATAGGCGTTCCATAATTTACCAACTCTCTTTATAATCTCATATTTTTCAGTTTCTTTCAATTTTGTTTTTTCCATTTTAACTATCACTCCCACAAACTAAACAAATCCATAATGATAAAACAATAAAATATATTGCAGTAAATTTATCCCAAAATCCTACAATTATTCCAAATAACCCTATGATTAATCCTATAAGTTTTACTATTTCTTTATATTTCATTTTAACTACTCTTTAAATTATAAATCGGTTTAATTCTAACTTGAATATCTATTGTTTGTTCTAAATGCTCTTTAATATCTTCATAAGTTTTATATGCAAACTTGCTTTCATCTATTGTGCTTTCCTTTATTGAAGTAGAGAATATTCCAACCATAGAATTCTTAAAATCTTGCATTGTAATTTCTCCATTTCTTAACTTATTTTTCATAACGTTTCTACCATACATTCTCCCAGAGCCATGTGGGGCAGAAAAATTATAATCTTTATTAGATTTTCCAACTCCAATAATACTACCCTCTGTCATATTAAAAGGCACTACTACTTTTTGCCCTGTGTAAGATTGAATAGCCCCTTTTCTAATAATATTATCTTCTGCAATAAAATTATGAACACTCTCTATTTTATTTTCTTTAATATATTTTATATCTAAGTATCTTAGAATTATTTTTAACATAGCTTCTCGGTTTAGTTTCGCAAACTCTTGTGCTGTTCTCATGTGAGTTAAATATTCTTCTCCACCATAATTTAGTGGTAAGTATTCTAAATCTTGTGCTACGCCCACCCCCATAGATTTACATAACTCTTTTGCTTTCTTTTGGTGATACTCTGCAACTTGTTTTCCGAAATTTCGTGAGCCACTATGAATTAATAAATATTTATTTTCCTCTTCATCTTTTCCAATTTCTATAAAATGATTTCCACCACCGAGAGTTCCAATTTGATTTTCAAAAGAATATCCCTTTCCAATAACAATTTTTACAGCTTCTTCAATTTTAGAAAATAATATAAAAGGGATTTTTGCTAATTGCTCTTTCATACTTATATCTCTTTTATTAAATCCTAATGGAATATTCTCACGAATATATTTATCTAACTCTTCAAAATTAATATTAATCTTTTTTAAGGGGTATGCAACCACACCACAACCAATATCTACACCAATAATATTTGGTATAACTTTATCTCCAAACTTCCCTGTAAATCCAATTACACTTCCTTTGCCGAAATGAACATCTGGCATAATCGCAACTAAACCTTTAATTGCAGGGCTATCAGCAATTAATTTTATTTGCTCATGTGCCTTGCTATCAACTACGTTTGCGTATATTTTTATGTATGTGTTATTTTGTTTCATTTTGACTACCAATTTAATTGTTTAAAATAAAGGACTATAATATTTTTTATTCCTTGCTCTTTTTCCATATCTTCAATTATCTTTAAACTTTCTGAAATATTTTCAGAATTTATTTCCTCTTTAAAATTAATTGTTGCATTTCCAAATCCTTTTTCATGTTTAAAACTAAAAAAATATTTAAATCTACAATCATCTTTTTTTTGTTTCTTTTGTGTCATTTTATAAATTATTATTTAATCTTTTTTACTTCTACTTCTACATAATCTTCCATACCAATTTCTTCTACAACATCATTAACTTTCTGTAAGAGGGTGTAAAAAGATTTTAGATTTATTTTATCACATTTTAATTCTATTTTCTGTTTTACCATTTCAAAACATCTCCCCACCTTTCAAAAATTCATATTCATTAGCAATAATAGTTTCTTTAATTGCTTCATCACTCATAAGAAAATCATGTTGTTTTCCTAATTCTTTTAAGAACGTCTGCAATTTTTCTTTAAGTTTATTGTTTATTGTTTCCCTGTATTTAGAATTATTTAATTCTTCTTCTGCTTCTCCCTCATCATTAGAATAATAAAAATATATACTTCCATCTTCTTCATAAATTTTTAATTCAACTTCATCTTTTATTTTTTCGTTTTCAATTCCAAATAAAATCTGCTCTTTAGAAGTCAAAAAAGATTTTAAAATCTTCTCGCTATCTTCTACACTTGGCTCGTCCATAGTTATTGTTCTGTCGTAAATATCAAAAAAGAAATTCTTACACTCAATCCCAACTTTCCCTAATCTGTCTGCAAAATCATCATACATAAATTCCCACCAATCAAAATCAGTATTAATTGTCTGCCTGTCATTAATTGCTTTCTCTTGGGCTTCCTTGCTTAGTTCTTCAAATTTGTATATTTGTATTGTTTCTTTTCTCATTTTTCTTCCTCTATTGAATTTATAATCATCTTGTCATACTTCCAACCTTTTTTAACTCCTAAATCGTTCTCCTTTAATTCTCCAAAACTTTTAATAATTTCTGTGTGAGTTATTTTTCCACCACTCTTTAAAAATATGGTAGCATTAACTTTATATGTTTTTTGTTTTTCCATTTTATTTAAAATATTATTTATAATCCTCTTCCTCAAACAATTTTCCATCAACCCCATAATTTTCTCTATCAAGCCCTTGCTCGTATTCTTCTGTTGTTAAAATCAAAACTGCATTTTTTGTTTTTATTCTTATGTATTCCATTTTAAAAATTATTATTTATTATCTTCTCCATATCCTTACGCCAGATACCGACATTTTAATCCTCTTCCTTTTTCTTCAAATCTCTTAAATTTAATTTTGTTAAATCTTCAACTTTATCAAAATCTAATTTTATGCTCTCTTTTAATTCTTTAAATCTCTTGCCTTGCTTTGCTTGTATTGTTATGCTTTGAAATAACTCATGGAATAATAAACTTAATCTATGATAATTTAAACTAAGTTTCTCAATCTTATTTAATAAACTTATAATCTTATTATCTCTTATTCCAATTTCTTGATATTCACTTTGTTTCATTTTAAAATTTTATTTCTTATAAACTCACTTAAGGATATATTTTTTTTAAGGGCTTTATTTTTAATTAAAATTTCTTCTTTTATATTAACTTTAAATGTTAATATTCTTATTCTTGATTTTCTTTTTTTAATTTCTTTTTTAAGTTTTTTAAGTTTTTTTCTTTCTTCTAAAACCTTTTTAAGTTCTTTATCTCTTTTAGTTAAAAGGTTTTTTTCCTCTTCTGTTAATTTTGTTTTTATATCCATTTTAAATATTATCCTCTAAGGTTTTTAAATCTTGCTCTAAATCTTTTATAATCTCTTTTCGTATCTTTCGTGTTCCCCTGTCTTGCTCTCGTTTGTTAAGTTTATTTAAAAACTTAATTCTCGTTCTTAACATCTTTTTTTCTGTCATCTTTGTAAAATATAAAAATAAAAATAAACTATCTTAATCTGAAATTTATTCTGCAAGATTTTCTGCTATTTCTTCTCTTGCATTATAAAGTTTATGATTATCTAAACAGATTTTTAATTCTCTTACAAAATCCTCTCTTTTTAATCTGTTGTCTTTGTTTGGCTCTATTTCGTTTAAAAGTTTTCCTGTTGTTGTGCTTATTTTTCCATTATCATTTTTAAAACTATTCTCACAACATTTAAAACCATTTGTGTCTTTAAAAGCTACAATAGTTTTATAAGAAAACCATAAACTTAAACTACCAATATCTACACGATTTTTATTTATTGTGCCTAAGTTCTTTAAACTTATTATGTTTTGTATTTCCATTTTTATTTTAAGTCAAACCTCCTTTCAATAATTTTTTTTTATTATATTCTTTTCTGCAACCCTCACTGCAAAAAATTAAACCCTCTATATTTACAAAATAATCACCAAATCCTCCAATTTTACACCCACAATTAAAACATTTTTTTTCTTCCATTTTAATAAACTCCTGCTATATCAAAATAATCTTTATCAAATTGTTTAATATAATTAAAAAAGGTTTTCTTCTGTTCGTTTGATAAGTTTTTAAATAAATCTCTAACTTGTGAGTTATTACCATTTATTTGGCTATCTATTATATAATTATAATAATCTTCAATGCTCTTAAATTCATAATCTTTTAATAGTTTTTTACTTATCATTTTATTTTAAAACCTCTTGTATTAATTCTTTTAAATTATCGTTTCCATTTACCCAATCATAATAAGTTATATTATTTATATTATAAACAAAAAAATTTAAAACTTCTGCATTTAAATCTTTATTTTCTACAAAACCTAAAAAACCAATATCTATTTTAAGTTTATGTTGTCTTTTTATTTCTTTTATTAAATCTTGTTTTGTTATCATTTTAAATAATCTCTTTAAAAGTTAAAGGGAGTTTTTAAACTCCCTCTAAGGTTAATAAAAAGAAATGTTTAATTTTTCGTTGTCTATACCCTTACGCCAATAACCGACAAATTAAATAAGGTTTGATAAAACCCCAAAAATAAAAAAGGGGTTTTTACCCCTTAGAATTAATTAAAAACAAAATTAAAAGCGTCTAAAACTCTTGTAAATTCGTATAGCTGTCTTGCTCTTGCGTCCATATCAATCTTATTATTTATTAAGTCTTGTTTCTCTTGTGGATTAACTACAATAAAATTAAAATGCTTTTGGCTATTTCTTATAAACGCCTGTCCTACACTTAGCTTTTTTACAGAATAATTCCCACTTGAGAAATTGAAAACATCTGTCTTATATTTCTTAAAAATCCACTCTTTAAAATGTCTTGTTTGCTCTAAAACCAACGCATTAACATTTTTTAAAATATGGTTTAATCTGTTTCTTGTTCTGCTTTTGTTTTTAGTATCGTATAAATTCCTTAAAAAATACTTACTAACTTTAAAACCGAAATTGTTTTCTAATTCTAAAACCAAATTTAAAAACTTCTCGGCTCGGTTTGTCTTTCTTCTTCTGCTGTTTAAAACTTCTGTTAATTCTGTTATAACTTGCTCATAGCTTCTTGGCTCGTCTGCCTGTGTTTGTTGTGTTATCATTTTATTAACCTATTT
>SDBU01009238.1_pt1 | contig 11090 bp, 14 predicted proteins | sample 2277071 | NCBI WGS metagenome assembly SDBU01 (sample SAMN10397929, study PRJNA504765) | marine sediment metagenome | isolation source: marine sediment core GS08_GC12, 126 cmbsf | place: Arctic Ocean: Gakkel Ridge, Loki's castle | collected 2008 | reverse complement strand
CAGGTATCTTCTCAGGTTGTGGAGAAGGTGCTGCCCTGGCTTTTCTTACCGCTGCCTTAGCAGGCTTTTCCTTCACCTCTACGGCGGGTGTTTCCTCAGCGCTTACCTCAGCTACTGGTTCGGCAGGTATCTCCTCAGGTTGTGGAGAAGGTGCTGCCCTGGCTTTTCTTACCGCTGCCTTAGCAGGCTTTTCCTTCACCTCTACGGCGGGTGTTTCCTCAGCGCTTACTTCAGCTACTGGTTCGGCCTCCTCCACCACCTCTTCCACCTTAGACTCTGGCAGAATCTCACCTTTGTATATCCAAACTTTTATCCCAATCCGACCCATCGCGGTTCGCGCTTCAATAAAGCCGTAATCAATATCAGCCCGCAGCGTATGCAAGGGCACTTGACCATCATGCATGCTCAGGCGGCGGGCTATCTCAGCACCACCTAATCTACCGGCACAACGGACTTTCATTCCCTTGGCACCGGCCTGCATGGTGCGAAGCATTGTCTGTTTCATAGCCCTCCGGTAAGCAATACGGCGCTCAATCTGCTCAGCTATTGCCCTAGCCACTAGATAAGCATCAAGCTCGGGTTGTTGAATCTCTTGGATATTCAATTGAATTCTCTTCCCAATCAGCTTCTCAAGATAGCGCCTCATTTCATCAACCCTTTGCCCTCCGCGCCCAATGACAATGCCAGGCCGGGCGGTATTGATAGTTACCGAAACCTGATTTGCCTGACGCTCAATCTCCACTAAAGAGATGGCAGCATCAGCATACCTCGATTGAATAGCCTTTCTCAGTTTTAAGTCTTCCTGCAAAAACTCGGCATAATGCTTATCGGCATACCATTTGGCTTGCCAATCACGTATCACGCCAAGCCTAAAACCTATTGGGTGCACTTTACGTCCCATTAACTCTCCTGCTCGGCAACAATAACTGTAATATGACTGGAACGTTTCAGAATAGGGCTTACTCGCCCTCGCGACCTAGGGCGAAACCTCTTCAAGGTTCGCGCCTCATCAGCAAAGATCTTAACAATCTTTAAATCTGAAGAGGATATCTGAAAAACGCTCTCAGCGTTAGCTGCCGCTGATTTTATCACCTTGGCCACAACCCCAGCCGTCGGCGAAGATGTAAACTTAAGCATGATCAACGCTTCATCTACCTTCTTACCCCGCACTATATCTACCATCAGGCGTACTTTACGAGGTGATACACCCGTATCTTTAGCTACTGCTCTTACTTCCATTTCTTAATACCTGTATACCCTACCTAAAGCAAACAAACTAGAACCTACTGTCTCCTTCTTACCTGAGAAGTCCTTTCTGACTTAGAGATATGCCCCCTGAAGGTTCGCGTTAAAGCAAACTCACCTAACTTATGCCCTACCATATTTTCAGTAATAAAGATAGGCACATGCCTCCGGCCATCATGCACCCCAATAGTAAGTCCTACCATCTCAGGTACGATGGTAGACCAGCGCGCCCAGGTTTTTATTACCGCCTTCTGCCCAGAGCGGTTGAGTGTTTCCACTTTTTTCATTAGTTTGACATCAAGGGCCGGCCCTTTTTTAGTTGACCTTGACATTTTTACTTACTCCCCCGGCGCTTAACAATCATTTTATCCGAAGCCTTACGTTTACGAGTTTTATAGCCCAGAGCTGGTTTACCCCACGGTGTTTTAGGACCTGGCATGCCTATTGGTGACCTACCTTCCCCACCACCATGAGGATGGTCACGCGGGCTCATAGCTGAACCTCTCACCGTTGGTCGCCAGCCCATCCACCGTTTACGACCTGCCTTACCCAGCTTAATGCCCTGATGTTCAACATTTCCGACCTGTCCGATTGTAGCCACACAATCACTGTGGATACGCCTCGCTTCACCAGACGGTAACCGAATTAAGGCATATTCACCTTCCTTGGCTACTATTTGAGCTGCCATCCCGGCACTACGCACTAACTGCCCACCTTTTCCCTTCTTTAACTCAATATTATGTATTACCGTCCCACTTGGGATTAGCTTTAAAGGTAAGGTATTCCCGGTTCCTATTTCAGCATCACTACCTGCCTTTATAATGTCACCAACATTCAGTCCTAAGGGGGCAAGGACGTAACGCTTTTCCCCATCAACGTAGTAAATGAGAGCAATACGTGCCGAACGGTTGGGGTCATATTCAATGGCCGCCACCCTACCAGCAACCCCAATCTTGTCCCGCCTAAAATCAATAATACGGAGCTTTCGCTTCGCCCCGCCACCACGGTGACGAACCGTTATTCTCCCCTGACTGTTACGCCCGGCTTTCTTTTTAAGGGGTAATAGCAGGGATTTTTCTGGCTTGCCTTTGGTTATTTCCTCAAAAGTAGCGCCAGTCATACCCCGCCTACCAGGAGAGGTTGGGCGATATATCTTTAGTGCCATTTCTTAATATAATCTCCTAAATTTTTCATAGCAATAACTTTCACTAGCAAATTCTACCCCTTGGTTATTAAACACCTTCAAAGAGTTCTATCTTATCCCCCGGCTTGAGGGTAACAATCGCCTTTTTCCAAGGATGGGCTGGGAGTTGCCATCTTCCCCGTCTTCGCCTCTTATCAGCTACTGTCATCACATTAACTGAGCTTACCTTGACGTTAAATGCTTTTTCCACTGCTTGCTTAATCTGGGGTTTATTAGCTTCCCCAGCTACTTCAAAAGCATATTTGCCGTGAACTTGAAGAGCAGTAGACTTCTCAGTTATCAACGGACGCCGCAATATCTCGTAAAGGTGCATCACTCTCTCCCTTAGACAATCTTTCCCCCCACAACTCTTCTGCTTTGCGCACTGCCGCCACAGTCATCAATAGCATCTTATTGGAAAGGATGTCAACCACATTAAGTAAGCTGGCTGGCGTTGTCTTAATTCCTGGCAAGTTACGGGCTGATTTAATTACGTCCTCTTCAGGTGCAGAGGTAACGATAAGAGCCGAGGAATCCACGTCTAGCGCTGCTAAAATCGATAACATCTCCTTAGTCTTAGGCTGCTTAAGCTTCAGTTGCTCCAAAATAATTAACTCTTCGTCTCTCACTTTTGCCGATAGGACACATCTTAGAGCTAGTCGGCGCATTTTCTTAGGCACTGCTTGTCGGTAGCTTCTTGGTTTGGGGCCAAATATGATACCCCCTCCCCGGCGCAGTGGTGACTTTATACTGCCAGCCCGAGCATTACCAGTACCTTTCTGACGAAACAACTTCCTGGTGCTACCGGAAACTTCACCACGAGTTTTAGTACTGGCCGTTCCTTGACGAGCGTTTGCCCGCTGTCTTACCATTACCTGATGCACCACTGCCTGATTAAACGGCACACCAAAAACATGCTGGCTAATCTCAATATGGTCAACCACTTCTCCAGCTAGGTTACAAACTGGAACTTGCACTTGTTACTTCCCCTCACTTGATTTCTTTATCAGTAGTAGCCCATTCCTAGCCCCGGGTACTGCCCCTTTAACTAACAGCAGGTTACGCTCAGGATCAGCTTCAAATACTTCTAAATGACGCGTTGTTACCCGATCACCTCCCATACGTCCTGCCATACGCGTCCCTTTGAATACTCTACCAGGGGAGGTAGTAGCCCCTATAGAACCCCCGTGACGGTGTCGGTCAGATTGCCCATGCGTTTTGGGTCCACCAGCAAAATGATGGCGTTTTACTACGCCAGCAAATCCCTTGCCTTTTGACACCCCAGTAACATTAACCAGGTCGCCTTCCTTGAACAGGCTAACATCAACCCTGTCTCCAACTTCAACAGCTTCAGCATCGTCTACTCTAAATTCTCGGAGATACTTAAATTGCCCCAGCTCCTTGAGATGTCCCCGCTGAGGAGATTTAAGATGCTTCGTTTCACCAAAGCCAAGCTGAACGGCATTATACCCTTCCTTAGCAGCAGTTTTAATCTGTATTACAGCACACGGGCCAGCCTCAATAGCAGTTACTGCCTCTATTTTACCATTATCTCTGAATATCTGGGTCATACCCAGCTTCCTGCCGATAATTCCTTGGAGCATATCCTTAGTTACCTTTTTTAAACTAACAGTTACTTTATACTTAGTAGCGCTTTTCTACTTATCTAGCCGCACTACACTTGTTAGTGTTTTTTAGCCTAACAGCTAAGCTAGACTTATTATTGCCTTTCACAGTTTAATATCTATCTCAACCCCTGAGGGTAGGTTCAATCCAGTCAGAGCGTCTATCGTTTTGGAGGTCGTTTCTATAATATCAATAAGACGTTTATGGGTTCGAATTTCAAACTGCTCCTGCGAGTCCTTATCAATAAACGGAGAGCGGATAACACTGAACTTCTTAATACGGGTGGGTAGAGGCACTGGCCCAGAAACAACCGCTCCAGTACGTTCTATTGCCTCGACAATCTGCTCAGCAGCTTGGTCAACTAGCTTATGGTCAAACCCTTTTATCTTGATACGAATCTTCTGTTTAGGCATATTTTGCCGCCCCTGTTTTATCAGCAACTTGAGCTACCAGCTCAGCCGGTAGCCCCTGATAGCGATGAAATTCCATGGAGTGGGTAGCTCTACCCTGAGTTTGTGACCTGAGGTTGGTAGCATAGCCAAAGGTCTCCGCTAAGGGTATCACGGCATAAGCAGTGGATATCTCGCCGTGTGTCTCAATAGACTCAATATGTGCCCTCCTTGAATTGAGGTCACTTATGATATCACCAAGAAACTGCTCGGGTGTAACCACCTCCAGCTTCATGATTGGCTCCAAAAGGATTGGTTTGGCTTTAACTACACCATTCTTAAGCGCTATTGAGCCCGCCATCTTAAAGGCTAACTCCGAGGAGTCAACCTCATGATAACTACCGTCATAAAGGGTTGCTTTAATATCCACCACCGGATAGCCAGCCAATACCCCGGTCTGCGTAGCCTCTTTAATGCCATTCTCAATCGCTGGGATATATTGCCTGGGTATGGCTGTACCCTTAATACGATTGACAAACTGAAAACCGCTGCCACGCTCCGCAGGCTCAAGCTCAAGATTGACATGACCATATTGACCATGCCCCCCGGTTTGCCGAACGAATCTACCCTCAGCTCGCACTGGTGTGGTGATGGTCTCCCTATAGGCAACCCGTGGCTTACCTACCTTAGCGCCTACCCTGAATTCACTGAGTAACCTGCTTACTATAACCTCCAGGTGAAGCTCACCCATACCGGAGATGACTGTCTGTCCTGTCTCCTGGTTATAAGTTACCTTAAAAGTAGGGTCCTCCTCGGTTAACTTTTGCAGGGCTTCTCCCATCCTGTCCTGGTCAACCTTTGTTTTGGGTTCAATAGCAACAGAGAGCACTGGCTCGGGGAAACGAATAGATTCAAGAAGCACCGGCCGAGAGGGATGGCACAGGGTATCGCCGGTAAAGGTATTCTTAAGACCTAGGGTAGCCACGATAGCCCCGGTGTCTGCCTCACCTATCTCTACACGATGATTAGCGTGCATTAATATTAACCGTCCAATGCGCTCCCTCTTATCTCGAGTTGAGTTATATGCCTGTGCTCCCGCCGCCACTTTACCTGAATACACTCTAAAGTAGACCAGCCTGCCCACAAAAGGGTCAGAAACCACCTTAAAGGCTAGCGCGGTGAAGGGCGCCTCATCACTAGCTGGGTGAGTAACTTCAGCACCCCTGACGTCAACAGCCCGCACTGGGGGCATATCCAACGGTGATGGCAGATAGTCTATAATAGCATTAAGTAATGACTGCATACCTTTATTCCTCAGCGCGCTACCACAAAGAATAGGCACTCCTTTATTAGTCAGGGTTACCCTTCTCAAGGCCTCTCTTAACTCAGCAGCAGTAATACTACGGCCATCAAGATAAGCCATCAAAATCTGGTCATCCATCTCAGCCAGCTTTTCAATCAGTGCCTGACGAAATTCGATGCACTTTGCCCGCTCAGACTCAGGAATAGCCACCGCCACTGGTTCTGAACCAAGATTGCCATCAAAGCTCCACGCCTTATTCTCTAGTAGATCAATAGTGCCCTCATATGAGCCTTCGCTGCCTAAAGGTAGCTGAATAGGCAGAGGCTTGGCTCGCAGCCGTTCTTCAATCATGGATATAGTGCGGTTAAAATTGGCACCAACCCGGTCCATCTTATTGATGAAACAAATCCTAGGCACGAGATATCTATTAGCCTGACGCCATACTGTCTCTGATTGAGCCTCGACTCCAGCTACAGCATCGAAAACTACTACTCCCCCATCCAGTACTCTAAGGCTACGCTCGACCTCAGCCGTAAAATCAACATGTCCCGGGGTATCAATAATATTGATGCGGTGGTCCTGCCAATAACAGGTAGTAGCCGCCGCCGTGATGGTAATACCCCGCTCCTTCTCCTGCTCCATCCAATCCATTACGGCAGTTCCTTCATGCACTTCACCCACCTTATAAGTACGGCCGGTATAATATAATATCCTTTCTGTGACGGTGGTCTTACCGGCATCAATGTGAGCGATAAAAGCTATATTTCGTATGTCCTCTAATGGGAAACTTCTGGGCATAGTCCTATCCCTTACCTCGAACTTATCTGATACTGGACTTCTTACCATAACACTAGAATTAATATTAAACCTCTCACCATTTATAGTGAGCAAAGGCTCTATTGGCCTCAGCCATTCTATGTGTGTCGTCACGCTTCTTAACAGTCGCTCCCTGTCCCTTGGCGGCATCACTAAGTTCACCCGCTAGCTTCTCTGCCATAGATTTGCCTGGTCTGGCTCCGGCTGATGCTATTAGCCAGCGTATAGCTAGAGAGAGGCTTCGGTCAGGCCGAACCTCCACTGGTACCTGATAGGTAGCTCCTCCTATTCGGCGTGACTTTACTTCCAGTCGAGGGGTAGCATTCCTTACCGCCTGTTCTAGGATAGTGACCGGGGCTTTAGACTCTCTCTCTTCTATAGTCGTCAAAGCACCGTACACAATCTTCTCTGCCGTGCTTTTTTTGCCGCACTTCATTACTTTATTAATCAAATTGGCTACGATTACACTGTGATAACTAGCATCTGAGGGTATTTCTCTTTTGGTAGCTCGGCTCCGCCTTGACATTCTACCTCCTAAGCACTTTCAGCTACGACTTTGACTCGTTTGGTCCCATACTTACTACGACACTGACGGCGATCAACTACACCGGTAGTATCCAGTGCCCCTCGGATAATATGATAACGAACACCAGGTAAATCCTTTACCCGCCCTCCACGGATGAGGACTACAGAATGTTCTTGCAACTCATGTCCCTCACCAGGAATATAAGCTGTTACCTCCATCCCGTTGGTCAGCCGTACCCTGGCTATCTTGCGTAGTGCTGAATTAGGCTTCTTTGGAGTGGTAGTCTTTACCTGAATACAAACCCCTCGCTTTTGCGGAGAACCTTCACCTTGCACCATCTTGTTCTTCAACGCATTGTAAGTAAAGCGTAAGGCTGGCGTTTTGGTTTTCTTAGTAATCCTCTTACGCCCTTTACGGACAAGCTGATTAATAGTAGACATTGCCTCTCCCTTATCTCACACAATTGAAATGGATGAGCTAAGGCTCATCCATTAACATAATGATAGATTGAACACTGAATCTCAATCTGTCAGTCGTTAGCTGAACTACCAGATACTAAGCGCTAAGTCTACCATAGCTAAAAGCCAATTGTCAACTCTTAATCGGAGATTGTTTAATAGTTCTTCAAAGGTCTTTGCCCCGAAGCTAGCCATCTAGTCTCAAAGCTATTATAAGTTAAACAAAAGCCCGCTAGCCAAAACAACTAACGGGCTTCGCCTTTTGGTCGCTATTAGTAGCAAGACACTATCGCCGAATATAGCTTCAAACTATCTTCAAACTTTACCGACGCGGTATACAGTTCAACCATATGCATAGATTCTCATCTACCGAGCCTCATGATGTGTCGGCTATCTTCTCCTTATGACCATGACTCACGATCAGGTGTTGCATTTTTTATTTAGTTATGTTATTATATGATTGGCTAAGAGCCAATCATGACAATGGTTGAGGAGCCCCCTCCACATAGGAGGAGGCTATGTGTGGATTGTAACCTGTTAGATTAGAGTAACTACGATAGACTAGACCCCAATACTCCTCTCAAATTCTACTTAGTCTCTTCGTCAAAGCGGCCTCGTATAGCCGTCTCCAATGTTACTACAGTTACATTCAATGAGTAACTCTATGTCTATGCTTAGATTTAGCTGTTACATCATTGTCATGTAAGAAACAATAAAAAGGAAAGGAGGTGAGAAAAATAGAAGCAATAATGAGACTAGCATCATCAGTTGATGATGTACTTGACCTGATTTTGGGAAAAGAATTCCCGACTCCAGTGGAACAGATGATAGGACAATACCCATATCTATTCATCTGCTAATTCTAATCCACTGAAGATGCTAGTAAGATTAAAGAATCATTGCTAGCATAGTGTAAGGCTAAAGGAGAGCAACAACAGCTCTCCTAAAGTTTTTTTAGCTTCCCGGACATCATAACGGTTTCTCTACCTGTTAGGGGCAAACTCATAAAAAGACTATTTGACAGAGCCAGCTTGACCATTTATGCTGCATTCTGGTTATTTAAGAAAGGAAATCTAGCTTTGGCCGATTTAGCCGCTCTGCAACAAGCTCTAGGGATATCCTTTAACGACACATCACTGCTGGAGCAAGCCCTGGTTCACGGCTCCTATATTAACGAGAACCCTGACTTTACTCTAGCCTCTAATGGAAGGCTTGAATTTCTAGGTGATGCTGTTTTAGGCCTCATAGTTGCTGACAAGCTATATCAAGACTTCCCCTACTTTACTGAAGGGGGGATGACTAAACTTCGTGCTGCCCTGGTTCGTCGAGATACACTGGCTCGTATGGCAAGAGTCATCAGGCTTGGCGACCATCTCTACCTGGGAAGAGGCGAAGAGGCAAACGGTGGACGGCACAAGTCGTCTAACCTAGCTGCCGCTTTGGAAGCAGTAATCGCCGCCATTTTCCTTGACCAGGGTTCATCTACTGCCAGAGACTTTATTCTAAGGTCGCTTGATACAGAGCTACAGAAAGTAGCTAACCAGGGTACAGGGGTTGATTATAAATCAGAACTTCAGGAACTTATCCAGGCCAAGGAGCAACAGGCACCTACTTACCATCTAATAGAAGAAAGCGGACCGGACCACAGCAAGATATTTACCGTTGAGGTCAGACTAGGTGAAACTGTATTGGGCAGGGGCTTGGGTAAAAACAAGAAAGCGGCCGAGTCTGAAGCTGCCTGCTTAGCACTAAGAAAACTCTTGGCCAGCTTTACACAGTAGCTCCTCTTTGCTAAACTTCAATTGACAGCCTTTATTTATTGTCCAATAACTAGCATAGAGGTTTCACTATGGGGAAAAGAGATTACAGACATAGAGAACCAAAGAAATCGAAAAGGGAGGCTAAAAAAACACCGGCTGCTACTATCCTTCCGTCGCCCATGACTGTGGAAGTAATCAAGAAGGGAAAGAAGGAACGAAAAGAAGAGGGGAAATAAGCCAGATAGCAGCTTATCAACAGCTTCATCACACTGGAGAGTTAAAGACTCGGACTGAGCAAGCTAAATCAATCCTCAAAGAGTGCTGCCTATGCCCTTGCCACTGTGGGGTTAATCGCCTAGCTGGTGAAAATGGGAAATGCCATATCGCGAGTCAGGTCATGGTTTCTAGTTATGGACCCCACTTTGGAGAAGAAGCGCCTCTCGTAGGTAAGCACGGTTCGGGAACTATCTTTTTCACCTACTGTAATCTACACTGCGTTTTCTGCCAGAATTACACCATAAGCCAATTAGGTGAGGGCAATAAGACAGACAGGGAAGAACTAGCCGGGATAATGCTCTCTCTTCAGGCAAAGGGCTGCCACAATATAAACCTGGTAAGCCCAACCCATGTAGTGCCTCACATCCTCGACGCTCTGGAACTAGCAGCTGGTATGGGTCTCCATCTTCCCTTGGTCTATAACTCTGGTGGCTATGATTTTGTGCAAACCCTAGAGTTACTGGACGGGATTGTTGACATCTATATGCCTGATATGAAGTATTCTGACGAAAAAACTGCTGAACAGTTATCCGGGATAAAAGATTATTCAAAAGTAAATAAAGCTGCCATCAAGGAAATGCACCGTCAGGTAGGTGACCTTCAAATGGATGAGCAGGGTATCGCCCAACGTGGTCTTCTGGTGCGCCAACTGGTGTTACCCAACAAACTGGCTGGGACTGAGGAGATAGTGCGTTTCCTTGCCCGGGAGGTCTCTACCAATACTTACTTGAACATTATGGCTCAATATCACCCTTGCTACAAGGCTTTTGATATACCGTCGCTTTCTCGCCCTGTGCATAAACAGGAGTTCCGTGAAGCTATTGACCTGGCTCACCAGCAAGGTCTGCGCAGACTGGACAAAGACTATTTTCCGCTGACTTTAAGGCTTAACTTGAGGTAAAGTGTTGAGTACGACTGATTTAGCCTCTTTTCGGGCGATAGTGTATGGTCACGTTCAAGGCGTCTACTTTCGTGTCTTCACCTTGAGACATGCTGTGGAGCTAGGTCTGACCGGCTATGTGCGCAACTTACCTGGTGGCAAAGCAATAGAAGTTCAGGCTGCAGGGGAAAAAAGTAAGCTACAAAGGCTGATCGATTACATTAAGGTCGGACCACCAGCAGCTAAAGTAGAAGAAGTAGTAACCAACTGGTCAGAGTATACTGGAGATTACTCTGACTTCAGTATTCGCCACTAACCTATTTATGTGACCAACGCATATGACCTAAGCCAAAACCAGCACCTACACCATCAAGCATGAGGAGAAGCTGCAAGAACAGGCTGGTTAAACTTACTACGGTTAAGTATATCAATATACCAAAAGGAACATCAGGTCATTCCTTCACTCTGAAGAAATACTACGGTAGCATCGCTGAAAGGTTGATATGGTTGACATAACGGTGTATATTGTTCTCGTTCAGATAGATAGGTGACACTATAATAGTGTTACTATGAGAATAATAATTGGAGTAATTCCTGGAGCTTGTCACCTGGCAAGGCTTCAGCTTGA
>SDBU01009237.1_pt1 | contig 11090 bp, 11 predicted proteins | sample 2277071 | NCBI WGS metagenome assembly SDBU01 (sample SAMN10397929, study PRJNA504765) | marine sediment metagenome | isolation source: marine sediment core GS08_GC12, 126 cmbsf | place: Arctic Ocean: Gakkel Ridge, Loki's castle | collected 2008 | reverse complement strand
TTCAAATCCTGCACCGCCCATTTGCAGACAATGAGCCGAGGTAGCTCAGTGGTAGAGCACTGGTCTGAAAAACCAGGTGTCGGCAGTTCGATTCTGCCCCTCGGCACGTCCAAATAAAGCTTCAATATTCGTGACCTGCATTCCTCGGCCACTTCTATTTTCGCTTTATTTCTCCTTTTCAAAAATTCCTTTTTGGGAATTTTTGAGCTTTAAGAAAGGGGTGTATATAGGAAAAATTATGTCTTTATCAGAAATTTTAGATAATATTAAAAAAATTTTTTCTCCAAAATTTCTTTTTCAAGCTCAAATTAATCCCCAGAATCTGAGATTGATTTTGATAATTGCCTCAGCAGTGTTAATCTTGGCAATCTTGATTAAAGTTTTTGCTTTTTTAAAATTCAAAAAAGATAAAATCCGGACCAAATTATATGGAATGATATTTGCCTGGCTTGTCACGATCACGGTTTTAGGAATTTTCTTTTTATTTTGTGGCTGGCAACAGATTGGATTTTTGGCAATGTCATTCTGGTTAGTTTTTTTGGGGTTGCTATTTTTAATTTGGGGGATTATAATATTGATTTATAGGACAAGAAAGTTTCCCACCGAATTAATTGATTCCGAATATCAAAAGAGAAAAGCTAAATATTTACCAAAACCGAAAACAAGGAGATAAGAGTGCCTAAAATAAAAGAAGAAAAAATGGAAAAATTATTAAAAAAGCAGGCAAGTTTTTTGCCATACAAAAGAGGTGATAGCGCCGAAGGGGCAATAATTTCTAAAACCAGAAATAGAATTTGGATTGAGGTAGAGGGTAGGGGGTTGGGTCAGGTTCCGCCCCGCGAAATTCCAGCAGATACTGAAGATTTAAATATTGGCGACAAAGTGATCGCTTTTGTTTTGGAACCTGAAGATAAGAAAGGAAATATTATTTTATCTTTAAGAAAGGCAGATCGAGAAAAAGTCTGGTTGAATTTAAAGAGAAAATTTGAACAGCAGGAGAATCTGACAATAAAAATTACCGAAGTCAATAAAGGTGGTTTGATGGCTGAAGTCTCGGGGGTTAAGGGATTTTTACCATTATCACAATTGGCTGCCGAACATTATCCCCAAGTCGGTGGCGATAAAGATAAAATTTTATCAAAACTATCTGAATTAGTTAGCCAAAAATTAGATGTTAAGATTATCGGCCTTGATCAGGCAGCCAATAAATTGATTTTTTCTGAGAAAAAAGTCGCTTCCAAGCTCGATGAAGATAAAGTCAAAAAACTAAAAATTGGCCAAAAAGTTGAAGGAACCGTTTCGGGCGTTGTTGATTTTGGTCTCTTTATTAGATTTCCAATCGAAAAAGACGCCTCTCAAGAATATGAGGGTTTGGTTCATATTTCTGAAGTTGCTTGGGGAAAAATTGATAATATTAAAAAAGAATACAAACCAGGAGATAAAGTTAAAGCTGAGGTTATTTCAATTGATGATGGTAAAGTTTCTTTGAGTATTAAGAAATTATTGCCTGATCCATGGCAGAAAAAAATCAAAAAATATAAAGTAGGCAAGAAACTTAAAGGAAAAGTCACCAGGGTGACTCCCTTTGGCGCTTTCGTAGAATTAGAAAAAGATGTTGAGGGTTTGGTTCATATTTCTGAAATTGGAGATGGCCATATTGCCGATCCGCGCGAAGTTTTAAAAGAAGGGGACAAAAAAGAATTTGAAGTGATTTCAGTCGAGCCAGATGCTCATAAAATCGGTCTGAGTTTTAAAGATATTGGAAAATAAATTGGAGGGAATATGGAAATAAAATGGTTTGGTCAATCTTGTTTTGAGGTAAAAACTAAAGAAGCAACTTTAGTTTTTGATCCATATTCTAAAGAGATTGGTTTGAAATTGCCAAAATTAACAGCTGATGTTGTTCTAGTCTCTCATCAGCATTCGGATCATAATAATGTTGAAGCTGTTTTGGGAACGAGCAAAGATAAAAAGCCATTTGTGATTTCAAATCCCGGCGAATATGAAGTTTCCGGAGTTTATATTTTAGGCATTTCCAGTTTTCACGATAAATCAGAAGGTTCAGAGCGTGGGCTAAATACTATTTATAATCTTGATGTTGAGGATATCAGGCTTTGCCATTTGGGTGATTTGGGGCATAAGCTCTCAAATGGAGAATTGGAGAAAATTGGCGATGTTGATATTTTGTTGGTTCCTGTCGGTGGAAAATATACAATTGGTGCCGCTGACGCCGCTTCTGCAATCAATCAGATTGATCCTAAAATAGTAATTCCAATGCATTATAAAATTCCCGGTTTGACTGTTGATATAGATGATTTGGAGAATTTTGTCAAACAAGTGAAAGTTTCTAATTTGGAAGGGCAGGACGCTTTCAAAACAAAAAAAGCCGATTTGCCCACCGAAGACAGAGAAATAGTTATTTTAAAGGCCAAGCATAAAAAATGAGTCCTTATAATTTTTCCAAGATCTCTAAATTAATTTTGCAAAAAAATAAAATATTGTTAATGAGTCATAAAGATGGTAATTCTGATGGTGATGCGATTGGTTCTTTGCTGGCTTTAACTTTGAGTCTGCGAAAGTTGGGCAAAACAGCTATTCCAGTTTTAGAAAAAAAGCCCAAGGAGACATTTGGCTTTTTGCCTCATCTGGGAAAGATTAAGAATTTCTGCCCTCAAGATGTGGATTTAGTGATTTTGATAGATTTTGCAACTAAAAAGAGGGCTTCATTTCCCGAAGATTTAGAGCAATTTTTGGCTCAAAAAATTCCCGTAATTGTGATTGATCATCATCCGGCCGAAGATTTGTCTAAATTAGCTGAGTTGAAAATGATCGATACCTCAGCTTCGGCGGTTTGCGAGATGTTATATTTTCTGATTTTGGATCTGGGGGTGAAGATTGACAAAGATATTGCCCAGGCATTGTTGGCGGGAATTTTTACCGATACTTATAGTTTTCAAAATCCTAATACGACTCGTCGGACTTTGGAGGTATCTTCGTCATTGTTAGCGGCCGGCGCCCGTTTGAAAAAAATCACCGACAATATAGTCTATGAAAAATCTTTAAAAGAAACTCGGTTGCTTTCCAGGGCGATTGAAAGGCTTTTTGAAAATAGAGAATATAGTATTTTGGTCACTTATTTGACTGAGGATGATCTGAGGGAATTTGGGGTGAGCCCAGAGGATGCTTCGGGAGTTGCTAATTTTTTAAATAGTGTTTCTGGAATTTCAGTGGTTTTGTTTTTGTTGGAAGAAAATGGCGTTATTAATGGCAGTTTAAGGACGAGAAAAGATGATGTAAATGTGGCGAGATTGGCTAAATTTTTGGGCGGCGGCGGACATCGGAAAGCTTCGGGATTTGAAATTAGTGGAAAAATAGTAGCAAAAAATGGTAAAATAAGGGTGGAGTAAAAGAGGGCGAGTGTCGGAATTGGTAGACGATACGGGCTTAAAACCCGTTGGAGGTAAAACTCCGTGTGGGTTCGAATCCCGCCTCGCCCACTAAAAAATTTGACCATTATAAATAAAAAATATTATAATAGATAAAAAGCCCCACTACGCTGAAGCTACGCGGGGCAAGGAAGATGAAATAAATCTCAACAAGGAACTTATTAATAAAATTATGAAGATGAAATATTATTATATTTTAGGTGTACTCTTTTTAGCTATAGCTATAATTGGCGTCTATACTTACGTAGGGACTAGAGGACGAAAACCACTAATAGAGCCAGAACCAACGACAAGTCAAGGAATTTATGGAAAAGTTAGCCTAATTACTGGAAATTGTACGCCTCCCGCTGGGCCCAGTTGTAAAACATCATATATTTCTAGAACAATATATATTCGAGAACCTGTTACGATAAAAGCCATGGAAAAAGGCTATTTAAAAAATAAAACAAATCTGGCTAAACAAATAAAATCAAATAACAAGGGTTTTTACGAAGTTGAGTTATCACCAGGAACTTACAGTGTATTTGTAGAAAAAGAGGGTAAAGAATATTGTGGTACTTTTGGTGGACACGGTGAAGCTTGTCAAATCATTCTTGGAAATGAGTTAAAAGAATATAATATTGTAATTAATCGTGCTGTTTGGTAAGCCCGAGTTTTTGCGTCATGCCGATTTACCCAGCAACTTTACCCCTTTTGTTTATTGACAGCTATTATCTGGTATGTATTCGTTCGTCCTACTATAAACTACTATTGGAAAAGCTCCCTTTTGGTGGTTTTTTAAAAGAGAATTAGCTGCCAAAGAAAAACTTGAAATTGTTAAATAACGCGGTGAAGCCGCTCTGAATTTTTTGGGGCTTCATCGCCGCCGAAGGCGGCGAAAAGTGTTCGAACTATCTTTAATATAGGGCATATTTGAGTACTACGTTGAGTGCTGGATACCCTGTAATCTAAGTGGTACAGGGTAAAATCCAATGGTGGTAAAACACCGTGGGAATTCGAGTCTCCCCCTCGGCACCAAAGTTCTTTTTGCCGCCTTTTTAAAATCGGCGGTTTTTTATATTAAAAAATTTGCAAGATTTTGTAGATTTGTTATATTAGTTAATGAAAGAGGTTTAGCAAAAAAAGGGGTTTAATGGCTCAAGACCCTGTTATTAAAAGTTATGTGCCTTTGGACGACGAAGACAAGATAGAAGAAAAGGATGAAAAGGAAAAGCCCAAAAAAGAAGAATTTTCATTGGAGGATGAGCGAGCTTTTAGTGTGGGCTTGATCGCCCTAATTATTATTGTTGTAATAGGCGCAGTGATTGGGATTTGGTATTTGGTGGGACATTTTAGACAGGGCAAGGAAACAGCAGAAACTAAGAGCGAGAGCCAGACAGCCGAAACCGAAGAGCAAAGCCCTGAAGTTTTGGGCGAACAGGAAGAAGTAGAATTGATTCCCGAAGAAGAATTTGAAGCCCAGCTTTATGAGGGTGAAACTTACACTGTCGAAGCGGGCGATACTCTTTATACAATTGGGATAAAGTTGAAAGTGGATTGGGAAGATATCGCTGAGGCAAATAATTTAGAGAGACCATATAATTTAAATCCAGGAGAAGAATTAAAGATTCCTAAAGGAGGCGGCTCAAATGAAACGCAAGATTAAATTATTTTTAATATTATTGCTGGTAGCTGGCTTTGGGATTTTTATTTACTTCTATCTCCCCCCGATTTTATCGGATGCAGTTTATCCTTTGGAATACAGGGATTGGGTTAAAAAGTACTCCCAAGAAAGTGGTTTGAATCCTAATTATACAGCGGCAGTAATTTATTCTGAGAGTCATTTTAACCCATCAGCGACTTCGCCAGTCGGAGCGAGAGGTTTGATGCAAATTATGCCCAGAACCGGTTTGGGTATTGCCAGACACCTGGGAGAAGAAGCGACTTATTCCGCTGATAAATTATACGACCCAGAAACTAATATTAGATATGGTTGTTGGTATTTGGGTTTTATGGTGAACAAATATGCCTTTGATAGTAATTTACCTTTAATTGCCTATAATGGTGGAGTGGCTTTGGCTGATCGTTATGCGGTTAATCAGGCAACCTTAAATTCCGAGACATCCTATTATGTAGTTAAAGTCCATAAAAATGAACAGATTTATAATCAGCTATATGGAGGTTGGTGGGTGGAAAAAGAGCCAGAAAAGCCAGCCGAGCCGAAAAAGCCGGATTTAAAAGATTTAATCTTGTCATGGTTGCTGGGCAGAAATTAAGTTAGACAAAATTATAAAAATGACTTCATCGGAATTGAGAGAAAAATTTGTCTCTTTTTTTAAAGATAAAGGACATGTAGAAGAATGTCCCTCTTCTTTGATTCCAAAAGATGATCCCTCGGTTCTATTCACTAGTGCGGGAATGCAACAATTTAAGAAATATTATCTTGATCCGGATAAGGCTAAGGATAAAAAAATCGTTACTATTCAGCCTTGTATTCGCACCTCTGATATTGATGAAGTGGGCGATGAGAGCCATTTGACCTTTTTTGAAATGATGGGTAATTTTAGCTTTGGCGATTATTTCAAAAAGGAAGCAATCGAGTGGGCAAAAGAATTTTTAGAAAAAGAGCTTGGGGTTGAGCCTGAGAGGATTACTACTTCAGTTTTTAAGGGTGATAAAGAGTTGCCTCAAGATAAAGAGAGTATTGAGATTTTGAAAAATTTGGGTTATGAGGAGATTGAACTTTGCGGCCGAGACGAAAATTTTTGGGGACCAACCGGTTCAGAGGGTCCATGTGGCCCGACAGTCGAGTTTTATATTGATGGTATGGAGGTTTGGAATTTGGTTTTTAACGAATATTATAAAACAGCGGATGGTAAATTTGAGCCGTTAAAACAAAAAGGCGTAGATACGGGAATAGGTTTAGAGAGAATCGCAGCAATTATGGAGGGCGAAAAAGATATTTATAAAACGGAATTATTTTGGCCGGTCATTAAAAAAATCGAGGAATTAAGTAGTAAAAAATACAAAGATTACACAAGAGAATTTAGGATTATCGCCGATCATGTTAAAGCGGCGATTTTTCTGGCTTCCGAAGAAATTGAACCATCAAATGTAAGTCAAGGCTATGTTTTACGTAGATTAATTAGAAGAACGATCGTTAAAGCTAGGCAATTGGGCATTCAAAGTAACTTGGCTGATAGTCTCGTTGAAGCAGTGATTCAGGTATATAAAAGTAATGGTCTAATAGAGAAAAAAGATAAAATTATTAGGGATTTAAAAAAAGAAGAAGATAGATTTAAAAAAACATTAAGTCTGGGATTGAGGCAATTTGAAAGGATGGCCGGTGGTTTTGGGGCAGTAGTTTTTGGCGGGGCACCGAAAAAAAGACAAATGAATGGTGGGAAACTTTTTGATTTGTATCAAACTTATGGTTTTCCATTAGAATTAAGTTTAGAAATAGCCAAAGAGAAAAATGTTCCAATAGAAAAAGGGGCTCAGGAAAATTTTCAAGCTGAACTTAAAAAACATCAAGAAATCTCCCGGGCCGGGATGGCGAAAAAGTTTAAATCAGGTTTGGCAGGACATTCAGAAAAAGAGATAAAATATCACACTGCGACCCATATTTTGCATGAGACTTTGCGTCAAGTTTTAGGAGATCATGTAGAGCAAAAAGGTCAGAATATTACCCCAGAACGTCTACGTTTTGATTTTTCCCATCCAGAAAAATTAACCAAAAAGCAGTTAAAAGAAATTGAACAAAAAGTAAATGAAGTTATTGCAAAAAATTTACCGGTCAAATATGAAGAAGTAACCGTTGAGGAAGCCAAAAAACAAGGAGCCAGAGCCCAGTTTTTAGACAAATATAAGGGCAAAGTGACAATGTATTCGGTGGGAGATTATTCCAAAGAATTATGTAAAGGTCCACATCTTGAAAAAACTGGCAAAATTGGTAAATTTAAGATAGTGAAAGAAAAATCTTCAGGAGCTGGAGTAAGAAGGATAAAAGCAATAATCAGCAAACAGTAAACAGTTAACAGTAAACAATAAAAAATTTTAAGCCCACTGTTAATTGTTAGCTGTTACTTGTTAACTGAAACAATGGAGGGGCATGGGATTTTTGGACATCTTTAAATCTAGAAAAGCGAACTTGGGATTAGTTTTAGATATTGGAACTGAGTTTATCAAAGCTTTGATTTTTGAGACTAAAGCTGATACGGCTGAAATTTTGGGTGTGGCCAGGATAAGGCAAAAGTTGACTGAAATGCGCGGCGGCGCGGTTTTGGATATTGAAGGGGTAACTAAAAATTCTCAAAGAGCGATTGAAAAAGCAGAAAGAATGGCCAAGGTTTCAGCTAACCAGGTGATCGTTGGTATTGCCGGCGAATTAGTTAAAGGGCTTAGCACCACGGTTCGCTATTCCCGATCAAAACCTAAAGATAAGATTACCTTTGCAGAACTCAAATCAATTGTGGATAAAGTTCAAAGGCGGGCTTTTGATAAGGCGCGCGAATCTTTGGCTTGGGAAACTGGTCGTTCAGAAATTGATGTCAAATTGGTTAATGCGGCAATAGTTGATGTGAAAATCGACGGCTACAGAGTGACTAATCCTTTGGGATTTCAGGGCAAAGATGTTTCAGTGACGGTTTTTAATGCTTTTGCTCCAATCACCCATTTGGGCGCTTTGCAGACTATTTGCGAAGAATTGGATTTAGAGCTTGTTGCCATTGCCGCTGAACCATATGCTGTAGCCAAAGCAGTCGGCCTGGAGGATTCTTTGGATTTTTCCGCTATTTTTATGGATATTGGCGGCGGGACAACAGATATTGCCGTGGTTAGAAATGGCGGCTTGGAAGGGACAAAAATGATTGCCATTGGCGGTCGTTCATTTACCAAGAGATTATCCCAAGTTTTAAGCGTGCCTTTTGAAACTGCCGAAGAGGTAAAAATTAGTTATTCTAATGGTTTGCTGGATAAAAAATCTGCTAAAATTGTTCGCAAGGCTTTGGTGGCAGATTGTAAAGTCTGGTTTTCTGGCGTAGAATTGACATTGGAGGAGTTTTCGCAAGGAGAGTTGTTGCCGTCGCGGATTTTACTTTGTGGTGGGGCGTCGGCTCTGCCTGAAATTCGCGAGACTTTAAAAACAACAGATTGGTCATCAGGAGTGGCTTTTGCCAAAGAACCAATAATTGATTTTATTAGAATTGAAGAAGTGGCTAAAGTGAAAGACACAACCGGGAAATTGCGGAATCCTCAAGATATTACTCCTATGGCTTTGGCTAATACTGCTTTGGATTTTACTGGCCAAGAAAATGTGGTAGAAGGTATTTTAAATAAAGCAGTCAAATCATTAAGAGAATAGGGAGGCAAATTGGAAAGGGTTTTATATTTAGAGCCTGATGAAGAAATTACTTCAGTAATTGACAGGATGAAAAACTTAAAGGCGAAAAATATCGCCTTAGTCGTTCCCAGAGATGCGGTGGTTTTGCAGAGCGTGGTGAATTTGAAATTATTGAAAAAAGAAGCCGAAGATCTAAAAAAAGAAATGTCATTAGTGACTTCAGATAAAGTTGGTAAAAATTTGGCTGCCCAGGTGGGAATCGCCACTTTTGATAAATTAGAGAACCAATTCTTAGAGCCAGAAGAAGAATTGCCCGAGTCCATGGAAGAGCCTGAAGAATTGGCAAAAGATAAAAAAATAGAAGATTTGGAAAAAGCGGCTGAAAAACCAGAAAAGGCTCCTTTTGAAAAAGCCAAGGTTTCAGAGCCAGAAAAAGAGCCATCTGCACCAAAACCGGCAAAGCCGGCCAAAAAGTCTCTTTTAGGCAGACCCAAGATTAAGTTAAATAAGAAACTTTTGGTTTTTGGGATAATCTTTAGTTTATTTGTGGTTACTTTTGTTGTACTTTTATTTCTCCCAAAGGCGACAATCGATTTAAAGGTTAAAGCTGATAAATTTGAGCATAGTTTTGATTTTGTGGCTGATAAAAATTTGATTGATTTAGACATAGAGAAAAAATCAATCCCGGCTGAATTAATTGAGACTTCTGCCGAAAAAGAAGCCGGGGCCCAGGCTAGCGGTAAAAAGGAAGTTGGCGAAAAAGCCAAAGGCACGGTGACAATTTATAATAGTTATGATTCTAGCGCCCAAGCTCTAAATGCTGGGACAAAACTTTCTAAAAGCGGCAAAACTTTTGTGACCACTAAAAAAGTGAGCGTTCCCGGATTTACTTTTCATCAAGGGAGTCCGGTTCCGGGCACAGTTGATGTTGCGATTGAAGCTGAGAGCCAAGGTTCTGCCTATAATGTCTCAGCTGGCAAATTTTCTGTTGCCGGCTTTCCTTCTAGTCAATTCTACGCCCAATCTTCCCAAGCGCTCTCTGGCGGTTATTCAGAAACAGTTACTGTAGTCAGCGAAGGTGACATTGCCGGCTTAAAATCAAGCCTAACCGATAATTTAACCTCAGAAATAAAAGGACAATTAAAAGAGCAAATTTCAGATGAAAATGAAATATTAGATGGGGCGATTTCAACAGAAGAATTAGAATTTACCGCGTCAGCTTCAGCTGGAGAGCAAAAATCAGAATTCACCGGTAAGATTAAATTGAAAGCTGAAGCCTTGGTTTATAAAAAATCAGATTTTGAAACATTGACTAATGAGAATTTTGCCAAAGCAGTCGATGATGAAGGAAAAGAGCTGGCTGAAGTTGATTTTTCAAATCTAAAAAAAGAGGTCAAATCTGTAGATTTAGAAAAAGGGCAGATAACGGTTTCAATATTAGGAGATGGTTTTGCGGCGCCAAAGCTTGACCAAAAAACTTTAAAATCTAATTTAACCAGTAAAGATAGAATCAGAGCAGAAGAATATTTGACTGGTTTTGTGGAAATTAAATCTGTCCAAATTAAACTCTGGCCTTTTTGGGTGAAAAAGATTCCTTCATTGGAGGAGAGCATAAAAATCAATGTCGAATATGAGCCATCAAGAGAATCTGAGCCAGAGTCGTCCGAAGAATCGTCTGAAGAGTCATCCGAAGAACCACAAGAGGAATAATGATTATTTTAGGCATTGATTATGGCCAAAAGCGAACCGGATTGGCGATTGCCCGAGAAGGGATAGCTTTTGAATATAGGATTTTGACTGCCACTGATGCAGATTCATTGGTCGAGGAAATTGGTCAGATTTGTCAGAAAGAAAAAGTGGAAAAGGTTGTTATTGGTTTGGCTAAAACTGCCACCGGTGAAATTGGTTTTCAGGCAAAAAGAGAGCAAGAATTTGGAGAAAAATTAAAAGCCAAATTAGATATTCCAGTAGTTTTTCAGGATGAAATTTTGAGCACCAGAGAAGCTGAGAGAATTTTAACTGAGCAAAAAATAAAAGGCAAAAAGGCAGTGGCCCAAAAAGATGCCAAAGCGGCTCAATTAATTTTACAAACATATTTAGACAAAAAGAATAAATAAAACTTCTTGACAAAGATATCTAGCTTGTTAACATAAAATTAGAAAGCCAAAATCCTTTGGCTTGAGTTGGAATAATTAGATCATTTATCGCAAGGAGGGATTATCTAATGTTAGACATCAAAGCTGAGCCTAAAACCCACTTTTCTCTCTTGGATGGTTTAGCTATTATCTTAGCCATTATCGCCCTACTCTTCGCCCTCTGCTATA
>SDBU01009236.1_pt1 | contig 11091 bp, 11 predicted proteins | sample 2277071 | NCBI WGS metagenome assembly SDBU01 (sample SAMN10397929, study PRJNA504765) | marine sediment metagenome | isolation source: marine sediment core GS08_GC12, 126 cmbsf | place: Arctic Ocean: Gakkel Ridge, Loki's castle | collected 2008 | reverse complement strand
GTATAAGCATTAAGAAGGAGGGCTCTCTCAAGATACCATCTCGGAGAGCCCCTCACTATAGAAATCTGTGGAGAAACCAATCTTCCTGTGTATTCTTTCTGCCTTCACTGAACCTTTAGATGCGTAGTTTCTGCCGATTCGCTTCTATATGGCTCAACATGGCATCGGCTGCTTTCACCGGGTCTTTTTCAATATTCAGCAGTCCACCAGTCACTCGCCTGCAGTCCTCAGTCAGGAGTTTGACCAAGTCCGGTGCACCGGTAATCGTAGGTACAGGATTGACGTATGTATAGAGCCCTAAGGCAAGAGCAAACATGGCGTCAATAGTGGCCTTCTGTTCCATATATTCAGGTACTGCGGCAACTACGGGAAGGTCTGGAATGGGCACGCCACCCAAAGCACTTGAGATGGCGGCAAGCAAATCGGCAAGGCGTCCGGTATCCGTGCAGGTACCATAACTGAGGACAGGAGGGATATTCAGATGGTTACATAGCCTTTTCAGGCCTGGACCGGCAAATTCACTCGCCTCTACACTACACAGACCGGCGACTTGCATGGCTCCATTGCCGCATCCCATGGAAAGCACCAGAATATCACGTTTAATCAACTCCTTGACTACGGCTACGCTATGCACATCCTGACCATAATCTCTCAGTGAAGTGCAGGAAATAACACCGGCGATGCCTCGCAATGTCCCATCCTTTATTGCCCCCAAGAGGGGGTCAAGCGTACCGCCAAGGGCTTCAAGGATGCTTTCGGTAGAGAAGCCAACCAGGGCTTCTTTTACGGGTAATTGGACAACCGGCTCGACAGAGGCTCGGCGTTCTTTGAAGTTATCGACTGCCATTTGCAATAGTTGAGCCGCCTGTTCCTCAGCTTTTTCCGGCAAATAGTTAATCCGCTCTGTAATGCCTTCAAAGGACACCAGTTCACTTACCGGTATCAGTCTGAACTTATATTTTTGAGCGTACAACGGGTCTACAGGCATGGAACAATTCATATCAGCGGCGAAAAGGTCTACGCAGCCAGAGGCCAGAACTGCTTCTTGCATAATCCAGTTCCCTGTAAAACCGTAGAACACGTCGTCCATCTGCCATCTTTGAATCATCTCCTGCCCGGTCTCAATGTTGGCAATGACACGTAATCCTTTAGCGCCCTCGGCCTTTGCTTTTTCCTGCCATTCCTGTTTCCGTGCCAGTTGAACCATGGCAAACCCAAGAAAAGGTTCATGCCCGTTGGGTAGCACATTAACATAGTCAGGCTCCAATACGCCCAGGTCGACACGCATTTTATGTGGTCTCGGTATCCCGTAGAGGATATCCTGACAGTATTCGTTAACAATCTGGCTTTGATAAGCCATTGCCAGACCAAGACGCATAGCCTTGAGAGCCAGGCTCACGTAGTAACCGTCAACATTGGTGAGGCACGAACTTGTTGCCAGCATCATCTCGCCGTAAATCCCGCCAGGGAAAATATCCAGGTTTTTCCACACTTCTTTTCGCTCCCGGGGAGCTAAAACTTCTACGATTCGGCTTGGTTCATTGTACTTTCGGTTGAAATCAGCCTCGGCAAAATCACACAGGCGAAGGGCAATTTCATTAACTGAGCCAGCGGTATTTACCCCAAGGCGTCCGGCAAAATCCTTCAATTTGTCAGGCTCTCTAATCTCAAATGGCGTTCTTCCCGCAGCTGTGGCTCGAAGTGTCTTGAGCGTTTGTTCCGAGTGGTAATGGTAAGTGGATGCCCCCAAGATGTTTCTGAGCAGCATCATACGCATAGCCATGCCATCGGCAGTAATGCCGCATACCCCTCTCTTGTCTTTAGAGGCATCGGCACGGCAGGAGCCATTTGAACATAGGTCACAGCGAACCCCTGCCTGACAAAAAGGACACCTCTGGTCAGGATTGCCTCCCAGACCCTGGGCCTCGTATCGGTCCCAGATATTATTCATGTTGTCCTTTTTGAGCCTGTCATATACCTTGCGAACAGACTCGTGATAAGAAATCCTGTTTCCTTCCACTGTAACACCTCCTGTCTTAGCTTCAGAACTTCAGGTCACCCCTAATCCCAACGGTTACCTCCTCTAATGGAACATCTTTGCCACTTAAGCGTATTGCCTGTTTTGCCATATATGATAACCCAGAGCAACAAGGCACCTCCATGTGTACTACGGTAAGGCTCTTTACCCGTGAATGGCGTAGAATCTCGGTCAGCTTCTCCTGGTGGGTCTGGAAGTTATCCAGCTTGGGGCAAGCCACCAATAGAGCATGACCTCTGAGGAAGTCCTGATGGAAGCCAGCGTAGGCAAAGGGAACGCAGTCTGCCGCCAGCACCAGGTCAGCATCCTGAAGGAACGGCGCTGCCGGAGGCACAAGGGTAAGCTGAACCGGCCAGTGACTGAGCATTGACTGTTGAGATATAGCATCTCCCAGGGTAACCCCTGTTGCCTCTTGCCTCTCAAACTGAGCAACGGTAGCCGAGGGACAGCCACAGGGAAGTGCCTCTTTAGTATGCTCCCTTTCTTCCGGGTGGTGCTTGACTGCCGCCTCGTCAAACTCCTCGGCTGCTCTCTCCTCAATGGTGATGGCTCCCTGAGGACACTCCCCAAGGCATGCGCCCAGACCATCGCAGTATTTCTCACTAATGAGTTTTGCCTTCCCATTGATAAGCTGTAGGGCACCCTCAGCGCAGGCCAAGATGCAGGCGCCACACCCATCACACTTCTCCTCGTCAATACGGATGATTTTTCTAAGCGTCCCTGTCGTCATGTCATGCCTCCTTAAGATTTAAGGCTTTTTAGTCATTGCCTTGTAACTGTCGCCACCTCTCTTCCCCCAGGCACTGCCGTGCCGAAGCACACCACTCAATACAGGAAGGTATTTTCTCCTTGTAGACACGCTCACCACACTTCTGGCACTTTACCTTCATTTCATCGGAGAATATCTCAACCTCAGCACCACAGTTTGGGCATTTGTATAGTTCCACCCGCAGATTTCTGAAGTCCTGCCCGGGACATTTGATAGTCATTCTTTTCACCTCCTCTAGCAGAAACTTCTATACCAATAGTATAACTTATTGGCATCGCCGACTATGATTTGAATCATATAAAAAGGTTTCAGCCGTCGTTACACCAACGAGACACGTAGAAGTCCACGGTTCTATATTCGTGGCGAACCTTCACTCAGCAGCCTGAGCTTGGTCTCATCAAGAATAATTATCTTGCCACGAAGGGAACGAATAATTCCCCGGTCCTTTAGGTGGCTCATAACCCGGATCGCCGTCTCCGTGGTGGTTCCAGCCATGTTAGCGATTTCCTGCCGGGTGAAGGGGAGTGTGAGGCCAAACCTTGAAGAAAGCATAAGCAGTGTCTGAGCAAGGCGCTGCTCAACTCTTTCCCCGGCCAGGTCCTTAAGGCGACCCTGGGCATCCCGGAGTCGTCCCCCCAGGATATTGATAATTCTTAGGGCTACCTCAGGATGAGCGGAGAGAAAAGACAGAAAGTCTTCTCCCTTGATTCCTAACACCTTCGTGTCAGCTACAGCCTGGGCTGAAGCTGGATAAGGCTTATTCTCAAAGACGGCTACCTCGCCGAACATCTCACCAGGGTCAAAGAAGGCGATGATAAATTCCTTGCCTGAAGAGGAATGTTTGAGCACCTTTATCCTTCCCTCAATGACGACGTAGAAATAGTCGGGGGCATCCTCTTCCCAGAATACGAACTCACCAGTCTTGAGGCTGCGCTCGATAGCAAGCCTGGACAGCTCAGCAAGCTCACTGTCTTTCAAACTGGAGAAAATAAGCGAGCGTTTTAGCACCTCAGCTTTAGCAGCATCCGACAAGGTTACTAACCGTCCTTCGCCAAGGGGCTCTCGGCACAAGGTATGTTGGATATGGATGCATTATAACAGATTGTTCAATACTCTCAAAAGAGGTTGTTTAGCAAGGGGGATTAAAAGGGGCGAATTATATGGGGCCCCCACAAACCTTTGTTTTCGTGGGGTGAAAATCCCCTTTAACAAAATTCTCTTCCCTCTCCCCTTATGAAGGGGAGAGGGATAACAAGGTGGGGGGTTAGTAAACAATCTCATGATTAATAGTTTGGCTTACACTTGCCCCGCTCTAAACCAAGAAGCATACCTGCATCCACACCAAGGATTTTACTAGTATCTTTTTCGGGAGACAAGGTCGGTAGCATAGGTGACAGAGACGAAAAGTGAAAGCCAAAATAGCCCGGTGGTAAGCCTGATAATCACAAGCCAGCAGTCAAAAGAATTGAAGTTATTCACAAAATATTGTACCATGGGCAAGGAAACCAGCCAGAGCATTATACTTGTCCCGTATACTAGTGACATAAGACCCGCCAAATCTTCAACAGGCACTGTGTCATAAGCCCGCCGAGAATAAAAGAAATTATATTTGAGAGGAGAAATCTTGATGAAGTACGAAGGGCTCTTTTCACCAATAACGTTAAGAGGCGTCACCTTTCCCAACCGGATAATGCGGACGTCAATGGTTTCCGGACTGGCCACAGAGGACGGCTTTGTCACTGACGTCCTCAAGGAGAGGTACCAGCGAGAAGCCAAGGGTGAGGTAGGTGCTATTGTGGTTGAAGCGGCAGTGGTTCTGCCATCACGAAGCTCATATAACCTGCGCATTAGCGATGACCGCTTTACTGAGGGTTTGAAAGAGGTGGTCGAGGTTATCCGCAAGGCGAACCCAGAGACTAAGATTGGCGTTCAAATTATGCACTTCCTGAAAATAGCCAGAAGTGGCTGGAGACAGAAGGTGGAAGATTTCAAACCTGAGGAGTTGCCGGTTATTGTCGAGCAGCACGTGGCAGCTACTAATCGTGTATTGTCTGCTGGATTTGATTTCATTGAAATTCATATGGCACATGCTTTTACTCTAGCCTCATTCCTATCCTTGGTCAATAATAGAACCGATGAGTACGGTAGCAGGTTTGACAACAGGATGAGATTGCCGATAGAGGTTTACCAGGCAGTGCGCCAGTTGGTAGGTGATAACTTCCCCCTTGGTATCAGAATAAACGGTGAGGACTTCATTATTGAGGGAAATACCTTGCTCCAAAGCACCCGAATTGCCAGAAGGTTTGCCGAACTCGGCGTTGACTACATTAGTGTTTCTGCCGGTGACAGGTTTGAAGACGCAGCGACGCCTCCCCCAGACACACCCCTAGACCCCATGTCCGGCTACAGCGGACATCGGATGAGCCCATGGTGGTGGTTTCCCGACGGGACACATGTTTACCTTGCTGAAGGTGTTCGCAAATATGTCCGTGATGGCGGATTTGACGTGCCGATTGTTGCCACTGGCAAAATAAGAACGCCACAGCTAGCTGAGGAAATCCTGGAGCAAGGCAAGGCAGACGTGATAGGTTTGTGTAGAGCCCTACTTTGTGACCCTGACTGGCCGATTAAGGCTAAAGAGGGTAGAGATAAGGACATTGTAAGGTGCACTGCTTGTAATTGGTGCCTTGAGGCTGACTCCAGGTATGAAAAGGTAGGCTGCAGTCGCTGGCCAGAAGGCAGCCTAAACGCACCGATACCCTTTCTGCCAAAGCAGGCTAGGCCCAGTGCCCTACCAAGGAGAGCAAAAGCAGCCTAAGACGGAGGTAGCACCATGCCCCCAGACATTATTGAATACAACAAAGAGGATGCTGAGAAATACAGCAAATATAGGTGGTGGCTTGGAATTACCTTCGGTGACATGCTTGATAAGGCATCTGATGTGTATCCAAGGAAGGAAGCCTTGGTCGATGACAGGGTCAGGCTGACTTATTCCGAGCTACGGAAGAGAGTCGATAAGCTAGCCGTAGGCTTGATTAATCTAGGCATCGCAAAAGGCGACACGGTCTTGTTACAACTGCCAAACTGGGCAGAATATGTCTACTCGTTTTTTGCTCTACAGAAAATTGGCGCCATTCCAGTCTTATTGATTTCCGGGTATAGGCAGCTAGAGGTTACTCATCTTTGCCAACTAACTGAGGCAAAGGCTTGGATTGTGCCTGATGTCTACCGCAGGGTTGATTATCTATCGTTTATAGGTGAGGTTAAAAAAGCTAACCCCCAACTTAAGCATATCATCTCAGTGAGGGCAAGCACTGAAGGCGGGGAGTTCACTGCCAGCCTGGAAAGGCTAATGGAGCGGGAATTAAGCGCCGACGACAAGCATAAGTTAGCTACCAGAAGACCTGAGCCAACTGATATTTCTCATATACTCCCTTCCGGTGGCACCACCGGCTTGCCAAAGGCGATTCCACGCACTCATAATGATTACATCTGCAATGTGGAATATGTAGCCAGGGTGGGGGAGATGAACAGCAGTGATACATGGATAGTTGTGGCTCCAGTGGGGCATAATCAGGCGCTACTTATTGGGGTTTCGGGGTGGATTTTTGTGGGTGGTAAACTGATTTTACTGGATTCAACAAGGCCAGGGGATATTTGCAGCACAATTCAGAGAGAAGGGGTAACCTTTATGCCCATCGTCCCCAGCCTACTTAAGAGAATCGTTGACTTTGAAAACCTAGGGGACTACGATTTAAGCTCTTGGAGGAAAGTATCCGCTGGCGGTGAAGCCAGTTCCCCCGAGCTTATCAGGACAGTCTCCGAAAAACTAGGCTGCCAATACATAAACGAATTCGGGATGAGTGAAGGGCTGACGTGCCGAACTAGATTAGATGATGACTTTGAAACTGTTTGCCATACTGTTGGCCGACCATGCTGTCCCTACGACCAGGTTAAGATAATTGATGCAGAAGGGAAAGAGCTGCCTGCGAACACCGACGGGGAACTATCAACAAAGGGGCCGGGCATATTTACCGGTTACCTGAAAAACCCTGAGGAGAACAAAAAGACTTTCACCGCTGATGGTTTCTTCAGAAGCGGTGACCTGGCCAGAATAGATGACTCAGGGAACATAAGAATAACTGGTAGGATTAAAGACATCATCATCAGGGGTGGTGAGAACATTAGCCCGGCTCAGGTTGAGGATGTCTTACTTCCTCACCCGGGTATCGCTGATGTTGCCGTAATTGGCATGCCGGATAAAGAACTGGGGGAAAGAGTCTGTGCTTTTATTCAGCCCGTCGCTGGGGTGAAACTAGACCCTGAAGAGATAAGGACCTTTATGGAAAGTAAAGGAGCGTCAAAGTCGCTAATTCCGGAAAGGTTTGAGTTTACTGATGCCCTGCCCATAACTCAGGCAGGAAAGCATGACAAAAAGGTCCTACGGGAAGAAATCAAGAAACGCCTTGGGCTAGCCTCAATTAAAGAAGGGGGTGCAATATGGAAGCCAGGAAAGTCGGCGTAGTCGGTTGCGGACTAATGGGCACTGGCATCACTCAAGCCTGCGCTCAAGCAGGCTACCCGGTGGTAGTATCAGATATAAATGATGAGCTTGTGAATAAGGGACTGGCATCAATTGACTCCAGGCTGAGTAAGCGAGTGGAAAAGGGGAAGCTCTCCCAGCAGGATAAGGACTCTATCATGGCTCGCATTAAAGGCACCACCAACATTAGTGACCTGTCCCAATGTGACCTGGTCATAGAATCCGTTAATGAAGACCTGGAGCTGAAGAAAAAGGTGTTTGCCGAACTGGATAAGGTTTGCCCCGAACACACTATCTTAGGTTCAAACACATCCTGCTTATCCATCACTGATATGGCGATGGCAACCAAGCGACCAGAAAAGGTGCTGGGGATACACTTCCATAATCCAGCCCCGGTTATGGAACTACTAGAGTTGGTCAAGACTGTCGTCACCAGTGACGATACCATTGAAATCGGCAAAAAATTTGGCGAATCTCTGGGGAAGACGGTGGTTGTTGCCCCAGATATTGCCGGCTTTATTGTAACCCGCTTGCTGACACCCTTCGTACTTGGTGCCGTACGCATGCTAGAAGACGGTATCGCCACCAAGGAGGAGATTGATATCTCGTGTAAGAAAGCACTAAATCACCCAATGGGACCGCTGGAGCTAATAGACCTTATTGGACTTGATACCGAGTACTCCGTCGACCAGATTATTTATGAAGAGACCAAAGACCCCAAATATGCGCCACCTACCCTGCTTAAGAAGATGGTTACTGCTGGCTGGCTTGGACGCAAGACGGGAAAGGGCTTCTACGAGTATAAATAGTATGCTGAATTACTCCGAGAGACTTTTGGCTAGCTCTACAACCAGAGGTAGTCATCCAAGAAAGTGCAGAAATGACTGGATATTCCCATAGCCTAGTATGAGCCCCCGGCTTTTCAGCAGTCGAACCTAGTCAGCCTTGGCTCTTCAGATAGAACTGATAACTTTCTGGGCTCGGCAGGATTCGAACCTACGACCAATCGGTTATGAGCCGACCGCTCTGCCGCTGAGCTACGAGCCCGCAAAGCGGAAGACAGGACTTAAACCTGAGAAAACCTACTTCAAAGAACACTCTGAGACAAGCTAACAACTGCTTGCCTTCTTTCCAAGGTAGATTATAGTTGAGGCTGAAGGACGTGTCAAGCAGATGTGCTGAATATTCCTCATTCAGCTTCCTCACTGCCTCAATCAACCCTACAGGAGCGGTAGGATTCCTTTTTCGCAACTACCAGGTTTGCCGGGGCCTGTGCGGCTACCAGCCGGTCATACAGTATCTCTGATTGGCTTAATAGCCGAGCAGTGCTAAGGCTTTGTCACATGCCTCGCGACCATTGGCGGCATAGGCATCCACTTCCAACTCTTGCGCAACTTGAGGAGTGACTCCCATCCCTCCGTCCAGAGTCTTAATAGCCAATCCCCTCTTTCGCAACGTGCGTGTCACCTGCTCGGCGAGCTTTGCGTGCTCGTAAAAGTACACACCCATAGCGATTACCTGAGCTCTCGCTTTCACTGCCTCGCCGATGAACCGCTTAGGGTCTACCCCCACCCCCAGGTTGATGACGTTGAGACCTGCCCCCCGAAGCATCACTTCTATCACCCTGATACCGCTCTCCTGAACAGAGCCTTTCATTAAACGGCGATTATATACTTGACAACAGTAGCAAGCTCGGTGGTAGAATAGGGGTATGCGTCAAAGACTTAAAAGATTGTATTCACCACAGGCCATCCCTAGTTGGATTATTATTTTATGGAAGATTGCTGAGGTGGGGGATACAATGAGTTCCATTATTGATTGGCTCAGCCCTGCTTGGCAATTTCTCTCCTCACCAGTTGGGACTATTGTGTTACTTCTAATTGGCTTCGGAATACTTATATATCTTGTGGTTAAGCCAGAAAAGAAGCGAAAAGATATGGCAACCACGCAACACAGTCAAGAATTAACCCAAGAGTATATTGCTGAACGCCTTTCCTTTATTCAACAATTGCGGGCTGTTGGAGACCAGTTGGTAAAGAAAGTCCACTTTAACATTCCTGAATCGGCAGCCCATTACTTTACTAAATTTTGTGAAGAGTCTGATGTACGCACTATTGCCCAACCAGACAATATGGCGACCACAGCAATCCGCCTAATAAGCGAACGTTTCCATAACTTAACCTTTCAGTCCCTGGAGAATCAAACGCGAGGCCAAAAACTAACGCCATCAATAATTACTGACGATGATATTAGAAATGAATGCAACAGAATAAGCCAAGCCGTGAGTGAATACAGGCGTCTGGTGAATGAATGGATGAAGTTCACGGAAGCCCTTGTCGAGAAAGAGATACCTAAATTTTGGGAGAAAGCACCTTGGTCTGTGATTATCCACAAAAAATTAGCAGATGACTACGATGAACTCATGGCGTTGGTAAAGAACTTACGCAATGTAACTCCAAGAGCGTTCCAGGATTTGTTACCAAGAGACGACCAACTTACAAAATTTCCGAGGGTATCTCTTTGGGGGTAGTCTAAGAAATGGTAAGTTTCTTGTAGGGGAGATTGTCAGACCGAATAAGTTTAAAGAGTGTGTCTCTGAATAGATACGGATTATCACGATTGTTAAATCGCCATTCTAGCTCGTCTAAGTAGGAATCAAGATGTTTATGGCTGACTTTATGATAAGAACCAACAACAGAACGCTTGAAGAGGCTCCAGATACCTTCAACAGTGTTGGTGTGGACATCACCACGAACCCATTCCTCCGCACTATGGTTGACGGTCTCATGCCTCGTGTCGTGGTCGGCAATCCCTTTATAAGCAGGCCAGTCATCAGTATAGATAGCCTCAGTATCAGGGGCAACATACTTGTCAATGAAGCCATGAAGTGTCCTGCGAGTGGTATCAGGTATTGTCTGGAGTCTTGCACCACCATTTCTTTGCACTGCTCCAGCTACGACAGCCTTATTCCCTTTGTAGCCATGTCCAAAGCCTTTAGCTTTACCACCTACCCAAGTCTCATCAACCTCAATTATGCCCTTCAAGGGGTTAGGACTTCCGTCAGACATAGTAGCCCGTATCCGGTGGCAGAGATACCAGGCTGTCTTGTAAGATACGTCTATGGTGCGTTTAATCTGATTAGCGGAGACACCCTTTTTAGCTTCAGACATCATATAAGCGGTAAGAAACCACTTCCACAAAGGAAGGTGGCTATCGTGGAAGATAGTTCCCGAAGTAACGGAGAATTGATAGCGACATGAATTACAGTCAAAGACATCTTTGCTATGATACCTTGATATGCTCATTGAGCCACAGCGAGGACATGCTACACCATTCGGCCAGCGTAGTTCCTCAAGATAAGCACGGCAATTGTCCTCATCGTGGTAGCGTTCAATTAGGTTTATCAGGTTTATGTCTTGCTTTGTGCCATTCTTTTTGCTCATTGGAGACCTCCTATGCCTAGAAAGAAAAAGAAGCTGACCGAATTAACTGATGAGAAGGTGATAAGGAAGCTTTTCCACAAGAAAGTCGTTGATAAAGCTAAGGAAGTAGCCCATGAAAAAGACTCAAAGTAGTTATAATTCAGCTTCATATACTAAGTATAGCATAGATTTAACCTGTTGTCAAGTATATAATCGCCCATTGTTGTTGTCCAGCGAAAATGTCACCCTAATTGTTCAGCGAATTTGTCACCCCCTATCGATACTGACTTTAAAAGGTTTGCGCCAGGGATGGTCTGGC
>SDBU01009235.1_pt1 | contig 11091 bp, 9 predicted proteins | sample 2277071 | NCBI WGS metagenome assembly SDBU01 (sample SAMN10397929, study PRJNA504765) | marine sediment metagenome | isolation source: marine sediment core GS08_GC12, 126 cmbsf | place: Arctic Ocean: Gakkel Ridge, Loki's castle | collected 2008 | reverse complement strand
GGCGCCTGCCTTAATTTTCTTAGCTAACCTCACCACCCGGAATTCAAAGGGGTCAGCATAGGGGTTCTCTACGGCTCCGATGAATAGAGGTGCTTCCCCGGAGACATCTTCACCACAAAGGAATTTCTTCTCATCTCGTATGTTTTTCAAGGTTTGAATCAACTGGATAGAGTCAATATCAAAGACTCCCTTGGCCGTGGGGTGATTACCGAATTTATGGTGGTCACCAGAGAGGCAAAGAACATTGCCAATCCCTAGGGCTATGGCACCCAATATGTCACTCTGGATGGCGATTCTATTCCTATCACGGGTGACCATTTGCATCACTGGGTCAACACCCTGTTGCTTCAGAAGTGCACAGCCAGCGAGGCTGGACATGCGCACGATGGCGGTTTGGTTATCGGTCACATTAACCGCATCACAGCAGGAACGAAGTAGTTCTCCTTTCCTCAGGATTACCCTGGCACTAGTACCCTTGGGTGGGCCTGCCTCAGCAGTAACAGCAAACCTTCCACTTTCTAAAACCTTCTCCAAATTTGTGCCTGCTTTCATCACAACTACCTCCCTTCAGTTTCAGGGTTCTTGGGCAAAGTAAAGGTAAATTTACTCCCGGTATCACTTTCTGGGTATGGACTCTCAACCCATAGCTTACCCCCGTGTGCCTCCACAATCCTTTTGGTGATGGACAGCCCTAGACCTGTCCCTTTCGTTTCTACATTACTGGCACGAAAGAAATCATCAAACACTCGGGGCAAGTCTTCGGAAGGGATGCCAATCCCGGTATCCATGACCTCAACCTCTATGCCATTGTCCCCTTCCTTTGCCCTGAGGGTTATCGTACCTTCAGGCGTATAGCTAATGGCATTATTGACTAAATTAGTTATCACTTGCTGGAGCCTAGGGCTTGAGCCACGAATTTTGGGGAGTCTCTCAGGTAATTCTACTTTAAGCTTTATTCCCCTTTCTTTAGCTAGCTTACGCTGGTCCTGGAGACAATTTCTAACCACTTGGCGTAAAGAAATCTCCTTCAGCTCCTGGACAATTTGGCCAGTTTCGATGCGGGGAATATCTAAAAGGTCGCTAATCAAACTCAAGAGCTCAGTAATCCGATGGCTGCTCCTTTCCAGCATGTTTTTTTGCTTCTCATTGAGCTCTCCCGAGAACCCGCCCAGCATTACCCCGAAGTAGCTTTGAATGGCAGCCAGAGGTGCTTTCAGGTCGTGAGCTGCTATACCCAGGAAGCTAAGAAATCGGTTTTTTTCCTCTTCTAGCTTGGCTATTTCTCTGGAGGACTGCTCTAGTTCACTCGTTTTTTCTTGAAGAAGGCTCTCTCTTAGTTGCACTACCTGCCGTTGTCTCTTCCTTAGCTCGCCGGAAATGGCAGTGGCCATATAGGCGGAGCCATAAAGAATTGTTGCCAGGCAAGCCAGAACAGCCAGAATACGGCCTGCCTCCTTATATCTCTCAGGAGCAGCAAATCCGACGAGATTAATGTGAGGTATTATTTCAGCATATTCTAAGCCCACCAGCAGCGTAACCATTAAAATCGCTGAGGTAGCCAGTAAATACACCGTCTTGTAGTGCAGCACTATACTAGCCAGGATAATGTGAAACACAAAGTAGAAAAGAAACGGGTTTTCTATTCCTCCGGTAAAGTGGAGAAGCACAGTGAGCGCCAATAGGTCGAGAAAGATGTGGATATTGCCATAGGTTCTCGCCTTCTGGATTACCGAGCCAGATTTCTCTGGCTTTAGGCTTCGAAGCTGCCACAGCAATGCGGAATTATACAGAGTTATAAAGGCGCAGATAATATACACCGGAAGGGTGGGGAAGCCAATGTGGAATACCATTGACGCTACCAGGGTGGCTATGACAATACCCAAAATAGCCAGCCACCTCATGTTAACGGATACCCTGAGCCGCATGAGTAGAGCTGCTTCCTCAGGAAGGTATTCGGTCACGTCTTGTTCTGTGAGAAGCTCGCTATCCATCCTAAGCCTCTATAATTATCTTCCGGGGTCCTCCTGAATGACTGGTGCCCCAATCTCTCGGAGGCTCGATTTCCTCCAACTTATCTAACTGACCCAGAGCGGCTAAACGGTCAATTATCAACTGCCAAGCACAGGGAATATCTGGGTCAATCTCACACTTGCCTTCTACTGACCCTCCGCAGGGGCCATTTAGCAGGCTCTTGGCGCATCTGACCAAAGGGCATATACTCGCTGTCTGTGCCAGAACGCAACTTCCACACTGGGCGCAGACCTCGGTAAAATAACCGGGGCTTTCTTCCTTACCGATGAACAAGGTGTTTAGTGCTGGATAAACAGCCTTGTCGGAATAGAGGCTAACCGTTTGCACCCCGAAGGCGCAGGACATCACCAGGATACAGTCGGTTGCCTCAATATCCACGGCCTTTTCCGCCAGAGCCTCCCTGGTGAGTGTGTCACAAGCTGTAGGGATTACCATCCAGCCGGTGACTTCCTTACCGGCGGCTTCAAGCTGCTGCTTCATCTCAAGAACCTCAGATTTGCCACCAGTGTGCAGCATGGTGGCACAGGTGCCACATCCAATGAGATACACCGTATGACACCGGTTAAGAGATTGCACAACCTCTTCCAACGGTTTTTGTCTTGTAATCGTTATCATCTCACTATCCCACCTTGCTTTTGTTTGATTCGGTTTTCGTAATCATCTCTAAAGTGCTGCAGACTATCCATTACCGGGATAGGAGCTGCTTGCCCAAGCCCACACAACGAGGAAAGCATCATAGCATTTGATAACTCTTCTAATAAACTAATATCCTTCTCCATACCCTCCCCTTTGGAGAATCCCTCCAGAGTTTTAACCATGGCTTCAGTTCCTTCTCGGCAGGGAGCACATTTGCCACAGCACTCTTCGGCCAGAAACTCCAGGCTCCTATAGACAACATCAATAATGTCTCTACTTTCATCGAATACAGTAATAGCTCCAGCACCGAGAATAGTTTCAAAAGATAGGAGGGTGTCTATCATAGCGTAAGGTATGATTCTTCCGGTGGCACCACCTACCTGGACCATCTTAACCTTTTTAGCCAGGGCTAAATCCATGACTAATTTCCTAAGCTGACTGCCCAGGGTTAATTCATATACGCCAGGTTTTTCTACATCTCCGCTCACCGAGAAGACCTTGGTGCCCTTGCTCCGCTCTGTTCCTATTTGATTAAACCAACTAGCTCCGTTGAGGATAATCTGAGGGATATTCATCAGGGTTTCTACATTGTTGATGATTGTTGGTTTGTCCCACAGCCCTTCAGTTGGTGGAAAGGGTGGTCGATAGCGGACCTCTCCCCGCCTACCCTCGATGGAATCCATTAGTGCTGACTCTTCACCACACACATAGGCGCCAGCACCTTCACAGATATCAATGTCAAGGTGCTTCAAGAATCCCCTTTCTCTGGCTTGACCAATAGCCTTCATCAGCAAATCAAGTAAGTGGTGGTATTCAGCCCGCAAATAAATATAGCCCCGCTTAGCTCCAATGGCATAGGCAGCAATGGCTATCCCCTCGATGAGGGTGAATGGGTCATTTTCCAGAATATACCTGTCCTTAAATGTTCCTACCTCACCTTCATCGGCATTGCAGATAACGTATTTCTCATCCCCTTGAGAGTTTCTAGCCAGTTCCCATTTCAATCCACAGGGAAATCCAGCCCCTCCCCGACCCCTCAGCCCCGATGCTTTTACTTCCTCTATTACTTGCTCGGGTGTCATCTCAGCTAACACCTTTTGCCAGGCTCTGAAGCCATCCCTATCTAAATAGGTGGTTATATCCCCAGGGTCGATAACCTCACAGTTCTTTAAGACAATTCGTTTCTCTGGCACTTACAGTCCCCACTAACCTTTTAATTATATGACTTCAAAATTTGTGATATTTTCCTCGGTGTCAAATCACCATGAACATCATTATTAATCAGCATTGCCGGGGCTTTATCACAAGCACCGATGCAGTTGGTCAATTCAAAGGAGAATTTCCCGTCAGGGGTGGTCTCACCAGGTTTTATCCCCAGCTCATCGGCTGCGCTCTCAATTATCATTTGGGAGTTTTTGAGAAAGCAGGGAAGACTCTTGCAAATCCTAATTACATTCCTACCCAGTGGCTTTCTAGAGAGGAAAGAATAGAAGGTGGCTACCCCATATACCTCACTTATAGAGGTACTTAGAGATTGAGCTACCTCAGCAATGAATTCCTCAGGCACACAGCCAAATTCACTTTGTGCCTTCTTCAGCAATACTAGCAGGTTTTCGTTATTCTTGCCTTGGAAAGTGGTTTCCTTTTGAATTGTGTTCATCTTCTCCTTGGCAACTAGGCAATCAACCACTTATGACCAGCGGCTTTCCTTTCTTCTCTTCGCTCAACTTCCTTGGCTTGCTCAATGCTCCTGTTGGACACAAGGAAATACAGACATCACAATCCCGGCAAACATCCTTATCTATTGGTTGGTCGAAGTCAACTATAACTTTGCTGTCGAAACCGCGATAGGCGATGCTGAATACGTTCTGCTTGGCTATTTCGCTACAAGCCCTTACGCATCTCCGACATAGAATACATTTTGACAGGTCCCGTTGAAGGTAAGGACTAACGTCCTCTATAGGAAAATAACGCTTCCTTACCTGGAATCTGGGAAGTCCTACTTCCAGGTCGGCGGCAATCTTACGCAGCTCACAGATGTTAGCCTTATCACACATAAAGCAGGAACCGCAGTGACTAGCCAGCAAAAGTTCCACTATCACCTTGCGAGTTTCAAGAACCTTGGGAGAACAGGTATAGATGACCATCCCTTGGGTGATTGGAGTATGACAGGAGCCGACCAGTGTCCTTGAGCCTTCTACCTCAACTACACAAACACGACAAGCTCCGGTGGGAGGCAACTCTGGTATATGACACAGGGTAGGAATATCTATGCTATTCTCTTGTGCGAGCTCAAGGATGGTCATCCCATCGCCACCGCTCACTTGAGTGCCATCTATCGTTACTGTCACTCTGGCCATTTTTCTTGCCAAATCTTACACTTTCTCTGACCTAACGTCAAGCACCAGCTAAGCCTGCCAGACCAGAGCCAGTCTCTTGGGTCTGCTTTCAATATAGATTTCCAATCATTGTTAGAATCAACCTTGTGTCAAGCATGTGATGACGGCTAAACCAAAACAAGGTAAAATGATATCTCCCCTTGTTTTAGCGCACTACTTGTCTAGTCCCCGCTGCACCCCACGTAGATAGGCAATCTGTCCCACGTGCAGGGCTATCTCAGTGCTGAGGCGAGCCAGTATGGCACCTATCGTGTCAGGGGGACGGTCGGGGCGAGCCAGTTCAGACAGCTTCTCGGGAGGGATGGACTGCAGCAAAGCTAGCGTCTTCTCCCGAACCGAGTTGGCATATTCCCGGAGGATTTCCAGCTGTGGCACTGACCAGGCCTGGAGTTCCTCTACAGTGTACTGGTAAGCCTTAACCGGGGTGCCCAGCTTTTCCTGCCAACTCTCTGCCTCGTAGAGTTCTTTCTCGCGCTGGATGAGGCGGTTGACAAACGAATCTTCTACCCGGGTCATGTGCCAGAGGATGAAGGCAATGCTGTTGCATTCGGCTCCGGGGCTCCACGCAACTTCCTCCTGAGTCAGCCCGTCCAGCGCGTTGGTCAGATACCGCTGGCTCTGCTCCAGGGACCTTAGTATCAGTTCTTTGGCTTCCATGGATACCTCCTTGAACGCTCTCAGTATTTTCAGTAGCATTGTAGCAGGTAGGCAGCAATTAGTGAAGAGCCCACCTCAGCTAGGAATATCCTTACTATTATCCACTGTGTCTGTTGATTGTTAAGGTAATTTCAGATGTTAGAACTTGAGTTTAGTTCCCTTTCACAAACTCAAGCTAAAACATTTTCTCTTTCATCGATTCCGGCTATGCTACGGGCAAGTTTCTGCTTGTGCTCCATATCAGTCTCACGCTCAATCATAATCTTCTGTGCTTGCGGTGAACCCGCTCCATGCATCGACTCCGTGCGGTAACTGGGAGCTACTAAACCAAAGCTCATAGCGTGGATGAGCGTTAACATGCGATATCGAGCCTCTGTAGGTACCTCAGGGACCCCTTTAAGGTATTTATCAATGTATTTCCCTATCACCGGGTGCCTAAAGTCTTTTTCGGAGGGGATGGTTACCAATAGACCACCAGCTATGTCTTCAGCAAGGCGGCAAAGCTCGTAGGGAAACCGGGTCACATTAAGCTTACACACGTTGGCTAAGAGTGTGTTAGCTTGGTAGTTACCGGCCATAGTTCTCCACCCTTCATAGGAGCAAGCCAATCCGCAGGCATGTATCGTTTCAGCAAGATGAATCATCTCACCGAGCTTATCTCTAATGTGAGCGGCCCGTCGTATCCCGTTGTAGTCGGCCATTGTTGACGTGGCTCCAATAAGCACATCACCTATGCCCGGTTTACAACCACCATAGCTCTGCCGGTGGTAGGCAGCGAACCTTTCCACCAGCATTATAGAGAAGTCAATCTCCCCACACATGAAAACTCTATCCCAGGGGACAAACACGTCATCCAGGATGACTAATACCTCCTGTCCACCGAAATTGTAGTTGCCGACATCAATGTCTCCCTCCTCAAGCTTCCGCGTATCGCAGGACTGCCTCCCGTAGATAAGGGTCACCCCTTCAGCATCAGTTGGTATGGCGCAGCCTACCGCATAGTCCTTATCCGCCTCACGCATTCTGAGGGTTGGCATAATGAGCATTTCGTGCGAGTTGGCGGTTCCTGTTTGGTGTGCCTTGGCTCCTCTTATCGTTATTCCGTCACTCCTTCGCTCCACTACGTGAACAAACATGTCTGGGTCAGCCTGCTCACTTGGTGCCAGCCCACGGTCACCCTTGACATCAGTCATGGCACCTGTGATGCAGAGGTCATTCTCTTGAACATACTTTAGCCATTCTCTGAACCTCTGGTGATACTCAGTCCCGTACCTCTGGTCGATTTCGTAGGTAGTGCTATATACCGCGTTTATTCCATCCATACCCACACACCTCTGAAAGCAGCAGGCTGTCCTCTGTCCCAGTAATCTCTGTAACCTTACCTTTCTTACCAGGTCGTCGGTACTCTCGAAAAGAGCGTTAAACTTATTCACCTTCTTTCCGGTGAGCATTGAGTCAGTAGTCGCCAGAGCCTCATTCTCAGGTTCGTGGGCAAGCTTGTAGGTCATGGCCACAGCGTTGACTGATGGTCTGATAATGGGATTATCAACCCAGTTCTCCACCTTTTCGCCAAGGAGGTAGAGGTTCAATTTGAGACGGTGCAAGCTCTCCATGTACTCTTTAGCTGTCATCAACATGACATATCACCTCCTATCGTGTGATTGGAATATGGATTCTGGTTTCGCCACCTAGCTTATCTTATGCTATTACTTGTGTCAATGGGACTAGCTCTCAAGGCGAAATTGGTGTGATCCAGACCTGTGTAAAGCATCGTAGTGTCAATGTTGCTGACGACGTACATTCGGAATCTCTGAGGGCTGGCTATTTGCGATGCGACAATGTTTGCAGTATAATTAATGTTTGTAATATAATTTAAGAGGAATAATGCAAGATAAAATATGAGGGGCAGGAGCTACCGTTTTTGCTTATCACCGCCAGCTCAATGCATTGGGATGTGTTGGCCGGGAATGGGGAGAAACCAGATTGAACCTTAATGAGAAACGTCGCAGAACCAGATAGAAGCAGCAGTAATCACATTTGTTCAAATTCAACTGGATGCTTGCTTGGCCGGGTTTTGTGGCACCAATCAAAAAATACAATTTATAAGTCAGTTTTCTGTACGATATGGGTTGGGGCTGAAGCCCCGGAAAAACCTTGCTAGATGATAAGAACTAGGAGGAAAAAGGGTATGGCAGAAAGAGCTCTAGATGGAGTGAAGGTAGTAGAGTGCTGCAATTTTGTCTCCGGGCCGTATTGCACCAAGCTGTTGGCCGATCTCGGTGCCGAGGTAATAAAGATCGAGCCACCTGGGGTGGGTGACGAGGCAAGAAGGAGAGGCCCCTTTCTCCACGATATCCCCCATCCCGACCTCTCCGGCCTCTTCCTCTATCTCAATACCAATAAGCTGGGGATCACCCTTAACCTTAGCTCGGCAACCGCGAAGACCATCTTCAAGCGATTGATAGCCAGCGCAGATATCCTTGTCGAGGACCGCCCTCCGGGGAAGATGAAAGGGTTAGGACTGGTTTACGATACCTTTAAGGAGGTCAATCCTCGCTTGATCATGACCTCCATCACCCCCTTCGGGCAGACAGGCCCTTACCGGGACTACAAGGCCTACTACCTCAACACTTTCCATGCCAGCGGGGCAGGCTATCTCTTACCTAGTGGCTCACCTAACCTCGATAGGGAGCCTGTTAAAGGGCCTGGATTGATAGGTGATTATGATGCTGGCCTGAGCGCCGCCGTGGCCACCCTGGGCGCGCTTTACTGGCGTGGAGCAAGTGGTCTGGGACAATATATAGACATCTCTAAGCAGGAGGCGCTTATGGCCTTGGACAAGGTGGACATTTCCCGATTTTATGACGAAGGGAAGAGTCCCAACCGGGGTCCAAAGGGGAGACCCTCCCACGGGCTGATACGTTCTAAGGATGGTGGTTATCTTCTACTTCTGGTCGGGCCCAAGCGGGACAATCAGTGGGAGGGCCTTGTGAAGGTAATGGGTAACCCGGAGTGGACAAAGGACGAGAAGTTCAGCACTGAGGAAAAGCGGAGCGAGCACGAGGTTGAGCTTCGGGAACACTTGGCGGAATGGGCACGGGATTACACCGCAGACGAGATCTTCCATGCGATGCAGAATGGAAAACTCCCCGCTGCTGCAGTCAACTCCCCGGAGGAGCTTTTGAGCTCACCTCAAATAGAGGCGCGAGGGTTTCTCGTCGAGATCGACCACCCGGTGGCAGGAAAGCTCAAGTACCCCTCGCGGCCTTATCACTTTTCGAAAACACCCTGGAGGGTGGAGTGCGCTGCCCCCCTCATGGGCCAGCACAATGAGGAGGTCTTCTGCAACCGCTTGGGCTACACTAAGCAGGAACTGGTCAAACTGAAAGGGGCCGGGGTTATTTAGAAGCAAACGGAGGTTTTTGGAAATGAATAAGTCTTCTTTGGAGGGAATAAGAATAGCCGATTTCACCTGGGTTTGGGCGGGGCCGTATGCTACGATGCTACTTGCCTATATGGGGGCAGAGGTCATCAAGATTGAGAGCGTCAAACGGGTTGACTCATCGAGAATGGGCTCCATAACCACGGGGCAGGCTTTTACTGGTTTCGATTCCTCTTCAGTTTTTAACAATGTTAATCTCAATAAGCTCAGCGTTACTCTCGACCTGAGCCGTCCCAAGGGGGCAGAGCTGGCGAAGCAGATAGTGCGCATCAGCGACGTGGTGGCGCAGAATATGCGTCCTGGGGCAATGGGTAGGCTGGGGTTGGACTATGAAGCCTTAGTCCAAATAAAGCCCGACATCATCATGCTTTCCTCATCGGCATATGGGGCAACAGGCCCCTACCGTGAATACACCGGCTATGCCCCCCACTTCTCAGCTTTTAGTGGCTTAGCCTATATGACTGGTTACCCGGATGGGGAACCCAATACCCTCACTGGTTCCACCGACATCAGGAGCGCCACTACCTCAGCCTTCGCTATCCTCGCCGCCCTAAACTTTCGGCAGCGAACGGGGCAGGGGCAGCACATTGACCTCTCCTCGCCGGAGACGCTCAGCGTCCTCATCGGCGACGCACTTATGGACTACACCATGAATCAAAGACAGCCTTCCCGGAGCGGGAATCGCGACGCCATTATGGCCCCCCACAACTGCTATCGCTGTAAAGGTGAGGACAAGTGGGTTAGCATTGCTGTTGCTACTGATGAGGAGTGGGAGGCCATGTGCCAGGCTATGGGAAACCCAGAGTGGGCCAGAGACGAACTCTTCTCCAATTCATATAGCCGGTGGCAGAATCAGGATCGCCTCGATAGGCTTATCGAGGAGTGGACCATAAACTACAGCCACTATGAGGTGATGGAGCTGCTGCAAGCTTCGGGGGTTGCCGCCGTGCCTTCGTTTAGCGCTGAGGAGCTCTTCTGCGACCCTCATCTGAGAGAGCGGGAGGCTGTCACCGAGGTAGAACACCCTGTAATAGGAAAACAGGTGGTTTTCAATCCGCCCTGGAAGCTCTCGGAAACGCCTGCCAGGATTGAAAGGGCTAGTCCTCTGCTGGGTGAGCACAACGAGTATGTCTTCGGCGAACTCCTGGGGATGCCCAAGCAGGAGATCGCCCAGCTAATAGAGGAGGAGGTTATCTGCTAGGAGGTTCAATCTCGCGGCGTAAAGAGCCCTGGACGGAGTGAAGGTAGTAGACTGCTGCAATTTTGTCTCCGGGCCGTATTGCACCAAGCTGTTGGGCGACCTCTAAAATCTAACCTCACCTAGGTGGTCTGAACACCACATTTCCTATCTATGGTCGGGGCGGCCGGATGTCTCCAGCCATTGGCAGACTGCCCTGGCGACAAACTCAGGTCCATTATCGCTGCGGATGTACTTCGGCACCCCACGCGCCAGGAACAACTATTCCAGAGTCTCTATTACCGCCGAGGCCGGTATTGACGGTGTAAGCCTGATGGCCAGGCATTCCCGGGTATACTCGTCGATTATGGTCAAAATCCTCAGCTTAGCACCTCTTTCAGTCCTGTCCTCAACAAAGTCGTAGCTCCCGACATGGTTCGGGTATCCTGCCTTGTTTACTATTTCTCCCATTGGACCTACTCTAGGCCTCTTTGGCCTTCGTCTCGGTAATCCCAAACCTTCAGATTTCCATATACGGTGGACTCGTTTCCTGTTTACCTGCCAGCTCCTTCGCCTGAGCAACACGCTGATCCTATGGTACCCATATCGGCTGTGCCGAATTGCCAGCTTATGCATCTCCTTGATTAGTGCTGCCTCATCTCTCCGCTGCTTGGCAATATACCTCACCAGGGACCTCGGTATCCCCACAACTACACACACCCTCCGCTGGGAATACCTTCTCGTTTTCA
>SDBU01009234.1_pt1 | contig 11091 bp, 10 predicted proteins | sample 2277071 | NCBI WGS metagenome assembly SDBU01 (sample SAMN10397929, study PRJNA504765) | marine sediment metagenome | isolation source: marine sediment core GS08_GC12, 126 cmbsf | place: Arctic Ocean: Gakkel Ridge, Loki's castle | collected 2008 | reverse complement strand
ATGCGCAGCGCCTGCTCCGATGAACAACTCGCATCCCGAACTCGCCGCCGCATTCCAATAGAAGCCCTCGCCGGCCAACGCATCGCCCTCGACGGCTACAACGTATTGATCACAATCGAGGCGGCCATGAGCGGCGGCATGATCTTCAAAGGCCGGGACGGCTGCTTCCGGCGAGCGCGCATGCCAGCAGCCGGGATCGGCCTTGAAGGGATCGCCGGTCACGGCATAGGAGAGGCATCTGAGCCCGCCGCCGCACAGCCGCACGTGGCGACAGCCTTCGCACCCTTCGCTGACGCGATCCGGATCGCGGAGGGCGCGAAGCAGGTCGTTCCTGTAATAGACTTCCTCAAGCGGAGTCTCGGTTACGTTTCCGATGCGGATTGGCATACGACGGCAGGGGTACAGGTCGCCGTTCGCCTGGATGGTGACCAGCCAATCGCCGGCAGCGCAGTGGTAGGGCCGGCCGCCGCCCACCAGAAACTGGAGTGCCCGACGCATGTCGATCCTTGTCCGACAGAAAGAGCGGCCGGCTTCGGAGCGCGCCTGGTGCATGACCTCGAACAGCTCGCGCGTCTCCTCAGGCGAAAACATCTGCTCTCGCAGGGCTGCGCCGCTGCCCCACGGGATGACACGGTCGGACCACACGGCGCTGACGCCCAGTTCCCGTCCCAGCCGTGCCACCGTTAAGAACTCGCGGAAATTCTGTCGCTGCGCCGTGAACGATATAGCCGACCGAACGCCCGCCTGCACCAGGTTTTTCAGGCCTGCAACGGCTCGATCGAAGTTCCCCGAGCCCCGGATGCGGTCGTTCGTGGCACGGTCGCCTTCGATGCTGATCTGGACGAAAGCCACGCCCAGGCCGCGAAGCCGCCGGGCCATCTCCGCGTCGATGAGACTGCCGTTCGTGAGGACGGAGAAGTCCGTCCAATCGCTATTGTCCGCGAGAACCTCCAGCAGGTCGAAGCAGTCGCGACGCACGAACGGCTCGCCGCCAGTGACCCGTATGTCGGTCCGGCTGGAATACGTGGGGTGCTCCGACTTGTACCTCTCCTGCAGTGCCCTGAACTGCTCCAGGACGTCCAGCATCTGCTCAAAGCTGAGCTCATCCGAGCCGTAGCTCTCCTGGTAACAGTGCGTGCACCGGAAGTTGCAGCGCTCGGTGATATGCCACTGGAGAATCATCCCCGCAGGCCCCCCTACTCAGATTGTCAAGGTCCCGTGAAGCTGTTCAAGAGCTAGCCGCCGCAGCCGCAACCGCCGCCGCAACCGGAGTCCTCGTACGACGCTGCGGGGCCGTGCGGCTTGATCGCTTCGGCAAGATCCTCTTTCGAGTAGGTCGCAAGGACCCTGGGCGGAACGTACGGCTTTCTTACCCGACGGTCATCTTTGCCCTTATACATGATGCCTCCTTCCTATGTGTTGGCGAGGCCGTGCCACGCCTTCCACCAAAGACCTCCTCCTGCCACTTCCAGATTCCTCGAAGCGCCTCCAGATTGCCTTCTCTGGCATCGGCATGGATCTTCCAGAGCGCTCTCCTTTGTTCCGCTTCGTGAAGCGAATAGATGTAATCGACATGACTCCCACAGAATAGGTGATCATAGCAATTCAGATGCTCCTCCCTGAAGCATGACATCTTCTCAGGCATAACCGCGTACAGGCTGGCACCGGTGTCAAACCTGCACCATTGACCTGCGATCTTCGTGGAATAGCTGAGGAAGGGCTCAAAATCGAAGTGGAGCTTTCGAATTTCCGTGATTTCATTCCAAAGCCGTCTTGGGTCCGGCATCCACAAGAACGAAGTGTGAAGCCGTGGCATGGTCAGAGCCTGGGTCGCATTGAGGTGGTAAGCGCGCACATGTCTGCCCGCCATGAGACTGCCCGGGAAATCAAAATGCTCACAGGATCGCCAAAAGCACACGTCCGGGTCCAGAAATATGAGCGGCCCCTCCGCCGTCTCGTCAGCGGCGGTCAACGCGATCCTTTGCTCAATGAATTCGTGATGCTTGATCCCAGGCTCGGGGACTCGCTCGAACGCGCACCCGTTCTCTCGCGCGAGCAATTCGATCCGTGCCGCTGCTTCAGGGAGACTCGCGTTGTCCACCACGATCACGCGGGCAGATGGAAAGCCGACGCGAAGGGTCTTGAAGACGAGCTCGGTGCCATAGAAGAGGTCCATGCGCCTGCAACTAGGTCAAGATGAAGACTGTCGGCGTTGCTCTCACCTGGGTGGCATCTTCCTTAAGGGTCGCAGGGCCGTTAAGACCACACATCTCTCCCGTACGATTCCCCCAGCAAAGCTGATTCCTCCCCGCTTCCCGCGCAGTGTCCGATTGACCTCGGCCTAACTCTATATTTATCCATGCCTTAAGACCATCAACCTATATGCGTTCTCCACGCGTTCATGATTGGCCATCGTGCGGATTGTCCATAATTCCCAACGTACGACGAACTGACAATCGGCGCGATCATGCTAACGCGCAATTATTCTGTAAGTTACGGCACTGTGGTGAAATGGCAACACATTCTCGCGATATCAACAGCAGGAACTGGGAGTCAAGTGACGTCTGTCAACTCTCGTGGCGCACTTGACGCCGCGTGCCTTTGACACTGCTCGCGTGCGTCCCTGCGCTTGGCTGGGTCCCCATCGCTCGACAAGTCCCGCTCACGTTCAGAGTATTTGGCCTGTTGTCTTGCATCCACGGCGATGCTATTCTCCGTCCAGGCAGATAGAAGATTGCGTCGCCACCAGTGCATTGCGGCTGACTCGCAATCCGGGCAGAAAGGGGATGAACATGGACTCTCAAATGGCTGACCCTACTCACATCGGCGGGTTCTTCGATGACCAGATAAACGAACTTGTGGAGGTCGACGGTCACGATGAACCCGTCATCTACCTGACCGCCGTGGGTCCGATTCAGTAGCCTCTCACTCCACGAAGAGCCCCAAGTTCCATGGAAAGGCTTTCTCACCACGAAGGGCACCAAGAACACGAAGAACACCAAGAAAAGACAAGAATACCAAGCCCTTCCATCTCCGTCCTTCATGTCCTTTACTACTCTGCGAAGCGGCGCTTCCAGCCTCCGTAGTCCGCCCAGGCGGACGGAGGACGGGTCGCTGCGAAGCACGAGCGTGAACTTTGTGGTTATCATTGACTTATACAAAGATGAATAGTGTCCGGCGATCTCGCGAAACTCAAGCGGCTATCCGGACGTCGGCGGAAATGAAAACCAGCGCCGTTCCTCCATCCGAGCGCACTGCGCCGTAGCCGCCTGTCCTCCGCAGCCTTGGCAAAGAAGGATGGCGAAGGCGGACTCTCCGTTTCGTTCTCTCACTTGGCATCCCCAGACGCAACCCGTCCGGTTGCGCTTGGGATTCCGCCCGCAACCCTCTCAAACCATGCCCTGAGCGAAGCCGTATGGGTCTCAGAGGCGCTGGTTAGCGGCCACCGGGTGGTTAACGCGGGCCGTAGAACGCCCTCTCTCTCACTCTTGCTTTCGTCCTTGACTTCTGTCACAATTTGCCGTTGAATGGCGAATAGAGCGGAACAACATGCCCCGCAACGTCAATGACTCGTCTGTGCTCGTATACTCGAGGCCGAGCCATGCTGGTTGCTGGACCGTCATCGGTAAGCTGTCGGAGTTTTCTCAAGAGCGCGCGGGGGATGTCATGCCAGACAATCTAGCTGAGTTGCCAGATCAAACATCCACGGACGGTGATCCAGGGGATGAAACCGCGCGTCGATATCGGTACCAATGGACCTGTGCTGCAATCATGAGTTGTATGCTGCTTGATGACACACAGAACGTCTTGGAGTTGCTGTGCGAGCAGCATGAAGATGTGTTGCTGAAGCACAATGACGGGGCATTTACGGGCCTCCAGATCAAGACGCGCGCTTCAGATCAGGAACCTTGGAAGGCCAACGATCTTGCCGTGAGGAACTCTTGTGCCCGATTCGCATCGCTTGAAGCTCGTTTTCCAGGCCAGTTCCGAGCCTTCCGATTCCTCACCAATCATCCTTTGTACTCAGCAGGCAATGGGCGGGATCTTGTCTGGTTACTCGGAGATATAAAGGCCGCCCGTGATCTCGCAAATCTGAAACAGGCGGCCGCGTCCTTCTTGCAGAGAGTTGCTCGGAACGCGGGGTGTCCTGAGGAGGTGGCGTTCGTAGCTCTCTCGAAGACCGAGGCTAGCGATGATCTCCCGAAGCTGCGCGATGCACTGAGCAGACTAGTCGACAGCCTGACACCCGTATGGATCCGAGCCGCACATTGCTCCCATGATTCCGTTGTGCGGGCCGCACAAGCTCTCATTGAGGAATGTGGGAGAGCATCATCGCTTGCGCACACTGAGCTCTTGCCAGCATATCTTGCCGCAGGATCAGATCCCGAGGATGCAGAGCTCGCCGCTCGACTGAACGGCAAGAGGATCGACAGAGTTCGCGTTCAAAGAGTCCTTGAGCGTGGTCTAGATGAGACACTCCCGTTGCATGGCGATCCCGAAGACATCCCTGAACCCGGAACAGGCGCTACAGTTCTCCTCCGCCGGAAGCTGGACGCAGGAGGCTTCTCAGCTGTCTCTCTGAACTCAGCCGAGGACTTGCGCGACAAGGCTGACTATCTCGGCATTGCGTGGACGAAGAAGTATGGCCGGACCTCTGGGCTACAACGCTATTCACATGTCAGGAGTCTTGTTCTTCGCGACGCGGCAGGGGCGTTTGAGTTCGCGAAGTCCGGGGATCGCCCCTTCGGCAATGACATGCTGTCACAGCTTCGGGCCCGATTCGCACGTCGTCGAGCCGAACATGCTCAGCTGCACGGTTGTAGCGACGAGCACCTGGAGGGGCTTGCCTATTCGCTCACCTCGCAGTGCGAGGTCGTGTGGAGCCTTGATCGGCCGTGGGAGGAATTGTGATGGACATCGTTGAAGCCATAGCTGACCTCGACCATGCACCAGAGCTGCACGCGGCGCGCCTTCTTATTCTGGTGAGTGCGTTTGCTGATAGCGAAGGTGAGGCATCAGTCGAGGGTTTAACGAAACTGGCAAAGCTCGATTTTCTTCTTCGCTACCCCGCCATGCTCCAAAGGGCCTTGGAAGCGAAGGGACGCTCGACTCGGGACGTGCGATTGGAGGACCATGAGCGCCTCAGCGTCGAGTCCGAGATGGTACGATATAGGTTTGGGCCATGGGACCACCGATACCGGGCTTTCCTGAACATCTTGGTGGCAAAGGGCTTGCTGTCAGTCAGCGTGGAGGGACGGAAGGTCGTAATATCTTTGACAGAGCCGGGGCGTCAGCGTGCCACGGAGCTTGCCGATAGCCCGAGTTTCGAGCAGTACGCTCGTCGCTCTAGCCTCCTGAAACGGCACTTCGATCTAACTGCTACGAATCTCATGAGATTCATTTACGAGACATTTCCGGAGATATTGTCTCTACGTTCTGGAGCATTGATCCCGACATGAAGATATTCTTGCGCCATCTCGTTATCCGTACCAAGCAGACGACCGAGCAGATCAACTTCTCCGATGTAGTGACCTTCGTTCATGGTCCGCTGAGTACGGGCAAGTCGACAGTCGCCCGCCTGATCGATTACTGCCTAGGTGGCAATCTCGAATGGACGCCAGCACTTCAGCAGGAGTTCGTAGCGGCGGAACTCGCTCTCACACTCGGGGCGTACGATTGCACAATTGAACGCAGCGCGGATGATACAGGCGCTCTGCGCGTGACTTGGACCGGTCCAGACAATGATATCGGATCCGTGAATGCGCGTTTGCAGCCGCAGAACACCCCTCTGCTGGATGCGGATGTGTACAACTTCAGTGACCTTGTCTTCCATCTCTGCGGCGTCGCGCCTATCAGAGTCCGGAAACGCAGCAGGGACCCAGAGTCACCGCTGATTCGGCTGAGCGTTCGGGACGTATGGCGATACTGCTATCTTGACCAGACGCATTTGGACTCTTCATTCTTTCAGCTAGAGGATCCCTTTCGAGGTCGTAAGAGCCAAGATGCCATGCGGTTTTTCACCGGTCTTCATTCAGAGAGATTAAGTATGCTTGAGACGGAGTTTGTGAGCGAAGTCGATGCTCAGCGCGGCAAGCGTGAAGCTGTGCAGCAAGTCCGTGCCTTCATGAATGAATTTGATCTCGGCTCTGAGCTTGATCTCACAGATCAGCTTGAGACCGTCCAGCAGGAACTTGCTTTAGCTGAAGCACGCAGGAGCGAGCTTCAGGAAGGTCGCACGGCCCAACTCCACCCCACCGATAGTCTGCGTAACGATCTCCGCCAACTGAGTGCCAGTGTAGATGAATTGCAGCGTGCCGTATTTGATTCCCGAGAATCGACTGCGCAACAGATCGCCCTTCGAGCGGAATTGATCACAGCGAAGACAAAAGCCCAACGAGCCGACCAAGCCGGCAGAGTCCTTGATGATGTCAAGTACGAGCGGTGCCCGGAGTGTGGCGTTGATATTTCGGCACGGCAGCCGGACGATGGACAATGCCGGCTCTGCGCTAGTGTTCCCACGGACCGCGCAAGCGAGCCGGCGCTGGACCGTGAGGCACTAAGGCGCGAGCTGAACGACCGTGTCGACGAGATCGGAGACTCCATCAAACGGCGACAGGAGGTCGCTGCGAAAACAGAGCGCCAGTTGGAGCAGGCCCGGAAAAAGAAGGCCTCGCTGGATGACCGACTGCAAGAAGAATTGGCACGTTATGACTCGGCGTTCGTCGAGAGTATCCGGGGCGTGGAACGGGATATCGCCACACTCGAAGAGCGACGCGCTTCGATGCGGCGTCTTCAGCAGTTGCCCCAGGCAATTGCTGCGCTAGAAGAGGAAGCAGGGTCGCTGCAGGGCCGGATTGACCGTCTGAGATCTGATGTCGATGAGGAACGTAGTCGCTTGCGTGCTGCCGATGCCAACATCGCGGAGATTGCAGCGCGGTTCAAGCAGATAATGTTGACAGTTGGCTTCCCAGGTGTCTCGGAAGCTGACGAAGTGATAATCGACCCGCGTAACTGGAAGCCAACAATTGTGCATGGTGACCAAGAGTGGGGATTCTGGGACACGGGCAGCGGCGGCAAGAAGACGCTCTTTAACGTTTGCTATGCGTTGGCGCTCCATTCCGTCGCAATGGAGCGAGGAATGCCATTGCCCACATTGTTGATCATTGATAGCCCGACGAAGAACATAAGCGACGACGAAGACCCGGACTTGGTTCGATCTCTATACGCAGAGATCTATCGCTTGGCTACGATTGGAGGTGGGCACCAGTTGCAGTTCTTTCTAATTGACTCTGACCTCGTCGCACCTGGGCATGAGTTGGCTGGCTTCTCCGAACGTCGCATGGCCGGCGAACCCGATGCCCCAAGCTTGATTCCCTACTATGATGGCCCATGATGTCCCAGCGGATGCGGGAGTTTGATGCCATCTGTCGGCTGATTGATATGTGAGTGCCGAGCCTCGGCAAGAATAGGGTTGGAGTCTAGGAATGGCATGCCTTCCAGCCTTCGCAGCCGAAGCCGGCCCGGGCATGTTGATCGGAGTCTCGACTCTTACTTGAAGACCCTCGATACTTCGGCCAGACGTACCACCCTTTTTTCTTTCTGGGATCTCCGGGCGGCGGTGGCAATGGCGATCAGCTCGAGCATTTCGTGGTGCGACGCCTGCGTCTTTCCCGTCCGGACCATCTTCTTGATCTTCTCCAGAATCCGTATCGCGCCATACGGATATTCGAAGTCGCCGATGCCGTGCGAGACGATGCAGCGTTCCGGGCTGCAGGCCGTGGCATACAACCCCGTCTTCCAGGTCCACCACGCGCCGCTAGGATCCGGCGCACGGGGCAGGCTATGGACCATTACGCCATTGTAGGGCTTATCCTTTTGACCGTCGAACCGCAAGAGAATGTGTTCGAGTTCCGCCTGGCCCATGCACTCGACGGAAACAACGCCGCCGCCGAAAATGTTCTGGGCCAGGCTCAGGCCGTGGATGATGCCGGCAAAATTGCCGCCGGGCCCGATAACGGAGCCGAACTTGAGGGGCTGGAGTTCGGCCAGACGGCGGCGGAACTGAATTCCCTCCGGCTGTTCGCGCAGCATCGAGAGCGACATGAGAGGGGCCTTGCGCTTGTCGGCAAGCTGGATGAGCTCGACCGCATCGGCGACGTCGTGCGTGAAGGGCTTGTCAATGAACGTCGGCACGCCCTTGGACAGCCCCGGCGTGGCCAACTTCCGGTGGTCGGCGCCGTAGCCGGGGTCGCTGCAATTCGCGATGAAGACAAGGTCCACGCCGTCGGAGACTTCCTGAATCGAGCGACAGACCTTCGGCCGGCTCCGGAAGGTCCGGGAGAAGGCGCGGGCGACCTCGATCTCCTTGTCCCACACCTTCGCGATGGAGAACCCCTTGACGGGCGTGATGGCCATTTTCGCCGGCAGATAGCAGTTGCGATAGATCACGAAATGGATGGTCTTTCCGCCCCAGTACATGGATTTGGGCAGGCCGGGGTCCTTCAGTAACTGCGGGTCAAAATCATCCATGAGGACTCCATAATACAGCGCATGCGCATCGCAACGGATGATCCCGACGCGAATTTGCCGAGATTTGCGTGCCAAGGGTTCTGTCTCCTCTCTCAATAGCCATTCAGTTGAATCATGCGAGCGTGGCGCCCTTCATCTCATTCGATTGCGATCTCCATCCGGCCGTCCAGGTTCAAGGGCACGGACAGCCTGCCGTCCTTCTCCGCCACTGTCGTGCTTATACCGCCGGCACTAACACGACAGGCTGCACCCGCCTTCACGGGGAATGCCCCTGACTTCACCGACAGTACCACCTGACCTTGTCCGTTTATTGATGTTTGCATAAGTAATGGTAACCACGAAGTTCACGCTCGTGCTTCGCAGCGACCCGTCCTCCGTCCGCCTGGGCGGACTACGGAGGCTGGAAGCGCCGCTTCGCAGAGTAGTAAAGGACACGAAGGACGGAGATGGAAAGGCTTGGTATTCTTGTCTCTTCTTGGTGTTTTTCGTGCCATTCGCGGTGATAAATCCTTTGCATTTTTTATGCAAAGGTCAATAGAAGCATGCGGAGCCCTGTCGCGTCGTATCGAATGACGCGGGTATTTACGGGCACGTCGGCATCCAACACCACGGGGATCGGCTCGATGACTGCGGATTCGTTCTTGCCGAATCTCAGTTCCGTACGCACACTCGCACCCTCAACCGTGGTGATGTAGTCATGCGTATTGCCCATATTTGGACCGGGGCGGGACGCAGTTGCTTATAGTCTCTTCACGGGAAGCTCGATTACGTGGACATACTTGCCGCCAAAGAGATACAGTCTATTGCCTTCCCGCCACGGGCTGAGGACATCTCCCCTATCAAGGGAGATCCAGCGCGCCGGACCGCGAGCATCCGGTACAATCGTTTTAAAGTCCTTTGTTGTCCCGTAGAGTATTTGCTTTTCTTCTATCGTCTTTCTCGCATCCCCCCAGGATATTTTCCCCCAAACAACGAGATACTCTCCGTCACCGAAGTACCCTATAAAACCAACCTTGTGGGCTTGCTCGTGATCGAATACCGGATTCTCCGGGAAGTATGTCCAGTCGATCCCATCCCGCGAAGTACCGAAACCCAGTCCGCCATAGGGAAATATCAGCTTTCCGGTTTTCTCGTCTGTTTCTCCACCCCCGCCGGACAGAAAGGCCAGGAAAGTTCCGTCCGGAAGCACGCATACGCTATGGTAGGATGATTGGCTGTTCATCCAGTTTTCTCTTGAAACGGGAAGAACTATTCTCCACGTTCCGTCCCGGTTTTTCAGTATGTCCCATTGGTGTGTAGACAAGTCACGGCACGTGGCCAGATAAGTTTGTTGGTGACCACCTCCGCTCTCCCACATGTTGTGGTAGGTGTGGAAGTACATGTGCCAGATTTCGGCCCGAGGGTTCCACACCACAGAAGGACTACACAGGTGATTGTACACTTTGAGGTCTCGATGTGTGAGTACTCTGCTGTCCTCCCTGCCAGGATCGAGCTCGCCGAGTTTCCTATATGGACCGAGAATATCCTCAGCGGTCGCACAGCCAATACCTGAAGGTATGTCGTGGTGGGCGTAATAGAGATAGAACTTATCATCGGGATTCGGCCCACGGTCATTCTTCACGATGGACGGATAGCCCAATGAGTCAAACGAACCTTTCTCCCATTCTTCCGTAATGGAGATGATTTGTATTGTTTCCACAATATCCAACGGGAACTCTGCATCAAGGTCTGTTAAATCCACTACGTTCAGATTATTGTCCAACATCATTTACTCCTTGCATGATTGATACCCAAGTGCTGCCTATATCAGCCAAAGCAACAACGACTTGAACATGGCCCTCCAAGTTTCTCAGCGCTACCGCGCCTGGGAAGATCAGAATTTGCTTCCACCACAGTAAGAATGTCCATTTTATCCATCTGGAAATCCTCCGTTGACCGGCTTATTCAGTCGCTTCTATGACGACTTCAACCTGCCCGTCAAGGTTCAATGGAACAGAGAGCAAACCGCCTCTTGCCTTGATTGGGGTATTTACGCCTCCAATGGTCACACTGTATGGGAAGCTGAGAGTAATGGCAGAAGGATTGACGGTGCCATCCGCAAACGGCTTGTCTCTCTTATCATGATAGATAGTGCCTACGAACATCTCCAAGGTAGCTTTGCCCTTCCCATTGAGAAGTATTTTCAAAGACGTGTCATCGTAGTGCAATACCCTTACATTCACAGGTGTGCTCGCATCCAGAGTGACTGGAATCGGCTCAATGACTGCGGATTCGTTCTTGCCGAAGTTCAGTTCAGTACGCACACTCGAACCCTCAACTGTGGTGATGTAGTCATGCGCAACCGGCGCCCCGCGAGCGTCAAACTTGTAGACTGCGTGCAGGTTGCGGTCTCCGGGCTTGCCCGCCGTCCGTGTGGGAGGCCAGCCGTACACGCCGGAGTTCATCGTCACGATGCGTTCGGGGCCTCTCACAAGCCCGGAGCGGATCTCCTCGAACGTCATCGGGAACTGCCTGGCCGCCAGCGAGGGATGGGTCAACTCAACATTCTTCTCACCATAATAC
>SDBU01009233.1_pt1 | contig 11091 bp, 19 predicted proteins | sample 2277071 | NCBI WGS metagenome assembly SDBU01 (sample SAMN10397929, study PRJNA504765) | marine sediment metagenome | isolation source: marine sediment core GS08_GC12, 126 cmbsf | place: Arctic Ocean: Gakkel Ridge, Loki's castle | collected 2008 | reverse complement strand
TGTGTACGTCGCACCCTTGAAGCCTTTAGATGAACGTCGATTCATGTCTATTGCATAATCATTGCAAACGGGACATCTAATATCTTGACGTGGCATTTTAACGTACTCCCCTTAGTGCTGTTATTGCCTCGTTGCTCATTCTTGGTGCGTCTTGCATAGCTTTGGACATCGATATGCGTTCACGTCTGTATCGACGTTGTGTCCAAATCGGTAAGGCCTTCCCTTCTCTTACTATGTACGCTTTACCTTGCATTATGCCGCTGGCGTAATAGAGAAGTGTGTCATCCTCAAACTCAGGCGCGGCGAACTTCTCTATAAGCTCATCAGCTTCTCTCGAGCTGGAGAAGTCTCCACCAAGCGACTTACCTCTGTCCATATCAGGTGATTTGTAGTATGCAATCACTTTACTATCTCCCAATCTTCTCGTTTATATACGTACAGTTTCGTAATCCATGGCCACACCAGTTCTCTTGCTGTAATCTGCGGCAACTTTTGCCTGGGCCTCTTGATAATTCGTAGCCTCCACAATCTGCTCATTCACTCGCTTCCCGTCTGCGTAGATTTTTACCATGAATCGCCCCATTGGGAGGTGTTTCTTATGCTGTTTAAGATAGTGAATAACTATTCCTTTGTCTTTAGTGGTTAGCTCTCTCCACTCACTGCTTATACCATAGTTAGTTGTAATTCCACCAAGTGCGCGGCGACGCTCCGCAGAATTCATGTGATCCCACGCCTTACTAGCTTGGTCGTCAGTCATCTTATTAAGCTCCCTAGTTAAGTACGATTCTGCGGTATCACCAGTTCTTGGCTTAGCGAATGAACTTGCAGCCTTTTTAGGTGTGACAAGTGGGGGAGGTCCAGCGGCTTTTGTTTCTTTAGGTGTTGGAGGGCGCCTACTTATCGTTTCCGGGGCGGCGAGGTAGGTAGGATGACATCTGTTTATAAGGTCTCTGGTGAGTTCTCCTTTCGATATTTGTACTTCGTCTCCTTGCGCTTGCGCTCTCTCTACTATAGCTACCAGAGTTTCCACTGCATCGTCGGCATCGTCGGTGTAATAGGCCTTGGACTCGATATCTCTGTTTTGCTCATCTTTCCAGAAGACACGATACTCATTGGTGTCTAAATTATAAGTAATACCTACGGTGTTCATTATATGCTTAATACCTCCGCTAAACATTTGGAATGGTAAGGCTCTTCATTATAATACACTGGCTCAGATACGTCCTTGTTGCACTCGACACATATAGATGAGCCTTTGGTTGCGAAGCATTTCGGGCATAAGTTCTCTCCGAAGATTGCCTGCAGCAAACGCTGTTCGGCTGTAAACTTATTCGGGTTATAGGCTTCGCCGCACTTACTACAATGTTCCCATCTAGGCATTGTTACTCCCTCTAATGTTGAGTTATTCTCTCGTGAATCAGGTGTGCTATCTCGTCTCCGGAGAGCTCAAGCAGTTGGGGCTCTATGCCTGCCGTTAGTAGTTCTCGCTTAAGTTGTCTAAGCTCGAGGGAGTACTGTAGCGGACTTCTACCCTCGAGTGCAAGTGTTTCGGGGTCTTTCAGTCTACTCTTACGCTCGGCATATATTACAAGCTTCTTGATTTTTTCGAATGTAGTCATCTGGGACCTCCTTTTGGCATCTTAACTCACTGTTCTCCAACCCCCAAGAACTATCACGTTACCTAATATGTACGACTTATAACTGTATAACGCGGTAGCCTTATTATTTATGGGTAGTCTTTTTAGCCTACCTTCCTCATTGACCACGAGAGTCTTGTCGTCGGCTGACAGAAGTTCTATATAGCCTCCAACAATCTGCTGGGCTTCCGCCAACGACGGTCTGTGGTCGAGTTTCTCTTCCTTCCCGTTAACTCTTATGATAGTCGCACTGTTCATCGTTGTCCTCCTAACTTCAAGTGTGACCTCATTATATCACGGATGTCTTTAATAATGTAAGGACATCAGAATAGGACTTTATCGTATGAAGTACATGCCGCCAGTGCACAGTATCTCACCACGGTCTGTATGGAATATGGTGTCGGGATTCTTACGAGCGACGTCAACGTTATTCTTACCTACCGTTTCGTTGGCCTCCTTCAGGCTTACCTCGCTGAAGGACTTAGCTGCTTGCTCTCTAGGAACGGCTTGCTTAGCTATTCCCACGACTGCGCCACTGAGTACTATTACCGGTATCATTTGGGCTAGTGTTGTTACTGCTTGTATTGACATCGTTACTTACTTCCTTAGATTATCTTCGTTATAAAGCTTTGGACTACGTCTGTGCCTTTATCCATACCTAATTGTTTAACTGACCACTTACCACCTACCTGAGTAAATGAGCCGGGGACATAGCCTTTGGAAATACCGGCCTGTTCGTAGACGGTTCTATGGAGCATCGATTCTAGTTCGGACTGGGAGACCTTATGAGTAAGTCTCTTCTGCAGTTGAGCTGTGGTAAGCGGACCTTCAGCGAAACTGAGAATGTCGTATGCTTCGGACATTATCAATTCTTCGTTAGTCATAATTCGCCTCCTCTTCTACGAGTGTCTTGGTAGTGTGTCCTTTGGTCTTATTAAGCCGAGGCGTGTCAAACCCTCAAGAACTTCCTCCGCGTCCTCGCGGCTGACATCGAGTTCTCTTACAAGTTCGTCTTGGCTTACTTGTCCGTCTTCGGCGATGCTTGATGCGACTTGTAGCAGGTCTGCTGCTCGGCCTGCACCTACTTGAAGTAGTTGATATCCCTTGGATGTTATTACGAACTGTGTCATTATAAGCTCCTTTAGCTACTTAATACCCTTACATTCGGATGCATGCCTGTAAAGGCTTCGAGCGTTTCTGCGACTGTTTTTGCCTCGGGCAGTCCAACGATTTCAGCGAGGTCGGCACGACTACCTCTTAGTTCCCACCAGCCTCGATGGTCTTTGAACTTTGTGTGTGTACCCTCCATTACGTTTGCTAATCCAGACATTACTTCTGTTAACTCATTATATTGGACGAATCCTATGAAGTCAGCAAATTCATCAGGCGTGCCGACTAACTTCCATCTACCGTTTTTAGTTACTGTTAATACCATATTTACGCTCCTACTAATTGTTTGTTAAGAGCCTTGACTTGCTCTTCCCAGGTTGGATAATTTCCCTTGAATATGTGACCTAGTCTAGCATTACACGACCAGCAAAGGCTTTTGGTATGAAAGCCAAGTTCGTCAGCCCAGTGATGTGTGACACGTATTCCTTGTTTGTTACAATGTTCGCACTCACCTCCCACAGCGTTGGGAAACATGTCTACAAAGCCCCAACTTTTTAGCAAGCTAAAGTCTGCAAGGATGGTGCCAGTCGATACGCCGAACTGCATTGATAGCTGAGCGACGTCCAAGTAGCCATTGTCGAGCTCGCTCAGCTCTGTCAGCATCCTAGTCTTACATTTCCCTGTGCTCACCCTACTCATATTATTTCCATTATATCCTGATTGGCTTCTTACTACTAGTACATCAGAATAGGGTTTAATTAGAGAATCTTCTTAAGTTTCCTCACGGATATAATCTGCCCCTTCTTTTTCAGGTGTTTGGCAGCGTCCTTCGGCGACCTCGCAGTGGTCTTGAAGGTCTTGGTGTTCGAGTGATTGTTTCTACCAAACTCCTTGAACCTGACTACAAATACAAACCTCATACTACACGTCTCTCCTTATAACCTTATGTCTATGTCTATGGGCGGCTCTTTGAAGGGACGCTTGGGTTTCCTAGGTTCTTCTTTGCCTTCACCGAAGCCAAAGTCTATTGGAGCTTCTTTGTGAGGTACGCGTGGCTTCTGACCTTCTTCGCCCAGCTTCTGAAGACCTCGAATAATTCCTTTGCCTAAGCCAATACCGACTTTGCCCACGACTTTGCCTGTTCTAGTTGCCGCTTCGGTGTAGGGTCTAAGCCGTTCAGTGCGTAGTTCTCGTTCGGTCAACAGTCGAGCTTTCCTAGCTTCTCTCTCTGCAGCTTTCGCTTCGGCCTCTTCTTTGGCTACTTCGCGTCTTGTTCTCGATACCTCAGTACGTCGTTGGGAGAGTGCAATCTGCTTCGCTGCTTTCGCTTCCGCTTCCTCGGCTTGTCTCTCAGCGTGTGCAAGCCTCTCTTCCTCATCTTTTCGACGAATTCTGGGTAGTGGTAGGGCTTTGTAGACCTTTGCCTTCTCGATGGCGAGGCCAATTCCGGCAACACGTCTGGCTCTCTTTGCTTCGCGTGCTTCGCCAATGGCCACGCGTTCCTCTCCCCGGAGCTCCCGACGTTCTTCTTCGGCTTTCTTTTCTCGCTTAAGCCTAGCTATGCGTCTTCTTAGTTCTTCTACTTTCATTTCCGTTTACCTCCTTACTTAAATAAATTCTTTATCCATTCCCAAATGGGCGGTCGTGACAGTTCGGTTAGTTCGCGTTCACAATTTATTTCCTCCTTCCGCAGCTCTTCGACTTCCTTCTGTTTGTTGAGCTTTGCTACGCGTTTACTGGTCTCGGCTCTTTCTTTGGCTAGTATACTGTCCATAATCATTCTCCCTTGAATATCAAATCGTTAGTCATAGTTGCGCTCGCTCCTATCGCGAAGTACATATACGTATTTAGTGATGTCCACAGGAAGTGGTCAAATAGTGATAACGCTAGGATTGCGACAAAGATATATTTCGCCTTACTCTTAATCAGTCCGTATCCAATAATCCACAACCAAGCCAACGCAGCTATGGGTCCTAGCTCATACATTATTCTTAGCGGCACATTGTGTATCGAGCTTGTGTGGACGTTAAGAGGGTCGTAGCCGTGTCCTAGAGGTCTGATATTGTTAATGGCTAGTCCATACGCCTCCAGGCGTCCAGTAGTTGCGACATTTAGGTCTCCATGTGCAGCAGCTTCAATTCTCGTGGGTGTATTACTCCAGATTTGCTGCGTCGTACCTAACGGTATGCATAATACGAGTCCGATTACTATTATTCCGACAGGTATGAGAATTTTCTTACTCCAATCTCTTCGTACTAAAGTAACCAATCCCAAGATTCCTACAGCCACCAAAGCTTCTTCAGCGCCTGTGAAGGACAAGCCTACGAGTGCGACTGCTACAAGCAGCCATTGGTACTTATGTCTAAATAAGATTGTACCCATTACGATAGCACCTACAGCCAAGTTGGGATTTGGGGAATATATTCCGCCACTTCGTTCGCTTAGTACGAGAGAACTTATTACTACACTTATACATCCTGCTGTGACTGCAAACCCTAGCAATCTCGTTGATTTCGTACCCGAATTGACACCCAGTATGTATATTCCGAGTAATATTATACTTAAGAGCTTGTCTGTCCAAGTACAGCTCGATATTATAGCTGAGGCGGTTATTACTATCAGTGGAATGTAAATATACTTGCTTCCTAAACTCCACTTACGTTTCCTAAGTAGTAGTATCGTTGCACATAGAAGTATAGCCATACCGATAGCAGTGGCTACTGTTTGCTCGTATCGCATCGGTATTAGTATGAGTCCCAAGTTAGTTAGCAGTTCAGTCATTCCGACCACCTCATAGGCATCCCGACTAGTGTCAGTACTATCAGTAATGCTGATACTAGGGTTATCGTTACTATACCACCTGCCGTTGCCTTCTTGAATCTTCGAAGAAACGGAAGTCTAACAGATATCCACGGACTAACTGCCCCCACCAGCACAAACAATAACAGATAGTTGAGGGTAAAGGCTGATGTACTCACAAACCCGGTCGGCCCCTGTCTAATCATTATGGTACGTCCGAACACATATGCGGCTCCACTAGCGATTGCTAATAATGCATAAGCGATTATGTATTTCATTATAGTTTGTTGTCGAAGGGTTGGACCTTCAATATCGTTGCTTTATCCCTAACACGTTTATCTATCATACCTTCGTCGGGTACGATGAGTATGACGTCGTACTCGGCTTCTAGAATACTCTTAGCAGCCAACGCATTAAACTTAGACATGCTAGCTCGGGAGTCTAAGATGAGGTATGCGTCAGGTATGACTGTACACGTACTCATTGGGCAGCCATCCTTAACCCACTTTTCTCGTTCCTCGTGTGTTTGATGAAGAACGTCAGTAGTTGCGCCAGTTGCTAGTATTAGTATCATTTGTTATCTCCTTTTATTTGATATATCATTCCCTCAGCCTCTTCAAGCTCAAGTATCGACGGAAGTTTATCGAGTGGTCCGGCGTAGTAGTCTCCAACCTCAGCATCTTTGGCTTCTATTGTATGTAGTTTCTTTCCTTCGCTAATTACGTAAAGTAAACCAAACGAATATCTACCTGGGCTTGCTACTACTCGACTTTCGTTGGGTAGTGAATGTAGTTCTTGATAGTAGGTAGTTGCTAATGGGTTTTCTCTTGTGAGTATATTGGCATTTAGGAAGACTCCATTCATTAGTACTAATATTAGGGCAAACACAACTATAGCGCGTGTATGATTGAGGTGTAGTTTATTGAGTCCGATGCCGACAAGTATTGTAGTTGATGGTATGGCAAAAGTTAAGAATGTCCAAGATACGGGGTCCAGGGAAGTTAGGTGATACCACAAGGATACTAGTACTATCATCACCAATACTAGTTTCTTCGCGTCGTAAGGTTTCTTCAGCCCATACCACAAAGGTATGACAGCTAATCCTAAAGACATCAATAGTATTTGAGCAATACTTAGTAGTCGTTGAGGTGTGTCGAAGATACTTAATGTACCAACGATTGCACCAGACATGCCTGTCCAATATTCCCACAAACCTGTAAGCGTTAAACCCCCATCGAAATACATTAAGGCCGGAATCATTAGATATGGTAGAGCGCCACTTACAAGATAGACCGCGATGAGCTTTGGCCTGAAACGTATAACGATGAACCAGAAGACGGCGATTGGAAGAATGAATATATGAATTGCAGTACCAAGACCTAAACATAAAGCCATAAGCTTTCTTCTGTCACTGATGTAGAAGTAATACGCGAATGCGAGGAACATTGTCGCTAAAGCATATTCTTCCAGAATCGTTGACTGAGTCAAAAATACTCCCGCACCTAACAGCACAAGCGAACTAGCAATCGCTGGCCAAACCTTATTGGTTAGTTTATGCACTACTACATAAACTAACCCGACTGTAATCGCCGATGGCAGACTACTCAGTAGAATTGTTAGCGTGACTGGTTGATTAGGTATCAAACCAAATAGTCTGCATAGAGAGATGTATAGGGGACTGCCGTAGGGTTGTGGTACTATCCAAGCATTCGCACTAGCAAGCCAATCACCGCTATCGCCGGAGATAAACATCCAGGTATACTGTTTTGCCGCCAATATAATGTAGTACACGAAGGCACAGATGCTTATGATTAGTGCTATATACTTTTTCGCCATATCCATTTCCCTGCTATAGTATACCTAACTACAAACACGATGAGTATTGCTATCGCCGCACTTAACACATAAAAGAGACCTAAGTACTCGGTAAGCATGTATAACAGTGCCATGTCTAAGGGTAGTGTTATACTTGCCATCAGCAAATACTTTCCGAAACCGACCTTACCAGCGCTTCTCTCTCTAAATGTCCATAAATTGTTGAGTGTATAGTTGTTTGTCACGCTTAGTAGGAACGCGGGAATGAATGCTATGAGATAACTCCTGTCTGCAGCTACGTCAGACCAAAGGGTCGTAAACGCTTTGTGTATAACGAATGTATTCAGCAGATACAATGAGGACAGATTCACAACTGTTCCAGCTGCTCCTACCATACCAAAGCGAAGCCAGCGATACTTATACAAATATAATGAGGCTAGCTGAAGTAGATAGCCTTTCATCTGGTCCCATCCCAGCTTGGAGTGGCCGCGCTTTCTCGTTTCGAAGATGTAAGGAATTTCAGCTATACTGTTCCAGTTACCCTTCACTAACAGCTCTAGCATTATCTTGAACCCTCTGTTGCTCAGACTATCGATAACCTCCTGTGAAACACCACTTCGTTTGAAGCCAAAGAAACCAGAGACAGCATCTTTAACGTTAGTGAGTGGACGTGCGGCTAAATTAGCAACGCGCGAAATAATTTTACGGTCTAAGTCCCACTCCTCACAGCCGCCGCCATCGACGTATCGTGAGGCAACAACGAAGTCATTTCTGTCTAACTGCTTTAGTAGTTTAGGTATAAGTTCTGGGGGGTGTTGAAGGTCGGCGTCTATCACTATTATTTTCTCCGAATCACAGCATCTAATTCCCTCAATTACTGCAGACGACAAGCCCTTCCTACCTTCTCTGTGTAGGACTGAGAATCCTACTCTCTTAGCTGCGTCGGCAGTGAGCTCATTCGGGCTGTCGTCCACGATTAAAACCTTTACGTTCTTGGGTAGTCGCTGCTTTAGTTCTTTGATGTTTTCAGATTCACAGAGCGTAGGTATGATTACCGTCGTCACTTTGTCTTCTCCTCCAGCTCTTCAACTTTCTTTATTAGCTTGTCTAGTTTATTCGTTACCTCACTTTCGTGTGTAAACATCTGCTTACTTCTGAATGTCCATAGAGAAGGTACCACGAACTTATAGACTACTACTATTAGTATTAGTGTGGCAACAACCATGAAAACTATAAAAATCCAGAACCTCATCCAGGGCAAATGTTCTTGGAGGTATGGGTGTATACTGGTGTAGAGGACTGTTGTTATTGCCACAAAGTTTATAATGCTCAGTACGGGTAGAGATGTATATAGTGAATCGACGACTGCTCCCAGCCATGGTATGTTTCGTTGTTTCATTTTGTCTCCTTTTATTAGTGTATCGTGTTCCAAACTCTATGGAGTAATCCTAGGATTTGCTCCTTACTTCGTAGTGAGACCAGGGTCTTTACTGCTATTTTCATGAGGTATGGACTTAGGAAGTAATACCTGCCGAACCTATTCTTAAGGTAGAATTCCCTGAATGCCTTGCGTGCGAAAGCTGCTAGAGCGCTGCTAGAACAGTCTTGAGTCAAATTGGCATTAACGTTAAGATTCATATCCTTCAGTGCTGTTAGGTTTCCTGAAATTAGATTTGCGTTGAGCGCAGAATTGTATAGTTCAGTCCCGGGAAGAGGCATTACTAGTGAGAAGCCATAAAGAGGTAAATTCAGCTCTCGAGCAAAAGTCATTGTCTCTTCGATGGTTTCTGTAGTTTCGCCCATCATGCCGATTATAAAGTAGCCTGTAACATGAATTCCTGCCTCCTTTGACCATCTAACAGCCGCTCTGACCTGGTCGAGGGTTATGTTCTTTTTCATAGAGTGTAGTATTCGCTGACTTCCAGACTCTATGCCGTATGCAACGTCGCGGCAGCCAGCATCGTACATGACCTCGAGCATCTCTTTGGTCATTAGGTCTACTCGGCAATTGCAGTGCCAGGCCACTTTCAGTCTCTCGTTCTTTAATAGTCGACAGAAAGTAAAAACTCTTTCTTGACTAAAGACGAAAACTTCGTCGTCAAAGAAGAAGCCATTAACACCGTATGTATCGTGTAATAGTTTTATTTCTTCAACAATGTTTTCTGGGCTTCTTCCTCTCCACTTGTGTCCCCACATACCTTTGAAACAGAAGGTGCAACTGTAGGGACATCCTCTACACGTACTTACGTTAGTACTCTTAACGTCACCAAACTCCGCAACGTCGACGTTGAAGTTTTCAAAGCAGTTCTTAAGATATCGATTCATATCTAGGAGGTGTCTTGAGGGGAAGGGAATAACGTCTAAGTCATTGATGTGTTCTACCGGCTTAGTAATAATAACTCGATTGTTATCTCTGTAGGCAATGCCTTTGATATCATTGAGGTCACTCTTTTGCTCTATAGCAGAAACGAGGTCGACTATTGTTTTTTCGCCTTCGCCAACGACAATAAAGTCGGCCAACGACGCTTGAAGTAGGCCTTGCGGCATAGTAGTGGCTAAGGGACCTCCTAGAACTACAAGTGTTTTGGTGTTCGCCTTCTTTATGGTTTTAACCAACTTCAGCACTTCCTTACATTCGGTAATCATTCCTGTTATGCCGACAATGTCGGCGCTAGCTGTTTTCTTCTGGAATTCGCGAGCGTTCGTTCTCTCCATGTTTAGGTCGATAATTCCTATGTTGTGTCCTGCCTGTTCTAGTACGGCAGCAATGTAAGCTATGCCGAGAGGCACATATATGTTAGGACTCCATGACTTGAGTCGCGGATTGACTAGGATTATATCCACTAATTTTACCTCACTTCTCTTAACAGTACTACAGTCTTTCCTGATTGGTAGACTATGGGTAAGTCGTATATGTCGTCTGGAATATCTCGTACCTTTCTCAATCCGGCAGGATAACCTGCGTCATAGTAGAGTATCAACTCGTTGTGTTCTATGTTCCATGTCGATAGGAACACGTAGCAGTCACCATCGGGGACTTCCCATAGTGTATAAGGTACATGGATAGTTGTCACGGAAACAACGTCTTCAGCGTAGCACAGTCTTGGTATTCGCTCTATGTGTCCCTGAAGCAGCCTCTTAGTGTTTACGTCAGTCAAAATAGAAATACTCTGGTCGCTTTCGTTAGCTAACCACTCAGCACACGCTACGTCATCTTTGTTGTATGCATCGATGATGCCTGTTCTTTCGCCGCTTAGTGCTAGTGAGTACGGCATGTCCACCTTGTCGAGTATATTGCTTTGCGTGGCTTCAAAAACCAGCCCGCTTGTGAATACGAAGTACACAAGTAACACGGTTGGCGCGAACCACTTCTTATTCCACACCAACTCGCATCCTAGTATAAATAGCGGAGCCAAGAAGAAGAGACTGAGATGATAGAAGCGAGTCATATTTACTAGCCTACTGAAGTGCGGAATGAAGACACAGGCACCTAATAGTACGAAGCCTGCAAGTATGCAAGCGGCAAACTCGGTGGTGAAATTATAATCCTCTCGTCTTCTCCACAACTGAATCAAACCGAGTATTATGAGTATTTGAGTTGCGTATTGTATTACTCTGAAGATTTTACCCTCGATTGATGCTGACATAAAGTCGAGACCTGTGCCTGCCTTAACTAGTGCTGGCTGTTGTCTGACATAGAAAGTAGTACCTTTATCAAGCTCTTCAAGCG
>SDBU01009232.1_pt1 | contig 11092 bp, 13 predicted proteins | sample 2277071 | NCBI WGS metagenome assembly SDBU01 (sample SAMN10397929, study PRJNA504765) | marine sediment metagenome | isolation source: marine sediment core GS08_GC12, 126 cmbsf | place: Arctic Ocean: Gakkel Ridge, Loki's castle | collected 2008 | reverse complement strand
GAGACGTTTCAACCTTAATCCCGAAATTCTCAAGCATATTGCTGATGCTTTGTACTGTGAACATTGCACCCCGGCTGCCACTGGAACGATCCCCGCTACCATCCAATCCTACTACCAGACCGTATCCAATCAACGGAATCTGATAATTATTTTCCAGTGTAATGATATCCTTGATCCTGACATCAGCACAAAGATTTTGGAAGATGACTAATAACAAAAAACCAGTAGTTAAAAATGGTCTCATCCTGCTCATGAGACGCCTATAACTGCAGCAGCTAATAATCCGGCGCCCAACAGCCAGGTACCTAATTGATGAATTTTGCCTGGTTTACTGATTTTATTCATCAGGCCGGTCTTTCGATAAGTAATCTGGGCATCGGCAACATTGTAAGAATACACGGAATTATCTGCCCTGATATCCTTCGGCCGTACTCGTCCACTTAATTTCATAAGGTTTTTCTCACCATTTACTTCAACGACCCGTTCACCTTCAATGTATAAAATTCCGTTGGGACTTCGCTCAATAATTGTAGCCGTTATTTTACCGGTAAGACGTTCCTTCTGCTCAGTCCCTTCCGTTCCTTTATGTGAATTGTCAATGGCTGCCTTGGCCCCGAACATGGGCAGAAAATCGGTCAAAGTTCCCGAAATACTACCATTTAGGGCTACATTACTTTGGGTGCTGCTATTTATTTTTGATTCACGGGTGGCGTTGGCCGTTTCCATGATAAGTACGAGCAGTACATCTCCAACCTGATGAGCCTTTACATCGGTAAACAGAGACCGGCACAGAACATCTTGCTGCTGGGCGTTCAAGCAATTGCAGATCATTGTAAGAATTACCAGTAGAAGCATTTTTCCAGATAGTATTTTACTCATTGTTATTTTACCAGAATTAGATTTGAAGACTGGATTTTACCAGCCAGGAATTTTCTGGTTTCCGGACAAAAAACCGCAACCTCGTCACCTACGCTGCCTTCCTGCTTGGCTATTCCTTCAGTTCTGATGACCATATTTCCAGTTTCCAATAAAATTTCTACGGTTGCACCCCGTAAAATATCAGGAGCTTTGCGAACCATATTTTCACGTATAACCGTCCCACCCCTGATAACCCGTCTGGTAACAAGTCCCACTACCTGTTCAAAAGCTGATATTTGCGTACCATAAGCACTATTTAAAAGTCGGTTTTCCAACCGCAGTTTTTCGGCTGTAATCAGCTCACCGCGATTCAAGTTATGGACCGGAATTACCACTGCCGTCAGTATTGATACCCTGACACTCACCGGATATTTTTTCAGGAGATTATCATCAGCATACAATTCCAGCCAGAGAATTTGATAACCAAGATCAGTCGTCACCCGTTGCGAACGGATCCGGAGCCGGTTGCCGCTAGGATTGAATTGTGTTACCTTAGGTAAGCGAACAAATTCTATATCCAAGTCCTCGTGGTCCACATCCAGGGTAGCCTGAAAGTAAGTATAAATTGCCTGCTTTATGGATTGAGTGCTGATTTCACCAGAGATAGCATCTGAGGCCGGGATTACACTTATAAAGCCTAATACTACTGATAATATGGTTGATGACCGGATCATCGTTTCATCTGATTGGTCAAGGCCATTATTTCATCGGCCGTTTTTACTGCTTTTGAATTAATTTCGTAAGAGCGTTGAGCAATTATCAGATTAATCATTTCCTGCACAACATCAACATTAGATTTTTCCAGGTATCCCTGAACAACCGCACCAAAACCCTCTTCCCCGGGTGTACCGATGGATGCTGGCCCAGAGGCTACCGATTCTTCATACAGATTGCCGCCTATTGACCGTAAACCGGCTGGATTCATAAAAATAGCCATTTCCAATTGTCCGACTTCCTGCGGGAGCGAGTCACCCGAGACCATTACTGAGATGACGCCATCCTGGGATATACTGACATTGGTAACGCCCTCCGGGAAAGAAATATCGGGAACTAACAATAACCCCGAGGGGGTTACGAGACTGCCATTAGAGTTGATCCGTAACGCTCCGTCACGGGTATAGGTATAAGTACCATCCACACGTTGGACCTGAAGAAATCCAACACCGTTTATTGCAATATCCAGAGGATTGCCAGTTTCGGCTATATTACCTTGTGAAAATGATTTGTAAGTAGATACAGGTCTGTTGCCAAGTCCGATTTGAATTTCTGCTGGCTTGCTATTACCATCCGCCGATTCAACATCTCCACTCTGAATTGTTTCATACAGGAGATCCTGAAACTCGACATTGCTCTTTTTAAAGCCGGAGGTATTGACATTTGCCAGATTATTAGCAATAATATCAATATTCAATTGTTGGGCTGCCATGCCCAGTGCTGCTGTTCTTAGTGATCTTAACATAGTCTTTTTCCCGTTAACGATAATCGCTTATTTTATTAGCGGTCTGATTCAAAGTCTGGTCAATCGTTCGTACTACTTTCTGAGCGCTTTCGAACTGTCGCTGTAAATCCATCAATCCAATCATTTCTTTTACGGTATTAACATTGGATTCTTCCAGAAAGCCTTGTTTAATATTTGGTTCATCAACCTCAAAAATATTTGCATTTTCTTGGGCAATAAACTTATTATCTCCAATTTTTTTCAATTCGAAAGAAGATTCAAAATCCACAATCTTCAGACGACCAATTAGTTGCTCATCGGCAAAGATAGCTCCATTAGTGTTAATATTGATATGGGCCGAATTCCGACCGTCCACTGCTACATTTATTACTCCTGTTAGCCCTAATACGGCTGAACCACTGGAAGTTCGCAAGATACCATATTCATCAACTGTAAAATGTCCATTCCGAGTATAAGCTTCCCCATCACCCTGCTCCACAGTGAAAAAACCCCGACCTGAAATCGCTATATCAAATGTATTATTTGTCGGTTTCAGTGTACCCTGGGTAAAGTCCGTATTGGTCACTGCTTTAAATCCTTTATTCTCCTGACCTTTTAAAACCTTCATAAATATTGCATCCCGCTTGAATCCAACGGTATTGGAGTTGGCCAGATTATTGGCAATTACATTGTGGCGCTGCAATTGTGCGTTTAATACATTTTTTATTCTATTGAGATCTGTATTCATGCTTTTACTTTGGTTTTAAATCATTATAAGCAATTGTAGTGCCACGCTAAATATTGCAGTTTATCTATCCACTAAGAATACGAATAGTCTACATATCTATTTATTTTTATGACACTAATAGACACATTAAAATGTAATTACATAATAACAGTAGAAATTTATTAAACAATAATACTAGTGAAATTTCGGACGGTTTTAGTAATCCAATGGAATTTTTTTCCATTGACTATTATTGACGTTAACTAACTATTATAGTTCAAATATATCGAAATCCGACGAACGATTATTTTACATAATTATCCTATTATCATCAGGCAATTTAATCATCCGGATTCCTTCAATATATTCTTCCGATTCAGAAGAAGAAATTTGAGTTAGTCGTACTGTGACTTTTTTAATCCGGTTGGCTCCTTTTAGTATTGCCTTGACACTCTCACGAATTTTATCCTTATCACCGGACTCAACCATTAATTCCAGAATTTCAGCTAATCCGATTATAGCCGATAAAGGATTATTTATTTCATGATTAACGGTTACTACAATTTCACCAATAGCTGCCAATCGTTCTTTTTCAACCAATTGCTCCTGCGCTTTTTTCAATTCATCCAGGGTACTTTGCAGAGTCTGGTTTCGTTGTTCAAGACTACTGCGAAGGAAGATTTTTTCCATAACCAGACTGATCTGGGTCGCTATGGTCACATAGTCCTTTTTCTGATCAACCTTATACATATTTGGTTTCATATGTCCAAGATTTAAAACCCCGATTAGCTTGTCGCCAACCCGCAGAGGCATTGAGAGAAAGGAATTAAATATCCGATCTTTGCCAGGGCGTGATTTAGTAATCGAGGATAAGACAATTGGCTGTTTTTTATCGAGTACCCAACTCGACATTCCGCTGCCATGGGCAAAAGGAATTTCCTGGGCTAAATCAATGATTTCTTGACCACGTTTTAATACCACTTCCAGACGATTTATATCCTGATTATAAACGAATAAAGTTGCCGAATCAAATGGTATGGTTTTTTCGAGAATATTGAATATCGAACTGAAAGTTTCATCAGCACCAAGACTTTTTTGGATGATATTGCTGATCTCAATTATATAATCGATATCAACCATGATTAATTTTTACTCCTTGGTGCGTTTTCTTCATCGATTGGTAAACGCACTATAAATTCGGTTCCCTGACCTTCAACAACATTACAATTTAGATTACCATCCATTAATCCAATGATTTCCTGTGCAATCGGCAAACCCAAACCAGTGCCTTTACCCGCCTTCTTGGTAGTAAAGAAGGGTTCAAAAATCTTGCTTCTAACAGCAGAATCAATTCCACCAGCATTGTCAGCAATTCTTATTATCACCCAATCGCTTTTTTCACAGGTGATACTTACCCTGATAATCTTTTCCAATTTCTGATCGTTACCGGCCTTCTGCTTCGACACATCGTAGGCATCCTTGGAATTGGTCAATAAATTGACGAATACTTGATCTAACGAAACAGGATTTAACCACAATTTTGGCAGGTTAGAAGCGATTTGAAGATCTACTTTAATATTATTGCGGTCAAAATCATAACGCATCAAATTCAATGCTTCTGTTATCGATTGCTTCATATCGATGCGGCTGCAAGCATTATCCTGAGTGCGTTGAGCGAAAGACCTAATACTATGAATTGTCCCTGACATTCTGGTAATAAAATTGATTATATCATCAAAATGTTGACCAAGTTGCTGCTTATCAATATCTGGTTGATTGATATTTTTCAGAATCATGTCTGCCACCAGCCTCATAGAGGACAGTGGTTGACCTAATTCATGAACTAACCCAACCAGCATTTCTCCTAAAGAGCGAATCCGATCCTGTGAAATTGTGAGAATCTGCTGAGCTATCAGTTTCTTTTCCAGATATTTAATATGGGAAATATCTTTGGCACTTACAATAATTGAATTGACAGAACCGTCAAAATTATTGATTACACTAAAGCTGGCATATACTGGTAGCATGGTTTTATGATATTTCAGGATCGCTTCAACATCGTGGTATTGGCCCATATGCAAGGCTTCGAGAATACACGGGTTTCGCGAAGATTTTAAGTGATCGGGCGTATCAATAAGAATTTCGTCAATAAAAATATTTACTAGCTCATTTTTAGATACATTCAATAATTTAAGTACTGTTCTGTTTACATCTTTAATTTTCCCGGTTTGGTCGAGTAAAATAATCGCATCCGATATATTCTCAAGAATTGTGATGGCATATTCTTTAACGCTGGGATGTTGCGATAATCGTATTGCAGGTTGGCTGATATCATTATGTTCAACCAATTTTTCAGGATTAATATTTCCGTAAGTGCTCATTCCCTGTTTCCATTGCATACAAAATTCAATATATTACCATGTCCTTTTTTTTATATTCGAAAATCACCAGCTTGTTTGCTGCCAAAGCGTCGCTTTTTTGCCGTGGTATTAATTCAAGCTGGAAATCGGGACTCACCTGTTTGACCAGCAATTGAACTTCATCAAAACGGTTGAAATCATATGCCGATTCCATTACCATATTATAGCCCCATACCCGCAAGATAAATAAATGATTTCCCAGTTCATCAACAATTCGACCATTCAAGCGCATGCCTTGATTCAGCCGCTTTAATAATTCATTCAGGTCACCCTCAACTATCAGATATGTTTGATCTGCTTGCGCCGATCTATGATTGCCGGACATTAGTTATCTGCCGCCTACATTTAATTTTATTTCAGCCTCATCATAAGTAATTCTTTCTTTTGCCATCAATGCGCGTATCGCATTCTCTTTATGCTCTGTAACTTTCGTTTTTTTATTCTGTTTTTTAGTTCTGTTTTTTCGACTTCTCATGAATTTGATTATTGACAGGTTAAGTTTGATTATTAACAGTCCTGCAAATATCACTGATGTAAAAATAAGCGCTTTCCAGAACATATTCCGCTGTACGGACTGCGATACATTAACAGCAATCTTTTCTCGGTTAAAATCATCTAACAATTGTCTGATTTGCTTTTGAAAGGTACTATCGCTATTATCTGTTGTGGTTTTACCGAACAGTAAGGATTGAGCGCCGGCAATATCTCCAATTGATAAGTCATATGGATAAATATCAAAGATGAACATATTGCGGTCTGATATCCGGTGGCTGATGATCAGTCTAATCTTTGTTAGCGAACCTGCGATCAATATTGTTTCTTCGTCGATATTAACAATTTCGACCCTCAGGCTGTCATCACCACCCTCAAACCGTGTACGGTCACCCACGAACTGGAGTGGAAGTTTGGATTTAATTTTAATTTTAAACTCAGCAGCGACTGTATCCACCCACACCCGGGGATAGATATCATATTGATCACCTACTTCATTGACAGCAGATAGAATCAAACGCCAGTTCTGCTGATAAAGACCAGATAGTAACACAAATCTAAGAGGTTCCTTAGCAATATTAGCCTGTAATAGTCCTGACAGGCCTAAACTTAGCATAACAATTATTGTTTTGCGTTCAAACATGTATATCAATTATCGGGAGGATTTCACCAGCTTGGGATTCATCGTGGGGGCCAGCTTTTTTAACAATTGTGTGATTATTCGAATCATCCATCGCATCCAATGCTTCCTGAGACAGGACCATCTCATCGCTTTGTTTATGAGGATTTTTCTGTCGCTCACGCCGTTCTTTACACTGCGGACGTTTGCTAACACCTTCCACCGGTTTGATTAAAAAACCTGTTTGATATGATTCAGACAACTCTATTTTATCATCATAGGACATAGTCATTCTCCTATTTTCAATTGAGCCCGTATCTTTACCAGTGTTGAATTCAATATTTGTGATACTCTTGATTCAGATACTTCCAGTATCTGTCCAATATTGCTGAGGGTCAATTCTTCGTAATAGTATAAAGCCAGGATCAAGCGCTGTTTCTCCGGTAAAGAAATAATTATCCGTTTCAGCTCACTTTTCAAGCTATCAGAAGTTAATTTTTCTTCAGGCGTCTGCTGATTCTTATCGGGAATAGTATCAATATTCCTGAGACCGTCTTCCGCCCTATTACCCTTGTGATTGTGGAGTGAGATAGAATAATTGATCTGTGAATTCTGGATAACCGAATAATATTCTTCCTCCGGTATTTTCAGATATTCGCAAATTTCCTTTAACGAAGGTTCCCGCTTAAGAGTGCCGATCAGGTGCCTTTCAGCATTTTCTGTTTTTTTCACAAGCGCCAACTGCGAGCGACTAAGATAGCCATGCTGGCGAATTGCATCGATAATCTCACCGTAAATGCGCTTATAGGCAAATGATTTGAATTGCGATCCATAATCAAGTTGGTATCGATTTAAGGCATCCAATAACCCAATAATACCAAATTGATAAAAATCATTTTTACTCAACGTATTCGAGGATGGAATATTCAGCCGACTTACAATGTATTTGACCAATGGCATGTAGGCTTTTACAACCTGTTCCCGTTTCTCTTCATTCCGGGATAACAGATATTCTTTAACTAAACTTTCACCGTTCATGGTTATTCTATCACTTTTTTATTTACATTCGCCGACCGCCGCACCGTAAGGGACAAACCTAATTTCAAAATATTGCCGATTATGAAGATCGCCATCAAAACACCGATGTATACAACGACACTCCGGGTAATGCTGGTGAAGATGGTCTTTCCACTAACCACACATAACAGGAGTGATATAAATGCAACCAGAAAAGCCAGCTTATAAAGTGTTTTTGTCATCTTAACAGCTCCGATTTATCCCACCGTTTCTTTTTCAACCGTGAAAAAAAATTTTCCGATCTATTCCCTGACTGGAGGAGTGTCTGACCAACATTTTTTATAATAGTGCCCAATTCAATGTTGGTATTTGAGCGGGGATGATGTAATACCAATGGTTCACGATTACGGATCGAGTCCTTGATATAATGGCTGTATTTAATCGTACCGCCATAGCGGATTGAATCACCCAGGAATTTCCTGACAATCAGGTTCATTTTATTATACAGCATGGCGCCTTCATCATCCGAAGTAGTGGAATTGGCTACCAATAGAATGGGGACTTGCGATCCGGTCTGTTTAATCACTTTGATAACAGCGTAGGCATCGGTAATAGCAGCCGGGTCAGGTGTTACCACTATTAACACCTTATCCGCAGCCAACACAAACGATAACACATCCCGTCCGATCCCGGAACCGGTGTCTACTACCACCAGATCATATTCATAATTAAGTTTCTCAAAAGATCGCGCCAGATCCCGCAGGATATAATCCTGTTGTTCCAATAGTTTCATTTCAGCCGACGATGCCGGTAGTAGATCGATATCACCGGGACAATGGCAAATTGCGTCAGATAATTCCACTTCTTTCAAGAGCACATCAGCTACTGTGTATTTGGGATTGATTCCCAACAACAAATCAACATTTCCCAGATGAAAATCAGCATCAATTAATAAAACCTTCTTGCCAATACGGCGCCAGAGAAGAGCCAGATTCAGGCTTAGGAATGTTTTCCCAACCCCGCCTTTGCCACTGGTTACTACCACTATTTCAGGTTGGCGGGTTGGCTGCGAAGATGTTTTCCTATCCATGATATTATCAAACGACTTACTTATTGGTTTTACCATGATTCAGGACTTCCACATCATTTTCATAATAGAGTTAGTTATTAGTTCAGCCGTGGCAATTTCGATATCATTCGGAACCGACTGTCCATCTGTCAGATATTTGATCGGAAGGTTTATCTCTTCTACAATCGATAGAATCTTTCCCGGACGGCCGGTTTCATCCAATTTCGTCAAAATACAACTCGTAGGTTCCAAAGCATAATAAAGACCAGTGGCCAGTAATAAATCTTCGACACCGGCTGTTAAGCTTAAAGTCAGCAATACTTCCGTGGGCTGTAGTAGATCGCGGTATTCACGCAATTCTTTCAGATAATTCGGAAATTGAGGACTACGGCCAGGAGTATCAATCAGAATTACATCGTAACTTTTAATGAGATCCAATTTTTTAGCAACATCTTCCGGACTATTGACTTCAATAACAGGAATATTTACTATCCTGGAAAAAGCTTTCAATGGTTCGGTAGCGGCCACACGATAAGTGTCTGTTGTCAGCATCACTATTCGCTTGTTAGAATAAAAATCCTCCTTTGCCGCTAATTTCATCACCGTGGTTGTTTTTCCGGATCCGGTCGGCCCGACCAGCATAACAACTTCCGGACTGCCAATTTTTTTCACCGGTTCTGCAAATCGTATCCCAATGTGATCCAGTATTTCAGATCCGACTGTCGCCATGATTAGATCTAAGGTTACTTGTTCAAGCTGATAGCTTTTAAGATAACTGTGGCGCGTAAACATAGCCGCCAGATCGCAGCCAACTCCAGCTTCAACCAAGTAATCATACACCCTATCGTACGGTGCGGGAAAATTGGCACCAGCGATTGATCGAATTCGGGTATTGAGCCGTCCCAACTCCTGTCGTAAAGCTGTAACTTCTGATAGAATGCGAGGATTAAAATCCGTAGCTACTGTCGATGGACTGTTAAATTGATGATACAATTTTTCATAAGGATTAATGGTTTCCGGTTTTACCTCGTGCTTTTTTTCCGGTTGATCTACTGCGACTGTGATCTGCATATACTCCTGACGATTACCGCGGGCTGTTTTCCGTTCCAATTGCTTAGATTCCATCAGCACAAAATCATCGCCTAATTCTTCCTTAGCCAGGTTCAAAGCTTCCCGGATTGTATCTCCGATATAATTCTTAAGCTTCAACAGGATACCTCACGGCTCCAACCGAATTCAGTTCTGTCTCAGTCGTAAGTTCGGAAAACGACAGAACCGACAGATGCGGGAAAACAGAATCAATAAAATTTTTCACTTGGCGGCGGAGTAGCGGCGAAACCAGTAATACCGGATTCAATCCTTTGTTCACCATAGATTCCACTTTTTCATTAATGTCTTTAAAGATATCGGTAATCTGATTTGGAGAAAAACCCAAATTTTGTGATGAACCATTTCCATTTTTAAGCGCCCCCATGATACTGTCTTCCAATTGCGGTTCAAATGTAGCGACCGCGACCTGTCCTTCGTTCTGTTTGAATATATCGGTAATTGTTTCCGACATTGACGCGCGGACAAACTCTGTCAAAACATCCGGATCTTTGGTTTGATGAGCATGGTCAGCAATTGCTTCCAGAATCATTACCAGATTCCGGATCGGAATTTTTTCTCGTAGAAGGTTTTTAAGTACCTGTTCAACAATCCCCAGAGAAACAATATCCGGTATTAATCCATCAACTACAGCGGAATGTGTTTCCTTCAAATGATCCAGCATGCGCAGGGTCTCCTGACGGTCCAGCAGCCGATAGGTATTCTTTCTAAGGGTCTCCATCAGGTGAGTGGCAATTACAGCCGCAGGCTCTACAACCGTGTATCCGGCTATTTCAGCCTCTTCCTTTTTCTGACGTGTTATCCACATGGCTGGTAGATCAAAGGTCGGTTCGGTAGTCTCAATACCATCCATTTCCATCCGATCATCCGGATTCAAAACCAGATAATAGTCAATTAAAACATTACCCTTTTCAACTTCAATTCCATAGATCCGAAACACATATTCATTTGCCTTTAACTGAACATTATCGCGGATGCGAATCGGTGGGATGATCAGTCCTAATTCCATGGCAATACTTTTTCTGATAGTGGAAATACGCCCCAGCAGATTACCTCCCTGGTTTTCATCAATCAGTGAAATCAATCCATAGCCAACTTCAATTTCAAATGGATCGGGGTGCAAATATTCCTCAATACGATCTACGGGTTCAACCACCGCTACCTCTTCTTCGCTGGCCGCTTGTTCTGCTTCCTGGTGCTTGGCTTTGTTGATCGTGAAGCCTATGATTGCAATAATAACGGACATTAAAAGAAATGGCACAAATGGCAATCCGGGCACAATGCC
>SDBU01009231.1_pt1 | contig 11093 bp, 9 predicted proteins | sample 2277071 | NCBI WGS metagenome assembly SDBU01 (sample SAMN10397929, study PRJNA504765) | marine sediment metagenome | isolation source: marine sediment core GS08_GC12, 126 cmbsf | place: Arctic Ocean: Gakkel Ridge, Loki's castle | collected 2008 | reverse complement strand
CCATAGATGTGTACAGGGCTGAGATTACGCTGCTGCAGGCAGAAAACCAGTTGATAGACGCCAGAGATGTCTACCGGCTGAGCCTCGATGAATTCAAGATCGACCTGGGGCTGCCGACAGAAACAGAGATAACAGTTGAGGATAAACAACTCCAATACACCCCTGTTGACAAGGATATTGATAAATATATGAAGCTTGCACTCGCCAACCGGCTTGAAATCAAGACGGCGAATGACATAGTGGAAGACAGTAAGAGGAATCTGGACATTACGCGAAATCGCCTGAGAAGCCGGCTGGACCTGGGTCTTTCGCTTCAAACTGTCGCCGGTCGGGTAGAACGCTTCAGCGACCAGGAATTCGGCGATGCTGAGTGGGTCGTGGAACTGGAATACGAGATACCATTTGACCGTGTGTCCGAAAGAACAGATTATAGGCAACAGTTGATAAACTACTTGCGCAGAGTAAGGGAGCGAGAGGAGCTCAGGGACCAGGTAATCGTTGAGGTGCGTTCGGTTATCAGGGACCTGCGCAAGGCTGAGGCAACATTGAAAATTCAGAAACGTAATATCGAGGTCGCGGAAAAACAGCTCGAGCGCGCAAGAAGCGACCGTGACCGCGGGACGATTACCAACCGGGACGTAGTCGATGCCCTGAATTTCCTCACGGACGCCAGCAACACATACGAAGAAGCTTCTGTCGATTATACGGTCTCAAAGCTTGAGCTCCTGCGGGTGGCCGGAGTTCTCGACTTCGAAGACTGGAGGGACCTTATAAAATGAGCGCTTTAAGCGGGCTTTTGCTTAACGGACGGAAAAAACGCATCGTTGTCTTCGCGTCGCTGGCCGGCGTGATCATCATTATGTTGGTCATAGTGGGCCTGCGTACAAGGGCCTCAAACGACCCCTCCCGTCAACTCTACAAGGTTCGGAAAATGACCATCAGAGTGGTCGTGACTGAGGAAGGGGTCCTCAAAGCCAAAGAGTCGGAGAAAATAATCCCTGATATAGATTCCGAAGCGAAGATAATCTCCGTCGTTGAGGAAGGCGAGTACGTCGAGGAGGGTGAAAAACTCGTTGAGCTCGATAAATCGGGAATAGAGGCCAGGCTCGAAAGCCTCGACCTCGAGCTCATATCCGCAAAGGCCGACATGGACATAGCTGAAGAAGAAGTAAAGAAATACGAGAAAGGCGAATACCCCCAGAAAATAAAAGAACTCGATTTCGCCATCGAGAAAGCGAAGGCCAAGCTCGCCAAGGCCGAGGATGAAATGCCAAAGGAGACGAACTCCGGAATATATTCCACAAGCGAAATCAGGGATGCCCAGATTACCAGAGACGAAGCGGCGATGAATCTTGAGAAGGCACAGCTCGATAGAAGGATCTATGAGGAGTACACGCACAAGAAAAACGTGCTTGAAAAAAAAACGAAAGCCAATACCGCAAGAAAAAAGTACGAATCAAAAGTCCAGCAGCGCAGCGACCTTATCGCGCAACTCGACAAGATGGTCCTGCGAGCCCCGTGCCCCGGCCTTGTGATCTACGGAGGCGGTGGCGAAAGGCGCCGGTGGCGTGATCAGGAATTGACAATCAAGGTGGGAGCGTTGGTCTACAAAGGGCAGGTCATCATTACACTGCCGAACGTGTCGAAGATGCAGGTTCAAGCCAGAGTGCATGAAGTAGATATCGAGAAAATAAAGGAAGGACAGCCGGTAAACATCCGGATAGATGCCTTTCCCGACATGGCCTTGACCGGCGAAGTAGAGCAAATAGGCGCCCTTGCACATGACCGCGACTGGCGCACGCAGGGGGTCAAGGTCTTTGACGTAACCATAGATATCGATGGGACACACAAAAAGCTTCGTCCAGGCATGACCGCGAAAGCCGACATCCAGGTCGAGACAATCAAGGATGCCCTCGCCATTCCCATAGAGGCTGTCTTCGAAGACCCCGAGAAGAACGAGAAGTACTGCTTTGTGAAAGAGGCAGGCAGGCCCGGCAAACGTGTGATCGAGCTTGGAAAATCGGATGAGAATTTCGTCGTCGTCAAAAAGGGGCTCAGTGCAGGCGAACTTGTCTATCAGTACAATGTAGCTCACGAGCTCAACCTGAGATAATGTCATCCCCGATAGTAGTCGCACAAGACGTACACAAGACCTTCCACATGGGAAATGTGGACGTAGGGGCGCTTGGCGGCGTGTCGCTCTCCATTAACGAGGGCGAGATGATCTCCATCACAGGCCCTTCCGGGTCCGGCAAATCGACGCTGATGTACATCATCGGGTGCCTGGACAAGCCCACCAGCGGCTCGTACTTCCTCAACGGAAAGGACGTATCAACCCTTGATGATGATGAGCTCTCGGCCATTCGCAATTCATCCATAGGTTTCGTTTTTCAATCCTACCACCTCATACCTCAGTTGAACATCATCGAGAACGTCGAACTGCCGCTCTTCTACCGTGGCATACCGCAGAATGAACGCCACGAGAGATGTCGCGAGTATGTCGACCTGGTTGGGCTTTCCGACCGGATAAAACACCGGCCTGCAGAACTCTCAGGCGGGCAGATGCAGCGAGTTGCTATCGCAAGGGCGCTGGTGAATGACCCCCTCCTTATTCTCGCGGACGAACCGACAGGCAACCTGGACTCCCATACTGGCGAGGAGATTCTCAACATCTTCGCCAAGCTCCACCGAATGGGCAAAACCATCGCCATCGTCACACACGATGAGAGGATCGGCGGTATATCCGAGCGTACCATCCGTCTTCGTGACGGCATGGTGGTCGAGGATGATTAAATCACTGCTGCCATCACATCCTGCTGATCTGGTCCATGTATCCTTCGTAGTTCCTGCGGAGCTCTCTCATACTGTCGCTGCCGAACTTTTCCAGAAATGCATCTGCGATAACAAATGCCGCGACGGCTTCGCCGACGTAGCCTGCAGCAGGCACAGCCATTACGTCCGATCTCTCATAGCTTGCATCGCAGGGCTCTTTCGTCTCGATGTCGACTGATTTGACCGGCTTGCCCAGTGTCGAGATCGGCTTCATTGCAACGCGGACGATAATCGGGCGGCCATTCGATATTCCCGCTTCGATGCCTCCCGCGCTGTTGCTTTCGCGGGTGTACTTGTAGCCTTTGAGTTCGCGGTTGTATTTTATCGCTTTGTGAACATCCGAGCCGTACATCATCGCGGACGTGAAGCCCAGACCGATCTCCACGCCTTTTATTGCCTGTATGCTGATCATGCCGCAGGCGAGGCGGGCATCGAGTTTGCGGTCGGCGTGCACGTGGCTCCCGAGCCCCGGCGGGACACCGTCGATCCTGATCTCAAAAACCCCGCCAAGAGTGTCTTTCTCTTCAATGACTTTCGAGATAAGGCGGATGATCTCGTTCTCCATCATGGGGCAGGGGCAGTTGATCTGCGAGTTCTTTTTCCTCTCGCGAATCTCGGGGACGCTTATCGGACCGACATTCACATTGAGACCACCGATGTTTGCGGTGAAGCTCGTGATGTCCACACCGAACTCGCGCAGCAGAAGCTTGCAGATACCTCCGATGGCAACACGCGTAGCGGTCTCTCTCGCGCTTGCACGTTCGAGAATATCGCGGGCGTCGGTGCGGTCGTATTTCGTTATCCCGGCCAGGTCGCCGTGTCCCGGCCGGGGCCGGGTCACAGGCTCGAGATCGTCAATAATGAAATCGCGGTTCTTGATGGTGAAAGCGATGGGGCTGCCGATCGTCTCGTTCTTGCGCAGGCCGGACGTGAAGTGAATCTCATCGCTTTCTATCTTCTGCCTGGCACCTCGGCCGTAGCCTTGCTGGCGCTGTTTCAGCTCCCTATTGATGAAATCAATGTCGATATGAAGGCCGCTTATTATGCCCTCGAGAATCCCCGTAAGACACTCACCATGGCTCTCCCCAGCAGTCAGAAACCTTAGCATCGTGCTGACCCCCCTAAGCGTATCTGTTGTCCCAAAATCCTCGACATGGAACGCGTCCGGCGGATGCCCCGTCATCACTAACGTTGGCAGCGTCTTGAATCCCCCTTGGTATGTCTGCTATCTCGATGCCAATACGGAAACCATCCACTGGAAGCCCAGCAGTCAGAAAACCCAACATCGTGCTGGATCCACTTTCATATTGTGTCAATCTTCGACCGTATAATATAGAACACATCCGCTGGATCAAAGTCAACCATCTTAGCATCACGTTCGACCATCCCCAGACGAATCATCTTTCCGACATCTTGATATCGAAGCTTGTCCCCCCGTTGCCATGCCTACGCAAAAGCCGAAGTGCTTATACAATATTTCTGCAGCAATGTCCACTGTTTTTTTGAGAAAAATGGGAAAAACACACTCCATCATTCCTCACAGGGCTTGAGACAGCACCTGCCCGACGTACCTTACTTTAATGAAGGGTAGCCCCCGATGTGTCTCGAGCAGGATTGCGACATATCCACGGGAACATCCCCTAACAATTGACATAATGACAATTCAGCTCCATTAGCCCTCTGACAGAGCGAGCATCCAACAATCTCTGCTGACGATTTCTGTCGAAAAAAACTGCTGTCAGCTTGAGCTGCGACATGAAATGAAGTACAATCCCCCGACTTCGCGCTGCCAATACCTCGTTACCTGGGAATGCCGAGGAGCTTTTCCCCGTTGTATCAGGCAGCAGCGGTAATCTGCGAAATAAGGATTCCTGCAACTCGTCTCATGGCAAAGAGAGAAATCGATTACAAGAAGCTCGGGCCTTACGAGACCCACCAGCTATTGCATATCCGTCCTGATGAGAGCGCCTACATCACCGTAACCAGGCGCCAGAAGATCTCCATATTGCTTGTCTTGCTGGCGACGATAGCATTTATCCTGCATGGGGGTCTCAACGCGGACATGATGTACGCATACGCGCTGACGGCTGTTCTGGTAATCAATCTGTTCTTCACGCTCTTCTACGTGCTTCATTCTTTCTACAAGCTCTTCCTTATCAATCTCTCGACGATAAGGACGAACCAGATAGTCGTGACACACGACGAGATACGCGAACTGGATGATGAGGACTGCCCGGTCTACACCATCCTCGTTCCACTCTATCACGAGACAGAAACCCTCAAGAAACTTACCGAGTCGATAGCGAACATCGATTACCCGAAGGACAAGCTTGATGTCAAGCTGCTGCTGGAAGAAGACGACAAGATGACGATAGATTATGCGGAAAGACTGGAGCTCGAGCCCTACTTCGAGAAGATCATCGTCCCGCACTCGATGCCCAAGACGAAACCTAAGGCGTGCAATCTCGGGCTTTCGAAGGCGAGGGGCAAATATCTTGTGATATACGATGCCGAGGATAGGCCCGAGCCGGACCAGCTAAAGAAATCGGTCATTGGCTTCACAAAGGCCAAGCAGGGCGTCATATGCCTCCAGGCAAAACTTAACTTCTACAATCGCCACCAGAACATCCTTACCCGCTGGTTCACCGCGGAATACTCAACCTGGTTCGACCTCTACTTACCGGGCCTCGGCGAGATCAATTCCCCTATACCTCTTGGAGGAACATCAAACCACTTCCTCACCGAAATCCTGAACGAGATCGGCGGGTGGGACCCATACAACGTCGCCGAGGACTGTGATCTGGGCGTGAGGCTCTACCAAAGCGGCTACAGGACCCAGATGCTCGATTCCACAACCTGGGAGGAGGCCTGCTCAAGTCTCCCCTACTGGATAAGGCAGAGGTCACGATGGATCAAGGGTTACATTCAGACGTACCTTGTGCATTCGCGCAAGCCGCTCAGGCTTTTTCGTGACCTGGGATTGATTAACTGGATAAACTTCCAGTTTGTCATAGGCGGTAATTTCCTCTGCTTTCTTCTTAACCCAATCTACTGGTTTCTCGTCGTATTGTGGTTCCTGACCAGAATGGAAGCATTCAACGTGGTCTTTCCCTCGGCCATATTCGCCATGGGAGCGCTCTGTCTGTTCATCGGGAATTTCAGCTTCGTCTACATAACTGCCATAGGTTCCTACAAACGTGGGTATTACGACCTCGTGAAGTACTCGCTTATTGTCCTGCCATACTGGGTCATGATGAGCGTGGGCGCCTGGAAAGGTCTTCTGCAGTTGATTTTCAGGCCCCACTACTGGGAGAAAACAAAACACGGATTCTTCGTTGAAAAGGGCGATGAAGAACAGGCCGGCAAAGAAGCTGTAGAAGAACCTATCTGAAATGACTGCCAGAATGTCACCGAGCTTCCCACGTCGATTCTTTCTCAAGTCCTCCTGGAAATAGGTTACAGAAAGACCTCGGAGGAAGGCAATTACAACGCTGGGGAACCACCTGCACACGCAACCTGCGAACACCGCAGTTGGCGCCGGATGATTATCTATTGAATTCGCTCTTCCTTTTCATATAATCCTGCCTTCGCATTCGGGAATTATCCGTCTGAAACCGATCTATGGCAGTTTGAATAACGGGCGTGCGCAATCAAACCTGCAGAAGCCAAAAAAGCATTGACGACAAATGAGGCATCTGTTAAATAAGAAGTTCTAACCTGAAAAGCACGGGGACAAAAGGAGAGTTGGTCAAGTGATAATCTCAGTTACCGGAAGGCACTTTGAGATCAAAGATGACGTGAAAACATATATAATAAAGAAGCTCGAGGGTTTCTCCAAGTATTCATCGAAAATCATCGAAGCAAGAGCCATAATTGAGTTTAGCAGAGGCATCCACAGAGTCGAGCTTCTCGTTGCTGGCAACCATCTGAAATACTTCGGAGACAGCGACGACCCTGATATCCGTACCGCTATTGACAAGGCCATGAAAAAAATGGACTCGCAGCTTCGCAACCATAAGGAAAAGATAAAACAGAAGCACAAGAAAGTCAGGGGCGTTACGGCGCCCGTCGAGGAGATGGCCGATGAGATAGATGAGATAATCGACGAGGATTATCTCGAATAAATGGGCTTTCTTGCTCCCGAGTGGCGCTGAATATACCCTCTCGAGCCAACTCGCTCTGTCTTAGAGGATGTTCCGCGCCCACCGGTTTCTGTCCAATTTGCTGGAAACGCGAAAAAAATGCACGCGATAGAAGTAAACCATTTCCATGAAAGCATGAAAAATGAGGCCCGCCTCAGGCTCGTGGCCGGCAAGAAAGGCCTGCGTCGCCAAATCAAGGTCGCTGAAATAAATCGCCCCGGCCTCGCGATAACCGGTTTCTTCGATTACTTCGCCTCCAAGCGAGTCCAGGTACTCGGCAAAGTCGAGATCGAATATCTCAGGAGCCTGAGCCCCCGGACACGTAAGAGAAGGCTGAGAGAACTGCTCGAGCAGAGCATTCCCTGCGCGATAGTGAGTCGAAATTACCGACCCCCCGAGGAGCTCATAACGGAGGCGGAACGCCTTCAAGTGCCGGTGTTCAGGTCCCCGATGATCACGATGAATCTCATCAATCGCCTCACGCTTTTTCTCGATGATGAATTCGCGCCAACCATCTCCATTCCCGGCAACCTGATAGAAGTCTTTGGCGTAGGGGTCCTGCTGAAAGGCGAGGGCGGTGTCGGCAAGAGTGAGACATCGCTCGGCCTGATTGAAAAGGGACACCGCCTCATCAGCGACGATATCGTACGCATAAAGCTCAGAGAGGGAAGACACCTTGTCGGCACAGGCGCAGAGCTGACAAGACACCACATGGAGATCCGCGGCCTTGGTATAGTGAATATCCAGGCCCTTTTCGGCGCAGTCTCTTTCCGCAAAGAAGGGCCTATCGACATGGTCATAACCCTTGAGCCTTGGGAAGAAGACAAAGAATACGAAAGGCTTGGAATGCAGCAGAAAATGATATCCATACTCGGTACGACGCTGGCGCATGTGACCATCCCGGTGCGCGTCGGAAGGGATTTAGTCCTTCTCGTCGAGACCGCGGCATTGAACCATCGTCTCCTGGGAACGGGGTACAACCCCGCAAAGGAACTGAACGAACGCCTTCTCCGCATCATGAGCAAGAAATAACGAAGTTGCGCCGGACGAGAAAAAGAAGCAACACACAACAAGACTCTACGCTGAAAGGCACATGATAGAGAAAGACATAGAAGTCATGAACTCCTTGGGACTGCACGCTCGACCCGCATCAATGCTCGTCAAACTGACAACGAGGTTCAAGTCGGAAATCTACGTCCAGAAGGATTCCGACAGAGTAAACGGCAAGAGCATTATGGGGATAATAACCCTCGCGGCGGGAAAGGGTGCGAAACTCAGATTCACCGTCGAAGGCGCGGATGCCCAAGACGCAATGAAGCAAATACAAGAGCTTTTTGAAAGCAAGTTTGGAGAGGAATAACTCCTGTGCGGGCTGCAAAAGAAGAGAAAAGATATCGCGGAGTAGCCGTCTCGAGCGGCGTCGCCATTGGCTCCGTCTCTCTGCTCAAAAAAACCCACGAAAGACCGGCCGAACGTGACATAACCAAGGCCGAAATCCCCAATGAGATCAAGCGGCTCAAGCATGCGCTTAAGCATGCCATCGACGAGGTAAAAAGCATCCAGCAGAGACTTGCATCCAAGACCGGCAGTGAGCAGGCCCGTATCTTCGACTTTCAGATCGTTATGATGGCCGACGAAGGTATCCTTAGCGAGATAGAGCAGAAGATGCACGAGGAGAAAAAGAACGTCGAATTTGCTTTCTACCAGGTCCTCAACAAGTACATCCACATTCTTGTGCGAACTGATGACGACTTTTTTGTCACACGTCACACCGATATTCGCGACGTGATGAACCGTGTTCTCACCCGGCTCACAGGAGTCGGCAAAAAGGACATCTCGCAGCTTCCATTTGCCTCGATCATCATAGCACACGACCTGGCGCCCTCAGACACGGTAATGATGGATCGGGGTAAGATACTTGGTTTTGCCACCGACCTCGGCGGGCGCACTTCACACACAGCCATAATGGCACAGATGCTCCGCCTCCCGGCGGTAGTCGGCCTGCACAACATCAGTGCCGTTGTACACGAAGACGACAGAGTCATTCTCGACGCCACGCGCGGAATAGTCATAGTAAACCCTTCAGATGACACGGTACAGCGATACAACGACGAGATCTTCCGAATAAAACTGTTTGAGAACAAACTGCTCGAACTCAAAGACCTCCCCGCTGAGACAGTAGACGGCAAACTAATTACCCTGTCCGCGAACATAGAACTGCCCGAAGAACTCGATGCCGTCATAGAGTCCGGCGCCGATGGAATCGGCCTTTACCGAACGGAATTCCTCTACATGAATCGCAACGACCTGCCGGCGGAGGAAGAGCAGTTCCAAAACTACAAAAGCGTCCTCGAGAGGATGAAGCCCCACTCGGTAATCATAAGAACGTTCGACCTTGGAGGAGACAAATTCATCTCCCACCTTGACATACCATATGAGCTCAATCCGTTCCTCGGCTGGAGGGCCATCCGCTTCTGTCTGCAGAGGCTTGACCTCTTCAAAGTCCAATTGAGAGCGATACTGAGGGCGGGCGTCTACGGAAACTTCAAACTGATGTATCCCATGATCTCAAACGTCGACGAGTTCACGGCCGCAAACGCCATCGTCAACGAAGTCAAACAAGAGCTCGGCGACGAGGGAATACCTTTCGCCGAACACTTCGAAATCGGCGCGATGATCGAGATACCGTCCGCAGCATTGACCGCAGACATACTTGCCAAAGAGGCTGACTTCTTTAGCATCGGCACGAACGACCTCATACAATACACCCTCGCGGTCGAGAGGACGAACGACATGATCGCGCATCTCTACAAACCGTGCCATCCCGCCGTCTTGAGGCTTATCAAGCAGACTATCGACGAGGGACACAAGGGCGGCATCTGGGTCGGCATCTGCGGAGAAATGGCCGCCGAGCCCATTCTTAGCATCCTCCTCATCGGAATGGGAATGGACGAGCTCAGCATCAGCCCGCCAATGGTGCCGAAGGTCAAGAAGGCCATTCGCAGCATGACTCTCCAAGAGATGACCGAACTCGCCCAGGAGTCCCTCAAAATGACGAGCGCCGAAGAGATAAGACTGCGCGCAGTGGAGACATTGAAACCCAAACTGCCGGAACTCTTCGACACAACAGAATGATACAACAACCACAAAAAAGAAAAGAACTCAAATGAAGGGGCTTATCCTTGCTGCCGGCTATGCCACAAGGATGTATCCTCTGACGAAGGACAGGGCAAAACCCCTGCTGCCTGTCGGTGGCAAGCCGATGATAAATCACATCCTCGGTCACCTCGACAAAATAGATGAGATCGATAGCGTCTTTGTCGTCACCAACCAGAAGTTCTTCGACGATTTCCAGAAATGGGCCGCGGGAGTAAACAGCCCTAAGGAGATCATCGTGATAAATGACAAAACAACATCAGACGATGACAAACTCGGCGCGATCGGCGACATCCGTTACGTGATTAAGAAAGGTAATATCGATGACGACATGCTTGTCGTCGGAGGCGATAACCTCTTCAATTTCGATATCAGGCACTTCGTGGATTTCTTCAAGTCGCACGGCAATACTGTAGCTCTCTATTCTCTCGAAGATAAAGAAGCGCTGAAACGCTACAACGAAATCAAGCTCGACGAGAACAACAGGATTTACTCATTTCGCGAGAAGCCGGAGGACCCTCAAACGACATATTTCGCCATCTGCCTTTATCTTTACAATCGCGAGGGTGTTAAACTTGTCGACAGGTACATCGAAGACGGTAACAATCCCGACGCTCCCGGATACTACGTCCAGTGGTTATACAAGCAGACGGACGTCTATGGCGTGCCGCTTTCCGGAACATGGTACGATATTGGCAATTTGCAGGTATACGAGCAGGTTTGCAGGGAGTATGATTCCAAGAAATAGGCGGGACGGTATTAGCGTCGTTCTCGTCGGACCGCAATAGGACGGTGCTCCAAACTAAAGAGCGCTGACTGCCACAAGCCAAAGGGAGATTACGGAATGGGCGAAAAACATCTCTTCACCTCGGAATCGGTATCCATGGGGCACCCAGACAAAGTTGCCGACCAGATATCGGATGCTGTGCTCGATGCCATTTTGGCTCAGGACCCGTACGGAAG
>SDBU01009230.1_pt1 | contig 11094 bp, 9 predicted proteins | sample 2277071 | NCBI WGS metagenome assembly SDBU01 (sample SAMN10397929, study PRJNA504765) | marine sediment metagenome | isolation source: marine sediment core GS08_GC12, 126 cmbsf | place: Arctic Ocean: Gakkel Ridge, Loki's castle | collected 2008 | reverse complement strand
GTCAGCCTAAAATTCATCAACAAAACTCGGGGTTCGAAACCCCTCAGCTCCACCAAATAAGATTATTCCACACCCCAAAATTCAAATTTATTTAGAGTTATCTGTTATACATTAAAGGTCGTGAGTTCGAGTCCAGTAACGTGGATGGCACTGTTTAATAGACAAAACCGATACTTTTAAAATGGCGTTCAGCATCTAATTACACAGGTTTTGGATATTTCCAATAGGCTCACTAATTGTCTAGTGGAAAGCAATTACTTTAGTGAGAATTTATGGCTTGCCTAATGGCTTCCTCAAGCTTCTGCGGAACGTCCGTACCGATTCTAAATTTCTTACCTGTTCTAAGCTTGATCTCGACAGCATCAAAGCCGGAAACATTGTATAGCACGCCGTGAGGTGTTAAGCGAATGCCCCATCCATAATACCAATGATTCTTAACAACCTGGCATGATTCTATCTCATTTAATTTAAATCGTTTACGGATTGGCCCAGGACCGAATCGCGCTTCCAGTTCTTCTTCCCAGATGACCACAGTCAGACTAGAAAATAATACCAAGGCTACCGCAATGACAACCAAGACCCCAATGGTAATCCAGTTGATGCCAGCATTTGCCAAGACAACCCCAATTAACACCATTGCGGCTGCCATCACCGAGATGATCAGATAACCAACCTGCGTGTGTTCATAACGTTTAATCATGTTGTCTCACCCGTAATTATACCTTAAGGCACACTCGGTAACAAGCCCTTGAATAAGGTTGAACTCGTACTTACCCTCTTTCAAGAGGACAAGCGTTAAGGTTAGAGTTTTGTTATTCAATTGTTAAGGTGTTTCTTTTCTGCTAAAATCGTTCCTTTTTCTAAAGACATAATTGGCATTCAATCCCTTATGATATAATAATATAAGGCTGTAAAATAAAATCAGGGGGACTTAATCATGGCAACGCTAAACTCACAAGCAGAGAAGCTTAATAGTACTATAAAAACCAGTAGCTCAACCGTATATGAGCTACTGTCTAAAAAAGGTAAAGCTATTTATTTCCCTAGTAAAGGTATCCTAGCCCAAGGTATGGCTGCCAGAGGTAAGGAAATAAATGCTACCATAGGCACTGCATATGAAGATGACGGTAACCCTATGGTTTTGCCCAGTATGGCCTGCCTACTCGGTCTCGACAACAAAGACGCCTTCCCTTACGCCCCGAGTGATGGAATCAAACCACTAAGAAATAAATGGCAGGAACTAATTATGGTAAAAAATCCTTCTCTGGGAACAGGGGAGATCAGTTTGCCGGTAGTTACTGGTGGAATCACCAATGGGCTGAGTATTGTGGGTTACATGTTTGTCGAAGAAGGTGATGACATTATCGTTGCCGATCTTTATTGGGAAAATTATGACTTGGTGTACGCCAATGCATACGGCGCGGAGCTAAAATTCTTTAACTTTTTTAAAAACAAATTATTCGACATTGACTCATTCAAGGAATCAGTTAATGCAGGTCCTACGAGGAAGAAAATAGTGCTTTTGAATTTCCCCAATAATCCCTCCGGTTATACTCCTACCAAAGAAACGGGTAAAGAGATAATAAAAGTCTTGAAAGAAGCTGCTGAAGCCGGTAATAAATTGATGGTTGTCTTAGACGACTCTTATTTTGGATTAATCTTCGAAGACGATATATTCACCGAATCTCTTTTTGCTCAATTGGCGCTAGCGCATGAGAACCTGCTGGCCATAAAGGTAGACGGTATTACTAAAGAGGAATACGCCTGGGGTCTCCGCGTTGGATTCATAACCTACGGAATAAAGAATGGCAGCAAAGAGCTGTACGATGCGCTGGAAGGTAAGACAGCCGGAGCTATCAGAGGTAACATTTCTAACTCTTCTCATCTGTCCCAGTCCCTATTCTTAAATGCTTTAAAATCCGAGACCCACGATCAGGAAAAAGAGAGAAATAAAGAAAAGATTAAGGAGCGCTACTTAAAAGTCAAAGAAGTCCTTAAGGCACACAAAGAATATGAAGAATATTTTGAGGAACTTCCGTTCAATTCAGGGTATTTCATGTGTATCAGACTGAATAATCTGAATCCAGATACAGTCTGGCAGTCGCTATTGAATCAGTATAATACCGGGCTGATTTGCTATGGTGATAAGGATTTGTTCCGGATCGCTTTTGCTTCAACGCCGGTGGATAAAATAGAGAAATTGTTTAATAACATTTATTCTGCCTGTAAGGATTGTGCTTCGTTTTAAAGGTAAAACGGCATCTGGATACCCAAGGTGCCACAGTAGTAGAGTTTCAATTGCTGACCTGCCCCCCAAAAAGGAGGCCATTAGACTATAGCCATAGTCTTTCAGCATACTGCACACCGGGTGTAAAGATATCTTTATGACAGTTTACGTCGTGTTTCCCTAGTTAGTTTCAATATTATTTCAACATATATGTTGAAATAGGTTTTCAGCCCTGTAGACTCGAACTGGTAAGGAAGCGATAAAGCGATGACAATCTGAGGATGACAAACCAAGAAGAAGACGATGGGCACAGTTACGTTATTCCCATATGCAATGTCATATAGAATATGAAGTAATCATCTGACAATCACTATTTATTAGCTCTTCTAATACCCCTGTCCTGGAAGTTGTTCCAGCCGTGACTCTAGCCGGATTTATCCACCTGTAAATAATTAACTCTTGACAAATAGTAATAGAAGAGATTGGATAGTAACGACCAGTGGAATGTACGAGAATGTAAACTACTTAACAATTGCTTCTATACCAGTTGCTAATAGTCAATAGATATCATATTAAAGTAATTAAAGTATTATAGTAGTTACTTCAACTACTTTACTTTCTTTGATATGTTTCAAATATGATTACCCACCTTCTTTGTTTTATAATAGCAGTATAAAATTAATTTCTAGGAGGAAGTTCACATGGACTTTTTAGAACTCGCTAAGAAACGCTATAGTGTTAGAGCATACAAGCCCGACCCAGTAGAGGATGATAAGTTACAGAAGGTGCTTGAAGCAGCACGACTAGCACCGACAGCCTGTAATCTACAACCATTCCAGTTCATTGTAATACACACAAAAGGCAGAGAAGCAGAGTTACGGCGCATCTACAGTGATTCTTGGTTTGTGCAAGCGCCCATAGTAATCTGCGCTTGTGGACTTCCAACCGAAAGCTGGAGACGTGGAGATGGAAAGAACTACTGCGACGTTGATGTGACTATTGCTATGGACCATCTTACTTTGGCTGCAGCAGACTTAGGTCTAGGCACCTGTTGGATTGGGGCGTTTGACCCAATAGCAACTCGAAAGATTATGGGACTTCCTGAAGAAGTAGAACCAGTCGTATTCACGTCTTTAGGTTATCCAGATGACCAACCGAAAGCGAAAACGCGTAAGTCAATTGGTGCACTAGTGCGGTATGAACATTGGTAACTCCACTAACATTTGATAATGTTCAAAGTTTAAATCTTTGATATAGCTTCAAACTTCACGGACTTAGTGTAAGTTATCACCATGTCCAATGAGGACCAACCACCTAGTCTCATGATATGCTCAATATCCATGCCAGCACGGTGAAGATTAGAGGCAAAGGTTCTTCCTATTAATAATCAATTATATACGCTATTGGCCGTGGTAATTATATACCAACAGTAAGATGCTAACAAGACATAACTATTTATGAGGTAAAAATATATGTGTATAGTAGTAAGTTACAAATGTTCCTTTTTTACCTTATCTTTCCACTTCTAGGCTACAGGCGTGGAATTAAGCGCACCTTTTTACCATTCGCTAAGCTCACTACGCAGAATCAATATGGTAAGAAAACCATCACCAAATCTTGGCGTACGGTTCAACCTTAAACAACACTACGGTATAGTTGCCCAAAGTCTGAAAAGGGTTATACTTAGGAAAATGATTAACAAAGAAGAAATAGAGGCTAAATCTAACGAACTTTTCACCACTATTAATGACACGGTGGTACCAAATGGTACCACCGGAAGCTAAATAGAATATTTATCGTTACTATGATTTACTGATTGCCACGCTTAGGGACAAACCTCTTGTATCTTTTAATCAGGGTGTCAACACACTAGGCCAACCGACACTCTGATTTTATGCTTTTATGCAGTAAAATATCAACTAATACAGCAAATCCTGACCATATATTTTCCCCTTTCTTGTTCGTTTAACTTTCTTGTTCCTTTAAACTAACATTATAACTTGGACCACTTTTCGAGGAGCAGGTCAAGCACATGTAAGGGAACTGACCCGATACTGACAACAGAGTGTGCTCCTTTTGCTGTGCTAGCTTTCACCTCCTCATTTACTCGCTTTATGCTTACTTTGAGGGAAAGTCAGTAGACAATTAGTACCACACTTCTCGTAGTACCCTTAAGACGTTCTCACCGATGACCTTACCAATTTCTTCATCTGAGTACCCGTGCTTAACCAGCCATCTAACGATATTATTATATCCCTCTGTGGGATTCTCCATTCCCTTCACATATTCTACTCTGGCGGGCTTTTCTTGAGTTGTTACGTCGAACGTAATCTGCGATATGGCTATTCCTGCACCGAGTGCTGACTCGTGCATACCCACATGATCACCGTACATTGTATCTAAACCGAAGCTGACATGGTCTATGCCGACGAGGTTAACACAGTATTCAAAATGGTCCATAACAGATTCTATATCCATTCGCGGATGCTTCCTGCTGGCCGTCGTATGTGGTGAAGATTCTATACCTATGACTCCACTCTTCTCAGCACAAGCCTTGATTACTTCGTCAGACCTCATTCTCTTAGAGTTCCAAACACCTCTTGCACCGGCGTGGGTTATAAATACCGGCTTCCTGCTTGCTTTTATGGTATCAAGTGATGTTCTATCGCCACTATGCGAAATGTCAATTGCCATACCCATCTTGTTCATTCTATCAACAGCTTTATGACCGAAATATGTCAGACCGCCGTCGCTCTCTTCCTTTAGACCTGAGCCGAGTATGTTTGACTGACTGTATGCTATACCCATCATCCTTACGCCCAAGCCATAGAGAACATCAATTCTATCTAGTTCCTCCTCAATAGGTGTACTGCATTCAATACTAGGTATAAAGGCGACTTTCCCTTCATCGTGAGCCTTTAAAATGTCCTTAGCCCTCTCACATCTTATAACAAAGTCCTGGTGGGCTATGTCACTTAATCTCATTCCAAGGTCGTATACGATATCTTCAAAACGCCAACCAGCCTTTGAGGTTATATAGACAAACCCATCCATTAAGTTGTCAAAAACAGCATCTATGCATGAAGCATTGAACCCCTCATAGGCTGTGGCGGCTCTCCCTTCCCTACTCCATTCCGTTAATTGAGTCAAGTCAGTGGGCAAGCGAATAGTATGGTCGTGTAGTGAAATCACGATGCACTTTCTATAGAGTTCGGTAACATGTTTCTCCTCGGGTTCCGTCAACGGAATCTGATATGGCTCTACTCTTCCAACCTCCTTCGCAAGCTCAAAATTCTTGTAGTCTACTCCCGGTTCTAGGTATTGGAACGACCTATAACCGGAGTACCTTTTACTTCTAATGTCACCCATTCTTGATAACCTCCTTTATTTTTACTTTTTCCAGAGTTCTCCAGACTTTTTACCTACGAGGTTTGCGAACTATCGGTGGACCGCAGGATAGACTTCTAGCCAGCTTTCCAGGGTAGCTGCATTTATTCCTCTAACATCCTTCCACTTGCCAGTTGATTTTTAGCCATTGCCTAAGCGTCTTTTTTGTCCAAGGTCTAGAAGTAGCGAAGATAAACGTTGATTCCTGCGGCACTAATGATTTAGGATTTTGGGGTCTTTTCTGATAATCTGCGTCCGCCTTACTCTTTACATCTGAGTTAGTGCCGAATTCCCAACCAGACTTACCAGTGGGAATAAATTCATTGCCTTCTTCCACATCTAAAATGTCATCCCATCCACCCGTTGTGACCGCATTTCCCGAAGGGAAATTGATTTCTTTCGGTTTGGAGGAGGCCAGTATAAGCTTCTTAACAAGAAGTGGTAATACTTCTTCCGCTTGTCGTTTATCGGTGGCTGTCCACACTTTTATATCATTAGATGTAACAAACCATCCTGACATGGTAAACCCCAATCACGTTTCTTCATGAAATTACATCATTGATATTATTATACTCCGAGTATAGGAGATAGTCAGCCTATCTCAAGGAAAAATTAAAAGTCTTAAACCGGCTATCCACATTTCTCCATATAATAGGCAAGTTATGACTAGACCCCATTGTGCAAGCCACACTTAACAAACACTCATTTTGTGACCTGGCATTCCCAAGATTTGTGATGCTGAATATTCTCAACTCCGTCTGGCACCGATTATTGGGATACAAAAAGGTAAGCTCCGTTTTGTGTCTGAAGTTTACGCGACACTGCGATATAATAAAGTGGGGTTTGATGGACCGGTTGGTCGCTTGAGTGTGCCATACTAGATTATAGTAGTTCAAGCGGAGAAGTATAATGCGAAGCGTAAAAACAATAGTGACGATAATTCTAATTTTATTTGGAGTTAGTACAGTATCCTGAGCATTGAACTCGGCGATTATGTCACAAATCCTACATTCGGTAACTTTTCTTGAGCAGTTTTTCCAACCAGATATGCATCACTTGTGGATGCCTATTCCTGTTATAATAATATCCGTTCCGATTGTGACCCTAACCGTTTTTCTCGGTAGAAAATCTGCTGAAGTCAAGTTGTTGAGAGGTCTGATTCCGATTTGCGCTTGGTGTGGGAAGAAGATTAGGAGTGAAAAAGGAAATTGGGTAAATTATATTATTATAATGTCAGTAACATCTCTCGAAGCCATTTGTGAAGCATTATACGCTTTCTGAGGGCAGCCTGAGAGTCCAGGCGGGAGTCTAAAAAGGGGAACTTGAGAGTCATTTTGTTAAACGAAGTAACAAAATGACTCTCAGTTATATCAAAGGATAAGATCCATTATTTTTTAAGCCATAGTTTATTACTACCTTGTCTTATGAGAAGCGTTTTCGTCAACTGAATTTGTAAGAGCGTGGTGAGTCTTACGTATGAATTATCGGCAATTGGATCAAAGTGTGGTTTTTTACTTAGACAGGTTATCAACCTGATTGTTTAAAAACTAAATAGATATCAGGCTGATTCCAGCTACGAAAACACCCTGAAATCTGGAAAATTGTTGACCTGACCTTTAATCAGGATGTCGGTTGGCCTAGTGTCTTCACACCCTGATTTTATTATTTTAAAAAATCAATATTATCAATATCGGTACGTCGGCTAATGCGGATATATAGCTGTTAGGAGCAAGGAATCAATAGTGAAACAATTTCTTCTCAAGGTATTTTACACCGCGATAGGATTGAACTACTATTATAGCCATAACAAGTTTAGGTACCCATAACCAAAAAGCGTTCAATCCAAAAACTAGAAATAAAGCAGGGTCTTCCACCATAGAATGATTGATACCTATAGAAATATGAAGCTGCTCTAATTCTTTCCTTGTCAGGTCTCCTTTTCTAGCCTCTTCAATAATAACGGTGCCACCATACATCAGACCAAAAAGAACGGCAGTTACCCACAGCGCTGCCGTTCGGTCCGAAAGTCCAAGAATTCTCATCAAAGGCTTGAAAAACCTGAGAAAGTATTTAATCCATCCCAGAAATTTTAGTGACTCCAACACAATCATGATGGTCATGATAATACCCAAGATTTTTATGAGCAGGCCTATCATGTCCATACCCCAGGTCTTCAAAACTTCAAAGAATGGAGTCTGAACCGCCAGTTCAACTGGAGCAATAACGCTCTGGCTGGTATCACTAAAAAACTGGGAAACAATTAGCACAGTTAAAACGGCGGTGGTAATACGAACTAGAGTTACTTTAATGACGTTAATGCCAGATTTATGTTGAATGATTCCTTCCAGGATAAGATTATGAGCAATTAAGTTAAATGTGGCAATCAGCGTCATCTGCTCCACAGTAAAGGGAATGACCGATATGATACCGATAACCGCATAGATGTTGGCTAACATTCCAGTAATTATCGGGAGCGCTGCTTCAGGAGGCAAATTGAGTAGGCTCGCTAATGAATCTAGTAAGAAGCCTATTTGATTCAGCCAACCACTCCACTGAAGAAGAGTTACTATAAAAGAAATAGGGATAATAATCTTGCACAGCCAAACAAAACTACTCCACCCCTTTTTAAGTCCCGCCAAGAAAACTTTTTTCAATTGAATTCGGAAATGAGACATCTTAATACTTGTTGCCTTACTATGTATTTCAAGAAATAGGGTAAACTGCTGTCACTAGAAGGAAATTACTGAGGGAAGCCCTCTAGACTCTCTTAGTCAATAGTTGAGTAATGTGCCAGGATGGATTGCTTAGAAACGTATCCACAGCACTACAAACTATTATTAGAATGATGCCAAGAGTCACCCTTATTGACTAAGCGGCACAATAAACCTGTATCTTTTAATGAGCTTCTATAGTGAGTTCTTCTTCTGAATATCCAAATAGCGCAATCATATTCTTACATATTCCTACAATCAATCGTGAACTTAAATTAGTTTCCATAAATATATCACTGCCTTCAACCCTCTATGGAATCCTTAATTCATTTGCGTTCTTGGTATAGTACGGCCTCTTGCTTCCTCGTAATTGTAGAACTTCGTTAAAATTACTTGTATGCCGATTATACATAAGTTGAGTTACTTTTGTTAAAACATCTATCCAATATCTAACTTCGTATCTAACATTTCTAAGAGTAAATGCCATCACTGATTTGCCGATATAGTTTTCGCCACTTATGTGAGCAGTTAGCCTTAAATTTACTTTTAGGACAGATTTTTCTTCGATTCTCCCTCTCTTAATTATATTAGAAGAAATAAAATCTTCAACCATAGAATTATCTGGCTTGTAACCACATAATTTCTCTGTCGCATCTGCAATTATTTCTATTAGCAATTCATCGGTTCAGCTAGTAATTTATTCCAAGCTTTTGTTTAATCTCCACCGATTAAACATTAAATTCTAATTGCCAGAAACCGGGGACTATAGCCCCTGCAACTCTAACTCAAGAAATGGTATAATAACTAGAGGCAGGTCATAATTAGTCAGAAGATTATATCCAGAGTCTCCTGACTCTAGTTAGACCGCGAACTTACTGCATTATAACTGAAAAGAAGTTAAACTGCACACATTAATGTGAGGGCATTTTGACAGCTAGATAAGAAGTGATATACCATTAGCTAAAGTTGGTTCTTCATGGAGGGAAGTGATGGCTATATCCAAAGAGACTCTGCGCGCGATGATTCGTGACCTTAATCTCATTGAGCTTTCTGAGGATGAACTTGATAGGGTCTTGCCTGATGTGGAGGCGTATCTCGCCAGCATGGAAAAGCTCCACACCTTGGACCTAACGAAAGTGCCGTCGGCTCGCCAGCTCCACGCCCAAGAGGGAGATTCACTCTAATGCCAAATCAGGAACTCCTTAAGCTCACTATTTCGGAGTTGGCACCAAAGATTAAGGCTCATGAGGTCTCACCTGTTGAAGTCACCGAGGCTTGTCTAACGCAAATAGAACATCTGCAGCCAGCCGTTAACTCTTTCATTACCATTCTACCCGACCAAGCCCGGCAGCGGGCAAAAGAACTGGAAGGGGCTCTTATGCACGGTGAATACCGGGGGCCTCTCCACGGCATCCCTATTGGCATCAAGGACAATCTCGCCACACGTGGTATCCGCACCACCATCGGCTCCAAGATCTTCGCTGACCATGTGGCCGAGGAAGATGCCTCTGTCGTTGAGCGATGCCACAAAGCCGGAACCATTATCCTAGGCAAGGAGAACCTGCATGAGTTCGCAATGGGTGCTTCATCGGAAAACCCCCACTACGGTGCGGTACACAACCCCTGGTCTCTCGACTGTATTCCGGGAGGTTCTAGCGGGGGTGGCGGCGCCAATGTAGCAAGCTCCATGACCTACGCTTCTTTGGGCACAGATGCTGGTGGATCAGTGCGTATGCCGGCTGCTCTATGTGGTGTGATTGGAATCAAGCCGACCTACGGTAGAGTCAGTCAACGTGGACTACTCTCCAGCGCCTTCAACAATGACCATGTTGGTCCAATGACCCGCTCGGTGCGGGATAATGCCCTTCTGCTTCAGGCAATCGCCGGGCATGACCCGCTTGACCCCACGACGGTGCCGATCCCGGTAACAGACTACATAGCGACACTGGACAGTGCGGTGCGTGGGCTAAAGATGGGCATCCCGAAGAACTACTATTTTAACAAGTTAGATCCCCAAGTGGAGACGGCAGTACGGCGAGCCATCACTACCCTAGAAGAACTGGGAATCGAGCCTCGCGAGGTAACTCTCGAAAGTTTGGAACATATCGCCGCCCTGCGTATTATCGGCATAACTGAGAACCTGCTGCTCCACGAGGAGCTAATTCGGAAGCACCGCCAAGACTACGGGGCTGATGTCCTCTACCGCATGCTCCCCGCCCAGTTTATCCCGGCACTGGACTATGCCAAATGTTTAAGAGTCCAGCGGATTATTAAAGAGGAGCATATTCAAATTCTGCGGGACGTGGATTTTCTGGTAACGCCCACGACCGCAGTGGCTGCCTTCCGCATTGATGCCAAGGCAATTACGGTACGAGGAATTGAATACCCGGTTAAGGGGCCAGGACGTGCCTCATCCATTGTGGGCCGAAACACCATGGTCATCAATTACACCGGGCTACCCGCCCTCACCGTACCTTGCGGGTTCACCTCAGAAGGACTGCCAATTGGACTACAGCTGATTGGTCGGGCATTTGAGGAGGAGCTACTATTCCGGGTAGCCCACCATTATGAGACTGTTTCACCGAGCCGGGGTCGCCGGCCACAAATCGTTAGTTAGCAAGATAGGAACGATTCTTTTGGCCCTGGCTCATAGCATAAAATGACGAAATATTACTTTAGTCCCCAACTCATACCACTTCCCTCCGCAAATTGATAACCGCCTTCCGCACGGACAGGGAATCCATCTCTATATACATTTCAGCGGGTATT
>SDBU01009229.1_pt1 | contig 11095 bp, 19 predicted proteins | sample 2277071 | NCBI WGS metagenome assembly SDBU01 (sample SAMN10397929, study PRJNA504765) | marine sediment metagenome | isolation source: marine sediment core GS08_GC12, 126 cmbsf | place: Arctic Ocean: Gakkel Ridge, Loki's castle | collected 2008 | reverse complement strand
GATGTGTTTCTCCAGTTTGGCGAGATATTTTTCAACAAACTCCTTTTGTGAAAAGTCCCAGTTAGACCAATCTTCTTCGAGTGTTTCCTGATTGAAATAGTCATAGGCCAAGTGATAAATAAAATCAGCCGGGCCTTCGTGGTCATGCTTATCTCCCAAGTTATACCTGGAATGCCAACAGACCATTTCCCCTAAGTTATCCCACTCCCTCGGAGATTCGTGAGGATCTTCGTCGTAATAGGTTTTTAAGAATACAGTCTTGCCTTCTTTTTCCAGCTCGATTGTGTCTATTGTTTCCATTGTAACCTCCTTTGTGGATTAATCCATATATTCCATGTCTTCGTCTGTAACCTCATAGCAATCAACCCAGTCTTCTCCTGGAGCGAGGAAAATGTGTATCCACAAATAATTAGTTCTTGGAGACTTGCCTCGAATAATCATGCTCCCAAATTTATCAAAATACTTCCATACCGGCACATTGTATTTGCCGTATCCCCAACCGTCTTCTTCGACCTTGAAAATTGATATTTTCGTCTCTTCACAAGGCCCTATACGATTAAAGCCCTTCGGCAAACCAAGAAAAACCAATCCGATAGAAGTTATCATCGTACCTGCACAATGCTTTGAACACGCACAGTCTTGGAGGGAAGTTGCTTTAAAACATTCAGGGAAGGGGCCACTTGCGCAGCCGGGGCATTGGTACTCTTGAACTGCCTCTTCTGGTGTCAATGGTTTCATTATAGTCACTCCTTTTTCTAGCTATCCAGTCAATTCTGAATAACTCGCAGAGGGGCCGGATTGCTCCGGCCCTACTGTGAATCATCCTGATCTAGCTCAACATACTTTCATTAAACTCCGGCCAGATTGGGTCTATTCGGCACGACTTCCCGTTTTTGTAATAGTGGTTCCAAACCGACTCAATTCCTACTCCAGATGTAGACTCGACACACATACAAAATAACATAGTTGGGTTATCTTTGCTAAACTGGATGAGGGGCTTCTCGTACTCAAGACTGCACTCATCGTAAGTGTTCCCGTCGTCTTCCAATACACTGAAGTCGGGGTAGAGTTGCTGAAGACGGTGGATTATAATACTCGGGTCATGTATTGGAGCCTTACCGTCCCAAACATTAAGGCGTAAATATGTTCTATCTCCCATAATATTCTCCTCATTTCCTCATCCTGATACCGTAGCGGCATAGATTTTTGTTCGGGCGATCTCTTCCCCAATGTGCCAAAGCACCTTCACAGGGTCGTCACTTTCGAATCGCTTCGAATCTGCAAAGTAAACCAGGAAAGTACCGTTATTTTTATATATCTTCAATCCATGCATCGGTATTTCCAGTATACAATCCTTCTCCAGCACAGCTATATCTTGGACGTCCCCAAACACCGTGTAAAGCGCATCAGACAACTGCTTTTTAAATTCATTTAGATTCATAATAATTCTCCTTCTATGTGCCCACTATCGACCTCAAGGTCGATACCTGGCACACGACTTCTAATGTTTCTTGAATCGGATCTTCCCGAACTTTGTCACTTTGTAATCCACGACTTCTTCAATCGTTGTTTTCCCGACACGATCTGCCATCTTCGTGACTGAGACCGTGACATAGTCGGATAACGTTTCAATAACTTCGAAGATCAGAGTCGATATTGCTTGGGCCACATACTCATCGGGAACAGGATCAATTACATCTTCGATCATATCCAGAAGTTTCTCTTTTGGCAGCAATAGTTGGGCTGCAACCGATAATTCCATCGCCCCCCGCACGTTATCTTCCACGATGGCGTCAACGTCCGTGCCATTTAGAAGTCCGTCCTGGCGCTTGGCGGCAACCTCTTTCAGCTCCTTTTTCAGGTTATCGAGTATTCCGGTTTCTTTCTTCACGATCAGGTTTTGTGCGTGGGCCTGATCTACCTTTGCCTTAATTCCGTTTTTGAACATAGATTTCTTCTCCTTTTCTGTTTTAGGTTTAAGTTAGTTTCTTCACATCTACCAATTTGTAGATTTCCTGCCACTTTCTTGTACAGCTTGAACACCGTACATCGCATTGCCCTTGATTGTTTTTAAACTCTAAGATCCTTCCTTTAGACAATTTATCTTCAAGGTTTTCTGAGTTACAATACGGGCAGTATTCAATGTCTTTAAAATACTTCTTCTTGTCCATTGGTGCGATTTTTTCTGGTTTTGCCTCTCCAAATTCTCCAGTATAGTCTTTTGTTCCATAATCGTCGATGAACGGGATAAAACAGTATTTTTTCCCCTCCATATGTCCGAGACCACCAAAAATTTCACTGCATATTCCGACAAGTTCGTCTGGCTCCGCATTATCAAGCCATTTCTTAATGGAATGAACAATTTGGCTCCTTGTCAGTTCAATTGATTCATAGTATATTTTCGTTGTTAATTCCTTAACATCTACAAGTTTGTAGGTTTCCTGCCACGATTTTTTGCAGTTTAGGCACTCTACGTTACCCCGCCCTGTACTTTTTTCAACTTCCTCTACGCGCTTTCCTAGTTTCTTCTCTTTAGGCATAGTCGCATTGAGGTTTTCTGAATTGCAATAAGGACAGTGTTCAGTATCTTTAAAATACTTCTCTTTGTCTATTGCCATAATTCACCTCCTTTTTTGGATTGTTAATTCTCAGTGGCTATCTTGCCTGTCAGCTTTAAGATAACCGCCCTGGCCTCTTCTTTTGTCATGCCGCCCATGATACTGGCTCCGACATCCGACATCTTTAGAGTAGCTTTCGCTATTTTAAGTTGATGTCTCTCAAATACGTCCATATCATCTCCTTTCATGTAATTTTCACAATGTCTCCGAGTTTGGCGATCTTCCAAGGTTTCGGTTTTTTGTATCCTTCTGGGACTGGCTCCTGACATTCCCAAACGGACGCCCTGCCTACACACATTCCAGTGCAACATGGAGGGTAGCAATCTCCCCAATGGTTCGTTCCGATCTTCAATTTCACTCCACATCTCTTACACTTGTACAGCTTTTCGAAATACTTTCCAGTAGTTTTCATAATTAATCCTCTTTCATGTAATATCAGCATATCCAGCAGTTACTGACACAAAGTTAATATTGTGGCCGATTACTCCGTTCATGTCATGGAGAACGTTTCCGGCCACGAAGCCTACGGTAAGGCCCCTTTCTTTTGACCATTCAATAAATGCTACCACGTCCTCGACCTCTCTTCGTTGAGCATGAGACAGGAAGAGCTCAACTTTACTACAGATCGATTCCGGGTTAAATGGAACTTTGCTTTCCATATACCCCTTGATAACTGCGTCTGAGATTTTTTCAAGTGCTCTCATAATCTTCTCCTTTCATGATTGAGTTACGATCTTCTTGTAAATCCTCTCCGATTTCCATGTATTGGTTAGAAGTGAATGTAACGTGTCCACAAACGTCTCATTGTGGTAGTCGCAATTAACATGGGACAGTTCGTGTACCGCCTTCAATCGCAAATCTTGATAATGATTGGCTCCAGATAACACCTTCCTGGGATTGATATAGAATATCCATCCTTCCGGCCCTGACTCAAACGATGCTGTCGTCTCTTTACCAAAATCAAATCCACACCTGAAGTTCACCTCGAACATTTCGTTGTCGATCATCGCCTGCTTGACAGTCTCCGTCCATGTGCGGACTAATTTATGGAAGAGCTTCGTTTCCAAAGCTCTTGTAACATCTTCCCCCTCGCCTCTTTTTACGATAAAATCAGGATCGTAGCCAATGAAGGCCCCTTCTCGAATCATATCAAAATAGCTGGATCGTTCCGACTTTTTTCGTAATTGGCCCATCCGTTCTTCGAGAACACCTGCGGAGGTTCCAGTAGTTTCAGAAGCAGCCGTTGCTATGTAAGCCAGCCCTTCTTCAGTTCCAAGGTCTTCGATATCGTTCTCGAATGAATTTGCAAACTCCCGCATTGAAATTTTACCATTTCCTTTATGTAACTCCCTTACATATTTCGGCTTCGGTCTCAATATTGATTCTCTCTCCGAAATACATTCCCGTACAAATTCTGAAAATTCAGTTTCATACTTCTGAATCAATCCGTCACGGTTGCTTGTAAGCGTCTCCATAGACGACTTTGAGATTTCGACAATCATACTTCCAGGCATCTCTCCGACCCACTTGTCGAACATCCAGACACCATCTACCCGAACGGAAACATTACTGTTGCAGCCATTGTTACTCGGGGTAAAGTACACATCGAACCAATCCCCTCTTCTAAGAAGAGCTCCTCGCTTTTTTTTAGGAAATACAATTTCTTTTCCCACTTGAATACAGCAGTCCGTTTCCATAAGTTCGGCTACGAATCTGAACTGATTTTGAACTTCCACAAATTCTAAGTCGGGCATGAATATTTCGCACAGTGTTCCCTTGAAGAATACATCGGTGTGCTGAATAGTGTATTCATCTCCAGATCCGTCCACTATCCAGTTTTGGGTGTGAATCCGGTACTTCGTCCACGAAAGAAAGAGGATTTCCTTCGCAACCCCAAAAGTACCGACTGACTTTTCCGTAGAATGGTAACTTCCGCCCAATACCAAAAGATGATTTAGCAGCACGTTTTTGTCCATACCACAGCCATCATCTTGTACGGTTATCTTCCAATCACCATCTTCGAGGCAGTTGAAAGTAACCCCGATTTTGGTAGCTCCAGCGTCAATCGAGTTTTGATAGAACTCCCGAGGTAACGCTTTCCGGTAGTTCTGATAGTCAGCTTTCGCTGTCTTCAGAAAATAACCTTTTGGGACTTTGATAGTCCCTTCGATCTTTTCCATGTGTCTCTCCTTTTTCATAAAGGTTCACAAACTAAAAACTCCCAGGGAGCCCCGAGTAACCCGCTAACTCAGAGCTCCGAGCAATCTTTAGTTGCTTAATTCATAGTCCCTCCTTTCATGTTTGTGTGGGTTATAGCCAGCTTCTTTAGAATTTAGACCCTTTCTGTTATAATACCTCCTCGCGGGCCGAACTTGATAATCATATCAGGGTATTCAATAAAGTCGTGAACTCCCCAGGAAATCCATGTCTCCGCAGTTTCATCAACACAAGGAGTTCTGCTATTAAGGTTGTCGTAACGCTCCTCAAAATCCTCTTTCGCTTCTTGTAACGATCCAAAGTGCTCGACATCTTCCAGTGAGGGCGCCGCATAGCTACTGCCCCGAACCACATCGCAGTTACTTTCATAATGCACCTCCATTTTAATCCATTCGACTCATTGCATGACAGTAAATTCCCGCTTCTGCCAAAACCCCGGCGAAAGCATGGGCGTATGCTTCTTTTCGTTGCATACTCTGACCGCCTTCATTTACCCACATCGTGTATCCGCCATAGTAGCTGTCCTTGTTCCATAACGTCCGGGCGTCTCTGTCGTTTGACGCCTTCCCGATTTTTTTGAGCTGATTAATGAATCTTCTGGATACTTGATCTTTGCACTTGACGTTAATCCAGGCAAAACCACAGACCCCTCCAGACACATGCCACTCCTGTTTTACAGGGGATTTGTCGTTAAGTATGTTGGAATGCTCCTGAACGATCATCGGAACCGGAGTACACTTTTTCAATGCCACAAGTCCGGCTATCTCTGCTTTCTGCAACAGAAGCCCCGCGAAACTGAGCTCCCCGTTAATCGGTCTCTTTTTGGTCGGTTTTTGTTCATGGCAATCCACTCCGTAAACCCGGTCCCGGCCATAGTAACGAGCTTCGGAACCGGCCGGAAGCTCTGCGCCGCAATCAGCGCACTTTGCGGCATACTTCAGTTTAATTAATCTTGCCATAATTCCTCTCCTTTCCTGTTAGAGTCCGGCTGATTCAAACCAGCTTTTCGGAGTCTGCCGGTAAGCCTCATTCGGCAGGTGATTTGTAACCACTGTAAATGCAGCTTCAAATGAGCAACCGCTGATCGCCAGGACAGCAGAAACGATACCAATTACCAGTCCCTTGCAATACTCGTCACTCGCTCCTGACCGCATAGTCAAATTGAACAGGGCATCTTTTAGAGTAACTTCATTTTTAATTTTCATAATCCTCTCCTTTCCTATTAGTAGTTATCAATTAAATCCTCAACACGCCCCGAGACCCCCAACTTCGAGGCGTTTAAAGGTTTTAATTAAAGTGTTACCTTCTGAATGTTACTGTAATACACTTTCCAACTTCGACCATCAGAGCAGTTAGTCAAAGATACGGTACGCTGATTTTTTCTTTCAATCGTACCTTCGACTGTCGTACCGAATTTTTTGGGCTTAAATTGCACCCTATCTCCGACATAGAGAGAAGCTGAGATTTCCCTCTCCTTGTCTTTATAGCGATTATCCAGCATCTCGCAGATTCGATTATTCATTTCCCGGAGCTGCTCCGTTTCCATTTCGTCCAGAAAACCGTACATCTCTTCGTCGAGATCCGCTTCTAGTTCCTGATTCAAATCCAATCCTAATTCCGAGTCCGAATCCATAGTAATCCCCCTTCCTTATCCGTTACAGTAATCCGACCACTTTTCCGCTTCAATCCGACAGGAAAACGGCCCCATTAACTTCGAAAGAAACGATACGTTCCGATGTATCGTAACTACGAACACTTTTTTAAACCTATGCCAGCCAACATAGAAGTCGGTCGGCTCGTAGATTTTTTTCATGCTGTCTCCTCTAGGGCCGTCTTTGATTTAGACCTTCTGTTATCCTCTCGCTAATTCTCCACTCCGGGCATCTATTATGTCGGGTCATTGTAATACCATTACAAATACGTCCTTCTCCCCCCTGAGTTTTTGGAACGTTGTATTTACATTCTTTACACCTAACTTCTTTGTTAGCCATGATCATTTCTCCTCATACCAAAAGATTTAATGCTGTTTGCTGTCTTGTAACCAGTAGCTTGACAGCTTTCCTTATGCCAAAGGTAAAAAGCACTTGTAAAAAATGCTTCCTAGTAACTACCCCTCTCATGCTATCCCCCGAAAGGAACAGGAAACCGCAGTTAAATTCGCCCAGTAAACTTCGAGCAAATTATTTCGTGTGAATAGTTGAATAGCCACCTTCCATAGTTTAATTTCAAATTTTGCATAAGGTCTCATTTTCGTCTCTCCTCTTGTTTTGAGTGTCACCGTCTTGATAACACTTGTATTAACTTCGATAGCGACCTTTTGACATAATGCGCTTGCATTATGATTTTTACTCCTGGAAATAGAATTTTGCGCTTTTCGTCTAGTAAGCCCAAAATCTGTTTCAAAAGAGCTTCGGATTCTTTCAGGTCGCCTTGAAACTGCTCTTGATTGTGCTGCATAGGCATCTCCCTTTAGAATATATTTGAAATTTTCCATGTAACTCCTAGTAACACAAAATATATTTGAAATTTCTAATGTATCTCCTTGTAACGCACTTTTGCTTTTAAAAATTTTTCTCATTTTGTAAGATTTTCTCAAAATTCGATTTTTTCGATTTTTTAGATTTTTTTTAATTCAGTTTTATTTTTTTCTCTTTACTCTTTTGAATTACTAGCAAGTCAAATTTTTGTCTTTATTCAACCACTTGCTAGTCAATTTTTTTGAGTCAATTTTATTTTTTCAATTTTTCAAAATTTTAAAAACAGCTTACCCTTGATGTTAAATATTTTTTCGATACTGGTTTAATGCTTTCTAGTGGATTATTTTTTTAGATAGGCTTGATATATGGCTTGACTGAATTGACAGGCCTATACCGCTTGATAGTCGGTCTGATAGGCTTTTATAAGGTCGGTTATTAAATAGCATGATAGATATGAATCGATTTGAAAGAGTCAATTTTTTAGTGATAGTCTGATATACCCTCTAGGCTAAAGTCTTACTGTATGGACTGTCAGTGAGTCGGATTTTTAAGTTTCAGTCTATTTTTTGCCTATATTTCATTTTTCATCTTTTTAACGATCTGTTTTTAAAAACCATGAACTTTCCTTTTATGAACTTTAAAAACAGAGAAAGGCGTCTATAATAGACGCCTTTCCACTTTTGATATTTGAGGGATTTTATTTACCCGGTCGATGCCTCACTTTCGATCTTATCGAGTTTCAGATCTGATTCGGTCACAATTTGCTCATAAATCGTATCGATTCGTTTTTCAAATCCCTTGGCTGTCGAAACATTATACCTTTGACCCTTTGTTTCGATATGTACGACTGTATCACTCACTTTGTGGACTGTCAAAGATACTTGCCTATGTTTCAGGGCAATTATCTTTTTTCCGTTTGTCTCAATAACCTTTGTCCACAAGTCAGGCTGACTTTTTGACTTTTGTTTCACGAAAAAAGTAAAGGCCATTGACCCGGGGGCGCCGGTCGATACTCTTGATCCTGAAAGAGTGACCCCCAATATTTCGGACGCATTTTTCTCACTTTCCAGCACTTTGCTTTCAAGAGTGCCGACGCCGGATAACTTGGCTTTGTTATCTTTTTGCAATTGCATTTTTTCGCTGTTTTTTTCAGCTATTTTTTCTTGTGCCTTTGCAATCAGATCGTCAAGTTTACTTTCCAGGTTATCTGACTTTTCAAGGCGTTTTTCAAGACGGGTCGTTTTGGTGTCAGCTTGCCTGACATCTTTCTTGATTTCTGTCACGTCTTTGGTTACTGTGACAAGATCACTTTTCAGACTTTCAAAAAGTGCTTTTTTCTCTTCTAGAGAAAGTGTTTTATTTTCGGGTTTTTTTGTCATTTTTTTAATCCTTTTTATTAATGGTTTTAGTTTACTGGTTTTAGTTTAATTTGCCCTTGCCTGTTTTTTTATCACCGCCTTTCCTGTTTGTAGTTATAACCAGATCTGAACACTATCAAAGAGATAATATTCAGATTTTTTTATAATCACATATTAGATAAATCTCGCCTGACTCTATTCCAGTTGATAGTGAAATATTGTCCTAGCTGATTTTCCATACAAAATGAAACAAAGTCTATTTCGATATTGGATTTTTCTCTTTGCAATCTTTCTATTTCTTCTTGTACTGTTTGTCTCTTGCCCATAGCCTCTAACAAAGTTGCTTTTATTTCTTTGTTGTTTAACATAGCTTTTTTCCTTTCATTTTATGGTTTTTGGTTATAATCAGATCAAAGCACTAATCAAAAGCATTAATGCCTTGATTTTTTTATAACCTATGTTTTTTTAAATTCAACCTTATCCAGTTTATTCCAATGCACCCGGAAAAATCTTTTTAGATCGTTTCTGATACAGGCTTGAATGATGATTTTTTTATGCTTTTCCATAGTTTCAATCCCCTTTCAATTAAAAGGTTAATACAAAGATATATAGATAATATCATCATTCAAATTTCATTGTCAAGGTTTATATATGATATTAATTTGATATATATGGTTTTATGTGTATATTCAGTCACTTATATCAAATAGAGATAGGATAACTTAATATTATATTAAGATTAATTTTATGTATATATTTCAGGCACTTATAAATATATGGATATTTCATATATTTTCATGTGTATATTCAACCACTTATACCGCTTGAATATCAAAAAATGGTCGTTTTTACAGGTTGTCAAACTGGATATAGACCATAGAAAGCACGTGTCTAGATCTAGACTGGTTGAATTTGCATCATTCCATAGTGCGCCTCACTTTGCTTTGATCTGACAAGCTGTATATAAGACCTGATAGTTGACTTTACGCTTATGGTTTTATTTCAATCACCATGCTTTGCGCCTCTCTTTGTCCTATCTTTGCGTGGTCCTCGTCAATCCACTTTACATCTTATCTATGTATAAAGAGAGATGGTTTTGATCTATACCTATATGGCACCAACTGTCTAGAACTCCCGCAGGCTGTCAGCCTCATTTTGTCCCTCTTTCTGTCTTATTAACAAGGTCAAATACAATACCCGCAAATCATGGTTTAATTACACGCACATTACAAAGATATATCACGCCACTCATTCAATTACTCACTGGTTATCAAGGCAAGCAAATTGCTTTGATTACAATGACTTACTTGTGGTTACTCTCTTTGAATTTACTTTGATTGGATACAGGTTTTTGCTTTTGATTTTACTATGTACTGGCGCAAGGGCGCGGTATTAGTGCATCGACAGCGGTTTCCATATGGAAATTCCCGCAATGTCTACAGGTTCAAGGGCTCGCACGATTCCTAAATCGAGGTTCTCGCTACCCTTTTTTTATGAGGGTAGTCTACGTACAACTGTAGGGGGAGAGAATTCTGGCACTTTGGAAAAGTGCTGTTTAGATAGGAAGATGAAATTTCACCATTTCGGAAAAGTTCTATTTAGGCAGAGAGGACGGACTGGGCTGGTATCGGGGGATCTCTCTATGAAGAGAAATTTATGGGACGCTGCGAATGAGGATACTAACTAAGAATGGGTAGAATAAATCGACTGCGAGCACAAAGACGCATAGGACAAATACAATGAGGCAGACTGGCATTAAGACATCCAAAATCTTTAACTCGGCGCTGATCTTCATATTACTTATCCTTTAATTTCAGGCACTTTGGCGGTTTTCTGAATCCAACTTAGACGGAGCATATCCCATTTTATTTCAGGAGTAATTCCTATTACTGTTTTGTCCTCGAATTCTAAAGTAATCCCATGCTTGCCACAACGTTCTCCAAATGAAACAATCGCACTCTTATTGTTAAAAATATCCATCTCTTCATCAGTTAATTCTTTAATCTTCATATTATTTCATCTCCTTTTCACTGTCCTGTGGAAACGTCGTTAAATTCGGATCTTTCTTCTGATCGATAATTTTAGAGGGCTTACTTTGGTTCCTTTTCTTAGCAAGTGGCTACCTGTTTTCCAGCAGCAACATCGAACCATAATATCATATTGCATGTCCTTAGCTATCCTTGGAGCGAGCAGACTGGTGCAACTTCTAACGTCATAAGAGGTCACATTCCTATGGTGCCATATTCCACAACCTCTACAAGTCACTGTTATGACTGCCGTTTCTTCAAACTTAGTCGTACGAATAACGCTAGACACAACAAATCGATCTGTATCAAATAACGCGGAAAGAGTATCGCAGAATGTCGATAACTTCATAATCAAATCTATGTAATTATTAAATTCGAATCTTTCTTCTAACTGATTG
>SDBU01009228.1_pt1 | contig 11095 bp, 9 predicted proteins | sample 2277071 | NCBI WGS metagenome assembly SDBU01 (sample SAMN10397929, study PRJNA504765) | marine sediment metagenome | isolation source: marine sediment core GS08_GC12, 126 cmbsf | place: Arctic Ocean: Gakkel Ridge, Loki's castle | collected 2008 | reverse complement strand
CAAAAAAATAAAGCAGGCTGAAAATGAAATTTCAAACGATGCGATTGAGCTTATAAATCCAGTAAGTTTGGCATCTGATGCCAGTGACCTGGGATATGCGATAAGAAATTTGAAAAGCACACTCTTATTGATCTTATCTGAGATAGAGCCAAAACATTACGTGGGTAACCGTCCCCCTGAAAAATCTTACACGCGAGAAATACTGAACTCTGAACTTTTCGCTTTCCGCTGGAAGAGCACTTATCTTGGATGTGACGTGTATTTTAAGTTCTCCCTAGTCAGAAACACATTTTATTTAGTATCTCTTCATGAACATAGAGACCAGAAAGGAGGAAAGGGCGGCCAGTGTTTCAGGCAAATTGTTGCTCTCCTTTATAGGGTGTTGTGTCGTGGCGCGACTAGTAGGTGATCGATCGGTCGGTCGGTAACGCACATGTCAGTGAAAGCGAAACTGTGGTGTCAAGGTCTGCAAAAGAGATGCCGTCCAGAGATGGGCTCGAACCATCGACCTCACGATTAACAGTCGTGCGCTCTGGCCAACTGAGCTACCCAGACAATTTCTTGAAGGTTGTTCGCAAACTGGTCCTATTTGGTCCGGTGGTGGTGTGTGAGCGCGTTCTTGCGATTGAGGTTAGATGAAGGCGTGAGGCGTGAGGCGTGCGCGAAATGTAGGCTAGATACGCCAATATATAAAATAGTGACTTATACGTCTACCTATGAATAGCAAAAACGAGCACGTTGTGTGTGCGTGTGTGGTAGCAGCGTTGCGTTGCGTCGCGTCGCGTCGCGTCGACAATCGGTCCATTATAGCTCCTTGCCAAACGCAAGGGGGCGGCGGTGGCCAAGGTGAAAAGAATGGCTACCAGGGCTAGATCGGGACCTAGTGCCCGAGGAGGCGGCGGCGGCGGCGGCGGCGGCAATACTGGAAAACAGACACGAACGCGTTCGCGGCCACGCCAACCTCTCTCCGCCAAGGGGAGGGCCGCCGCAAACGCAGAAGCCAGCGAGTCGCGAAAACGTAAGCTCCTCGCCTCGCTGAGGGGCACCAACTTTGTGCACGTTGGCACCGTTGATCACCAGCTCCTCGAGCTATGCTTCAAGGTGATGCGCACGCCCGCGGCAGAGGCGTCTTTTGCTACGCTGAACGAGGGCATCTTTGGTGGCACGCCGCCCGCCTCACTGAGGCGGGGCGACAGCGCGCCGCAAGATCCGAGACAACGCGATCAGATCGCTGACATACTCACCCGCCTCGGAAAGGAGGTACACGTCTGGATTTATGCGGTCGGCTTCGTGCCCTACAAGATTCGCCTCGATGCGGAGTCCGGTCTACCGATGCCCTTCATTCCCGATCCACAGCAGTACGAGGTTCGCATCATCCAGAATACGGTCTCGCGCTATCACCACCTCGCACTCTATTTCTTCGCAGACCACCGCTCTGGCAGCGGTGGCTACGATCCCAACGTGTCCTTCTTTATGACGGAGCGCACGCCGCGCCTCAACGGTGAACTCACCTCGCCTGCGATGAGCCTCCTCTTCGCCTTTGGCATCTACAGAGGCCGCGGCATGGCCTCTGCCGCGCACGATAAACGTATCCGCTACGGCGAGACCGTCGTTCAGCAGAGGCCGGAGGATACGGCCGACTCACTCGAGCGCACCGAGCACGGTGTGGTGTCCAGCATGGACGACTACTTTGACCTCAATGCACAGGCCATCAGAGCGTCTGTCACCGCCGAGCAGCAGGGTTTCGGTGGCGGCGGTGGCGGCGCAACGAGACCGACACGTATTGTGCAGGCCAACTATCGCCACCTGGTGGAGGGAGGAGGAGGCGGCGGCGACGGCGGTGCGCTCAAGGAGTACGAGCTTGTCCGCAACACACGTACGCATGTGGTGCAGACCACAGCCGGCGAGCGCTCCATGATCCAGATACCACATCAGCTTGACGTTATACCGATGGGCACCGCTGTACCTGCCACAGACCTCATTCTCCTCAGTGAAGATCTGGCTGGCAAGATCGCCAGCGTTATCGGTGTACCTGCCTCGCTGATTAGCACCAGCGTCGTCGCCCACGGCCAGGGCTACGAGGCTATGCAGGAGCAGCTCAACGGTATTATATGCGCGCGGTCGCAACTGCTCACCAGGGCGCTACAGCGAGGAATCGACGCGGTCTATGCGCGCAAAGACGAGGATAACGTCCGCAGCGAGCTGCTCGAGCTTACCCAGAACAGGCTGCTCAAGAAGACGGTGCCGGCCCTGGTCAACGCACAGCGGCGAAATGTGCTTAAGCGCCTCGGTCCGCCAGAACTTCCGCCTGGTACGGTTGATGAGCTGCAGGAGCGCATATTTGTGACGGCGGAGGAGTACGAGAAGCGCGTGATGAGCAACTACAACCGCGTCGTGCTCACGCCCAATGTTCGTGTCTCGGCCGAGTGTATACGGGAGCTCAACGAGCTCGACGGGCTCATCAGCAAAGAGACGAAGAACGAGATGCTGATTCAATCGCTCAATCTCAACCGGGAGCAAATCGAGGGGAGTCTCGGCGAAGGAGCACTCAAGACGAAGACGACGACGGCGAAGCGCGGCGAGAAGCGTAAGGCAGCGAGTAGCAGCGAGGAAGAGCGTCGCAAGAAGAAGAAGCTGAAAACGCGCGCGCAAACCGAGAAGGAGAAGAGAAAAGGGAATTCACGAGACTCGCGGACGAGCAGTGAGGCAAAAACGAGAAGAAAGGAACGCAAGCGGTGAAGTTAGGACGGTGTTCGCCTTTATTACTGAGTAAAATTAGCAACCTTGGTGAGTATAGGTAGAATACGTATCGTGCACCGCGCCGGCTTTCAATTAATTAGACTTGCATTTCTAGGGTTTGCTATTCAGTCGTTGCTTCTTTTTCCTCTTTTGCGCTTGCCCGGGGCAACGCTTTCGCTTCATGGACGCGCGTTGTGCTTGAATCGTACCAGGCCATGCCTTGAGCTCACGTTCGGGTAGCTTGTAGATGACAACGCGTACGGGCGCGACTCGTGTGGCAAAATCGCGCAACATTGCCTCGTAGTTGCGCCAGCGACCGCCGGCGAGGCCGCAACCAATACCGTGAGGGAAAGCAACGCTTCTGAGACCCTCTATTTCGGCAATACAAGTAAGACCCCATGTAAAGTATATTTGACGATCTTCCCAAGCTTCCGGTCGCTTTCCTGGGTGGTCTTGGCCCATTAGGTTAATGACGCCGCGCCCATTACCGCCCGTGCCACCCCGTACGTCAATCGTACCCGGTCTACTGTGTTGTTTGCCCACCGAGGCAACGGACCACGCTTGTGACTTTATTTTGTAGACATTAGCATGCGGAAACCGGTCGAAGATCACCTTGGCGAGACCGAGACCGCGCCGTACACGGCAACTGGTCTGGTGCACAATATACTGCTCTGTCGCCTTGAGCAGATCACCCTCCTTCACGATGAAATTGGACGGTCCCTTTGAATCCATAACGCACACGCACACGTACACGTCGTTACTGAGGCGATCTCTTACTACTTTGCTGGAAGGATGGCATGTAAATCGGCGTAAATCGGCGTAAATTAAAGCAAGCCCTTTACTAAGTTACCGCCCATGGGCGCGTCCATATCACATATAATCATATATGTCGACCTCCCTGTAACATTTTCCAGAAAATTGCAAAAATTACCTCGTTTCGCTGAAAAAATGCAATTTTGTAGGAAAAACAACCTAAAAGCTAAGTCGCGCAGATAACCGTCTACAATTTTTCAATAATTCCCTCAATTCGTGGTAATTATTACCTTAATTCTGGAATTCTGGGAATTTTGGCAATAATTACTTCGGTTCGAAGGAATTATTGCAATTTTGTAGGTGGTGCCAAAACACGATTTTACCATCTCCATAACTCCAAGATACCGCCGAAAACGTGTTGACGTTATGGATGCGATTTCAGCTATTCCCTACTTTACTGCAATAATTTCTCCAATTCGTGGAAATTATTACAAATTGTAAAGAAAAATCTCGTCACATTTTGCAATAATTACCACAAATCGAGGAAATTATTGCAGTAAAGTAGGGAATAGCTGAAATCGCATCCATAACGTCAACACGTTTTTGGCGGTATCTTGCGGTTATGGAGATGGTAAATTCGTGTTTTGGCACTGTCTACAAAATTGCATTAATTCACCATAATTGAGGTAATTATTGCCATAAATCCTAGAATCTCGGAATTATGGCAATAATTACCACGATTTGGGGGAATTATTGCAAAATTGTAGACGGTTATCTGCACGACTTAGCTTTTGGGTTGTTTTTCCTACAAAATTGCGTTTTTTCAGTGAATGTAGGATATTTTTACAAAAGTTAAGGAAGATAGTCTGAGGAGCAATAAGTACATCTGCGTTACGAGTTAATCATATATATTGACACTGACGAGGATGAGTGCTTTTTTCTCGCATTCATCATATCCCCAGCGGTGATCGTACTCGACGTGGAGCGTTTCTCGCGTATCACCCGGTGCCAGAGAGCGCGAAATAGCCTCGTAGAGTTGATCGCCTAGCGCCACCTCTGCAAGCGCAGCCGCAGTTGCGGTGCCATCGCCTTTGAGATAGTATTCACCAAAGGCAGTATCGATGGCTATTTCGGATTCCATCTCAAAACGTTGCCTCTTCACGCACACCCTCTTCTGAGGTGTCTCGACTAGCGTAATACCGTGTTCGCGGAGTAGCATGAAAGCGAGCGTCTCCTGAACACGCGTGGCAAGCGCCTCCATAAAGTCACGCAGGATGTGAGAATTTGCGCGTGGACGCACGCGTCGCTCTCCTCCGTGATTCGCGGAGCGTTGCGAGGAGAAGGTGAACTTAGGGCTAGAAGAACGCTTCTCCTCGCTCGAAATGCGCATTTCACGCAGGTGCTGCTCCATGCTTGTACTGCAGGCCATTGTTAGCCCCTCTTTCAGCCCCTTTCTTTGATCTCTGTGTCCACGTGCCTTGGTGAGAAGAAATCCTTAGAGCGTTACATAGGGGTTTCGTGTATGATGTTGTGTACCGTATCGTTTGGTTATATACTCTCGTGAACCTATCACACCTTGCCGGTTCGATCACCTACTTGTGCGTTCCATTTTTTGAGGACAGGTCACTCGCTTAAAAGAAGCGCAATCATTGTTCTCTCTCTCTCTCTTTCATTCTCTGGATTCTTTATCACTCAACAAGCAATAACACGCGAAGGAGAAGAGTGGGGTGACGATGAGTAAGCCTGCCTACGACGACGTTAAACGCATTCTCGAGGCTACGCAAGGAGATCCTGGCGTAGAGTTGCTGGTTCGCTACCCAAACTTTACACCGAACGTCAGGCCACTGGGGTTTCCTTGGAGAGCGAGTCGAACCTATCTGCTCAATGCCTGCAAATTCGGTCATCTTCTGGTGGCGCAGGGTTTGCTGCGGTGTGGTGCGACGTTAAGCGTAGAAAATCGCTACGATGGAAACGAAGAGGAGGAGGAGGAGGAGGAAATTGACTTGTTCAATGAAGGGGACGGGCGCGAGACGGCGCTCTTCAACGCCTGTCTTGGCAAGCGGTACGCGATTGCAGAGTGGCTTCTCGCGTTGCCCTCTGGAGCGGACGACTTGGATGCGATGGTCGACGGTGAGACGCCGCTACAGCGTGCAATCTTCAAGGGAGATATGCGCATGGCTAGGCTGCTGCTCTCCTATGACGCCTGGCCTGGCCGAAATATTCAAGGCGAGGATCTCAGTGACCTTTATCCCGGAGATCTCTACAACTGGACCTTTGGCGTTGACCTTTTTCCCGCAGGCCTTCTCTCCAGTGCAGGCAGACTCTCTCACATGTGTGGTGTTGAGTGGCGCCCGCACAAGCACGCCCGCTTTCCCCGCGCCGCACGTGCTTGCCTGCGTACGCTCTTGATACTGCGCAAAGCTCAACGCGAGAGCGACTATCGATATCCGCAAGCGGGTCTCTGCGCCCTACCAGAGGAATTGATGCAGTACATGTTTGTGCTGGTGTGCGGAACACTGCTGGATCTTTGCACGTGGGACCGCGTGCGCTGAAGGCGCCACCCCCCCCTCTCTCTCCACGCGTCTACAGTGTAATACGTTTCCTTTAATAATAAAGCTACGATTCTAGCGGGTCTCTTGCGCGCAACTCTTTGGCTCGCCATAGTAGATGAGCATGTCTGTGCGCATCTGCAGTAAGCTTGCAGTGGTCTCAATGTAGGTGTTCTGCGCGCCCGCTGTGTTTGCCATAAAACGCGTGCAGAAGATAGGCAACGCGTTTGTAATCGGTGAGACGGCGCTTGGTATTGCGGTGAAGTATTGCTGCATGCGCTTCGCCTTCTTACGAACGCGGGTTAGTGTTGCAGATGGTGCAGGCGATGTCTCATCCGTTGTTACAATTTTTGTCTTCTTCTTCGTCGCCGTCGCCGCCGCCGCCGCCGCCGTTGCCAGGGACGCATCTACTTGCATCGCGCGTCGAGGTTGGTGTTTGGGCTTCCGCGTTCGTTTTCGCTTCCGCTTTCGTTTTCGCGGCGTGTGTAAATCGGCGCCCTTGCCGAGGACATTGGTAATAGGCGCCGAGGCCGGCGCGAGCACCCCTTTTACGACTTTGCGAGGAGAGGTGATTCTCGCCTCACCGAGCCACATCCTCCTCAGCGGTATTATATGTAGGCGGAGGAGGTCCACCTTTACCTCCTCGCCCAAAGCGGCGGTGAGCGGCCTGATGGGACCAATAACGCCGTGCGCGTTGTCTCGCTCCTTCGTCCTGAGCCGTCTGTGTAGCTGCCTGCTTGAAGTCCGCCACGTCTCTGCCTCACGTGTCCACACACCATTGCGATTCTCAAAGGCGCACTGAGCACACTGGCTGCCTCGCGCGGCAAAGTGTGCCGAGTGGATTGGATAGCTGCGCGTGTGACGCTCAAGGGCCTGTCTTCTCTGAGCGATGCGCGGAGAGGCGGAGTAGTGACCGCAACCATCGTGCGCGCAGACGTGATCATCGCGGCGCGTAAACTTGGCACAATCGAGGCGCCAAAGGCCGAGCTCGACAAGTAGGCCACATGCCGCGCAGCGCTCTGCGCTGATCTCCGAGCAGCTCGGGTGCGCAGAATAGGCGAGCATATGGCGCGCCGCGGCCGTCTTTGAGGGGAAGACGAGCTTGCAGCCGGTATGTGCGCAGGGAAAGTACGTTTTTAATGCTAGCGCTGCTGCGTGCTTGCTGGCCATCGTGCGAGCTTAGCGGTCCCACCGGGGCACTCTTGTAAGCGCTGAGGTAGGTTGTGCGGTAGATCTGCGGGTGAGGGTTTGGATTCGAAGGGAGTCTCTGCTCAGTAAATTGATAGAGCGAAATGCTCCTAAATAGTGTGCATGTTGGTGTGGAAATTTTGACGTCATCTTTTCTCGCGCGCGCATGCACTCTGAATTTCTCACGTCATTTCGAGGCGGAAAAAATGGTGATTACAATTGTTTATGATTAGCGTGCTCCATCTCTAACCTTTCTCAAGAACGTCACGATTGGTACGAAACGAAGTCACACACGATAAATTCAACCGCATCCTACCTTGTGATGCTTGTCGCCGCAGCACTTGGTTTCACTGTGTTGCTCTGCCTGTTATTGGGTGTACTCACGGGTGTACTCACATTAGTAACCTATCGACCATATTACGTGGCTCCCCGAAACCCCGTGAGGCAAATGCGGGGCATGGATCTATTTTTGCACGGCGCCTGCACTCATAACTATCTCTGGCTCTCAAAATTGCTGGTAGCCTGGGGTGCAGACCCTCAATCGATAGATGGCAATGGATGGACGCCTCTCTGGTGCGCAGTCGCAGGACGTACACTCACTACCGGCTGGATACCACACAACGTAAGAGACCAAAGGGATCGTTCTCCGCTCGTAGGCTGGCTGCTCCACCACGAACGCGTCCGCACTTCTTTGGAGCAAATGAGACAATCTACCTGGTGTGTCTCTGGTGGAAGCCCGCTGCATCACGCGATCGAGCGACACGATGCACCAGTTGTGCGTCTTCTCCTACAGCAAGGCGCCTTTCTGTCACCAGTCTTCTGCAGACATTGGCGGTACCATAAGGCCGACCTTTCCGCCGAGATGTCCGCCTTGCTCTTTCCCGAAGAGATGCGTCCCTGGCGCCCATGGCGTGCGCACGGGTACCCATGGTCCATCCGCGAGGCGACGCGCACACTCGCCGTGCTCGCGAAAGCCACACACGACAGATGACGACGCCGTTCAAGTATCACACTTCTTGATAAGAATGGGTACACACACTTTACTATATATAAAGGAATAAAGATGGCTATCAAAGGGGAACGTGTGGTTTATTTGCGTTAGCGCTAGCTAGGCGGCCTCGTACACACCACCGTCTCCCTGGCGTTCGCGCGCGATGCGGTTCAACTCGCTGTAGCGCAAGGCGAGATCGTGCACTATGAGCGGCACGAGAATTAGCAGGAGCGTGGCCAGGAAGTAGGAATCTGTTTGCACAAAGACACGGCGAAGGCGCGCATGATGGGTGACAACGCACGTGAAGGCAAAGGCGAGCACCCAGGCAACCTGGTAGGCAAGCCCGGTTATAGTAAAGGCGGCGTTCGCTCGCGCGTCTCTTCCCTCCGCGTTAGTTGCAAAGCTGCAGACGCGCGCGATGAAGAGCACGCCGCCAATGAGCACGCTTATCCAGGCGAGGTAGGCAAGCTCGTGCGTGGTTTCGCTATCGGTGAGCATCGCAATACCAATGGCGAGAATGGCGGCGAAAAAGGTGGCAAGTGCCGCACATGAGCGACGCAGATTGACGGGTTGCGCTACGTGCTCAGCGATCAGCTTTGTGAGGCAGTTACACAGCCAAAGTAGGAAGGTAACCACAACGCTGCCAAAGAGGGTAACGGTGCCGTTCTGTATGCGGCCAGTGATACGAAGAAGGGTGAGCACAAAGGCCGCCGCTGTCAGCGTTGCCCACATTGCGAAGTTGAGCGTAATCGCCGCGCTGTGAAAGTGCTCCTGCGCCATGGCACTGTAACCGACCACTACGGCATATATCAGCACGGAAACCCACACTGCGCCGAATAGGCCGAAAATAACACGGAAGGCGATCCAATCGACCTTGCATTGGTGCTGATACTCGCTGTACTCTCCGTAGTCAATGAGCGTAATGCTGCCAGCACCACAAGTGTAACCGTTTACGATGGTCCATGTGGTGCCGTTCTGCACTGGATTCGTGTCTGCGGATAGGCAAGTAATGTCAACGCACTGCTCGCTGCCAACACACCAGCCGCATCCGTAGGTAGTGATACAAGGGCCTTGCGATGTATTCTCGCACAAATCCACGTCAACGTTCGGGTAGGCGTTCACCGCCAGTGCGCAGAGTAGGACAGTGATGAGCGTTGCCACGGTAGTCATCGAGGAGCGGCGTGCGATGAGCATCGTGGTCGTGAAATTTTTGAGTCTTTTTGAGTCTTCTTGTTTTGTGAGAGTAAAGAAGCGCGAAAAAGGGCAGGCGATTGTAATGTTCTTAGTTTTTATAGGCAAAAGTTACAGTGATGTTGTCAACGCATATTTCTAATCCTGCACGCTTAATTTTACGCTTTCACCATCCGCTCCTTGCTCAATGAGGAGTACCGGCTGTCACTACCGTGGGCGGGATGGCGTGTAACTGCGCCCTCGTGTGGGCGCCGTGCAGCGCCTCGTTTCGCGCCTGAACTTGCTTGTTGAGGCTGCACGCGTCTGTGAGCCAACCGAGACAGAGGTAGTTGAGGGTAAGAAGGCGAATCCAGTTGGGCGATCCGCCTCGATGCCAATCTTCGAGGTAGCAACGATGTGAGTTCCCCAGGCAAAGCACACAGAGTGGCGGGCACCATAGGCAGGTGGCCACCATGCAATTTTTCTGTCTCAAGGCGGACGCTCCTACTCGCCCTTGTGGGTTGGGCGCCGCGACAGAGGCGGCGGTGGTGTAGTTCTGAGCATTGTAAGCTGGTGGTGGTGGTGGCTGTGCCATTTTAATGGGGGTTTCGTTGAACGTGCGCGTGCGCACCGATCACCAACTTTCCGTGAGACAGCAAAAACCTACTTAAGAGCAGCAGTCACTCGCTAAACGGTAGGCTGCTCTCACCATTTTCATTCACAGAGAGCAAGAAGGCATCTTCGTTTTCAGGGTTTAAATTTTCCTGCTGGTCTTACTCTTTGGCATAATACTGTACTCACCAAGGATGGATACTTGCAAGGAAATGGAGAGGGAGATGGAGATGGAGGAGGAGGCTAACGTCTTTCGCAAGGGCGACTTTCTTCACTTGAACACGTTCTACTTAAGGGATGTCCACATAACGGAGGGTGAAAGGTGGGCGTGCAACGATGTCATTTATGCCGGGCTTGTTTCTGGGATTCTTGCGAGCGGTATCCCCGTCATGGACGCGCGTGTGCTGTCTGGCGGCCGCACAAGGGGACGTCAAGGATACCATGTTCTGATTGAGTCAGAATTTGTGGTGATTACGCTGGCACCTCTCCCCGTCGCACTCGTGGAACAGCTTACAAACGTGGACACTAATCCTAATATCGACCCGGTCTACGAGACCTGTGAGTGGGTTATGGGAAGAGGCTGGGTTGGAACGCCGATTGAGGACGGTGGTGCTCGCAAGGCCTCTATCGGCTTCTTTCAGCAACGCTATGCGCTGGAAACACTCTCCATTCACTTCAAGCAGCGCGACTGTGTTGTTGGCAAAAGTGTGTGCGGATGTGACAGATACGGCACGGAGGGTCACCCACTCATTGGCTGCTTCAAGGGCATGTACATGAACGCCGAACAGACACCGTACACGGTGTCACTGCAATGGGAGGAAAAGACAGCTGGAGCGAAGGCAACCGGGCGTACACTTACCCGCCACGAAATACACTCGGCAAGCATCGTGTACACCTTTGAAGACGGCAGTGGCGGAAAGAAGCTGTGCGAGCTCTGGGATCTCGGCTTGGGCTGGTGAAAGGGACGCATGTAATACCATTTAATATGAAGTAAAAAAGATTAGCAGCAACAGCTGTATCAAGGTCAACAATGATCGCCTCAATCAATGTTGTTCAGTGATGTAGTAAGAAATAGGTCGGTGCTCTCCAGTGC
>SDBU01009227.1_pt1 | contig 11096 bp, 10 predicted proteins | sample 2277071 | NCBI WGS metagenome assembly SDBU01 (sample SAMN10397929, study PRJNA504765) | marine sediment metagenome | isolation source: marine sediment core GS08_GC12, 126 cmbsf | place: Arctic Ocean: Gakkel Ridge, Loki's castle | collected 2008 | reverse complement strand
AGTTTAGCTTTTGGTGCAAACAATAAATTTATGCACGAAGATATTGGCTTCGGTTATCGCATGACAAATCTCCAGGCTGCTATTGGTTGCAGCCAACTCAAAAAAATCGAGGAGATAATTAACAAAAAGCGTGGGGTCGCACATTATTACACTGAAAATCTGAAGGATGTCCCAGGTTTACAGGTTCCTGTCGAAAAGCCTTATGCCAAGAATGTCTACTGGATGTATCATGTGGTTCTACATGAGGATTTCGGTCTCCTCAGAGAAGTGGTCATGAGAAAATTAAAGGAGCGTGGCATAGAAACGCGTGAGGCTTTTATTCCCTATAACATGCAGAAGATATTCATTCAAAGACGGTGGGTAAAGGGTGATGAGTGCCCCGCTGCTAATTACGTAGCTAAAAGGGGGTTCTATATTCCAAGCGGTCCCTCGCTCAACTCGGAGCAGTTGGAGTATGTTGTGGATACGATAAAGAAGATTCAAGGAGGTGAGATGTGATATGAGCTTCGGAGAAGGGTTAGCTGAAATATATGATTTGATTTACAAAGACAAGGATTATAAAGGTGAATGTACTTTCATTGAGGAGATATTTCGGAAGTTTTCCACCAATCCAGTAAGGACCATTCTCGATGGAGGATGTGGTACGGGAGGGCATGCTATTTTACTGGCAAAAAGAGGCTATAAGGTTACTGGATTTGATAGTTCGGAAACAATGATTAAATGTGCAAAGGAAAAAGCTAAAAAAAGCAATCTAACCCTTGATTTGCAAGTAGCAGATCTTCGGAAATTCAGCCTAAACGATAAATTCGATGCCTGCATTGCCATGTTTGCTGTGATGGGATACATAACAAAAGATTCTGATATAATTAAAGCACTGAATAATATGCATAGACATCTAAAACCAAATGGAATTTTTGTTTTTGATGTATGGAACGGATTAGCTGTTATGAGAATTCTTCCAGAATGTAGAGTAGAAGAAGTGGAAAATGATAAAATAAAAATTATGAGGGTTGCGGTTCCCAACTTAAAGTCTTTTGATCATATCTGTGAAGTTAACTACAAATTGCTCATTTTGAATAAACAGAATAATACATTCCATGAAATTAATGAAAAGCACATTGTCAGATTCTATTTTCCGCAAGAGATAAAATACTACTTAGATAATGCAGGATTTGAGGTTTTAAAAATAGTTCCTTTCTTAGATTTGAATAGAAAATTAAATGAAAATGTCTGGAACATTGCTGTCATAGCCAAAGCCACATCTATAAAATAGAAACTTTATTATGATAAACTATCAATCTATGATCGCTGAAAACATCAGGCTTGGTAGACTCTAAACCTACTTTTACGAAGAGATGCATCCTCTTTCAATATTATTGAGCAAAGGCGCTTACAGCGTGTAATTGGTAACCCTACAAAAAAGGTCAACAATTATCTGCCTGCTTTGGACACTGGATGCGGGACGGGAAATGCAACCAGACATTTGCAGCATTGTGGTTCAAAAGTTGTCGCCTGTGATATATCGGCTGACATGTTAAAGGAAAATAGGTATTCGGAATATAAAGTGATACGTGATGCTTGTGCCCTTCCTTTTAAAGATAAAACTTTTATAGTTGTCATAAGTTATTCATTGATCCAGAGTCTGTCAGGTGCTAAGAAGGGCTTATATGAGATATGCAGAGTTGCGGCAAAAAATTCTCTTCATTCCAACCAATAGCAGAGAGGTCTCACAATTTAACTTGGTCAGTCGTGAATTAGAATATCTTGGTTACAGCATACTTGCAATTGCATTAGACAAAGACAAAGAGGATTTGCTTCAGGAAAAGAGATTTTCTTATACACGTATTGCGGATTATGAAACCATGAACATGCTAAATATTATCAAGAAGGAAAAACCTTGCATAATAGTGACCGACTTTTGTGGTCCTATTACTAATGCCTTTATAGCCGCTGCGGATCATGTGGGTATACCCTGTCTTATGGTAGATGATGGCGTGATGGCTGATTACTCGGCACTTAAAAGTGTCCCTTTAGCTTTAAGAAAAACATTTTTGAAAATTTTGAAGATGATTATAAAAGTAGTCACTTTAAGGGCAAATCCTATGCCATCAGATTTAATCCTTTTAGCAACATTCATAGCTATTAATAATAATCCAATACATTTTTTAAAGAAAGTAATAGATATACTAATAAAGCTCACTTATCCTGTTCCAAGCTATGTGGAAGGTTTAAATATAGCGGTTATGAGCCCATTTGCCAAAGATGCCTATATAAAGATGGTAGTTCCACATGAGAAGGTGTTCGTTACTGGTCAGCCGAGATTTGATATGATCCGGCAAAAAAAGTTTAATAGAGATCAGCTTATGGCAGAACTGGGTATACTAGAAAATAAGGGCATAGTTATCCTTGCTACACAGCCCCTTGTTGGTTCTATTAAGCAAAAAGAGGATAGAAAAAAGTTCATAACGACGGTATGCAGTGCAATGAGAAAATTCCCAAATGAGCGATTAGTGATAAAGCTTCATCCAAATGAACATATGAAAACTTACCAGAAAATTTTATTCAATATAGGTGAGGATAAAGCCATTATTTGCCAGAATATCGATATCTATGAATTACTTCATGCCTGCGACCTCTTGATGACGGTTCATTCAACAGTAGCTTTAGAAGCAATGATATTTGATAAACCTGTTATCACTATAAACCTAACAGGAAAGCCTGATTTTTTCCCTTATGCTGAAAGCGGCGCAGCTATTGGTGTCTATAAGAAAGAAGACCTTGTATCAGCAATAAGCAAAGCCTTACGCGACCCTCATGTCAAAGAAAATTTAGAAAAAAATAGAAAGAAGTTTATATATAGGCATATCTATAAATTAGATGGGCAAGCTTCAAAAAGGGTTGCTAATTTGATTATCCGATTGATTGAAGAATCCAAGATGAAGAAAGAAGATGCATGACAAAGACAATGTACAGGAAAATAATCGTGAGATGGTTAAGAAAAAAGATAGGGAGGAATTTTAGTATGATATGGATAGTTCTAGTATTGATAGGTGCAGTTCTGGCAGCATTGAGCAACATATCATTAAAGCATGGTTTAACACAAATTAATAGTTTACTGCCCGAAGCTTACCTTACTTTTCAAAGAATTCCTTATTTGGCAGGTAATTTATACATTTGGCTCGGATTAATCGGCTTGGGAACTGCCTTTCTATTTTGGATGATGGGTTTATCTTACGTCAAATTAAATAATGCTTACCCTGTCCTTGTTGGTCTGGAATATAGCCTCGTGATGTTTTTATCATAGCTGATTTTAGGTGGGACCTTAGTATCCCTCAAAATCGCTGGTGTAGTGCTTATCTTTTTAGGAATTATAATGCTCTTCATAAGCTAAGTGGAGGTATGATTAGGAATGTGTCAGAAATTTAGAATGGAGGGATAAGGATGAATTGGGAAGAGAAAAATGTGTTAGTTACTGGAGCTACCGGCTTTATTGGAAGCCATTTAGTCGAGAAGTTAGTCAACTTGGGTGCTCATGTTAAGGCATTTGTTCACTACAACTCTCAAAATAGCATTGCTCTTCTGAATACTCTTCCTGAGAGTATAAAAAGCAAGATTGAAATAGTTTGGGGCGATATAAAAGAGATAGAGTCAGTAAGAGAAGCGAGTAAAGGTGTTACCCATATCTTCCACCTTGCCGCTTTAGTGGGAGTGCCCTATTCCTATCTTCACCCAGAAGAAGTAGTTATGACTAATACTATTGGAACACTTAATATTCTTATTTCTTCTAAGGATAATGAAATTGAAAAGATAGTAATAACCTCCACAAGCGAAGTCTATGGCACTGCACAATATATTCCCATAGACGAAAAACATCCCTTGCAGGCGCAGTCACCCTATTCCGCGAGTAAAATTGCTTCTGATAAAATTGCCGAAAGTTTTTACAAATCTTATAATTTGCCTATCGCAATTTACCGCCCTTTTAATACTTACGGACCGAGACAATCTATGCGTGCTGTGATTCCCACCATTATTACTCAAGCATTGACAAGAGATACCATTAGCTTAGGAGCATTATCACCAACTCGAGACTTTACCTACGTCTCAGATACCGTCGAAGGATACATCAGAATCACAGAATCCCCACGTTCTGTGGGAGAAGTCATCAATGGTGGTTCTGGCTTCGAAATTCCTATTGACGATTTAGCTAAAAAAATCTGCTCCTTGATAGGTAAGAATAATATCAAAATTGTTAGCAAAAAATATCGAAAACGTCCTGACAAAAGTGAAGTTGATCGTTTGTATGCCGATAACAAAAAGGCAAAGGAGTTAGTAGGATGGGAACCGGAAATCTCTTTAGAAGAGGGGCTTAAACGAACAATTAATTGGGTTTCTTCTTCTATAAACCTTTACGAACCAGAGAAATACTATGTCTAAAATTCGTAAGATGACAACGAAAAGCTCTCACAATGGGAATATTGAGCAAGTAAGCGATGCTTATTATCTATCAATTGTTATTTCTGCTTACAATAAGGAATTGGTAATCGGAACGACCTTGAGGAAGATTATTGAGTTTTTAAATACCCAAGATTATAGATCGGAAATAATAGTAATTGATGATGCCAGTAATGATTCTACAGTGGAAAAAATTAAACAGATTATAAATCATCATCAAAATATCAGATTATTAGTTAACAATCAAAATGTAAAGAAAGGAGCTAGCGTGAAGAGGGGTATTTTAAACGCTGTGGGGAAGTATGTAGTGTTCTTAGATGCTGATTATGCCTATCCCATAGATCAGGTTAATAATTTTTTGAATCAACTTGAAAATGGTGCAGATATAGTTATTGGGAATCGTACAGATCCAGATACAACCTATTTGGTAAAACCCTCATGTTTGCATTATATCTATCGGAGATTTTTAATCAGTCGTATCTTTAACTTGCTGGTTAAATTGCTTCTCCTTAAAGACATTGGCGATACTCAGTGTGGGATTAAAGGCTTTCGAACAGATTCTGCGAAAGCGATTTTTGAAAAAATGACCATCACTAATTTTGCCTTTGATGTTGAGATTCTATACATCGTCCGGCAAAACGGAGAGAAAATAGTTCAGATACCCGTTACTTATGATTATATAGATGAGCCAAGTTCTGTTAGACTTTTTAAAGATGCTTTTGCAATGCTTAGAAGTTTGATTAAGATTAGAATTAATGGCTGGCGCGGGAAATACCGTTTAGGAGGTTTATAATAGTAAATCAAGTTTATTTAAAAGGCATATCATTAGTTATCCCCATATACAATGAAGAACGGAACATTGAAAAATCTGTACCTGATGCAGTACCAGTTTTAGAAAGTCTAGTTGAGAATTATGAGATTATCTTTGTTGAAAGTGGCAGCACCGATAACAGTACTGTCATATTGGACAAACTTGCCGCGGAAAATAAACGGATAAAAGTCATCCATCAGAGAGCAAAAAAGGGATTAGGGAGTGCTCTAAAAGAAGGATTTGCTAGTGCCAAATACGAATATATTTTTTATATAGATGGTGATAGCCCCTTTCGGATGTCAGAATTTATTCGGGGGTTCCCTCTCCTTGAAAGAGCAGATATAGTCTGTGGGTATAGGATAAATCGGAATGACACCTTTAGCCGTTATGTCTGCACGAAAGTTTTCAATTTCCTGATGAAGACTCTATTTCAAGTAAAAGTCCGGGATGTTCAAATTGGATTTAAAATGTTCCGGAAATCAATATTTGAGTATGTGAAGCCAAAAAGTGACAGTATGTTCATTGATGCTGAGCTCCTTATTGAGGCACAACATGAAGGCTATAAGATAACAGAACTCGGAGTTGAGTATAAAGAGAGAGCAGCAGGAAAGTCAACAGTAGGCTTGAGGGAGGTTTTTAAAATTATGAGAGAGCTAATATGGTTTAAGATTCGGAAAGAATTGCCAGAAGTAAAAATTAGCACTATAACGACTATGCGTGATGCAATTCGGCTATATTCCGATCAGAGTTTTGGTATAAGATTATTTGTAAGGGTAAGGCATCTTCTCTGTCCCCTGGAGATATTAGAAAATTGGATTCCAAAAGAAGGAGATATACTGGATCTCGGATGCGGTCACGGTCTTTTCACAAATTATATGGCTCTGAGAGCACCTTATAGAAATATACTTGGCGTGGATCCATCGGTAAAGAAGATTAAAGTGGCTAAAATGGCAGGATCCAAAGTGTCAAATGTTCATTATATTTTGGGTGATATTAATGACATTCTAGAGAACAAGTGTTTTGATGCTATTACGATAGTTGATGTATTATACCTTCTCCCTGTGGCTAAGCAAAAAGAAATCTTGAGAGCCTGCTACCGGATGCTGAAGAAATCTGGCATCTTAGTCCTGAAAACTCAGGACACAAAGCCGCTTTGGCGCTTTGTATGGACGTATATTCAAGAGATGGTGATGGTAAATGCAAAGTTAACGCTTGGTGATAGAAAGCTTCATTTTCTACCGGCAAAGAAGACCCGACAATTTTTGGAGGAAGCAGGTTTTTTGGTGGAGTATCATAAGTTACCAACCAGAATTTTTTACCCTAACATTGCTTTTCTTTGTAGGAGGGAAGAACATGGGAGCTGCTGACCAACCACCAGATTATTATTTTAAGGCATATTTTAGCAGACGATATTTGGCACATTTTGTTCACAAAAGACGAATTGATAAAATTATTTCTTTAATTCCCCAAGGAAGTTTTGTCCTTGATGCAGGCTGTGGTTCGGGAATTGTTCCCTTTTTGCTGGCTACTAAGAATAATTGCACGGGAGCGGGAATTGACATCAGAAAAGAATGCATTAATTTTGCTTCATCCTGTAACCCAGCTTTCAAATTTTATCAAAAAGATATAAAAAGGAGTTTTTCTCTGCATTACAAATTTGATATAGTTCTTTGTATGGAAGTCCTCGAACATTTTGATTCAATATCTCAAACTAAAATCATAAATTGTCTTGACAGTCACCTGAAGGACGGGGGGGGATTGATTATTAGCTTTCCGAGTAAATTTTATTTTTTCATTGAGCCGCTGTGGAAATTAGTTAGAAATTCGCTTCACCCTTTAACAGTTTTTGATGATGAAGAGTATCACCGTTCAATCTCGGTGGGGAAACTTAGGGGCGTTCTTGAATCACGAGGTTACACCATAAACAATTCCAGATTGTATACGTTTGGTTTGATAAACTATATCGTGGCAAGGAAAAAACTTGAGACTTAGAGATTAGGTAAAGATATCCTATGAAGAAATTAATTGTAAGCGCCGATGATTTTGGTCTGACGGGAGGGATAAATAGAGGCATCATTAAAACTTTTAAAGACGGTATTGTCACCAGCGCCTCTTTAATGGCGAACATGCCCAGTTTTGAGCATGCTGTTGATTTGGTAAAATGTAATCCTGATTTGGCAATTGGCATACATTTAAATCTACTTAAAGGTAAGCCACTACAACCAGTAAGTAGAGTTCCTTCATTGGTGAATACAAATGGTATCTTCTATACCTTACCTGAATTTATAAAAAGGCTGTTCTTCAGAAAGATTATCTTCGAGGAAGTAGAGAATGAACTTAAGGCTCAGATAGAAAAGATTCTTGCTGCCGATTTGGAGGGTACTCACTTAGACAGTCACCGTCATTTTCATGTTTATCCCCCAATCTTAGAGGTTACTATCAGATTGTCTCATGAATATGGAATTAACAAAATCAGGCATCTACGAGGCGTCTCTAACTTTCCCCATAGCCTTAAAGAATTGAGCCTAACGTATTTTTCTTGCAAATCCCGAAATGTCTTTAAAAAAAATAATATTGAACACAATCATTTTTTTTTTGATTTATTAAAGATAGAACGTGCTAAAGATCCTTTTCCTGCGTTTGCGAGATTTTGCAAAGATCTTCCTAAGGGAGTAATAGAGCTTGATTGCCATCCTGGGTTTGTAACTGAGGATTTGGATGGTATTGAGGCTACCATTCATAACCGGGAAAAACAGATTGAAATTTTGACAAATCCCAATGTTTTTAAGTTATTGGAGAAATATAAAATAAAGCTGATTAGTTATGGTGATAATTTTGAATAGGAGAAAAACATTGATGGACGAGGTAAAGAGTAACTTTTTTATGCGAAAAAAGCCAGTTTTCTGGCTTCTCCTCACTTTATATTTTCTTTTGGGTTTGGTGTTCGTCTTTCGAAGTATAGTTTGGACAGACGAAAGTTGGTATTTCGCAGGAAGCTGGCTCGTTGCCAATGGAAACCTTCCTTATAGAGATTTCTTTATTCATCATAACCCGATGTTTTTTTATATTTATGCTATACCACAATACTTCTTTGGTCCTGACATTATTGTTGGCAGACTGACATCCCTTTTGATAATGATGCTAAGCTTTGTGCTGGTCTGGAGGATGGCAATAAAATTAGGCGGGAAGACTGCTGCTATAATTACTTCTGGGTTATTAATTACTAACCTATATATTATTTTTTATTTCACGACCTTCTCTTATCGTGTTTTAGAAGCGTGCTTAATGATGCTATTTTTTACTATCTTATTTGGAAATCTAAAAGACTCGATAAAGTATCCACTGACAACTTTGGTTTTGTGTTTGGTAGTTGGTATCAGATACCCTGTTGATATTGTATCAGGATTACTTGTTTTATATCTGATTTACATAGCTTATCGCAACTGGATGGACAAAAGGGTTATCTTACTCTCCCTATTAATAGCAGTTTTAACATTAGGAGCAATATTGTTACCTTTCATAGTTCTCGCCAAGGATCAGTTCTTATTCGCTACAATAACTTTTAATTTTCAATCTCCCAGTTTTCTGGAGGAGTTCAGAGTGATAGAGCAAACTGACGCTTTTCAGAGGTTATATGACGTATTACTTGTTTTGTTTGGAGTATTCCGAAATTTCTTCGCTATAGTGGCAATTCTTTTTGCTTTATTCTTGTATACGGGTTTAAAAATACTACAACGAAAGGTAGATATAAGGGAGCTTATCCATAAAAATCGAAATCTGGTTTTTCTACTGCTCTTTATTGTATTGTTTGAGATATTTTGTGCCATTGTCCGCCACTCTTCAGTTGGTTTAAGAACTTTTACTTTTCTCGCTGCTGTTGTTATGGTTGGGGTGGGATTATCCAAGGTGTTAATGAGTATTAAAGATGAAAATGCTAAAGTATTATTATGTAGCTTGATAATTGGATTAATTATATTAAGCCCTCTTTACCAAGGCAGAGAATCAAGACCTGCACCACCATGGAAGAATGCCGAGATAAACTATTATTCTGAAGTAGCTGATAAGGTTGCAGAATATACCAATGACGGGGACAAAATTTTGACTTTCACACCTATATTTGCTCTGCAAGCTGACCGGGAGCTTTTACCTGGAACGATAATGGAGTTGTATAGTTTCTTCCCCACATGGGAGACGGAAAGATGTAAGAAATACAACCTGATAAACAGGAACATGCTTTTAGATTCTCTTTACGCAAAAGAAGCAGGGGCAGTTGTTTTGACAGAATGGCGTTTTTTTAGCGGCAAAGCTATGGGTAAAATTCTGGATACGTATCGAGTGGAGATTCTACGATTTTTGGATGAAAACTACTACCTTGCTGAAAAACTTTCATACCCTTCCAAAATTGGGCGAGGGGATGTGTATATATACCTGCCAGGCCAATCAGAGACCGCAATTAAGCAGTAAAATGTTTAAGTTTTTGATGGTGGGATTCGGCTCAATAGGAAAAAGGCACTTTGATAACCTCAGGCAAATTGAGGATGTCGAGGTAAGTGTTCTAACTCGACGACATTTGAATCTACCAGATACCAAAGTTTATTCATCCATAGAGGAGACTTTACACAAACACTTTGATGGTATATTTATTACTAATGAGACCACATTACACATTTCCACTGCTATAGCTTTCGCTGAAAGAAAATGTAACCTTTTTATCGAAAAACCTCTTTCCCATAGTTTGGAAGATATAGGTAAATTAGCAAATCTTATAAGTAGGTATAATCTTAAAGTTATGATAGGTTGCAATATGAGGTTTCATCCTGTTATTCGGTTAGTCAACGACTTGGTTCAAGAGGGTAAGATTGGCAGAATTATCTCAGCACGAATAGAAGCTGGAGAGTATTTGCCAGATTGGCGTCCTTGGCGAGATTATAGAAACAGTTACAGTGCTAAGAAAGCTAGGGGCGGGGGAGTTATTTTAGACTTAATCCACGAGCTTGACTATGCCTACTGGTTCTTCGGGGAAGCAAGTAAGACATTCTCTTTTAGCAGTAAGAGGAGTAATCTTGAGATAGAAACAGAGGATACGGCAGAAATTTTGATAGAATTCCAGAATGGCACCTTATGTGAAGTGCATTTGGATTATATTCAACGCTGTCCAAGTCGTAATTTTAAACTAATTGGTACAACAGGAACTATCCGTGCTAATATAATCAGCAACGAGATAAAAATTTTCGATGTTGCGAGAGGCAATTGGGAGACTATCAACTTAAATGGAAACTTCAAAAGAAACAAGATGTACTTAGATGAAGTAAAGCATTTTATCGAATATATTCAAGATCGAATTGCCGAACCTTTGATAGGTTGGAAGGACGGAGTAAAGGTTCTCCAAATTGCCCTTGCGGCTAAAGAGTCATCAAGGAGAGGAGAGATTGTAGAAATATCTCATATAAGAGGCGATTTCAAATGAAGATAGTGGCTATTATTTGCGCAAGAGGGGGATCGAAGGGAGTACTAAAAAAAAATATCCGCCTACTTTGTGGCAAACCTTTAATTGTCCATACGATTGAAGTTGCCGGAAAATGTAAGCTAATTGACAGAGTAATTGTATCCACTGATGATCCAGAAATTGCCAAAATAGCCAGCGTGAATGGTGCTGAGGTCCCCTTCATGAGACCAAAGGAGCTTGCTTTGGATAATGCACCTAAACTGCCTGTGCTTAAGCATGCCATTCATTTTCTTGAATCCAAGCTGGCATATTTCCCGGGTATAATAGTAGACCTGGACCCTACCTCGCCCCTTAGGACAGAAAAGGATATAGAGAATTGCATAAGGA
>SDBU01009226.1_pt1 | contig 11097 bp, 10 predicted proteins | sample 2277071 | NCBI WGS metagenome assembly SDBU01 (sample SAMN10397929, study PRJNA504765) | marine sediment metagenome | isolation source: marine sediment core GS08_GC12, 126 cmbsf | place: Arctic Ocean: Gakkel Ridge, Loki's castle | collected 2008 | reverse complement strand
GATATATTCCTACCCCCCACACCGCCCCGACGGTCCCCGAAGCGATTGGGCAAAAACCGAAACCGAATCCCGTCGCCAGCGCTTTGATGACAAAATCCCGGACCGACAAACCGGCCTTCGAATTCACCTGTGCTTCGGGCCTGTTCATCCGCGCTCCACAACCTTCCCCTTCAGGTCATATTCCTCGAAACCCGTCACTGCCGCCATGACGAAATCACCGGCCCTCAGGTCCCTCCCTTCGAGGTATATCTGCCCGTCCACCTCCGGCGCATCGCCGTATGTTCTGCCGATCATTTCGCGGGGGCCATTTCTGTCCTTGGCCTGGCCCGTTTTCCCTTTCCCCGAGTCCGTCGAGCGACACCTGACCGAAGGGCCGTCAACAATGCACTTCATCTTCGTGCCAACGAGTCTCGAGTTATGTTCCAACGATATCTCCTGCTGGAGCTGCATTATCATGTGGTCTCGCTCCGCCATGGTTTCGCGGGAAATCTGCCCTTTCATCTGCGCCGCAGGAGAACCTTTCTGCGCGGAGAAGGTGAACGCTCCGAGCCTCTCGAACTTCGTTTCCTTCAGGAATCGGCACAGCTCTTCGAACTGCTCGTCTGTCTCTCCCGGATATCCTGCTATCACCGCAGTCCGAACGAAAACTCCCGGTATGCGACTGCGGATTTTGCCTATAAGACTCTCTATCGCGTGGCTCGACTCCCCGCGCTCCATTGAAGTCAATAGCTCATCATTGATGTGCTGGATCGGCACGTCGACGTACTTGCAGATCTTCTCCTCGCCAACGAATACGTCCACCAGCTCGTCCGTCCAGTGCGACGCGTACGTGTACAGCACCCTGATCCAGAAATCGCCCTTGATGGCGCAAAGCTTCCTCAGCAGTCCCGCCAGGGCCCTCGGCCTGCCGAGATCTTTTCCGTATTCCGTCGTATCCTGGGCGACGAGTATCAGCTCCTTCACGCCGCGGTCGATGAGCCCTTGCGCTTCCTTGACGATCGATTCCTCCGGCCTGCTCCGGAGCTTCCCTTTGATCTTCGGAATGATGCAGAAACTGCAAAGATGGTCGCATCCCTCGGCGATCTTCACGTAGGCGTAATGCGACGGGGTAAGAAGCATCCTCGGAACCTTGTGATCGTAGATATATTCGTCCGAGGATGTCTCGAAAATCTTGCGGCCGCCCATTATCTCGTCGAGAATCTTGTTTATCGCAGGGAAATCGTTGACACCGACCCAGGCGTCCACCTGTGGTATCTGGTCGCAAAGCTCGTGTCCGAAAATCTGGGCCAGGCATCCGGTGACGATGATCTTCTCGATCTTGCCGATGGATTTGAGACGCGCGGCCTCGAGGATGGCCTCGATCGATTCCTCCTGAGCCTCGGCGATGAACCCGCAGGTGTTGACGATGACGACTTCGGCCTCGCTCAGGTCGTTGACAATGCTCGCTCCGTTCTCTTTCAGGATTCCGAGCATTAGTTCCGAGTCGACGAGGTTCTTCGCACACCCGAGGCTGGTGATACCGATGTTAGTCATTGGCGGGCTGCTGGTCGATCTTCTCGACCTTTGGTTTTTCTTGATTGTCTTGATCGAGTGTCAACCGTATCCTGCCCTGGCCGAGGTCGGGGACCTTTTCCCCTTTGTGGAAAACCTCCACGTTGGAGGCCTCGTCTATCTCGAGCACAAGACTGTTCTGCGCGCTGAATTTCTCTGTCTTGCCGGTGCCGATGATTTTTCCCCCTCCGAACGTGTCCGTACCGTCTATCGTGGGTTTCACCGTCGCATTCATGATGAACTTCACCTCGAGGACGTAACCGGATTCGTGATCTGTCACAGCTTCGCCGGCGTCTTTCTTCGACCGAGAAACATCGCCCGATGTCGACTTCTTCTCCTCAACGAACGGTGAGGAGCCGCCATGGCGAGTGCCGAAATATCTTTGATGGCCGTAGATGCCGGCCAGAACCGCCGCTGCCGCGAATGCAAAGGTTATGTACACGGACACCCCCTTTCTACGGCGTGGGCGGCGTTCGAGAGATACCAGAGGCCCAACATCCTTGACGTAGATTTGGGGCGTATCAGTTGTGTGGATGCTATCGAACCGCTCGGATACCGAATGGCGGTCAAGTCCCAGGTACACGGCGTAGTTCCGCACAAATCCCCGCGCATACGCCGTCGGCACAAAATTAAGGATAGTGTCCGACTCTATGGCTTCGACGTGTTCCTTCTTGATGTTGAGCTCGGCCGCGACCTCGTCGACGGTCGACTTCTTCTCTTCGCGAATTCGCTTGAGATAGGCTCCTAATGATTGGCCTTCTTCCACACTGTCTCCTTGTGAACTGAAATGGAAAGCGTCCTGCTTTTTCTCGCTCACAGCCAAAAGTATATAAGCTATCCGGCATGTTCTTCAACACAATAATGGCTGATGCGCGTTTGGCGGACACGAGTCCAAATTCTATTGCTGACCGGATTGAATTTCGATAGTATCTGCATATCCTCAGGATCACGGCCGAACGGAGAGGTGTCTGAGTGGCCGAAAGAAGGCGATTGGAAATCGTCTGTACATGTAAGTGTACCGAGGGTTCGAATCCCTCCCTCTCCGCCATTTCCTCATACCCTTGATTGACAAGTGGTCGCCATGTTCCTGCTCGATACGCTACGATCTGTGTGTAACCTATATAAGGGATGGGCACAGTGATGTTCCGCTCAGCGATGCGGTTCTCGTTGAATGAATTGAGCTCTTTACAGGGATTCTGAAGCGGGCCGTGATTGCTCTCAGGTGATGCACACGTTCTCTCCTTACCGGGATTATTCCGTTGACTTAGATTTGCGCCCATAGTAGTGATGAGCACCGTCAGAAAATGATCCATCTTTTTCCGATCAAGTTAACCGAAAGGATACTGTGATCGTGGATAGGAGAATTCCGGCCAGAGCCACCATTGCCATCTTGTGCATAGGGGCGTCCACTCTTGCGATAGTGCTTTTCTACAGAACGAGAGCGTCAAATGCTCCGGTACCAGTCACTGTAGTTGCGGTCGACATTGATACCGCGAAGCTTGTCGAAATCGTGAAGAAGCCTGGTGAGAAGTGGCCGCTTAAGAACCCGAAAACCGGTCTAAGTACGCTCTACGAGGCCTATATCTGTAGAGATGAGAAGATCATATTTCCAGTGAGAGGGGTGGCAATGAGATGTCCTTCTTGTGGCTCAGTCAATGTGGGAGGGATTGCGCATAATGAGGACTATGAGGAATGTCCCGTTATTATGGAATACTTCAGGCCGTAGAAACGGCCATTGCGTCGCATGTCGTGATCAGGTCTCCCGAAACGAGCCGGACTGCAGATGCGACTCCGGGATGACCCTGCTGCCTTCTTTCCGAGAGCAAAATATGGGTTAAACACGGGGGAGTTTGATGCGATAATTCTGATACACAATGGATTTGGCATGAGACCGGATTGCCGATAGAGGAAGAGGAACATGTATACTTCGTCTGAGAAGAGCGCTTTTACGCTGGTGGAATTGCTTGTGGTCGTGGCAATAATAGCCATACTGATGGCCATCCTCCTGCCGGCGTTGAATTTTGCCCGAGAGAAGGCAAGAATGGCACGATGCATGAGCAACCTGCGGCAGGCCGGGCAGGCGCTTCAGATGTATTTCAACACCTGGGATGCGTATCCCTATTGGGCCTGGCTGCCGGGGGGTGACCACGAGAACCCCTGGGAGGAGAACTTGCTCGGTGACAAGAAGTACCGTGATTACCGTGACATACTCGGTTTCGAAGGTATTCAGACGTATGTTGACGACCGGGATGTCTTCATGTGCCCGTCCGATAACCCACACCCGTCGAGAATCAACAAAGAGAGGAATGATACCTGGGGCCATCTGTTCGAATTCAGCTACGGGTTGAGCGCAATCGTCGGGGCGGGAGACAGCCTCGGCAAAGACAACGATGCATTCTATGCGAAGGACGCCTCAGCGCAGGTACTCTCGTGCGACGGCAACTGGAGCTGGATGCGCAATTTCTCCGGCAACTATCTGGAGGGAATTCCCTGGAACGTCCCCAACTGGTACTCAAACACCGTCGCCTACTGGCACATGAACAATACACAGATCAACATGCTCTGTTGCGACGGCCACGTCAAAAGCTACAGGTACGAGAAGGACAGATATCCGGACACTACCGAGGTATACTTCCTATACGCCGGAGAATCGCACAACAGATGGTAAGAACCGACTCGCCGGTATTCCTCTGCCGCAAATGCTGCGGCGCTCGCGCGCAGCCAATCGAGATGATGCATTGACTCCCGGGCCCTATGCTCGAGAGGGGTGAGATCTCGGCTGATGAAGCCGAGAAGTTGCTGCGCGGCGGTCAATGAGAATAGAGGTCCAGTCGATGTGGTCCTGCGAATAAGGCATTACTCTAACTAACCCAGAAGGAGATTGATATGAACGGTCGAAAGCTCTTGTGGGCAATAGTGATAATCGCCGTTGGCGTCTGGTTATTGCTGGCCAATTATGGAGTGATACCCTGGGACGTGCAGTTCGGCAGGGACTGGCCGGTGATACTGATTATCATCGGTCTGATGAGCATCGGGGAGGAGATATCACGGCTAATGCATGAGAGACCCACGAGGAGCAAAATCGGCAGGGGGATTATCATAGCAGCAATCGGCCTCTGGGTATGGCTCTCGAAACTCGGTGTGCCCAACGTCTCTTTCGAGAAGAACTGGCCGCTGATACTCATAGTTGTCGGGTTATTTGTCATAGTGAGAAGAAGAAGGAAAGCCCGACGTGGAAGCCCTGTCAAATCCAGCATCATTGATGACCTCGAAGAAGGGAAGATCAACGTGCAAGTCGCCATTCACAGGATGAAGGGAAGGGATAAATGAACGAAGACAGATTAAGGATTCTAAAGATGCTCGAGGAGAAGAAGATCACCGCGGATGAGGCGGAACGCCTTCTTGAGGCTTTGTCCGGAGAGCAGGCCGTGTCTCATCACAGCCGGTTTCTCAAAATCCGTGTATGGGAGGGCGATTCGGAGAAGCCCAAGGTGAACGTTTCCCTGCCGCTCAGTCTCGTAAAGTGGGGCATGGACCTGGTCCCGGAATCAGCCAGGGCCAAAATCAAGGGAAAAAACATCGATCTGAGCATGTTATCCGAGGCACTGGAGAAGAACTTGACCGGCAAGATAATCGACGTGGACGAAGGAGAGGGGGGCAACAAGGTTGAGATCTGGGTCGAGTAACCGGCTGACTGCGTTTATGAGAGAACGTGCCGGCTGATTAGTGCGATCAGGGACGAACAGAACATATCCTGTCCGAGACCAAGTAGCATCCGCGATTCAGGCATTGCGCAAGACTGCCCGTCCAGAGTAGAATGAAAGAGAGCTTCGTAGAACAAGCCGTTGAACAGCATATTGATGGTAACTTGGTACCATGAAGATATTAGGAGTTGTGGGGAGCCCGCGTAAGAACGGGAACACACATATCCTGGTTTCTGAGATATTGGAGGGAGCGAAGGGGAAAGGAGCTGATGCAGATATCCTTTTTCTCAATGATCTAAAGATTCGGGAATGCGACGGATGTCACGTCTGCTGGGAAGGGGAGCCGTGCAGCAAAAACGACGATATGAACAGTATCTATCCCAGGATCGTGGAAAGCGACGGGATCGTCTTCGGTACGCCGGTTTACTGGTACGGGCCAACGGCTCTGATGAAAGGGTTCATAGACCGTTTTGTCTACTTCAACTGCCCCGAGAACAGGGCGGGAGTAAAAGGCAAATCTGCTGTGATAGCGGTCCCTTTTGAAGAGCAGAATCCGGAGAATGCGTCGCTTGTTGTAGCGTTCTTTGAGAGATCTTTTCACTATTTGCAGATGAGCCTGATCGGCAAGATCATTGCCCCGGGAGTGAGTCGAAAAGGCGAGATTTCGAAAAGAAAGGCTTGTCTGAAAGAATGCCGTGAACTCGGAAGAAGACTGGCCAAAGGGAGCGATGGTTCATAACGCGTGTTTAGGGTTCGTCTCATCAGCCCAAATGCTCTGCGATTTCCAGAGCCAGAGGATATCATGTAAGGGCGCACAACAGGCGCAGCAACCCAGAAGAAAGATAACTCAGGGTATTCCATCTGCGCAGTTCCACTTCGCGGAACATCTTAGGAGATGAATGGATCACAGATAACGAACAAGGATATCATGAATCGAGATGGTTCTATTTCAGTCGCGAGATCAGTTTTCGCCCTATGCCTGCTCGTGTACCTGATATCGAGCGTATTCTTACTGAAATACTATCAGTATCGAATAAATCCTGATGCTGTTTCATACATTTCTATTGCCCAGAAGTATCTCAGAGGTGATTTCGCCAATGCTGTCAATGGATACTGGGGCCCCCTGCTTTCCTGGTTACTTGTTCCTTTCCTGCTTACCGGATTACAGCCACTGCTTGCAGCAAAAGTCTTATTAGCAATTATTGGATTGCTGTCCCTTGTCGGTGTGAGGCTATTATCCAGCAGGTTTGAAATGACTGAGACCGTCAGAAACGTAATCCTATTCACACTGGTGCCCGTCATTTTGTACTGCTCATTGGTAGTAGTCTCACCGGACATTCTGATTCTGTGTACTCTCGCGTTTTACCTGTTCGTGATACTTGACAGGGACTATCCTGAGAAGAGGTACAGAGGGATATTGTGCGGAGTTATCTGTGGAACGGCGTACCTATCCAAAGGCTATGCTTTTCCATTTTTTGTTGTGCACTTCCCTCTATTCACGGTATTTCACTATATCAAGGGCAAAACACGACAAAACAGGATGGCTGTGCTGAGGCATTTTGCTCATGGTTTAGCCGTGTTCTGCATTATATGCGGGTCTTGGGCCACGGCACTGACCCTCAAATACGGAACAATAACCTTAGGCACAACAAAGCAGTACAATCACGCTATGATCGGGCCGGGCTCGTCGGGTCATCCGGTGATTCATCAAGGCTTTTTTGAACCGCCCAATCCTACAGCGATCAGCGCTTGGGAAGATCCTTCATATTTCGAAGTGAAATCATGGAGTCCATTTGAATCGTGGGATTCCTTCAAGTACCAACTCAGGAAGATCTGGAGCAATGCTCGTAAACCTTGCGTTGGGCGACCGAGCTTATTTCCGCTGTTTTTGCCCTCGATACTCGCCTACGTTTTGTTCTGCCTGCGATTCAACAGGAAAATCCTCGGAAGCGTACCGTTTTACTCGTTGGTGACGATTATTGTGTACTGCTCCGGGTACTTCCTGCTGTGTGTCAGGGAGAGGCTTCTATGGATAGTCCATATTCTGGGAATATTGATGGGCGGGTATGTTTTGAATAAGTTGTTGAGAAAGGAGTACTTCGATCGTATGAGAACAAACATCGTGTTGGCGCTGTTCATCATTGTCTCGGTGGGGCCGCCCCTGAGGCATTTGGACGCGACAGTCAACATGCTGAAAGACATATATGAGTTAAGTGACATACTCAGGGATGATTACGGAATACAGGGCAGAATCGGGTCGAACGATTACTTCGCGAACTCACTGTACATAGCATTCTACCTAGATGTCCCCTATTACGGCAAAGCAAGAAAAGACATTGATGCGAGAGAGCTGGAAAGTGATCTGAGAGAATACGAGATTGATTACTTCTTGGTGTGGGACGAAGATGACAGAGTCGAAGAACTGATTGATTATGAAGAGATAACAAAGGGTGAGCTGAAAAACCTCAAGATCTACCGTCCGAAAAGAAAAAACTGATATCATCACGTCGACAACGGCAACCTGAAGCGAGTTCAGAAGGATGATTACGCTATTTGAGCACTACCCTCAATTGAAAGATAAGCTTCCCTACATATCTCTTGGTGAATTCCCAACCCCCGTGGAGAGGCTCGATCGATTAGGCGAGAATATCGGCATAGAGAATCTATATATCAAACGGGACGACTTGAGCGGGAAGGTCTACGGGGGGAACAAGGTAAGGAAGCTGGAGTTTCTCCTCGGACGTGCACTGCAAGACAAGAAAAGAGAGGTCATGACTTTCGGCTGTGCTGGGTCTAACCATGCAACTGCTACCACCATCTATGCGCGACAGGTCGGATTCACAAGTATTTCGATGTTATTACCCCAGCCCAATGCCCACCACGTCCGCAAGAATCTTCTCATGAGTCACTACCATGGGGCGGAACTTCACGGATATCGCAGTAAGCGTTGTCTTGCCATAGGGACCCGTTATCAACTTCTAAGGCACAAACTGAAGTACGGATTATCTCCCCAGATCATTCCAGTCGGCGGCTCCTCTCCCCTTGGGGCAATCGGTTTTGTCAGCGCAGCATTCGAACTGAGAGAGCAAATCGCAGAAGGGAAGATGCCCGAGCCTGATGTTATCTATGTCGCATGCGGCACTGCAGGCACCGCAGTAGGACTGGCGCTTGGTCTCAAGGCAGCCGATCTCAAGACGAGAGTGATTCCCGTTCGCGTTGCAGAAGAGAAGTATGGAAACGCAGTCAAATTCACGGGCCTCTTTGAGAAGACCAACTCCTTGCTGCGCTCTGGAGATCCGTCCTTCCCGGCATTCAGATTGTCCGAAGAGGATACAGGGATTCGACATGACTTCTTCGGAGAACGGTACGCTCTCTTCACGAAGGAAGCCATGCATGCTGTCGGACTCGCCAAGAAAACGGAAGGCATCAAGCTGGAAGGAACCTATACGGGCAAGACCCTTGCCGCGCTGATCGATGATGCGAGAAAACAACCTTTCGCAGACAAAGTAGTCCTGTTCTGGAACACCCACAACTCTCGAGATTTCCCGGATGCCATAAACGTGATTGATTACCACAAACTCCCCAAGTCCTTCCACCGTTATTTCGAGCAAGACGTCCAGCCCCTGGACAAAGTCTGACGGCAGACGGAAACAACTACTGACGGCGCGAATACGAAATCGGCCCTCGAAGTGAAGAATCCGTAATGAACCCACAAAGCAGGGAGTCAGCAATCAGCTTTGGCATCGATCATAGAGCGACTTGGATCGCATGCAGGGCCTCGAAAATCGCCGGTTCAAGTGAGCTTTAGTAGTAATAGTCGAGGGATTCCCCTATTTCACCAAAGAACTTGTCTTGTGTATTGATTCCATTTCCCTTGGTTCCGTAGTTGACGGAGTGGACCGAGCCGTCGCGAACGCCGATGTTCGCTATCCTGGACCTACCATGGAAGTAACCAACGGTATTTGAGTGCCAGAACGGCTGGCTGAAGGCGCTGTTAGGGTCATGGACGTATTTGGCTCTGAAATTGCACATCCAAGCCCAGACACCGTCGGCACAGAGCACCTGTGAGGAGGCGTCTTTGTGGTACTTCTGCGGTCGCTCCGGGCCGGACGCGCCCAGGCCGTTGGAAATAGTGTGATTGATGCCGTAGCTGTATTCGTACGGCTTATAATCCCATGTCTTCGCCCTATCAAGATTGATCCTGTGAGGATGAGGGTTATCCGAGGGGCACATGAAGACATTGAGATCGTCGACAGTTTTCGTAAACATCTCCGGGGGGTAGTCGAATTCCTCAAGTGTGGCACGGTAGCTCTCGACTTTCTCAGGCGTGTAAGACTTCATCATGGTGAGAATCTCGGGCCAACCAGCCAAACTGTGTTCGGCATCGAGATGGAAAAAGTAATTCCAGATGGGGTATTTGCCGGCGTTATTGAACCAAGATTCGAGTCCTATGTTCGCCTGTCTGATGTTGCTGATGCATCGTACCTGCCGTGCCTTCTCGCGAGCAAGGCTTACGGCGGGCAAGAGGATTGCCATGAGGATGGCGATGATAGCGACTACGACGAGCAACTCGACGAGGGTGAAGCCCTGATTATCAGGATTCCCTCTTTTGCGGCGCACGCTGATATGGCCGTAATTGACAGACCGTGTTTTCACATCATAAGCCCTCCTGAGTGGTTAATTCTATTCTCGGGGCGGAGGAGCACACCATACCTTCTCGTCGCCTTTAGTTTTGACTATGACGGGTATCTCCGCCTTCTCTCTGTGTCCCGATGCCCATGCGATATTGAATTCCTGGACCGTAGTGAAGCCATACATGTCCTCTTCGGAGGTTTTCACCGTGACGAGGAAGACGCCATTAAAGCCCACCACGTGTATTTTTCCGAATGGGTTGTCGTGGAACTCACATCCCGTCTCGGTAACGGCCGGTGTGACCTTGACGTTTTCCAGGGGGAATCTGCCCTTCGTGTCGGTCTTGCCTTCGTGCTCAGGGGTGGTGTCGATCTTCCGGCCCTGGGTCTGATACACCTTAACCTCGGCGTTGGAAACGGGATCTCCGTCCTCGTCGAGTATGACGAGGGTGTTCTGCTCTGCCATGCAGTAGAGGTACTCGCCGAAATATCCCCGCCGCTTGCCTTTGGTGACGTTGAGACCGTAGACATCGGCCGGGGCATAGAGGCTGTAGAGCGTTCCCGGCGCCTCGTGGGGGTAGATTTCGCCGCCTCCCATAAGGCCGCGACGCGAGTAGTTGAACCCAACACCGTTGACCTCGTTGTCCTCCGGTTCGGTGATGAACTGGTAGTCGTCGATGACACCTATCTGATGACTGAGCTCATGGAGCCATGCGTCATCGGGCCGGCCGATGAAGTTGAGGAAAGACGGTGCGCCGGCGCCGCTGTTCCACGGATCATCCTGAGACGTGCATCCGCGTCCGCCGTCGAGAGTGATGTCCTGCTCGCCAATCTGGAACGGCCCAACCGGGCAAATGCTTCTCAGATACCCGTCTTCGACATACTCAAACTTGCCGACCATGACGCGGGCTGTGATTCCGTTCGGAGCAAACGGGTATTTCGATTCGGCAAAGAGCTGGTTCATGAACCTTATCTGGCCCTGGAGCCAGTCCTCGCAGGAATATGAGCCAGTCATGTTGACTTTGGATTCCATCCGGCCTATGAGGCCGCGCTCGATCATGTGTTTGAGCATGATTGCGTTTGTGCGGATGGTGAGGGCGTTGTTATTGGGGCAATAGTCCTCGGAGGACGGGATTACTTCGAAGGTGAGGTCATGGTCGCCGGGGTCCCATTTCCATTTGTGCTGGAAAGTGGCGTCCTCGCGGCTGTCG
>SDBU01009225.1_pt1 | contig 11099 bp, 20 predicted proteins | sample 2277071 | NCBI WGS metagenome assembly SDBU01 (sample SAMN10397929, study PRJNA504765) | marine sediment metagenome | isolation source: marine sediment core GS08_GC12, 126 cmbsf | place: Arctic Ocean: Gakkel Ridge, Loki's castle | collected 2008 | reverse complement strand
TCAGGAGAGTACCGGGATTATTTTAACCTTTTCATTGTCTAACTGTAGCTTACTCTTATGGAATTTTTCTTCTAAACCTGAATTTATAATCTTCACAGAAGACACTTCGATAACAGGGATAGCAATCAATAAAATAATCCCTAATGGCAATATCTTCTTCCATAATCTGCTTTTCCCTGTTAAATTGGAAATTATAAAAAAACTCGCATAAATAAAAATAAAGGGGTAAAGGTATGTTGTTACTCTAAACAATTGAAAATACATAAGTTTTGGAGAGAGTGCTACGATAAACCCACCCACTATACCCACTAAAAATATACTTATAAAAATATTTTTTGTTATATTATGTATCTTTATTTCTTTATCAATTTTTCTCCACCCCAAATAACCAATAATTAAAGGAATTATCAAGTATATTACCCCCCTCAATATTGCCATAATTCCATTTGGAGTATTTATAAATAATGCTGGTACTCTAAATTTTAGAACTTCAAAATTTGTATATATATCAATCTCATTAAAATAAGTAAAAAGAAAGGGCAATGCACCAATAAAAAATAAGCTCCAGCCAAATAATAAATTCACTCCTTTTTTAATTAGTGATTTTTCCTTAAAGTAAACAAGAATATTTGCTAATGAAAATACCAAAAGTAAGCTTCCTGAAGAAAGTGGGTGCATATTAACCAACAAACCCAAAACAAAGTATAATATTCCAATTTTGAATTTATTGAAATTATCAAGAAAATATAAGAATAAAAAAGGGCTTACAGCCATTATTATCTGCCTTGGCAATATTATTCCAGTATGCAAACCCCAACTTTCAAATCCAAAACCACTTCTGTAGAAAAATGAAAATAAAATAACCAAATAGCATATTCTCCAATCACGGAAATACTTAAAAGAGAGAAGATAAAGTCCAATAACAAAAATTGAATGAAATAATATCAAAAAAACCCAGTAAACAGCATTAAAATCCTTCATCAATAAACTTGCCTTTGAAAGGAAAGTTATATAAAAAAAATCATATGTCTTGTCTGTAAGTTCAAAAATAACATCTTTTGAATATAATTCTGGGTCATTTAATTTTTTAGCTTCAATCCCATAAAGTAATCCATCTTGATTTCCATATTGTAATAAATTACCCCCGGGAAAAGAAAAAAATACCTTAATACCATCAAGAAATATTACAATAAGAATGATAATGACAATAAATTTAAGTTTAGATTTGAAAAGAGCTTTCAAGGTATTCACCTTTCTTTGATAATTTTTTGAGCTGTATCAAATGCATCTCTGATTGAATGGTCCATATTATTATACCAAAATTTACCACATCTGCCACTTAGTATTAAATTTTCCAATTTTTTAAAATGTTCTAACAAAAGATTTAAGTTGTCTTTATAATCATACCTGTATATGGGATAAGCAGATGGTATTTTTTCTATGTGTACCTTTTTTAGATTATCTACTTTATCAATTAGTTTACATTTTAAAAGGTCTTTTTTAATGTCCTCTATAACTTTTTCAGGATTTTTCCACAATTCATCTCCTTCCATACAATTAAATTCAATACATAAGCCTGTTTTTCTTGGTGGTATATTTTTTTTAGAGAAAAAGTAAGGATTTGTTATCCTGACAAAATTTATATTATCTTCCCCATAATAGCACCATTGATAGTCCCTTTTTGGTTCACCATCAATCTCTAAATTATATATGATTAATGAAAGATAAGCAAGTCCTGTGTTCTTTATATCTAACTTTGATGACAATTCATCAAGAGGTGCAGTCCATATAACTAGCTCAGGGCTTATAATAGAACCGTCATTAAGTATTACTTTATTTATTCTGCCTTCAGAATAATCAATTTTTTCAATCCTGCTGTTAGTAATTATTTTTCCCCCTTTATTTTGAATAAATTTTGCTAATTTATCAGAAAAAATATAAATGCCTTCTTTTGGATAAATAAATTCAGTTTTAATAGGCTTTGGCATAAGGGATGATTTGACCAATTCAAACAAATTACCCACCTTTACCTTTCTATCTATAATTGCCCTATCCAAGCCCGTAATTGCCCAATCAATATGAACTTCCTCAATGGGAATTTTAAGAAACTTTTCAGTGTAGTTCTTAAAGAAGCAATTGTATAGAGTTTTGCCATACTTATTTAAAATGAAACTTGTAAAGTTTTTTTGAGGGTATCTTTTTTTGAAAATTAAGTCTACACAGGATTTGAATATAATCCTTATTGGTAACTTAAATAAAGATGATGCTCTTAGGGGGAAGTCATGATATTTTTCAAACAAATAGACTTGGCTTTTTCTGAGTAGGGTGGTATAATCATCCTTTAGAACTTCTTTAATAAACTGTAGAACTTGTTTGTCATCTGTATGAAATCTATGCGGTCCTATATCATAGCTAAATGAACCATACTTAAAACTTCTGGCTAAACCACCGATTTTATTTTCTTTTTCTATAATTGTGATGTTGTAATTATCTTTTAGTTTATAACCTAATGTAAGACCGTTAATACCTGCTCCTACAATTAGGATGTTTTTCATATTCCTACTATTAGATATTTGACAAAGGAATTTCTGCACCTCATATTCAACCATACATTTGCTATCCATAAAAGTATTTTTCCTTTTAGTTTTTTGAACATTTTTTAATCATTAGGAACTTAATTTACAACATCTATTACATGCTGGAAGTGTTCCTCCTCTCTCCTTTAATAAGTTTCTGAAGCTTACAAATTTTTCATTATTCCATATTTTAGAAAAACTTTCATTTTTTATATTTCCCATAATTATTCTATACTGATAACAGGGATATATATCACCTGTTGGAGATATTCTGGCAACATTCCAGACATATTTACAATACCCCAAGAAATATGAATATTCATCTGAATACCATTTTGTTAAATTATCATCTGTAAGTCCTTTTGGTTTAAAATCAACAAGCACCTTTTTTTCTTTTGCTTCTTGTATAAATTTCCTTATCTTATTTTTTAGTTCCAACTTAAAATTATCATCAAAAGGTTTGCTTTCAAAAAAACTGTTGTTATTAATTTCCTGTAAAAGACTGCTGTTATTACAGCTTTTCTTATCTATTTCTAAATCCCTTTTTGTTAAGTAAGATAAATGTTGCAGGAAAATCCCATCTATCTTGGTTTCTTTGGCATAATCTATTAAGCTATCCATTCTTTCAAGGTTTTCAGGGCAAAGTACATAGTTCATAAAGACTTTTGGTCTTTCCTTTAATTTTGTTAGATTAATTAAATTATCTTTAGTCTTGTCATTCCCATAATATGATAAGAATATGTAATCTAATCCACTGTCTGAAATCTGTTTTGCTTTTTCTTTTGTTATAAGAATCCCATTAGTACTTATACCACATCTTAATCCGTATGACTTGATAAGTTTGATTATTGGTATTATGTCTGGTCTTATCATAGGTTCTCCTCCTGTAATAAAAAAAGAAGGTCTAAATTTATATACATCCTCAAGGAGATTTTCTATATTCTCCAGAGTTAATTCTTCATTTATTTCTCCATTGTTTAAAACAGATTCTTTAAAAAAACAGAAATCACAGCTTAAATTACATCTATAGGTTAAATCTAAAGTTATATTTACAGGATAACTGCTTTTTCCATTTCCGTACCTGTATTCCCATAAGAACATAATATATTTCTTTAAAAATGGTATAAAATCAATAGCTTTTATTAAGAAAATGTTCCTTAATTGCTTTTTTATTTCCATTAAATTCAATTTATTATTTATTTTACACCCAAGAGTTTTTTAAGTTTTTGCCATTCTTTCTGCCACTTTTCGTCAAGACTATAAGCAATAGTATAATCCAAACCACAATCAACTGCCTCTACTGTTTGTTTTATGCTATGTAATTGTAACTTTGCTTCATATCTTATACAAGCATTTTTATCAACACTTGCTGTTTTCAACCTTTCAGCTTCCTTGATTAATTGTTTCAAGCTCATCTCAATCTTGCTCCTTTTTGTGTGGTGGGTTTATCTGTTATTAAAACAAAAGCAATAATGCCAATAAATGCAATTACACCAAAAAGTAATGTAAAATATAATCCGAACCAAATATTCTTTGTTAATATATATGACCACATAAATGCTATTATAGCTGGAACTATTATAATTAAATCGTAAATGATTTCTTTATTTAACTCGTTCATTTTCCCTCCTTGCCTTCTGGTTTGGAAAAAATAGTTATGAGTGCAGTATAGCCAATAAACTTCTTTGGCAGGTAAAATATTATCTTTGCTTTGGTTTTCTTTTTGTTGTAACTTACAACTTTATGTGTGCGATATAGTGCAAATCTTTTATCCATTTTTATTCCTCTTTGTTTTAATTTAGGTGTTTTCATCTCTTGGTTGTGTTCGTTGTGATTTTAAATCTCCATCATCTGTGCATTCAACAAGGAATATCTCATTATGCTCAGACCTTATCCATATTGCATTACCCCTTAATAATTTCAATTCCATAAAAATGTGTCAAGGGTACTCCAGACTTTAGTCTGGAGGGGAATTGACACTCACCTCCACTGGACATATAGCCATAAGGCTTATATATAACCTATGATATAATATATTACTATGAAATCTGTCTCCACTATAAAGCTGAAAGTTAGGCATGACAAGGAATTGCTTAGTATGAGTAATACTTTTCTTCAAGCTGTTCAGTATACTATTGACAAAGGTTTTGAAGCCAAGATAAGCAACAGATTTAAGCTTCACCATCTTGTTTATAAAGACATTAGGAAATGGCTTCCTGCTGATTTTGCTTGTGAAGCCATAGCAAAAGCTTCTGAGAATCTTAAAGCTGTTAAACTTAAAAAGAAGCCTATTATGAAGTCTTGTCCTATCAGCTTCAATAGGAATCTTTTTACATTCAACTTTGAGAAGATTAGACTGGCTACTTTTACTCCAAGACAAAGAAAAGATATTTCTATAGATATTCCCGAATATTATTGGAAATATCTTGATTGGAAATACCAAACTCTTGAAATCATTAGAGATAGGAAAGGAAAGTTGTTCTTTCACATTACTTTTTCCAGAGACATCAACACTCCACCTTCTTGTGGAGACAGGATTCTGGGTGTTGATGTCGGAATAAACAACCTTGCTGTCTGTTCGGATGGCAAGGTTTTCAAAGGTCATAAGACCAAGATTATGCAATACCAATATTTGAGGAGAGAACTCCAGCGTAAAGGCACAAAGTCTGCTAAGAGGCTTTTGAAGAAGCTTTCTGGTAGGCAGAAACGTTATATGCGTTGGGTTAACCATAATGTAAGTAAACAGATTGTCAGTTCTGCTGACACAATTGTCTTGGAGAACCTTAAAGGTATACGAAAGAGCAGGAACAAGTTTATGGGAAAAAGATTTAACAGATGGCTCAACAGTTGGAGTTTCTTCCAATTGCAACAGTTCATTAGCTATAAAGCCAAATTGCAGGGAGTTAGGGTAGTCAAGGTTAATCCTTATCTTACTTCCCAAACCTGTTCTAACTGCCTTAAACTTGGTTCTCGGTATTATGATTTCTTTACTTGTTTGCATTGTGGTTTTTCCTCACAATCTGATTTAAACGCTTCTTATAACTTGCGTAGGCTTCACGTAACAAAGCCAAACGTCTCGATGAATGATGCCAAAGGTCAACTGACAACTGCGGTGGACATCAGGGACAATCAATTCAAAAGCGTAAAACCCATGACTTCAGTCGTGGGATAGCTTTTGAGATTATTGAATGTTACTTTTCAATCATCTCCTTTGTGTTTTTTGTTTTAGGTGTTCTATAAAATAAAGATATTTATGTAATCCACCTAACTTTGATACCATTATATCTTCCCCATCACTACAAACTCTAACCCCATTTTTATATAGATAAATTAAAGTTTGATTATGAACCTTACAAATCATTCTACCATTTCTTAAATAATTAAATCTACATTCAATCTCCTTAAATATCTCATATCTTTGTTTGTGGAGTTGGGATTTGAGTTCTAAATAATCAACATTTAACTTATCTACCATATCTCTTGAAAGTTCTAAATTATGTTCTAAATACTCTCTCTTCTTGTTTGATTTGGAGAGGGCTAAGTCTATTGCTTGTTCAACTATCTCAGAACTATGATATGAATGTTCATAACCACCTTTATTATGAAAAACAATCCATTTACTTTCCTTTTTAATAAACTTTATTACTTCTTTCTTAATCAATTCTTTATCTGTTTTTATTGGTTTATGATAACCTGTTTCCTTTTCTCCAACTAACATTTCATAATTTGATTTCATAATCTCTTTATCTCTTTTCATCTTCTACACCTCATAAAGTCCCCTGATTGTCATATTTTCTTGTAAAGCAATTTAATGGTAATCTTATTTGTTTTCCGTATTTGGCATGGGTTTTAGTATCGTAATTGAATATAGCATTATTAGGAAACTCCCTAAATGCCAGTGTTCTAAAGTCCTTAACAGGGCATATAGCCCAGAAATCCTCTTTTTCGTAGTTTTTCACCCTTATCATTATATCTTTGCATTTATGGACTTCTAACCACTCTAATAGAGATAATTGAAGTGCTATTGCGTTCTTGTATAAATGGAAGATTTGTGATTTAACATCGTCCCTATCCGATAAATAATCATTATTTTCATCAATAAAGCCCCAACATACATTCTTTCTTCTGCTTTGATAAAATACAATGTTGCCATTATTGTTCTTTTCTATATACATTTAACCCTTTTCCTTGCCTTTTCAGACACTTTCTTCCTCTTCAGGTGTATTACTGCCTTTTTCCTGTTTTATTGGCTTATTTTGGAGATATTCATTGAGATTACCGTTTTTCTGCTGTTTTTCTGCCCAGCATTCCTTTTTTTTATTATCTTTTATTTTCATCTTGTTAATAACCACCCATATTCTCTATTGTGCGTTCTATCATATTCAATTACCTCTTTAGTTCTTCCATCATATAATGATTTAGGTATATTAAACAATTCACTAATAACAACGATTGGTAAAATAAATTTTAATAATATTGGAAAAAGATTAAGTGAAACTAAATTTAATAACCATAATGTCATTATAAAGATGTATATTAATAGATAAGCAATTCCTGATACAATAAATATTCCAAAAATCCTTTCAATTAATTCTAATTTATTTAATTTCATCATTTTAAATCACCTTCACTCATTAAATTAATTTAGATACTATTAATAATCTTTTCCATCTCTTAACCATAATCTCATTTAATTTATTATGTTCTTCTGGTGCTTCATACTTCCCAACTATCTCTGATTTATATTTATTAATTATAATATTTATATCTCTTCTTATCAATTCATTTTCAATTTTATGTTGTTCAAACATTTTTTATTCCTCTAAATTTTCTTCTATATAACTTTTTAGAGTGATGTTTTTTATAATGATAATTACATAAACCATAGTGATTTGCTTCTTTATGTATCCACATTACTTTTCTTTTGCAGTTTATTTTCCAACAATTCATTTCTTTTTGAAAAGTTGAAAGGTGAAGTTTCTTTAAGTCATTCCACATATCTATTGAAGTTATACATAATCTCTTATCCTTTTCAATATCATCAAAGACTTCTTTTTTGGTATCATAAAGTAGTTGTGCCAATTCTTTGCCTAATTTGTTATCAACAATACATTTCAATAATTTTTCTTTATTATCCATTTTTAATCAACCTCCATTTCAAAAAAACCACCCCATTTTAATGAACAGATAATAAACTAATGCTGAACCAAATATATAACCCAGAACACATAGGACTAATGCTAAACTAACTAAAACAATCACTAACTTCTTTTGATTTTCCTTTACTTCCTTTACATAATCGTGCAGTCTTTGTACTTCTTCTGGATATTTCATTTATATTTCACACTCTTTTTCTATTGCTATATCATAAACATCCTCTATAGTATATTTTTCTCCAAGTATTTTTGTGTGTTTATATCTACCAGTCCACAATATTATTTCTTTCTTTAATTCTTGGCAAGGAATATCATAAATTGTTTTAGGTCGGCATTCTGTTGCATTACTTACAAACTCTCCTTGAAAATAATATTGACCAATAACTTCTTCCACCCAATCTTCATCTCCTTTTTCGCAGGGTGTTTTTGGGATTGATGAGGTACATTTTTCTATCTTTGATTCACACAAAAATATACTTGCATCTGTTGATTTAATTAAACTATATTCTATACCAACTTTTGTAAGTTTACTTATAGTTATATCTAAACTTTTATCTGGGTCGTGTCCTTCTTTGTTTACTTGAATACAATTTTCATTCAAATAATTTTTATTATTTTGAAAATCTCTACTATCAGTACTTAACTTTAGAAAATCTCTACTATCAGTACTTAACTTTAAATCTTCTTTTTCATACTCAACACACTTACAATCCTCATCTTCTCTTGGTTTTTCTTTGCAGGATTTTTCTAATAGTTCTTGTTGAGACAATTTACGGCAATTTAAATCTTCACCTGAACTGATACTTATAAAACAAGTCCCATCATCATAATATTGAATACAAGATGGTTCTTCACAAACACATTCATCTTTATTCTCTTCAAGACTACAAAAGAAATTTTCATTAAATTTATAGTTAAGCCCATATAATATAAGAATAACAATTACACTAAAAGCTATCAAAATCACAGCCAATAATGGAAATGATTTTATTTTATAGTTCCAAAAACTTTCTTGCTTTTTCATCTTCATAACATCCACCAATATAGCAATACAAGTACTATAATCATTATTATTCCTGCTATGATATTTGTTTTATTAAGCATATTGTATCCAAAAATATATTACATAAAACCAGCTAAAAAGACCATGAAGTATAGCCCACCCTATAGAGTGCCATTCACTGTAAGACAGAATCATTGCTAATGCACTTCCCATACTGATTCCTACACTTGCACTTCCACTCATCTTCTAACACTCCATTCAGCAAACTTCTTTTTGTTTTTAGTGAACTCCGAGAGATAATGCTCTTTGCAATACATTGAAGTATAGAGTTTATTTTTGCAGAATGTTTTTCCTATTCTGAATTTGCAGTGTTGGTTCATTTTAATTCATTTTTTAAATATCCCTTTATTAATTTTTATTGGTGAACATTTTTTATGGTAACTTGCAATGTTCCAAGCGTTATTAACAAACAATTCATTATTCCTTTTTACTTCATCATAAACAGTTAAAGATATTCTTCTCTGGTTCTGTTTTATTGGTTTGTTACAAATCCCACATAGTTCAATCTCCTCAACATTTATCCAATCTTTATCTTTTCCTTTTATTTGTTTCATTTTCATTGCCATACTCCTAACTTACCTAAAACCCATAATAAACCAAAAGTTATCAATAAAAACAAAAATATTAATTCAATTGATTTATTATCTCTTTCAATCTTATAATCCACAATATCTTTTGCCAATTTTGAATATTTTATGTAATTCATTTTAATAACTCCAAATAAATTCTGTTGTTCTATTAAACTTTTTATTCTCTATATTCCTATTTCTACAACCAGTTTCATAATTATATTCTGTTTCACAATAATATCCTTCAACCTTTTCATTGCAAACACAATACCAGTGGTCATCAATCATTGCCATCTTCTTTTTGTCTTCAAAAGATAAACTTTCACAATAATGAGTGTTTTCACTGCAACGGAAATCAACATTATAGCTTACATTGTTTTTATTATAGCAATCACAAACTTTGTTTGTTATCCATTCTTCACCTTGAAAACCTTGGCAACCTAAATAACATCGATAATTATTCATCTCTTGTTGGAACTCTGTATATCCCTGTTTTTCTTCTTCTGTTTCTATCCTACAGGAATTACTACCATTAACCCAATGTATACAGTTCTCTTCATTTTTACATTCATCACAACTTTCAACAAGTCTTTCTTCTGCTTGTTCACAACCTACAACTAACAAACCAAGTACAATAATTCCAATTAATAGTTTAATATTCATTTTTAAATTACCAATTTTATACTTGAACCATTCTTATAATTATGAGTCTGATTACATCCTATCCATTTCTGATAACAAAATTCATAACCAAACATATATTCATTATCTGGACAATCTACTGGGATACCAAAACTATAAGCAAATTCTTCAAATATAGATTGATTGCTTCTTTCATTATTATAATAATCATTTTTCCATTGTTCAAAAGGATTAAACTCAGTATAATATATTGTAGAATCATTAATTAAACATTCATCATAATGTCTGTTTATTGTATATGAACTATTTGACAAACTATCTTCCCATTCTGTTCTTAGATTATAATGATATTCATAATCATCATATTGCTCACATCCCTTTAAGTAATATTGATTATTTATTGAATCAGTGCATTCATCCATAGATATAGGGTTTAGTTTGTCACAACCACTAACAACTAAAACACCAATTAATGCCAGTATTATTATTAGTTTATTGTTCATTTTTCTTTCCACCATTTTCAATTTAATTTATAAACATAGCCTAACATACCTGAACGGAACTCAACATATCATAACAAATCACAACTCAACAAATCTCATCAAATATCTAAAAAATATAATATTCATTTTTATAAACCTTACCCCTATATGTCCAGTGGTCTACCACCATTCACAAACACATCTTGATTCATTAATTTCACCATCAATCCATTGGCAGGGAACATTATGGCTTGAAGAAGTGCATTGGACTTTTAGCTGAACGCAATACCTAACAGGAAAATTAAAACCATTTCCATTATCGTCTAAATTCATCAACCAGCATTCCTCTTCATTAAGTATAATATCCTCTTTCAGTTCTTCTTCTAATTTATTTATTTGTTCTCTTTCATAGATATTAAAGGTAGGCTCTTTTTCAGAAATTTAAGAGGCGCTAACATCTCTACGCCCTTTACGGGATGCACTTCTATTTCCATCCTTTCGCTTGCGGTAAGCGGCGCTGCTTTTTTAAGCACATAATCAGGGATTGCAATTTTGCCTATGTCATGCAACTTTCCCGAATACATAAGCAACTCTATGGCATCTTTGCTCAG
>SDBU01009224.1_pt1 | contig 11099 bp, 12 predicted proteins | sample 2277071 | NCBI WGS metagenome assembly SDBU01 (sample SAMN10397929, study PRJNA504765) | marine sediment metagenome | isolation source: marine sediment core GS08_GC12, 126 cmbsf | place: Arctic Ocean: Gakkel Ridge, Loki's castle | collected 2008 | reverse complement strand
ACTTCGTGAGTCGCAGGTGGCTCTGGAGACTACTAATCCGTCAAGCCCTGGCGTTATCCGTCCGGTAGGTGTAGATAACTACCTCCATGTCGTCATGCCGATGTTCGTCCAGTGGTAATAAATCTGTTCTGATTAGACTATTGCGAGCAAGATACACTAGCTATGGTGAGATTACACTGACGATTGGCAGAATATGCATGTTCCTCCGGTGGATAACAGAACATGTCTAGCTTGCTCATTTGGCTACTCTACCCAAATCTAGCTTAACGGCTAGACTTCGATACGCTCGGAACATCAGCGGATAAAAAGGAAATTAAGGATTTCGCTAAATTCGCCTGTTGGCTAACCTCTTTCCAAGAATGGGCTTTTAGTGGTATATTTTATAGTTAATGAACTGGGCACAAGTTCTGTTTAATTCCGGCGTGACGGGAAGTCTTTATCTTATCGCTGCCGTGGGGCTTACCCTGACCTACGGCCTGTCTAAATTTCCTAATTTTGCCCATGCTGAATTTATGGCTTTGGGCGCCTACGTGGGATATTGGGTAGCCGAACAATTGGGATTAGGCTTGCCACTAGCTTTCATTGTTGCCTTCCTGGTCACCGGCATAGTAGGTTTTTTGTGTTACCGCGGCATTTTCCAGCCTCTAGCTAAAAGGGGAGCCAGCATCATCCATCTTATGGTGGCTTCTATAGCCCTGGGCTTTATCCTCAGGTATTCCATTGGTGCTGCCTGGACTTGGAAACCCTTGTATTTTACCGCTATCGGGTCTGCCTTCGATTTTGGTCCGCTGAGAATTACTGGACTTTGGGTGTGGCTTATCTTTGCCGCTTTAGCTTTGTCAGTTGCCATGCACCTCCTTCTGATGAATACTAAGATAGGCAAAGCCATCAGGGCAAGCGCTAGCAATCCAGAGCTTGCCTTAGCCTCGGGAATCAACGTTGATCGAGTGATTTGGATAACTTGGTTTATTGGTGCCGGACTGGCTGCCGTTGCTGGCATCTTTCGTGGTGCCGATACTCAGATTTGGCCGATGACAGGCTGGGATATTATATTACCCATCTTTGCCGTTGTCATACTCGGTGGCATCGGCAACTTTTATGGTGCGATAGCCTCCGCCTTTATCATTGGATTAGCTGAAAACATTGGGGTGGTAGGTTTGATAGCCTTGGGGCTTTCTACGACATATCGTATAGGTATAGCTTTCGTGATTCTGATAATAACTTTGATTGTGAAGCCTGAGGGATTAGCTATGTTATTTAGGAGGGCTTAATTTGGGTCCCTTACTTTATGTCTGTGACCTCATCGTCTATATTGGCATCTTTGGCATAGTTTCTCTAAGCCTGAACTTGGAGTTTGGCTTTGCCGGACTGGCTAATTTTGGTAAGGTGGCTTTCTTCCTCATCGGTGCTTATACCTATGCCCTTCTCTCTCAAGCTGGTCTTCCCTTTTACCTTTGCCTTATCGCCGGCGGCTTACTCTCAGCTATTTTTGGTTTGCTTGTTTCTTTGCCGGCTCTGAGGCTGAGGATGGATTACTTAGCTATAGCCGTCTTAGCCTTTGGCGAAATCTTGCGGTTGATTATGAAATCTGAGAAGTGGCTTGCTGGGGGTAATTGGGGAATGACAGTTTCTCCTATTTTCCCTTGGACGGGGTCTCATCTTATGTACCGCTTAGAGAATATAGGCTTAGTATTTTTCTGTTTGTTTATCTGTTTCCTCGTGCTTCAGCTATTGGCCAACTCCCCTTACGGTAGGGCAATACGAGCCATAAGGGAAGACGAAGTAGCCGCTGAGGCACTGGGTAAGGATAGGTCTAAATATAAGGCTCAAGCATTTATGTTGGGTTCGGCTATGGCTGGACTAGCTGGGGGGCTTTACGCTCAGTATCTTCAGCACGTCGTGCCCGAAATGTTTATGCCTATGGTTACCTTTACCGTATGGATAATGGTTCTTTTGGGAGGACCAGCTAATAACTGGGGGGCATTGCTAGGTGCTGCTCTGGTGCAGATTTTTGCTAGGGGCACAAATATACTCAAGGATTACTTCGTTTTGCCTATTGACCCCAGCAACTTGCAATATATTCTATTTGGTGCTTTAATTATTCTTGTTTTACTTTACAGACCTCAAGGTTTGCTAAAGGAGAGTAAGATTAAGACAAAGGCACTGAGGTTGGCCTACAATGGAAGAAGCGCTGTTAAGAATAAGGGAAGTTAGCAAGCACTTTGGTGGTGTTTACGCCGTCAATGAGGTGAGCCTGGACATCAATCATGGCGGGATTTGCGGCTTGGTGGGGCCTAATGGCAGTGGCAAGACAACCCTGTTTAATACCATCCTCGGTCTTCATAGGCCTGACCAAGGAGAAATCTATTTCAAAGGCAAATGTATCAATAACCTAGCTCCTCACCAAATTTATGGGTTAGGCTTGGTAAATGCCTTTCAGTTGCCTCGACTCTTTTACAACCTCAGCGTACTAGACAATATGTTGGTGGCAGCACGAGGGCAGCAAGGCGACAGGCTATTTAATAGCCTTTTCCTGAGGGGGAGATGGCAGGAGCAGGAAAAAGGGTTGATTGAGGAGGCTCTGGATATCCTGGAGCTTGTGGAGCTAGGGCGATGGGCTTTTTCCCCTGCCGGTGAGCTTTCCGGTGGGCAGAGAAAGCTTTTAGAAGTTGCCAGGGGGCTTATGGCTAAGCCAACGCTTTTGCTCCTGGATGAACCGGCGGCGGGGATAAATCCCGTATTGGGCAAGAGAATGTTTCAGAAATTAGAAGATTTCTCTCATAACGGCATAGCCTTTTTCATTGTGGAGCACCGGTTAGAGATATTATTTGAATTTGCCTCCTGGGTTTATGTTATGGATAAAGGCAGGATAGTGATTGAGGGACAGCCGCAAACCCTGATTGACGACCCGACTTTCTACGCAATATATTTAGGGGAAGAATAAATGGCTCCTATCTTTGTGGCTGAAAATATCCAGGCTGGCTATGGCGATGCGATTATTGTTCAGGGTGTCTCTATCCAGGTGGCTGAGGGCGAGATTGTGGCTATCGTGGGACCTAATGGCAGTGGCAAGTCAACCTTGATTAAAAGCTTCCTTGGCTTTGCTAGGTTATTTCAAGGTGGTGTCTTTTATCAAGGGGAGGACATCACAGGTATAGCCTCCCATCGAGCAGTGAGCCTGGGAATAGGCTATGTTCCTCAGATAAACAATATCTTCCCCAATCTTACTATAGCCGAAAATCTGGATATGGGAGCCTATCACAGAGAGGGTAAAGCTTCTATTAAGGCTGGGATGGCTGAGATATATGAGATGTTCCCCGAGCTTGAGGCGAGGAAAAAAGGCTTGGCAGGAAATTTAAGTGGTGGTGAAAGGCAGATGCTAGCCATAGCTAGAGCTATGATGGCACAGCCTAAACTCCTGTTCCTTGATGAGCCGTTAGCTTCCCTGTCTCCTAAGCCAGCCTCAGCCATCCTGTCTAAGCTGGAGAGCATAAGAGAAAGCGGCATCGCTGTAACAATAGTAGAGCAAAATGTCAAAAAGGCCTTGAGCGTCTCTAATCGGGGCTATGTTTTGGTTAATGGCACCTGTGCTATAGAGGGAGACGCAGCCTCTCTGTTTGCTGAAGACTCCTCCAAACAGCGCTATTTGGGTTTGGAGGGTAAAGGCATTAGCAGTAGTTGACCTTCTTTGTGTAAGGCTCGCTAAAATTTCAAGGAAGGAGGTGGTACCTAGCCGGAAAAGAGGAAAGTAACCAAGAATGGTGCTCCGGGATACGGAGCCTTGAGGAAGGGATAAAAATTTAACACATAAGGAGGGAGAGTGACCAAGAAATTGTTGTTGGGCGTGGCTGTTATGTTACTTCTTATACCGGTAGCAGGTTGCGGCCCGAAAGAAGCTGAAACAATCAAGATAGGCTGTGTACTGGAGCTCACTGGCGAATTAGCTCCTATGGGAGAGAAGATGCTCAATGGTGCCAGGATGGCAGTCGAGGAGATCAATGCCGCTGGTGGGGTATTGGGAAAACAGGTGGAACTAATTTCAGAGGATGGCGGTACAAACCCGGACCAAGGCTTTGACAGAGTTAAGAAGCTGGTTGAGATAGACGGGGTGCAAGTAATTGTCGGTCCTATGATTACCCCAACGTCTGAGCTCTCAATGCCATATGCCAAGGAGCACAAAATCCCCTTGATAACGATGTCAGCCACAGGAGTTCCTCTTTCCGAATTAGAGGGAACAGAGTGGTACTTCCGCACCTGCCTGCGTGACGATGCTCAAGGGCTGGCGTTAGCCAACATCATCATGGATAAAGGCTATACCAAATTGGCTACTATAGTAATGGATAATACCTATGGCATAGGTTTAGCAGCTGACACTATTCGGGGGCTTGAAGCAGCAGGCTACCAGTTCGAATATGAGGTAGCGATAGAGTACGATCTCGGTACGAAGGACTACCGCACTGAGTTAGGGCTAATTAAGGACTACAACCCAAATGTAGTTCTGGCTGTTACCTACGCTACTGATGGCATTATGGTCTTTAAACAGGCTCTGGAGCTGGGCTTGGATAACATTGCCTGGCTTGGCTGCGATGGTAATTACGGCTCAGGTCTGTTTGAAGAAGCGAGTAGCGCTGAGTTCATGGAGAAGGCCATTGTTGCTGGAACTAGGACTGTCGGCACAGGAACAGTTTATGAGCAGTTTGTTTCTGAATATACCGAGAAGTTTGGTGCAGCTCCTGAAACCTACTGCGATACCACCTATGATGCGGTATGGGCAGCAGCCAAGGCGATAGAGGCAGCTGGTGTCTACGACGGCGAAGCCATAAGGGCTGCCTTGGTCGACCTGGAATTTGACGGTGCCAGTGGACCCCTCGCTTTCAATGAATTAGGCGACCGCACTTCCGGTGCCTTTGAGGTCTGGGAAGTGGTGAAGGATGCTACGACTCCGACTGGCTACAACAATGCTGAAATAGAGATAGTTATCTGGAGTCAGTAACAGCGATTATTTCGCTATAGCCAATGGCTAACTCTAAACAGGGGGATTGGAGGTTGTGCCAGTCCCCCTGTTTTACTTTATAGAGTGCATTATTCTGGAAAGGAAAGAACAATGGCAATCAAAATCACCACGCTTAGTGAAAACACAGCCAACATAGGCTATCTTGCCGAATGGGGGCTGAGCATCATGGTAACCACTGATAGCCTCAATATCCTGATGGATACCGGGACTAGCATATCGGTCACCCATAATGCCGACGTCCTAGGCACTGACCTATCTAGGGTAGATAAGATTGTCTTAAGCCATGGGCATTATGACCATACTGGAGGGCTGCGTGAGGTATTACGGAGGACGGGAGAGATAGAAGTCATCGCCCATCCCGACATATGGACCCCCAAATACGCTCGACTAGAGGAACAGGAGTTCTACGTCGGAATACCCTTCCGGAGAGAAGAGCTGGAGAGCCTGGGCGCTTCCTTTAACCTGACCAGAGAACCAATGCACCTTGGTGATGGCATAATGACCACAGGAGAGGTTCCCATGAGCACCAGCTACGAGGAAGTCGACCCCGACATCTTCGTGAAACGAGAGGGCAAACTATACCCGGACCCATTAGCTGACGACCTTGCCCTAGTTATTGACACGGAGCCGGGGTTAATCGTAATTCTAGGTTGTGCTCACCGTGGTATCATCAACACCCTGCGTCACGCTCAAAAACTCACCAGCAAGAAACTTATCCATACCGTAATCGGGGGCGCCCACTTATTCCGCGCTTCTGAAAACCAACTGGAGCAAACAGTAGGCGCACTAAAAGAAATAGGAATAAAGAAGCTTGGCGTATCCCACTGCACAGGCTTCTATGCTTCAGCTCGCCTGGCTCAAGAGTTCGGGGATGCTTTTTTCTTGAACAATGCTGGTACTTGCCTCACTTTACCGTAGAGTCAGTTAGAATGTTCCTTGGCGAACTATCCCTCTTTAGGCAAGGGATTCAAATTCTAAAAGAGAATGGGCCTTCTGCTGTCTCTAGCTCATCTAGAGCTTGCTCTGCTGCCTGTTGGACTACCTCACTAGGATTATCCAGGCACTGCTCTAAGCATTTTTTAGCCTCACTGCCACCTATCTTGCCTAACGCCTGGATAGTAGCCAACCGCACATCGACATCGGGGTCATTGGTAAGCTCCATGAGATAGGGTACTGCCTCTTTTTCTCCCAGCTCAGAGCATGCCCCGATAGCCTCGTAGCGTATCTCGGCATCAGCATTGGCTAGCTCCTTTAGCAATATAGGTAGCCAGGAATGGTCACAGTTCTTACCCATAGCGTAAATAGAGCCAATTCTAAGCCTAAAATTATGACCTCGATAGGTTTCCATGATGGCTTCTTTTACCTGAGGTAGGCTTAATGGAGCAACCGCCTCCAGGGCACGGCGTCTGACTTCTATTGGCTTGCTTTTATCACCGGTCACAGTGAGCAGAGCCTGGCATACCTTGGATGTGTGACAGGAGCGTAGCTTTTTATGCTCGGCTAGCATGGCGAACTTCCCCAGCGCGGTAGCTGCCGCGGCTTGAACTTTCTCCGAGCTATCTTGCTCTAGTAGATTCATTAGGGGGTTAATCAGAGACGCCTCTTCGCTTTCCCACAGACCTTCAATAGCCTTGCTCCGCACCTCAGCATCTTGGTCTTTCAGGCAATACTTGAAAATGCTATCAAAGTTGAGTTCAAGGTTATCCTCAGTCAGTTTGCCGTCGCCGTTTGGGCTCAATTACTGCCCATGCCTGTTCCAGAAACCCCAGCTCTTCTGAGTTTAGATTTGAGAGGTCAGCTAGTCTTGAATTGAGCAGCGGTTGGTTGCAGTTAGCTAGGTCAGTAATGGTCTCCTCTAGGGGCAAAGGCATAGCCTGCTCCATAGTTCTACTCCTCCTCCTCTTCTTCATCCCTTTGTTCCCAGATAGGCTCGGTAAAGTAATCTATGTACTCTCCCATAGCTTCGGCAGCTATCTGCTTCAGTCTTTCCTTTGTCTCCTTGGCTAGCTGTACCAGCTCATCCGTATCAATTTCAATATCCAATATTTTAGTTAGAACCTCAAGTATAGCCAGGGCAGCCATTGGGTTCTGTATCCGAGTGGCATACATGGGCACCTCGCCCAGTAGGCAGACACCCTCGATACTCCGCTCTTTGGCTACACCCAGCAGTAATCCATTCAAGCCTGCGATTTGAAGGTTACCCCTCTCCACCAAATCATACCTTTTCAAATCCTCAGCTACCCGCTGGCTGGTGGCTACCCCCCAGACCCTGGGCTGCTCGGTGTGGTGGATACGGGTAAGAGCTGCGGCACAGGTATATATTCTCTTGACCTGAAAGCTTAGTCCCATATCAAGGACGCAATGAGCCAGCTCATATCCCTTGGCGGCTGGTTGGTCGTCACCTATGAATAGTATTATATCACTCCCCCCTCCTTTGTTTTTCCAGTAGTAGAACTCACTCTGTGGGAACTGTGGTGCCTCGACTACATTGTCCCTGACCACTACCCCGATGGGGTCAAAGAAGTAGGAAGCCTTGATTTCTCCTAGTCTCTTAAAGTTTAGCTTCCTCTCTAGATATGTAGCCACTATGATTGATACATTGCCGATGCCGGGCCAGGCTGCCAGCATATTCGGTGAATTAAGTTTTGGCTTGGCATAAAGCTTGACTAAACCTTTCATTCCACTATCCCTCTCTTTGCTACTGGTTATAGGTAACCCTATCCCCTTTATCCCCTTCCCCTTCGATAAGGGGAAGGGGAAGATTTATACTAGAGGGGCGAAGCCCCTCTTAAACTCCCTTAGCAGGCCGAAGCCTACATGCTGTGTTAGGCGAAGTCATCTCCTGAAACCGCTTCTTCTAAATGTAATTACCGTCTTACCCTGTGATGTGTATCTGAGATCTAACTCTATTACAGCATCTCGAATGCTCTCCAAAGGCAATCTATATACATGGGGACGCTTATTTTGCAATAAAACTGGATCTATATCAAATACCAGATAACGTCTAATTCTTTCGGGTTGCCGTTGCCTCCATATGTGACTGTATAACTCCTCGTTAGACCTTGACGGAGGTAAATCTGTAAAATACCAGCCTTCACCATAGACAGCATCCAAAGTGGTTGATAAGAAGGTTGGAAGAAATTCTTTGGTCTCCATGATTTGGTCATAGGCTTCTTCATAGGTGTAATGATATACAATCATTTCTGTCTCGTCTCCAAGAACGATATGTATTGTAGCCTATAAACATCTTTCAATTTAGACGCATCAGCCTCAGTGACTATGACATCCACAGCTCTTAAGTGATGAAAGGACTTTGAGTAATAGTTCATCGCAAGAACTAGAAAGAGAAGGGCATTATTTATCTCTAAACCGCCATGTCCACTTCCCAAAATGGGTATGTATAGCTTCTCAATCTTTTTATCAGAAGTAATCATGAATACCTGCTTGATGCTTTCACAAATACTGCTTGGTTCAGCTCTGATACCAGTTTTTGCCTCCCTAATCGTAGAAGCCGTCAGTATGCATTTTGCAGGGGTATCATACTCTTGGGGTAAGATGATTGTTGTTCCGAGCGGATATAAACCATTGTCCTCTTTTTGGCAACCTTGTTTTCGCAATTGCTCTTCTATATCGTTGGCAGCGCGTGGAATTTTATCAGGATGAAATTTTAAAAAGAAGGCTCCCAAAGCACTCTTTTCATCAGTGATGCAGTCATCGATGAATGAGGAGTTTGCTGGAAGTACTACCGCTGACCCCTTTGCTAGTGGCGATATTTCCTGAATCTTCCCAACCATTAAGTTAACTGAAAGCTGATTGAGGGAAAACGAAACCCCTTTTTGGATTGTAACTTTCTTGTTTATTCTTCTATCTTCTCTAGTGAATATAAACATAATAGGACTGCCTAAAAGCAATAGGCATCCAAATATAATCAATACCCATATTGGACTCGATGTAAAAGAAAAACCTTCTACATTATTAACTCTACAGAATGAAAGAGCAACGAGTAAGAAGCCCAACAAGAGCATTATGTTAACCGCAGGTGCGGTAACAATATCGCTTATATTTTTAACTATATCCTTCGCATCTTTAATAAACATTTCTTATCACCTCATACGCTAAGATAAGTTCGCATAACTACGCGATAAACGACCTACTTACTCACCACCGACACACTGGGGAGGTAGAGGGGTGGGGTGTTAAGAAAGCCGCCTACCCACTTGGGCTTACTGCCAATGGCTGTAATCTGTTTAAGAAGCTGGTAAATATTCCCCGAAATCATGGTATCTTTAACCCTGCCTACTATTTTACCACTTTCTACCTTATAACCTAAAAGAACATTGCCACTGAAATCGCCACCTAAAATGTTGCCCTGTTCGGCGCCCATAAGCTGCTCAATGACCAATCCTTCCTTTATATCGCTTACCATTTCATCAAAGGTAGTATCGCCCGGGGCAATAATAAAGGCACTGGGTGAGGGAGCAGGTAGTCCACCATGGCTTCTACGCCCGTTACCGGTGCTCTGGGTATGAGCCAGGGCGGCGGTTTGCAGGTCATAAAGAAAGTTGGCTACAGTTCCCTGTTTGATGAGGGGGGTGCACTGGCTGGGTATTCCTTCATCATCGCAGGGGCGACTCTCCGGGCGGTAGGCTAGGGTAGGGTCGTCCCACAACCATAGCTTTTCATCGAAAACCGGCTGCCCCAGTCTATTTCCTATAGGTGAAGCCCCTTCCAGGACTGTCCTGCCATTGAAAGCCACCATCAGGGGTAGGATTAAGGCGCTGGCTACTCCATTAGGGGTAAAAACTACAGGCAGTAACTTAGTTGGCGCTGAGGCTCGGTTTTTGGCTAACTCAAGCTGCTGGAGCACTGCCTCAGCTACAGTTTTAGGTTCTAGTAAAGGGTGACAAGAGCTTTCGCTTTCACCGACAAAGAGCATATCAGTGTTACGAATCAACTGACCCTCAATACCCAGGCTAAAGATGCTTTCTTTATAGTTTGCCTGTCCACCACGAGAATTTATTATACGGACTGATATTACGCTCTTAGTTACTCCTGCTTCGCACACGATGTCTGAGGTATGACCTCTAACTATGGTTATGAGTTCTTCGCCGAGTTTAACCATTTCCTCTATGGACACAGACTTTACATCAGGGTCAAAGACTTCAACCTGGGGGTAGGAGGTCAGGGAAGGAAGCTCAAACTTAGCTGCCATGCCAAACTGCGCTGTTTCCACCGCCATATTGACCAAGTTCTGGCTATCGCCTAGCTCAGTAGTAGTTGCATAGCCAATCTTGCCTTGCCTGATAATGCGCAAAGCCACGCTTATATTCTGCTTGCTTTGAATATGCTTCAGGCGGTTAGCTTCAAATTGGACCGGGGTTTCCTCTAAGGAAACCATAAAGACCTCAGCCTCCTCAGCTACCGTTTTAGCCTGGGCGAGAATATTTTCCATTCACCTGCCTCCGACCAAACAGTGGCGGATTCTGATATGTGGGCTACCATTGGTAACAGGCAGAGGTGATTGTGCTCCCTTGCCGCAGCCACCCCCCTGGTTCATTTCCAGGTCGTTGCCAATAGCATCTATGTTGTTGAGGGTAGTGAACACATTGCCGGTAAGCACTACCGGTCGTAATGTCTCGGCGAGCTTGCCATTACGAATCATGTAGGCTTCTCCAGCCGAGAAGGTGAACATCTCCATACTGGTAGTGCCGCCATACCAGTTCTTGGCATACACTCCTTCCTTGATATCGCCTATTATATCATCAAAGGAGGCTAACCTTGGTTCAATATAGGTGTTGCTCATGCGGACGATAGGTGGGTAGCGATAGTTAATGGCTCTGGCATTACCCGTAGGTTTCTCTTTCATCTTAGCTGCAGTTTCTCTGGAATGAAGCCTGCCGACTAATTTGCCCTCCCTGATAAGGTAGGTCTTGGTTGCCGGTACCCCTTCATCGTCATACTTGTAGCTGCCTCGTAGCCCGGGTATAGCCGCAGTATCAACGATATTAAGCTCAGCACTGCCAAACTTTCTGCCCAGAACCATAATTTCACGCAAGCGGTCATTTTCATAAACAAAGTCAGCCTC
>SDBU01009223.1_pt1 | contig 11099 bp, 7 predicted proteins | sample 2277071 | NCBI WGS metagenome assembly SDBU01 (sample SAMN10397929, study PRJNA504765) | marine sediment metagenome | isolation source: marine sediment core GS08_GC12, 126 cmbsf | place: Arctic Ocean: Gakkel Ridge, Loki's castle | collected 2008 | reverse complement strand
CCCGGCTGGAAATTGCTGAGGGCCCATGGCGCAGTTGGGAGCGCGTCTCAATGGCATTGAGAAGGTCGAGGGTTCGAATCCCTCTGGGTCCACTAAACTTCTTAATATGAGATTGGTCATTGGAACGGTTTGCCAATCTCGATCTTATTAATAATCAGAAATATTGTCAACGCAGGAGTAGTAAACCATCCAGCAGTGAGCCGGGAGAGAGAGGTGAGAGCCCAGCATGGTGCCCCTGGAGCACTAGAATAGGTTGAACTCGCCTGCTGTGCCATTAAGTGGCAGACACCACCAGTGAAAGTAGATCCAAACAAGCTGGTCTGTTGGATGAAGGTAGGATAGCTGGTGGCGGGTTTCGCCCGTTAACGCGAGCCAAAGCGGTTTTTATCCATTTTTGTGGGTAAAAGCAAGCAGGGTGGTACCACGGAGCAAACCCTTCGCCCCTGATCAGCGGAGGGTTTTTTGATCTGCGCAGATAGGATGGGTAAACCGGAACAAGTATCGATTTACAAATGATGGTTGGATAGGAATTTGGAGGTGAGCGATGAGATCAATAAACATCGGAAGAGTGTCGGAAAATGAACTCTCCCTTCTCGCGCGCCTCCTTAGCCTCGTACTCAAAGGATGAATTACGATGTGTCGGTTACGAGTATCCAATAAATTGAGAAAGAGGCGTAAGAGATGTTTGATCCATACAACCCCACAGATATTGAAGCAAAATGGCAGCGCGAATGGCAGGCCAGTGGCCTGTATCGTACAGTTGAATCGCAAGTTAAACCCAAGTATTATTGCTTAGATTTTTTTCCTTACCCCTCTGGGGAAGGACTCCATGTGGGACATTGCCGGAATTATGTCCCAACAGATGTACTCTCGCGTTACATGCGCATGCAGGGCTATAACGTGCTGCACCCGATGGGTTGGGATGCTTTTGGGGAACCAACCGAGCAGTACGCAGTCGCACATGGGATTCACCCCCGAGAGATCACTGACCGGAGCACTGCCAATTATCGGCGACAAATGGATTTGATTGGAACCAGCTATGATTGGTCACGTGAGATCGATTCGTCTAAACCGGAATTCTATCGTTGGACTCAATGGTTCTTTCTCAAGCTTTACCACAAAGGGCTGGCTTATCGGGACACTAGCTGGCAGTGGTGGTGCCCAACCTGCCAAACGACACTTTCCAGTCACGAGGCTGCAGGAGGTGTGTGCTGGCGCGGCCACCAAGGAGTCGTTAAACGAGAGATCTCGGCCTGGTATTTTCGCATTACGAAATATGCAGACGCATTGCTAGAGGGATTGAATGTCATCGATTGGCCAAAAAAAATTAAGACTCTGCAGCGCAATTGGATCGGGCGTTCAGAGGGCTGCGAGATCGATTTCCTGACTGAGGATGGGGAGGTGGTTCCGATCTTCACAACGCGGCCTGATACTGTTTATGGGGCAACCTTTTTTATTCTGGCACCGGAACATAACCTGGTTGATGCGTTTATTAGCGAGGAACAACGCCCGCAGGTGGTGGCCTACATCGAGCGAGCTGTGCAGATGAGTGAAATCGATCGCTTGGTTGAAACGCGCCAAAAGACGGGCGTCTTCACCGGTGGCTTCGTGATTAACCCGTTAGATCAAAACCGCATTCCAGTCTGGATCGCGGATTATGTGCTGCCCACCTACGGTACAGGAGCGGTGATGGGTATTCCAGCACATGACGAACGGGATTTTGAGTTTGCCCAGCGCTACGGTTTGCCGGTGCAGGTGGTCATCGCTCCACCTGGTTTCTCTCCAGGAGAACCATTTATTGAAGCTTACCTTGGTTCTGGAGAGATGATCAACTCAGGACCATTCAATGAAATACCTAACGAGCAGGCAGGCGGACGAATCACAGGTTTTATTGAGGGGCATGATTTGGGGCGGAGTGTCGTCCGGTACCACATGCGGGATTGGTTGATCAGTCGGCAACGATATTGGGGCACACCCATCCCAATCGTCTATTGTGATTGCTGCGGTGAAGTACCGGTTCCTGAAGATCAGCTGCCAGTGTTGTTACCGCCGATGAGTGATTTCAAACCAGATGGCAGTGGACGTTCTCCACTGGCGCGTCAATCTGAATTTGTCAATACTTCCTGCCCGTGCTGTAAAGGTGCTGCCCAAAGGGAGACAGATACGATGGGTGGATTCGCTTGCTCATCTTGGTATTTTCTACGTTTCACAAGCCCCCACTATGAAGATGGACCATTTGAATCCCAGGCGATGCGCTATTGGATGCCAGTCGATCTATATGTCGGGGGAGTCGAGCATGCTGTCCTGCACTTGCTGTATGCTCGCTTTTGGACGCACTTCCTGGCAGACGAAGGCCTGCTGCCTTTCCGGGAACCCTTTGCAAAGCTGCTCAACCAGGGCCAGATGATGGGCACCGATGGGCAGCGCATGTCGAAATCGCGCGGCAATGTAATCACGCCGGACAGTATAGTAAAGCAATATGGCGCGGATGCACTGCGAGTGTACGTGTTGTTTATGGCACCATTTGAGCAAGATGTCAATTGGAACGCGGATGGCATTAATGGTGCGCGTCGTTTCCTGAACCGCATTTGGCTGCTCTACTCTGAAACTTATATTGAAAGCACCTCAGCATCGAATAAGGATGCCAGTCTGGAGCGGGAGCTGCATAAAACTATCCAAAAGGTCAGCCAACGAATTGAAGGGTTTAGATTTAATACCATGATTTCAGCGCTGATGGAGTTCGTGAACCTGCTGTCAGATCGCTATCAGGCGGGAACCTGGCGGACAGCAACATATCATCGTTCCTTGGAGTGCTTGCTGGTATTGCTGGCACCTGCGGCACCATTTATTTCGGAGGAGTTATGGCACCTACTTGGGTATGAAAACAGCGTTCATACGGAAGATTGGCCAGTCTGGGATAAAGGGTTAACTGAGGATGAGACTGTTCAAATTCCCATCCAGATCAATGGCAAAGTGCGTGCTGTGGTTGAAGTAGCGATGATTGCAGATCAGGCTGAGGTCGAGGCTGTGGCCTTCGACCTGGCAAAAGTCCAACAGCACATTGTTGGCGGGAAAGTTGTCGAGGTGATCTACGTGCCGGGTAAAATTATGAATATCCTAACTGAGCAATCCCAAAGTGACTGATCCAACACTCAGGCAGGATTTTTGGAACGTGAATTGAAACTCAATTTGGAGGTGCCATGACAATAATTCTGGCAACAGCCTGGCATCCACGTGGAGAACTTGGCCGGTTTCTCAAACTAATGCCGCTTTTACAGCAGGCATATTCCGGGATTTCGATCTCTTTACCTCCTGAGACAGACACAGAATTGGTTCATCATCTCAAGGAACTAACCCAGGTCGAAGTTGTCATTACACTGGACTGGTCTAGGGGTCGTTCCCTTGTCCTCGAGCTTGCACTTGAATTTTCCGGAACTCACATCCAGTACGTTGATTTCGACCGGCTGCTGCGCTGGGTTGAAACCAGCCAGGGAGAGTGGGAGGATATTCTGCGTGAGATACAGGAGTATGATTGCTTGATTATTGGTCGTTCAGCTGGTTCTTACCAGACTCATCCTCAGGCACTGATCCAGACAGAAGCGATCAGCAATCTGGTGGTCTCTAATCTTGTGGGTCAACCTCTCGACGTCAGCGCAGGCTCAAAGGGCTTTTCCCGTAAAGCCTGTGAATATCTCGTAGCGAACTGTGAGCCAGGACATCCACTTGGGACCGATGCCGAGTGGCCGTTGATCCTGCAGAGAGCTGGTTTTCAGGTCAATTCAGTCTCTGTTGAGGGTCTGGATTGGGAATCTGCGGATAGATTTCGTGAAGAAGCTGCTGACCACCAGAGTCAAAAAAAAGAAGCAGAAATCTACGATGCGGATCCACAGAACTGGTCCAGACGGGTTGCTGTGGCCATGGAGATCGTGCAGGTCGGGTTCGAAACTGTTAATAGGAAATTACCTCCTCTTTCTGGGCAGAAAGATCTCGATTTGGGAATTTTGAATACCCCAGATCAAGAAGGTTTTGATTTTGAGGCGGTCTTCGATGTGCAGGATTATCTCTATTTTTACCAGGAATCATTAACCCTGGAACGAACGCAGATGGAGGTGGATGCGCTGGTCCGTGAATTGTCCCTTGATGAAGCTTGCAGCATACTTGATCTGGCCTGTGGTTTTGGGAGACATGCCAACGCATTAGCGTCCTTAGGACATGCCGTGACCGGAGTTGACTTGACTCCCGGTTTCCTGGAGATCGCCCGGCGTAAGGCGCAGGAGAAGAATATTCCAACAAAATTCCTTCAAACGGATATGCGCCAAATTGATTTCAACCAGGAATTTGACCACGTCTTGTTGCTTTTCACCTCGTTCGGTTATTTCGAGGATGATGATAATCAATTAGTGTTGGAAAAGGTGAGACAGGCTCTGAAACCAGGTGGCTTGTTCGTCTTCGATACCCACAACCGGGATGTATTCTTGAAACATTTGCAGCCGTTCATGGTCATTGAAAAGGGTGAAGATCTGATGATCGACCGGGGGAGTTTCGATACCATCACTGGTCGCTGGTACAATCGACGAATCGTGATCCGCGACGGGGTTCGCAAAGATAAACCGTTCTTTGTGCGCCTTTATAATCCTTCCGAAATTGAGCAAATGATCAATCTGGCAGGTATGCAGGTTCATAAGATGCTTGGCGGATATGATTCACAACCACTATCGAATGAATCAAGCAGAATGGTTATAATCGCCAAGAAACCGGACGCTGAATAAGTGCTGAATTTACTTAGCTTGCTTGTCGAATTAAGACTGAATTATGGAGAGAAGAATGCCTGAGCAACCTGTATACAATCCCAAGGAGATCGAACCAAAATGGCAGGCGCGCTGGAAAGAAGATGGCCTGTACAATGCCGATATCGATCACTCGAAACCCAAACACTATGCACTGACCATGCTTCCTTATCCTTCGGGAGACCTGCATATCGGTCACTGGTACGCGATGACACCATCAGATGCCCGAGCACGCTATATGCGCATGCGCGGCTACAACGTTATGTTCCCCATGGGATTTGACGCCTTCGGTTTACCGGCAGAGAATGCGGCGATCAAGCGCAACATTCATCCCAAGGAATGGACCTATACCAATATTGTGCGCATGCGGGGACAGCTGCGATCTATGGGTTCAATGTACGATTGGCGGCGAGAAGCGGTCTCCTCCGACCCAGAATACTATCGCTGGTCGCAGTGGTTTTTCAACCAGCTTTATCAGCATAATCTGGCATACCGCAAGATGTCCCCGGTTGACTGGTGCCCAAATTGTAATACCACCCTGGCCCGCGAGCAGGTATGGGGTGAAGACCGTCATTGCGAACGCTGCGGCACCCCGGTGATCAAGAAGGACTTGGAGCAGTGGTTCTTCCGTACCACAACATACGCCGAGGAATTGCTGGATTTCTCGCATATAGATTGGCCGGAACGCGTCGTTACCTTGCAGACGAATTGGATCGGGCGCAGCGCTGGTGCCGAAGTGCACTTCACTGCTGACTCGGCCGAGCTCTCAGAAGAAGAGGCGCGTATAACTGTTTTCACCACACGCCCGGATACCCTCTGGGGGGCGACCTTCATGGTCTTAGCTCCGGAGCATCCGCTGGTCGAGAAGCTCACCTCACTGGAACAACAAGAGCAAGTTCATGATTACGTTTCCCAGGCGATCCGCCAGACTGATATCCAGCGTGAATCAGCGGAGAAGGAGAAGAGCGGTGTGTTCACCGGTGGCTACGCGATCAACCCGGTAAACGGTGAGCGCATTCCAATCTGGATCGCGGATTATGTCTTAATGACCTATGGGACCGGGGCGATCATGGCCGTCCCGGCTCACGATGAACGAGATTTCGAGTTCGCCTTAAAATTTGGCCTGCCGATCCTGCCGGTGCTCGACCGCCCGGATGGGCTGACCAAATCCTTCACGCCAAGGGGCACAGTGAAGCCGGGTTTTGAGCAGGCACTCAGTGAGCAAGGCATTTTATTTGAGAAACGTGCAGGGGGTTTATACATCACGATTCCTGCTGACAAATTGGAGAGTTATCTCAAGATAGTTCCCAAATACCTGCAGGATAATTCCTGGAACGAAGTAGTTGGGACAGGTTGGTATTTCATCTTTACTGACAGCGTGATGGAATGGGAATCGCAGGAAAGTGAAAGAAGTATTCTGGTGCGTTGCAAAGCACTAGAGCCCAATGTAGCAAAGGCACGCACATTGATGGAAATGCTTTGGGGGGAAGAGTTTTATCACAATGCCCTCTACCACCATGAGTACGGCACGATGATCCATTCTGGCGAGTTCAATGGTACGCCTGGTGATGTCGCTGTGCAGCAGGTGAATGAATGGCTTGAGGAGAAGGGAATTGGAAAAGCAGCCATCATCTACAGATTGCGAGATTGGCTCATCTCCCGCCAGCGGTATTGGGGCACTCCCATTCCGATTATCGACTGTCCCGAACATGGGGCGGTGCCAGTACCTGACGAGCAGCTGCCGGTTTTGCTGCCGGAGGATGTCGAGTGGCTGCCAACAGGTGAGAGCCCCTTGAAGCTGCATCCTACCTGGAAACATACCACCTGTCCGGTGTGTAAGGGTCCAGCTGTGCGTGAGACAGACACCATGGATACCTTTATGTGCTCTTCCTGGTACCACCTGCGCTATTTAAGTCCGGATTACGATCTGGGGATGTTTGATCCAGTTGAGTACGATTACTGGATGCCAGTGGATACCTACACAGGCGGCATCGAGCATGCCACCATGCACTTGATCTACACGCGTTTCTTCCACAAAGTTGGACGGGACATGGGCATCATGCAAGGTCCTGAACCGATGGTGCAGCTGCGCAATCAGGGCATCATCCTGGGTGAGGATTCAGAGAAAATGTCTAAAAGCCGCGGTAATGTGATCGCCCCTGACGAGCTGGTTGCCCGTTATGGCGCGGACACGGTGCGCGCATATCTGATGTTCTTCGCCCGTTGGGATTTGGGTGGCCCGTGGAATGGCAGCGGCATCGAAGGAACTGTGCGCTGGATACGGCGAGTCTGGGCTCTGTTTACTAAAACTGCGCAACCTGGAAAACCCGATCCGGAGACCACTCGCGCCCTACGCCGTAAGGTGCACCAAACGTTACACCAGGTGACCCACGACTTCGAAACCTTTGAGTTCAACACGATCATCTCGGCCTTAATGGAGCTGCTCAATGAGATGTATAAAGCTCGTGAGAATGGTGCCTCTGGAACGGAAGCCTGGGATGAAGCTCTGGATATTTACGTGCGCATGTTAGCCCCCGTTGCCCCGCACGTGGCGGAAGAACTTTGGGCATATCTCGGAAAGCCTTACTCCGTTCACACTCAATCATGGCCAGAAGTGGATGAGGCCGCAGCTGCTGAAGACCAGATCACGCTTGTCGTCCAGGTAAACGGTAAGGTACGCGATCGGATTTTGGTGCCGGTAGATATCAGCGAAGAGGAGGCCAAAGAGATCGCTCTCAATTCAGAAGCTGTGGGCAAGTATCTGCAGGGCAAGGATCCCCGCAAGGTGATCCTGGTGCCGGGGAAGCTGGTCAATATTGTGGTGTAATCTGGATTGATTAAGTGCGACGCAGGTTAATGTGCGTCGCACTTAATACAAAATGTGAGATTAGATAATTTCTATGTTACTCCGATCACCAAACTGTTCCCTGGAACATTGCGCGGGTTGATGCGCTGGATATCTCCATAGCCAGCTGTTCTGAACCAGCTTCAACCTGTTCGTTGACCCACCCAGGAGGTGGAATTAGCTCAGTCCCAGGATGTTGTTGACCGCGCGAGACATGGGCAGCGGTAGATTAGTATCAAAATGTTCCAGGATAACCGCGAAACCCCCAGGGTTGAGCGCCTTGGCTACTTTTTGAAGCAGTGCGCTGATCTGTTCCAGAGTCAACTCATGGCTGATATTGAACAGTAAGGCAACATCATAATCATCGCCCAGATCGTCAGTGAAGAAACTTCCCTCCTGCACCTGGATCCCCATTTCCAATCCTGCTTCAGCAATATTTTTCCTACCTGGCTGTGAGCAATGCTGATATCCACCATATCGAGTTGATTGAATTCGATTAAATAAGGTGAAATCTCAACTCGAGTTTAGACAAAAAGTGAGTAGGACCCTTGTCAGGAACTGCCCTTGGGTAGAAACTTGATGTGTGAAAAAACAAGACACTACCCAAGAGAGCTTTAACAAAATAATCGAATTTCGTCAAACGATTCACACTCACGGATTTGGCAAACAGCGAGACGCATTGAGCGAAGTGCTGGACGCCATCTGTTTGACAGGAGGACTAACCTCATTTCCCATGTTGAGCTTATCCAAAACCTTTCAATGCCAATGGCATAGTTTGTACAAGGCCGTTGATTGGGGGACGGTAGCGGATGAATGGTTGAGCTGCCATATGGCGCAACGGGTATCGCAGGAAGGCATCCAATACTTTTCGTTGGATGGCAGTTCCTGGCCGAGGCCGAGAGCACGGACGATGGATGACAATCAGTATGTGTATCACCCCACAGCCGCGGTGAAAGGTGGTTCAGTTTGCATTGGCTATCCGTACAGTCTGCTGGATTGGGTTTCAGAAGCCTATCGGAGTTGGTCACTCCCGGTGAGCGTGAAGCGCATTCCAAATCAAATGACTGCCGGAGAAATGGGCATTGCCCAGATCAAGGAGCTTAGCCAAAACCGGGCAGAGTGGCAAAATGTACTCGATATCGTTGCTGCCGATGGCAAGTTCCTCCGCCCTTTGCAAGGTCAAGGCTGCGGCATTGGGGTGCGCTTGCATCGAGACCGCATCCTATATCGAGTTCCGCAACAGCCTCAGAAAAGGAAACGTGGGCGACCAAGCATACATTGCAAACGCTTCGCCTTCAAGGAGCCCGAAACTTGGGAAAGGCCTGATGAAGTCAGCACGCTTGAACATGCCAAACTGGGACGGGTGAAACTGGAGCGTTGGAATAACCTGCATGGCAAAAACGATGCCGATGATGTGATCCGTGCCAGCATTCATCTGGAAAGGGACAAACCGCCCAAACCGATCTGGTTAGCCTGGCAAGCACCTGCCATTATCCCGAGCAACTTGGATATCAATGCATTGGCTATCTGGCAGGCTTATGTCCATCGTTGGCCTGTCTAACCGGGTATCCGTTTCCGCAAGCGACGGCTCGGATGGACTACACCCCAATTCCAGCATAAAGAAACCGGTGATCGGTGGAGTTGGTTGGTCGCACTGGCGGTTTGGTTGCTCTTCCTATCTCGTCCCATCGTGGAAGACCATCCCTTGCCCTGGCAAAAACCAAAGAACAAGCTGACACCTCAACGTGTTCAACAGAGCTTGCCGCTGATTTTTACACAGTTTAGCTCACCGGCTCGAAGCCGAAAATACGCGGAAAATCACCGGGTTGGCTAAAAAGTAGACGGAGAACCCCCAAACAACGCTTCAAAGTGGTCAAAAAACAGCCTGCGTTTGCCGGAATCGCTTCATTTCGATTGTCATAGTACTATTTTTTCAACCTGATCCTGGATCAGGCCTCATTCATTTGTCTAAACACGAGGAAGGTATGACAGACTTTAAATCCTTGACCCGCAAGTTATTCTTTCCTATACTTCTTCTCTTTCGAAGATGAATACATTAGAATTGGGGTTATGGACAGGATCTTGATCTTCGATTTTGATGGCGTCTTGGCTGATTCTCTTGAACCCATGTTGAGCTATGCTCGGCAGGTTTGCCTGGGATTGGGGTATCCGTGCACTCCAACTCAAAAGGACCTCGAAATACTGGATAGGATGGAATTTTCAGAATATGGGCGCCAGTTAGGGATCCCACAGGAAAAGATAGAAATTTTCGTCACTCGCAACTTTGAGCTGTTTTCTCGGCGCGAAGAACCCTTGGCGATTACTCCAGGCATAGAATCAGTGATCAGAGAATTATCCCAAATAGCAATCCTGGTAGTGATCACTGGAAATAGCTGCAAGGTGGTGGGAAAATTTTTAGATACTTATGGACTGAAAAATGAATTTCAGACCTTTCTCGGTGCCGAGGACGATGGCAACCGTGTGGAAAAAATCCTCAAGGTAATATCGCTGAATAGTGGATTAAATAGGAAAGTTTATATGATCGGAGATGCGGTCAGCGATATCCGGGCGGCGCGCGACGCCGGGATTAAAAGTATTGCCATTGCTTGGGGACACCAGAGTAGGGAGAAGTTGCTCACGGAAAACCCGGATTTCCTGGTCGATCAACCTGAGGGTCTATTGACTTTGTTTTCAGACTAGTCGTGCATTATCGTGGAGGTGTTATGCGGTTTGAAGAACTGAACTGGTTCGATATCGAGAATTATCTTGAAGGTGATGACCGCTTGATTCTGGTCTTGGGAGCTTGTGAACAACATGGTTATTTAAGTCTGACCACAGATGCTTTGATCCCGCAGGCTCTCGGCGATGCTGCCAGTCAGCAAACGGGGGTCTTGGTTGCACCGCCAATAAACTTTGGCGCCTCGCCATATTTCTTGGCGTATCCTGGTACTCTCAGCCTGCGCCTGTCGACATTGCTCGATCTGGTAGAAGACCTGGTCAGGTCAGCCTACGGGCAGGGATTTCGACGCATCCTGTTGTTAAATGGGCATGGAGGGAATGATGGTGTGCGGGGGCGCCTCTATGAGCTGGCAAATGAGTATCCTGACATACAATTCGCCTGGTATGCCTGGTGGCAATCACACAGCGTGACGATATTGGCTGAGAGTCAAGACTTGAAACCAGCTCACGCAAATTGGCTGGAGGCATTTCCGTTTACTAGGGTCAGCGAACTCCCTGATGGCGTAAAAACACCTCCCAAAGTGACTGGATTGTTGGGAGCCAAACAAGCTAAACAAACCTATGGTGACGGAGTATTCGGTGGAGCATATCAAGTTGATCGATCAATAATGGATGAGATCTTCAAGGCTGCCTTGGGGGATGTTCTCCAACTTCTCCAATTTGAGTGAGGCTTTTTCATTCGGGAAGTAGCAAAGAAGATCACCATCGATCAGGAATTAATCTTTGGA